>Ga0335083_10001384_pt1 | contig 33577 bp, 23 predicted proteins | sample Lox_Sample_42_FD_206716 | JGI IMG/M metagenome (GOLD analysis project Ga0335083, IMG submission 206716) | Soil microbial communities from Loxahatchee National Wildlife Refuge, Florida, United States - Lox_Sample_4.2 | ecosystem: Environmental > Terrestrial > Soil > Wetlands | place: USA...
AAAGATAGATTGGGATCATGGATTCAACTTCTCCGCATTCGTGGCATCGTACAACCTTCGAGCAGTTGCACGATCTCGCAGAACGCTACGGCACACCATATTTTCTGTATGACGCAGACGAAATCGCCGCGCGTATCGAAGCGATTCGCGTCACCCTTGCCCGCCAAGTCGAGGTGTTTTACGCCGTTAAGGCCAATCCCAACCTTGAGCTCCTTCGAGCAGTACGAGGCGTAGCCGATGGCCTGGATATAAGTTCTGCCGGAGAGCTGACCCAGGCCTGCCTCGCCGGATACGAAATGCAAAATGTCAGCTTCGCGGGCCCAGCGAAGACCCGGGATGAGCTGACTACGGCCATTACTCACGGAGTCGGCTGCATCAGCGTGGAATCCCTGCGCGAACTGACACAGTGTCTGCGGATTGCCGAACAGACTGGGAAGAAAGCAAGCATTGTCCTTCGCGTGAATCCACAGCTCCTCAACCGCTCGTTTGGGATGAAGATGGGTGGGCGGCCAGTCCAGTTTGGCGTCGATGAAGAAGACCTCGGTCCCATTCTCGACCTAGTACGGCACAACCTTTCCAGCCTGGACTTTCACGGTATCCACGTATATGCGGGAAGCCAGTGCTTCGAGACATCGGGCATCGTGGCGGGGGTGCAGAGTACGCTGGCTATTGCCAGGCAGATTGAGTCCGACACCGATCTAATCTGCCGTGTGATTAACTTCGGAGGCGGCTTTGGCCTGTCCCACACCGAGGAGGAACATCAACTTGATCTCGAAAAGCTTTCCGACGAACTGGTTCCGGTCCTGAAGGGCTTTCGTGCCTCTTCGACTGTGCCTCGGCGGCTGATATTTGAGCTGGGTCGTTTCTTGACCGCCGACGCAGGCATTTATGTAGCGCGAGTCATCAGCGCGAAGCAATCACGAGGTAAAGCGTTCTTCATGGTCGATGGCGGTTTGCACCACCATCTTGCGGCGGCGGGTACTTTCGGTGCAGCATTTCGCGCGAACTTCCGGCTCCTCAACCTCTCGAACCACCACGCGCCCAAGGTGAAGTGCACTATAGCAGGGCCTTCCTGCAATCCGACAGACTTGTTGGGTGTAGATGTCGAGCTACCCGAACCGGCAGTTGGCGATCTCATTGCGGTGTTGAAGTCCGGAAGCTATGGACTTACAGCGAGCCCGCTGCTGTTTCTTGGGCGACCGACACCTGCTGAACTGGTAAGAAAAAGCGGCGACATCATCCTGGCACGCGCGCCCAAGACGATCGTCGATTTCAATTAGCAAATCGGCGCGCGCGTGCTCCAAGAGAATGAGTTCTGTAGCCTATCTGTGTCAGAACTATCCCGGCAGACTCATCTGGCGTGATTGCAGTCGCTGGTTGACGAACTGCGCGATCGAGCGAACACTCTCGAAATTTTCCGGTGTCAGTTCATCGTCGTTGACGTCTAACGAGTATTCCTGTTGCAGCAGAGTCACGATCTCCAATACCCCAAGCGAATCAATTACACCGCTGGTAAGGAGGTTGTCGTTGTCAGTGAGTTTTCGCCGTCGCGCCAGAGGAAAAGTTTGCGAGATAAACGAGCGAATTCGAGAGAGGACTTCTACGTCGTGTGTGGTATTGATCGTCATCAGCTTTCGCGGTCTCCATGCATCAACAACAACTGCGTGCTAAGTGCCCCAACCTTCGCGTGGCAATTTATAACCGGCCCCGTCCCGCGATTGCGAAACCCCAGGCTATGAAGCGTCGCCATGCGCGGATCGTTATCAAGGATTTCCATGCTGACAACCGAAGCCTGACGACTGCGCAGCAAGCTTACCAAGCTACTTAACATTGCTGTGAGATCCGGTTCCTCCATGCTACCGAAGACATCAACGATGTCGGCCCGGCCTTCTTCCGAACAAAAGATACAGTAACCCAGTAAGTTGCCGCCGCGATAGCAGGCAAAGAATTCATATTTTACGAATGGATGCCGCCGGTAACGCCAATTGAGATACTCAGGAGTGCGCATCGTGCAGTTACCAAACGATGAACCGATTCGTCTTGCAAGCTGGGCATATGTCGAGAAGCATGGCTCGTCTTCGAGACGACATTCCAGACCTTCAGCACCCGGCGCGCGTCGGTCCTTAATCGTCAAGGCGAGATCTAGGGGTTTCGAGATGATCTGAGAGAGCGTTGGTGCCCGCGTAACCGCCCTGATTTTATCCTCGGTTCGAACCAACTTCGCCATTCGAAGGGAAGATTGGGTCGGCGTGACACCCAGAAAGCGATAGACGCCCAGCATGGAGCGACTGGGAAAGTCGTAGCCGAAAGCGAACTGTCCCGACTCAATGCTAGATAAGGAGGCGCGCTGCAACTGGATCGCTGGTCCCAGGGTGCGATAACCCTCGGACACACAGAAGTCTCCCAGCACACAGCCCAACACCTCACGCCCAGCAACATAGGCACGACGCGGAAACAGGGCAGACATTCCGATAGGCGCGTCTGTGCCGTTGAAGGCAAGCCATGCGCGGGCAGGGCCGAATGGATTGTCGCGGTAGAGCCACTGGAACCGTTGCGCGTCGGTTTGCCCCAGGTTGACACGTGCCAACTCCATCAAGGCAGCCCCATCAGCCAACAAATCGGCCTCGCGCAGTCGTATGGCCATTAAGTCTCGTCAATCCTTTTCATTTCGCTAATCCGAGCCATATGACGGGAGCATGTAGACTGCCATAATCGCGAGCATCGCTGGGCCAAAAGCAAACCGTATTTTCCCTGCTAAAAACAAGCTTTTTCCTTTCGGCGGAAAACTTCTTCCCAATCGCTAGACGGCAATCGCAGATCGACAGCGACCAGTAAGCAGATCCGAAGTCGAATACAGCAATAAACCGCGGATAAGGAAAGATCTTTCGGCTAAGTTGCGTAGGTCGGCGACGGTAGTGCCAATCTGCGTCTCCCCGCGCTTTGGCAGGAAACTTGCCACTACCACGCCAGATAGGCGGATAGCTCAGGGTGGAGAGCGCCCCGACTACACCGGGGAGGTCGCAGGTTCAATTCCTGCTCCGCCTACCAACTGGTCCCCATGAAGATTGGCGGTCAACGAATACCCGGCAAGACGCTGGTGCTGATTGCATCAGAGGCGGCGCTGCTTTCCTTCGGCCTCATGGTCGCGACCGCCTTACGATTCAACAACATAGATAATTTCCGTCAGGAAATCTCCCAATCTGGCGCCTTGCTACGCTACGCGCTCGTGGTTCTGGTCTGCGAACTGGCGCTCTATTACTACGATCTCTACGATTTGCAGGTCGTGACTAGACGCTCAGTGCTGTTCGTGCGACTGCTTCAGGCGCTGGGTTCGGCCTGCCTGATTTTAGCGTTCCTCTACTACTGGGATCCGGAGCTTAGCCTCGGCCGGGGAGTGGCGGCTCTGGCGGCTCCGCTCATCATTGTTACGGTCGCAGGATGGCGCTTAGTGGTCGATGCCAGCGCTCCGCTGTTGCGTCGTAAGGAGCGCATTTTGATTGTAGGAGACGGACCAGCCGGCTCAAGTCTGGCGGAGGAAGTGCTTCGACGTCCCGAACTCAATATCGAGATCGTCGGGTTCCTGAATGAACCACACTGTAACCCCAGAGGAGCCAGAGGCTCCAGCGACCGTGATTATCAAACGAGCTTTGCGGCAGCACCGATGTATTACAGCTTGCGGTATGGAGAACCGGCTACGGGTCGGGGAGGTAGTGCGCTCGCATTTGCAGGTTCGGCAGAAGGAGTTCTTAGCGGCGCTGCCACAGCAGTCGCGAAAGAGCCCATCGCAATCAGCAGCGCCATCGCTCCGAGAGTGATTGGAACCACGGCTGACGTGGAGCGGTGTGCCGTGTCGGAACGCGCTGACCGCGTGGTCCTTTCCCTCGGTGAACGGCGCGGGGGCACGCCGATCAGCCAGTTGCTCCGCCTGAAGTTTGTGGGCATCAAGATCGAGGAAGCCCACGATATGTACGAACGAACGACGGGACGGATCCTGCTGGATCATCTTTCACCCAGTTGGCTATTTCTGGCCGATGGTTTTCGCCAGCCGCGTTTAGTTCTCGCTACCAAGAGAACAATCGATATCGCTATATCGACTGTTGCATTGATCTTGACGCTTCCTCTAATGGCGCTTGTGGCGCTTGCGGTATTTGTCGAAAGCGGTTCTCCGGTTCTTTTCCGGCAGCAGCGGATAGGCCTCAACGGCCGGACGTTCGAGATGCTGAAGTTTCGTTCGATGAAACAGAGCACGGCTAAGGGTGCCTCCTGGACGTCAGATCAGGATCCGCGAATCACTCGCGTCGGACGATTTATCCGAAAGTTTCGGCTCGATGAATTGCCGCAACTTATCAACGTTCTGCGGGGTGACATGAGCCTGGTGGGTCCGCGGCCGGAACAGCCCTCACTGGCGCAAATGCTTGAAGAACAGATTCCCTATTACGCCCAGCGCCATTCTCTGCGTCCCGGAATCACAGGCTGGGCCCAGGTGAAATACGGCTACGGCGGAACCGTTGAGCAAAACAAGATCAAGCTGGAGCACGACCTCTTCTACATCAAGCACCTCTCGATGCCTCTCGATCTCGCCATCATCTTTGAAACCGGAAAAGTCTTACTGTCAGGACGCGGAGCCAAATAACTCCTCGAAGGAAGAGAGTTTGTTATGAAGCAACATCAAGTCAATCGATTTTCACACCGCGGCCAGAAGGCCGGAGATCGGGAAAGTCTTATCCGGACGTTGACCCTGCTGCTAGTTTGCAGCGTGTTGCTTGGGATGCTGGTTGGCTGCTCGCGTGATCCCAAAGTGAGGGCCGAAAAGCACTATGCTCGCGCCGAGAAATTTCTGAAGGAAAACAATACCGATGCCGCGCTCATCGAGTTGCGATCGGCTATTCAGCTCGACCCGAAGATGGCGAAGGCCCACTTTGAGTTGGCGAATGTCGAGTTGCAGCGTGGAGATCCACAGGTCGCATTCCAACAGTATGTTGCCACCACAAAGGCCGATCCCAAGAACCGGCAGGCGCAGATTATGGTAGGAGAGCTTCTTGCCAGGGCAGGGAACTTTGTTGAGGCAAAAGGACAGGCACAGCTCATTCTCAGTAACTGGCCAGACGACCAAACCGGGAAGCTCATACTGGCCGAAAGTTACTTTGGATTGCAGGATTTCAAAGAGAGCCGAGCTCTGATTGATGAGGTACTGGCAGCCGATCCCAATAATGCGCGCGCCCTGTCCGATCTTGCCTATCTGCAGGTGGCAGACAACAAGATCGACGACGCGATAGGAACGCTTCGGCGTGCCTGGCAAGCTAACCCTAAAGACACGGGCCCTGTGACCACATTGAGCGTGTTGTACGAGAGAAAGGGAGACCTTCAGCAAGCCGAGCAGGTTCTACGGGGCGCGCGTCAGCAAAACGACGGCTCGATTCCATTCGATGTGCCACTGGGGGCCTTCTACGTGCGTCACCAACGCCTGGGCGATGCTGAGCCCATCTATCGCGAGATTCAGCAGAAGGGCAAGAACGATCCTCAGTATCGTACTACCCTCGCTGAGTTTTATCTCCTTGCGAATCGCCCAAAAGACGCCGTGACGGAATATAAGCGTCTGACTGATGAGGATAAGAAAGACACGCAGGCCTGGCGTGGACTGGCGGCAGCTTATGTTGCTGATGGCGACTATCAACAGGCGAACGAAACGATCGAGCGTTTGCTGAAGACTAATCCAAAGGATTGGCAGATACTCGCGCTGAAGGGCAAGCTGTTACTCGACCGTGGTCAGGCGGCAGAGGCTGTGACCGAACTGCAGAAGAGTCACAAGGGAAACCCCACTGACGCCGAGACGGCGTTCAACCTGGCCCGTGCTTACATTGGTGCCGGTAGACTGGAAGAGGCGCAAACCACACTTGGCGAGGTGCTCAAGCTAAACCCGGCTTACCCGGGAGCGGTCGATACGCTGGCTGCGATTCAGCTAAGCCAGGGCCATTCGGATCAGGCAGTTCAGGAGTTGACGAAACAGGCCGTTGCGGCGCCTGGCGCATTGGGAACTCGTCTGCTACTGGCGCAGGCGCTGATTTCGAAAGGCAATTACCAGGCGGCGGAGGCCGACCTCAATAGCAGCGCAGCAATGGCTGTTACTCCCGCAGCTAAGGCAGCCGTGCTCGAATCGCAAGCGACGGTCAAGTTCGCGCAGAAGCAATATCCGCAGGCGATACAGTTGGCGAACGAAACCTTAGACCTCAAGCCGAAATCTGCGATATCGCTTTCGATCCTGGGTAGCAGCTATCTCGCCCAACGACAGATTGATCCAGCATTTGCTGCGCTACAGGGTCACCTCGACAAAACTCCTGATTGGGCCGAAGGTTATCAGATCATGGGAGAGCTGGCGGTACGAGCAGGCCGCTTCCCATCTGCTGTGACGTCGTTCAACAAGGCCCTCAGTCTCAAGCCCGACCTGGTGAGCGCCCGCGTGGGACTGGGTGATGTTTACATGGTGACGAATCAGTTAGAGCAGGCGCTGCAGCAGTATCAGCAAGTGACGGTTCCTAATGTCAGTCGCTCTTACGCGCTTTTACGTATTGGCCAAATACAGGAGCGCAGGGGTGATTTCACCAACGCTCGCCTCTCCTACGAAAATGCGGTGGCGGCGAACCCCGACAACGTCATGGCAAAAAACAATCTTGCATGGGACTACGCGGTGCATGGTGGCGATATCAATTCGGCGCTTAAGCTGGCCGAAGAAGCCAAGGAAAAGGCTCCTAACGATCCAGGTGTTGCTGACACGCTTGGGTGGATTTACGTCAAGGCGGGTTCCTACGAAGCTGCGGTGGCGAACCTGAAGGAATCAGCCGCTAAAAATCCGCAGAATGGCTCGTACCTGTACCATCTGGCAACAGCCTATTACAAGTTAGGACGTACCGATGACGCTCGGAAGGAGTTGGAAGCGGCTCTCAAGCTGCCAACGTTCGGCGATACGGAAGACGCCAAGAAACTGCTGGCCGAGTTGCCGGGGAAATAGCGTGCCCTCAAAATTCTCAAGCTCGGTATTTCCACAAAATCACGTCAAATGCCATCGACACGGAGAATGAAGCGAGTGAAGCCGTTCAGAAATTGCTTTCGAACGTGAAAACTATCGGCAATTGCGATCAACAGTAAACGCCTATTTTGTTCTCCGCACGCCGGAGTTTCCCTGCCTGCTGGGATACAGAAGGTGGAAACTCTGTGATGCACGCTCCCAATCTGCCGAGAGCCGCGCTCGCGGCATCCGGACCCGCCGTGCCATGGTTAGGTACCAGCGATTCGGATCATTACGCACCTTCTTGCGGTGGGATCGAGGACACCATAACTCCAAAAGTGGCGGTTTAGTTGCATTTACAACGTCGGAGATACAGTCGTGCAATCGCTAGATCCCAGGAAAAAGTCCGAGAAAGACGCTGGCGGTGGGCAGCCTTTAAGGGTCGTCTTTCTAATTGGCGCAGACAATCGCTCCACTCGTATGAGCATCGAAGCTGTGTGCCAGACCCCCGGTGTCGAGGCCGTTTCCGTACTGCTTGACACTGATCGGGACGCTTTCCTAAAGCGCGTGAAAAATCTGCGTAGAAACTTCAAGAAGCACGGTTGGCACTACTTGCCCGCACGAGCATTGGAGCAACTGCGAATGTATAGCGATTGGCTAGTTGACCATGCCGTCGTTACCCGCGCTGAGGTGCTTGCCGTGCTTCATAGGGCCTTTCCAGAGCGTTGCTTCTCCCTAAAAGAAGTGGCGACAAAATACGGATTTGACGTTAGCAGCGTCGGTAACCTGAATGGCCCGGCAGCAGTCGCAGCGTTAAAAGGATGCCGTGCCGACTTGGGTATCGTACTTGGCACTCGTGTGTTGAAGCCCACGACCTTCGATCTGCCGGCGCTGGGAAGCATTAATTTGCACAAAGGTAGGGTGCCGACGTATCGAGGAATGCCGCCAGGGTTCTGGGAGCTCTATGATGGAGCGCTCACAGCCGGTGTTACGGTGCATCATGTGGCCGCCAAATTGGATGCTGGAGACGTCATTGAAGCCAGCGAGGTGCCAATCTCCCCGCGAGATACGCCAGATAGCCTTTTGGAAAAGCTGCATGTGGAAGGAGCACGTGCTCTGACGAGAGCTGTGGCGGCTATTCGGTCTGAGACAGCCCAGCGCTGGAAACAGACCGAGCTGACCCTCAAACCAAGAAGCAAGCCCACTATCCAAGAGGTTGAAGCCTTGCGCCAGCGTTTGCCGCACTGGGAAAGGCAGAGCGACGGTGCGATTTTAGTAAAGAACCTGTTCTCGTTGGCCGTCTACTACTCGGGCTTGTACGCGGTCCGCAGGAAATGTCGTAAAGGCTCCCGTGCCGCTGTTCTGCTGTATCACAGAATTAATGACTACGCCAATGACAAACTCACCGTCGGGGCCGAGACGTTTGCGGCTCAATTGCTGGCCATCTCGCAGCGCTACCCAACCATAAGCTCAACGCAGTTGGTCGAACACATCCGGCAAAAAGCGCCACTCACACCTACGACGGTATTGATCCACTTCGATGACGCCTATCGGGACGTGTGTGGCAACGGAGCGCCTATTCTAAGCGCTGTTGGTGTACCGGCCACGGCGTTTGTGAACTCGGGATACGTGGATACCGATCGGGTCTTTCCGCATGACCTTGAGAAATATCCCTTTCATTTTGAGAATTACCGCGGCAGCGATCTACGGGAATGGATTGAACGAGGATTCGAAATTGGAGCGCACACGGTGAATCACGTCGACCTGGGCAAATGCACCCTAGGGGAGGCCCGTCACGAGATCGAGGCGTGTGCGTCGCAATTGCAATCGATTACCGGGACCCCCGTGTCGCTTTTGTCTTTTCCGTTCGGACGCGAGGCGAATATGCGCCAAGAGGTTGTCGAGCTCACGAAAAACGCGGGATACACCGCTTTGTTCTCAGCACATGGCGGGTTTGTCACCGGCGACACAGACGTGTGGGACATTCCGCGATTTGGGAGCAACGACAGGTTCAAGCCACTGCACCTGTTGCTGGAGATTGAGGGCCTAAGCCCAGCACAAATCGTGGACAGACTGAAGAGGATTTGGAGTAAGACGGTCCACTCCAACGATGTTTCCTCTCGGGTAGAGAGCTTAGAACCGCTGCTCAGAGAAGGGGAACGACGTTCAACAGTTTCCCTATAGTCGTACTGGCGGGTGGACTATTGCCGTGCTGTGCCGGGCCAACATAGTGATGAATGCGGAGTTTCAGTGACCAGGGCAGGTCCTCAGACGGTTTCAGCAGCAAATCCCCGATAGCAAAAGGTCGTTCCTGCCAGCTTAGACTGCCTGCGGGCACATGAAACAAGCCTCACGCCGACTTGAACGCTGCGCTCGACAAAAGTGGGGTGGGGCGAAGCTCCCCGCGTTGATGCAGGCGTTCGCATAGAAGCAGTAGACGGGACGAACATGAAGCCGGACGTCTAACCCTGCCTCAGAAGACAATCAAACATTGCCCCCTTCGCTTTTATGGTGGCAGTTCGGTGTCCAAAATTGCACGGCGCGACGAAACTGGGCTTCCGACTGGGCAAAAAGGATGATTCGTACACGTTCTACCTATCGGGCACCTTAGTGCTTTTTCGGGTTACTTAAGTTTCAGATTTGGGCATACTTTCGGTATCATTACCTCGTTCCCGTCGACTATACTCCCCGCATGAAACGGGCCCTTTTTCTAAAGAATGTGTTACGGTCCAGCAGGCAATATTGGTTTTTAAACACTGCGAAACTAGCTGTCGTGGTAGCACTTACGGGGTTGGTTTTCCTGCTTCCCGCGCAGGCCGCCGGACAATTACCTTCGGGTTCCGGATGGCATGTACTCGCAAATACGCAGATGTCCTCCATGTGCGTCGGGAACGTGCCGAATGGCATGTACAGCGACAAAACGATGACTACCACGACCAACTACGATTTCAATTGCAATGAAATCATGCCGTGGAGTGGCGGCGCCATTGATGATGCGCATCAGCGGCTCATCGTATGGGGTGGGGGACACAGCGATTATGCTGGCAACGAAGTTTTCGTCCTGAACTTGAGCGGGACGCCGTCATGGCAACTGTTCACGAATCCGACGATTCCCGTCCCATTTAACTGGGATGGGAATAGTTGGGAAGGGCTCAATCCGTACTACGTTCGTCTGGCCGACGGAGGCACTTATAAGGCCGGAGCAACACCTGCCTCGAGGCACACGTACAACGGCCTCCAGTACGTTCCGTATCAGAACAAGCTCTACTCATTCGGCGGGGCAGTGGCCAACGTTGGATTTTTATCGTCGGAGGTCTGGACTCTCGACATGGGTGCGAAGACTTGGACGATGGTAGGTCCACCATTCTCGCAGTCACCCGGGTTTCCCACAACCGCTTACAACCCGACCAACGGCCATGTCGTGATGCATGATAAGAACTGGTCGTTGTTCGACTACGATCCCCATACGAACAGTTGGACCACGCTTACCACCTCTTATCACGTGGATGACGGCACCACGGCTGCAATCGATCCGGTGAACAACCTGCTGGTGTTTGTGGGCTCCGCCGGCACCACCAACAACACCACCTATCCGTCGGTCCCCACGTCTCATACCGTGCAGGTCTTTTCTCTCTCTGCGCCATACAGCATGCAGGCATGGAATCCCGCTAGTTGCGATTTGACCTATCGCAACGGCGGCCTGGCATGGGATTCTGCTCTCGGACTCATGGTCGGTTACCCGGGAGGAGGCAACCAGGTTTATTTTTTGAACACGGGACCGGCTACGGTAGCAACGCCGTATGGGTCCGTACCGTCGCATCAGTGCCTCGATGTTCCTATCAGTCTGAATCCTGCTCCGGCAAAGGGCGTCGATTATCCGCAAGATCCGGAGGGTACGTTACCGGATCAGAGTGGTGACAATTACGGAGTCTACGGTCGTTTCGAATACGTTCCGTCGCTCGACGTCTTCGTGGTTATGAACGACCACACCCAGAATGCGTGGATCTTACGCTTGACCGGAGGCAGCGCCGCGCCGGACTACTCCTTATCGTCATCAGCAAATTCCCTTACGGTTGTTGCCGGAGGATCTTCGGCGACAGCAACGATCAACACGACGGTTTCAGGAGGATTTAATAATTCGATCGCGCTCTCCGCTGTCGGCATGCCTACGGGCATGAGTGTCAGTTTCTCGCCGACTTCGATTGCAGCACCGGGCGCGGGTACTTCCACGATGACCGTGTCTGCTTCGTCCGGCACGGCGACCGGGACCTATCCAATCGTTGTTAGCGGTTTTGGGGGTGGTGACACGCATACGGCGGTGGTTTCCGTCACCGTCACCTCTAACGGGCAGCCAACTCTTACGGTTTCAGCTCTACCGTCCTCTTTGACAGTGGCGCAGGGAAGCAATGCCTCATCCTCGATCACAACCACGATAGGGGGAAGCTTCAACAATGCGGTCAGGCTAAGCGCGTCCGGTGTTCCGAGCGGAGCTTCGGTTACGTTCAATCCCGCCACGATCCCGGCACCTGGTGCCGGTACATCAGCTATGACTGTTAGCGCGGGATCGACAACGCAGGTTGGGATATATCCTATTACGGTTACAGCCACGGGCGGAGGCTTGTCGCCAACGACGACGCTCACTTTGACGGTTACGCAGTCACAGGGCCCCAATCTAACCGTTTCCGCATCGCCAGCATCCTTAACTCTGGGGCAGGGTAGCCAGGGAACATCCCTGATTACCACAACTGGCAGTGGCGGATTTAATAGCCAAGTCGCTCTATCCGCAACCGGCGTTCCCACTGGAACGACCGTTAGCTTCGCCCCCACGCCGATTTCTGCCCCCGGGTCCGGCACCTCGACCATGACGATCAACGTGGGGGCTGCTACGCCCACGGGCACTTATCCGATGATTGTTACGGCGACAGGCGGGGGATTGGCTCCGACAACCACAGTCACGTTGACTGTTACCAACTCTTTGAGCTGGCAGCAGGGCTTCAATTACCGCGCGACGGCAGGCTATGTCACTGACCCATCTAACACAACCCATGTGCTTGCCACTACCGCGTATCCAACCCAGGTGGGCACCGTAACATTCGGGTGGCTCAACACCCAGTTGGTGTATTCGCGCGATCGCAGCACTGGCGTTGATGCCAGGCTAGCGGGAATTAACTATGTGAGTAACGGATCCCCAGCGACGTTTTATGTGGATCTGCCTTCGGCAGGGTCCTATAACCTTTCGCTCGCCATGGGAGATGAAGGATATACCCAGTGCTGGACGATGTGTCAGGTGCAGTTTCTTGATGGCAGCACCGTAGTCGGAACGATAACGGGCAATCCTCTGATTGCGACGTTCAATGATGCCAAAGACGACAATTGGTCGGCATCAACCTGGCCAGGAAGCAATCTCACGCTGCCTATCAACATGAGCGGAACGCGGCTGACCATGGTTGTAGGAACGACTCAGAACAGCGGCGATGTCACTCCGATTGCCTTTCTGGGTATCACTCAGAATTCCGGTTCGGCCAATTTTACCGTCACGCCGTCGCCCTCTTCCGTGAATGTAATGCAAGGAGCGCAGGGAACCTCGACGATAACGACAACGGTAAGCGGCGGGTTTAACAGTGCGATCGCGTTGTCTGCCTCCGGTTTGCCGAGTGGCACGACTGTCAATTTCAATCCGGCCAGCATTTCCGCGCCGGGCTCTGGCACGTCAACTATGACGATTACCGTGGGAGCGGGTACCGCGGTCGGTACATACCCCATTACAGTGTCCGCTTCCGGGGGTGGCATTCAGCATACCGCGATCGTGAATCTAACAGTAACTTCGTCGCAGCCCACCCTGAGCGTATCGGCGTCGCCCGCTTCGTTGACGGTTGTGCAAGGCGCGCAAGGAACATCGACGATTACAACGGTGATCGGTGGCGGGTTTAATAAACCGGTGATGTTGTCGGCGACCGGCATGCCGAGTGGGACCACCGTGAGCTTCAAGCCCACTATTATCCCCGCGCCGGGAGCGGGCAATTCAACAATGACCATCACGGTGGGGGCAAGTACCGCGCCGGGGACATATCCGCTCACAGTCGCTGCGTATCCTGCGCTCTGCCCACCACCGAAGGCGGCTAAGCAGGCTTACACCATCGTGATTTTGACGGTGACGACGTCGCAGCCCAGCTTGACGGTGGCGGCAAATCCCGCTTCGTTAAGCGTAGTACAAGGTACACAAGGCACGTCGACAATTACGACGACGATAGGAGGAGGATTTAATAATGCGGTAGCATTGTCGGCGTCAGGTGTACCCACAGGCACGGCATTTGCCTTCGATCCGAGCACGATTCCTGCACCGGGGGCAGGGAACTCAACGTTCACCATCAGTGCAGGAGCAACTACCCCGCCGGGAACCTACCCGATTACCATAACCGCCGCGGGCGGTGGCTTGGCGCCCACAACGGTCGTCACCCTGACTGTGACTACTTCTAGCGGCGGCGGAAATGGCATTACGGTCAGCGACGTAACAGGGCAGGGGCAGACGAACCGCTTTGTCTCGGTCGGAAGATTCTTCAAGCAAGGCGGTATACCGCACTTTGCGCAAGCGGTACTCGGACAGACTCCGATTCTGACCCAGTGCGACGTGAAGAATCGGTGGCCCGATGGCTCATTGAAGTTCGCCATTGTCAGCTTCGTCCTGCCGAGCCTTTCAAGCGGAGGAACAGCCGTCAGCTTCCAGGACCAATCCACCGGTAATAACACCGGGTACTTGCAACAAGGCGATATGCTCGATCCGGCATACGATTTCGATGCGACTATGCAGTTGACCGGTGCCGTCAGTCCGACGATAAGCGCTCGATCCATGCTGCAGGGCGGTAACTTCCGCTACTGGCTGCAAGGACCCATCGTAACGGCCGTCATTATCGAGGACCGCGACAACAGGACCGCAGACGTCAATACCGATGGCGCAGCGGGTAATCCTTTGCATCCCATCTTCGAGGCATGGTTCTATCCTCAAGGACACAAGGTAGAAGTAGGATTCACCCTCGAGAATACGTGGGCTTCCTCGACCGCCACCAATAGTGCGCGTAACCAGACATTCTCGTTGGCACTTACAACGGGCTCAGCAAATCCACTGACGCAGCTGACACAGCCCACCTTTACGCAAATCATATTCAGCCGGTGGCGTCGGAGCTTCTGGATCGACGGAGCGCCGGGGCCCATTCAATTTGATTTCAACTGGCCATATCTTGCTTCTACCGGTGCCTACGCCAATTTCGATCCAGCGTTCACCCCGAATAGCAGTGATCTTGCTTCGATGTATGCAACCTATACCGGGCTTCCATCTGGCAGACTAACAATTCCGGGCATCGATCAGCTTAATGGCAACGGAGGAATCGGCAATTATGACGAGAATCCGAACGGAACCGGCTACCATCCGTGGATAGGCCCGTACACTCAATGGGATGTGGATTACCTTATGACGGGCGACCCGCGAATGCAGCAGATGATGACCGATAATGCTGATCTTTCCGGGCGTTACCCCATCTTCTTCCGTGAGGCCGATCACAATGCAGGTACTGGAATGTATTTCGACGCTCCAACAACCGGCAGCGTCGACACCTACGGCCGAGTAGTCTCGATCAATGCGCGGCAGCAGGCGACGCTGAACCTGTACAGCAGCTGGAACACAGCATGTAGTGGTAATGCCGCCGACTTGATAGCGACCTCACTTCCAAGTGACGGCACCGGATGGTACACGGTGCCGTCGGATACGAGCCACATCCCAGACTTTGCCTACGTGCCATACACACTGACCGGCAAGTACTACTATCTTGAGCACGAAATTATGCAGGCTGGGTTCGTCGCTGGTTATGGTATGGGTTGTTATTCGCCTACTGCCAGCTATGGGCGCCAAGCGCATTATGGTCTGAATTACCAATCAACCCGTGCGCTCGCTTGGGAGCTTCGCACCTTGGCATACGCGGCCATCATCAGCCCTGACAGCAGCCCGGAGCAGGCGTACTTCGCCTCGAAGCTGCAGAACAATTTCGCGATGATCGAGGGCGAGCATGCCCTACCGCTAACCGTTGCGGGGGCAGACGCGGCTTGGTCGTACTCGTGGGGTGAGAAGTATTTTCAATACTCGCAGGCGGCCAATCTTTCTACTTTGAACTTCTGGCGCATGGGCGACTGTGCAGGCCCAGACCCGAACTGCTATGTGGAAGGCGGGGTCGGGGCGCTGAACAACGTTAACGCCGGTGTCGTGCAGTCCGCCGAAAGCGGTTTTATGTCCAGCTTCATTGATATTGTTTTTGGGCTGGTCAAGCAGTTGGGAATCATTGACACGACGCCTATGTTGCAATGGGACGCCCGACGGTACTTCAACATCTTGCTGAATCCAGCGGTGAATCACTACTTGATCGAACAGTACGTCTACCCAACGACACTGGTTGGCCCTCCCTGCTACAACCCTTCCAATCCGGGATGTATCTGGATTACCGACTGGGGCACATTCCAAAGCGGTTATCTCGTTCTCCCGTCAAGTTGGAGCGTTACGCAGGCGGATTACGGTGCCGAAGCCGCCAGTGCTCTGAGTTTTATGACCAATCTCACGGTCGACGGCTACCACGGGGCGGATGCTTGGAACTTCTTCCGCACCAGTGACGCGACCCAGTTAGGGATCGTTTACCATAACGAACCGCAATGGTGCATTAAACCGATGCAGTGAAACGGACAGGCCTAGGGCTTTTCAAGGCTCCGGGACGGGTGGGTTATCCTGAAGAACAAGCGCAAGTTACACCTCAGGATTTGACCCCATCCGCCTCCCGGTGTCCTATAGATTAGGAAGGCAGTTTCTGGTTGTCGTGGAAAACATTTGCTTAGTTTCCCTGCGAAACCGATTCTGTCCCCCGACATGTCTGATTGTGGTTCACGAAACAGATTGGCAAGCCGTTTGCCTCCACTTCTAGTACCCCCTGGGGGGAGGCACAATGCGCATTCTTTATGGAACCCTCGGTATTGCACTCGTAGTAGCCAACGTTCTCTCTTTTTGCCGGGAGGGTGTTGCGCAACAGTCCGCGCCGCCACTCAACAGTGCTGTCGAATCCAGCAGTCGCCGGGGCATCCATTCGTATAAGACCGAACCGGCCGAGCTTGCCTCGAGTTCGCCGTCGGCTGCGACGGGAGATGTTCCGGCACCGGGGCCTGACACAACCGACACGAAAGTCGGGCAGAATCTAGCACCTAAGCCGCTAGCCGACACCAAGGCCAGTGATTCTTATCAGGTCGGGATTGCTGACGAACTGCAAATCTCGGTGTGGAAGGAGCCAGATCTCTCACAGACGGTCGTGGTCCGCCCCGATGGGATGATCACGATTCCGGTTGTCGACGACATCTACGTGGTGGGGCTTACCACGAAACAGGTGCAGGACATTCTCACTGAGAAGCTGAAACCGGTAGTGTCTGAACCTCAAGTGACCGTCATTGTCCGCAACATCCGCAGCCGCAAGGTCTATCTGGTTGGGCAAGTAGGCCACCCCGGGGCCGTGTCTCTGAGCGGTCACGAGACGGTTCTGCAGGTCTTAGCGGAATCCGGGGGCCTGAACTTGTATGCAAAGTCCGACAAGATTTACATCCTCCGCCACGGTAACGGGCAGGAGGAGCGACTGAACTTCAACTACAAGAAGGCGATCAAAGGGAATGATCCAAAGGCAGACTTCCCGTTGGTCAACGGCGACGTCATAGTCGTTCCTTGACGCTGGCAGGGACTGAACATGCGTGACGCAACTCTCAAAATCATGCTGATGTTGCTTTTCATCGTGCCTGCAGCGTTCGGGCAGAACGGAACATCGACATCTACTTCCTCTTCAACGGGTGCTGGGTCGGATGCTACGGCGTCTGAACCGGGCGGTGGCGGAACGCAGAATGACGATGCCGCGCAGGCTCCAACCGGCGACTCCCTTGCCCCCGACACAGATACCGGATCCTTTATTCGCCGGCTGGGCACCGCGTTTCCGCTTTCCGCGCAGCCGGGAGGTTTCAAATTCGGGCCGCTCATGATCACCGACGTCTCGAATTCGAGCTTTTATTTGCTGAGCAGTGCTCCAGGACAGCCGACGGAGAACCTTTGGGGCAATACTACCTCGGCTGACATTGTCTACCAGCATCGCTCAGGCCGGGACACGTTCGCCTTCCAGGCTAAACCGCAAGTCTCGGTCACGGGAGGCCAGGCCTACATCAATGAGGAATCGGGTGTAACTTACACCAGACAAGTAACAGCACGCTGGACCCTGTCCGCGAGCAATCAGCTTAGCATCCTCCAGAACACGCAGTTGGTGAACCCTCAGAGCTTCCTGGCCTATGGCAATGGCGGATTCTACTGGCAGACATTATTTGCACAGCAACTTGGGACGGCAGTTTACGACTCCAGTAACGTGTCAATGACCTACCAGATCAACGGTCGCACCCAGATCTCCTTGATGCCACAGCTCGGAGTTACTGTTGCTGATCAATCGGGAGTGGCGAATTTTGTCACCTATTTGGGCGGCGCAGCAACGGTAAATCGCAATCTGAGCGCTACGAGATCGGTATCTTTTTCGTACAATTTTGTTCACTCTAGCAGTTCGATCAATTCCGTTGGTTCTGCCGGAGCCTGGAATACGAGTAGCTTGGGAGCGGGGTTCCATCAGCAAATTGGTTCATCCCTCTGGATAAGCGCCAACGTGTTGGCGAGTTACCAGAGCGGCCAATACTCCTATTGGACTCCGATAGGAAATATCGGCATTACAAAAGCCTTCCGTAACGGATCAATGTCGCTTACCTACAGCCGCTCACAGGCTGAGCAGGTCCTGCTGTCGAGCGGCTACTTCGACCAATTTGACTTTGGCTACAATCGCACCTTCAACCGTAAGCTCACCATGTCGATGGGGGGTGGAGCATTTCGTACCGTCGAAACCGGCACTCACGGTACCGGGAAGCGCATTGGTGGGTCAGTTTTCTATAGGTGGGCTCATAATTTGTCATGGACAGCTGGCTATAACTATTCGTCTCAAAGCGGTAATCAGCCCAGCCTCAACTTAGGCAACACGACTTACATAAGTTTCGGGCTGATCTGGAATCCAGGTCAAGTTCCGGAATACTAACGACGAGACGAGAAGATATCTGGTCTTATGTTCTTTGACTCTCCCGCCTATATCGTCTTCCTGGTAATTGTTGTCGCGGCATACTGGAGACTGCCGAGGAGGGGGCAGAATGTTTTCCTGCTGTGTGCCAGCTACTTTTTCTATGGATGGTGGGACTGGCGCTTCTTGCTCCTGATGATAGCGAGCACCTGCGTTGACTACATGATTGGCAGGCAGCTCCCGCTTGTCACGGACACAGCGCGGCGCCGATCTCTGCTTGTCCTTTCCCTCGTTATCAATTTCAGTATCTTGGGATTCTTTAAATATTTCAATTTCTTTACAGCTTCCTTCGCAAGTCTACTTACATCGATAGGCATTCATGGCCTTCCCATGTCGGTGCTGCGCATCATCTTGCCGCCAGGGATTTCTTTCTATACCTTTCAGGAAGTGGCATACATCGTAGACGTCTACAAGGGCAAAATCAGACCAGCTCGGTCATTTGTCGATTATGCTTTGTTTATTAGCCTGTTTCCACACTTAATCGCCGGGCCAATTCAGCAACCGGGACACCTTCTGCCGCAAGTTCAACGTGACCGAGTACCGGATGGTAATAGGATCTTTGACGGTCTGTTGCTGATTCTTTTTGGCCTATTTCAGAAGTGCATCATTGCGGACAACTGTGCATTGATAGCAAATGCCGCATTTAACGGCAGATTCGGACAGGCTACGGCCCCTGTCGTTCTACTGGGAGCCTATGCTTTTGCGTGGCAAATCTATGGCGACTTCGCCGGATATAGCAATATCGCGCGCGGGTCGGCTCAATTGCTGGGATTCCATTTCATGATCAATTTCCGGCAACCCTATCTCGCCACGAGCCTGCAGGACTTCTGGCGGCGGTGGCACATCAGTCTGAGCAGTTGGCTGCGAGACTATCTGTACATCCCTCTTGGAGGGAGCCGCAAAGGCGAGGGGCGAACCTATGGCAACTTGCTGACAACCATGCTTTTGGGAGGGTTGTGGCATGGTGCAAACTGGACATTTGTTGTCTGGGGCGCCATTCATGGCGGCGGGTTGGCCCTGGAACGCGTACTGGGGTTGAAAAGCGAGGAGGACAGTGCCCCGACATGGATCGGCCGCTGGGCAAAAAGAATCCTGCTGTTCAACTTTGTTTGCGTTACATGGATATTTTTCCGCGCAGCGTCACTTTCTGCAGCGGTTGAGTTTTTGCTGGGACTTGGACGATTCTCTTGGGAGGCGAACTACTTTACGGCACTTCGGTTCCTCGCAATTTTTGCGGGCACCATGTTCCTCATCGATCTCAGGATGGAGCTCGCGGGCGAGGAATACCCATTTCAAAAGATCTCTCCCCTGATGAGAGTGGGAGTTGGTGCAGCCGCTGTGCTTGCCATTGCAATGTTCGGCGCAAACCAAACGAATGCATTTATCTATTTCCAGTTCTAGGAGCTGACTGTTGAAGCGCTATATCTTGTTGCTGCTTTCGATTTGTCTGTTGCTGTGTGCGGCGCTGGAAATAAGCACGAGGCGTGCTCTGCCACGACTCAGTGGCATCGGACGGCGCATCGACTCCGAATCAGAGTCGGCGTTAGACATAAGGCAAGGAGCCGGCCAACCTGATCCGGTTCTAATCGTAGGTAACTCTTTGCTTGGCGCTGGGGTTGATGCTGGGGTGCTGGATGCTTCGCTCCGCCCTGATCATCGGGTTGTCCGCTTTGTGCTGGAAGACACGAACTACTTGGACTGGTATTACGGGATGAAGAAGCTCTTTCGGGACGGAGCTCGACCGAAAACCGTATTAGTAATGCTCACCGCTCGCCAGCTTGGAGCCAACGGAATCCGCGGCGATATTTTCGGAAGAGTACTCCTCGACCCTGTCGACGTTCTGAAGGTCAAAAGTGATACCGGCCTTGACAACACACAGGCCGGCAACCTTCTGATGGCCAGTGTAAGCCAGTTTTACGGCTTTCGCTCAGAGATCCGTAAGTGGTTCCTGGTGCGATTGGTCCCTGATTTTCCAACGTTGGCCGCTAGCTTGCGCCCCGATCCGCCGACGCTTCCACCGGATGACGTGCTGGAGAGGCGGATTCAACCCCGCCTGGATCGACTGGCACGCTTGTGTCGATCCTATGGGGCGCAGTTGATCGTCATCCTGCCGCCAGACAATGACGACCGTGACGGCGCTGTTGCCGTGCAGCGAGCCGCCGAATCAACCGGGGTTCCGGTACTTATTCCCTTTGGGCCCAAGGAGTTACCCAGCGCTTACTACTCCGACCATTTTCATCTGAATGCGAAAGGCGCAGCAGTGTTTACGCAAGCATTGGCAACGGTGCTTCGAAATGCGCTGCCGGTTGCACCTAGCCAAACGCATTCCCTGGAATCACTTTCTCAGGTCCCCTCGGCTGGCCTGAGCCGCTGATTCACGATAATCCCGGTTCATAGCAAATTGTGCACCGTTCAACGCCTTGGACACCTACTTCCGAGATCAAGGGAAAAATCTTTCCAAGGGGGGACCGGGATGTTGAGCGAAGGTCGCATTTAGCTGCGTTTTTGACTCGGGAATGACATCCCCGTTCTTCCTTTTGGTTTGGAACCGCAACTGCTCTGATCCGGAAGGGAGAAAAATCTTCTTTCCGGGGGCCGACTAGGGCAGGGAAATCTAATTATGGCGACTCCTTCGACTCAGCCGAGTCCGAACCAACTTTTTGGCGACGCAAGTCTCCGCGACTACATCGCGATCGCCAAGCGGCGCAAGCAATGGATTATCTTTCCCGCGATTGCCGTCATGATGATGACCGCAATCGTTGCGTGGCGGCTACCCAACACTTACCGCTGCCAAACCACGATCCTCATCGATCCGCAGAAGGTCCCCGAAAACTATGTGAAAACAGCCAGCACGGAGGGTATAGCCGATCGGCTATCGACCATCCTGCAGCAGGTTACGGCGCCTGCTCAGCTCAAAAAGCTGATCGATACCATGGGCCTCTATCCAGAATTGAGAAAGCGCGAAGGGGAGCAGGAAGTCATTCGCACGATGCAACAGGCAATTGGAGTCGAGCCGGTTACGGCGTTTGGCACACAGTTGAGCGCGTTCCGGATCACCTTCAAAGGCAGAAATGCCGTGGAAGTATCGCAGGTCGCGAATCAGATTGCCTCGATGTTTATCGAGCAGAACCTTAAGGCACGCGAACAGCAGTCCTATGGCACCGCCGATTTCCTGCAGAGCGAGTTAGAGAAAACCTCCAAGGAGCTTCAGGACAAAGAGGCTGAGTTGGCGGCAATTCGCTCCCGATATATCCAGGATCTCCCCGAGTCCGAACAGTTCCATGTCCAGGAATCTGAGAGCTTGCGTATGCAACTGCGTGCGGCCGAGGAACACATCAGCAACGACCAACAGCAGAAGGTGTACCTGCAATCCGTGATGACCGCAAGTGCGCCCACAGTGGATATGGATATCGGATCGGCGAACTCGGCGCGCGCGTCGCAAGTCGACGCCCTCAAGACGAAGCTCGCGACTTTGACTACGAAATATGGACCGAAGCATCCGGATGTCCGGCGTGTACAGGCAGAACTGGACGAATTGGAATCGAAACAGGCTGAGACTCCTGATCCTCGTGCCGCCGCGGCGCCCATCGCATCCAATCGCAAGCCATACAACCCCGTGATAGAGTCGCAAATCTCGAAGCTGGACGAGGACATCGAAGATCAGAAAAAGCGTGCAGCCGGTCTGCAGCAGGAGATTAACTTTCATCTCTCAAAAATCGAAAGTGTGCCGATTTTCCAACAAAAGACTGCCGGCATATCTCGCGACTACGACGCGCTAAAGGCTCGCTATACACAGTTGCTCGACAAGAAGCTAGTCGCTGATACGGCCAGTGCTATGGAAAGCCGCCAGAAGGCCGAGCGTTTCGTAATTCTCGATCCGGCGCAGGTGCCCGAAAAGCCATATTCACCCAATCGTCCGCTACTGCTCGCGGCTGGGCTGATAGGAGGCATTTTGGTGGGGATCGGCTTTGCTGCTGGCGTCGAGCTGACCGATGAGTCCGTACACGACAGCCGCGAAGCTGAACGAATACTCAGCAGGCCAGTATTGACCGGTATCCCTGAGATTCTCACCGCCAAACAGCAGTGGAACGCCAGGGTGCGCATTTGCGCGCTCGGGTCGTCGATGTTGATTATCGGAGTCGTTGTTGGTTTGGGAATTGTGCACCTGAGCGTGCAATTTTTTTAAAAGCCTATGTATCTTGAATTTTACGAACTCAAGGACGAGCCGTTCCGGCTAACTCCCGACCCCAAGTTTCTACAGCTGGCGGAGCCGCATCGGAATGCGCTGAAGACCCTATCTCAGGCGATTACTGCACATAAAGGTCTGATGCTGTTCACCGGACCTATAGGGACGGGTAAGACCACCATACTGAACGCTTTGTTGAGCGTCTTATCGCAGACGTATCAGCCAACTGAGCTTTTGACGGCCCTGATCGTCAATCCTCGAATGAATCGCGATGAATTTCTAGAGGCGCTGCTCGCCGAATTCGAACTGCCGTGCACGGCCTCAAAGTCCAGCCGCATTGTCGGCTTACATGCGCTGCTGTTCGCAGTCTCCAAGGCCGGCGGAACTTGTCTACTGGTTGTTGACGAGGCCCATCTATTGAGCACAGATGTGCTGGAGGAGATTCGCTTGCTGATGAACGCGGACACTCACCACGACAAACCTCTGCAGGTCGTGCTCTGCGGGCAGCCTGAGCTGAGCACATTGCTGCGCGAACCAGGTCTGCGCGCCGTACAGCAACGCATCGCGGCGCGAGCTTCCCTGCGCGAATTGAGCCCGAGCGAGACCCGCATGTACATAAGCGAGCGCCTGCGCGTAGCGGGATTAACCAAACCGCTTCCCTTTTCGTTGTCGTCGCTGGAGAGGATCTATGAATATACCGCTGGGGTACCTCGACTGATCAATATTCTCGCCGATAGCTGCCTCGGTATCGGGTGTGACACCAAAAGAAAGCAAATCCACGATGACATCGTGGAAGAAGCTGCCCTGCAAAACGAATTACAGATTCCGGAATCGGCTGCCGATCGGGCCACTCCCGCAGTCACTGCTTTGGATAATTTGCAGCTAATGACATCTACCAGCCGGAGTGAACTATGAGCAGGCTTTTTCAGCAGATGCAGGAATCCGGAGCTACATCTGCAGTCAGCGCTGCCGTCCCGTCGACCGTACCGGAACTGCTGGGCCTGCTGCACAGGGAAACGCAAACAACCCGGGATGCCACTCTTGCACCTCTTCTAAGCTGTCAGCGTGTCGAGCTTCGTCCGCTGAATCTGCCCATCTTGACGGCGAGTGATTCGGACGCCGCTACTCACAGTGCATTTGAATCGTATCGCTCTCTGCGCACGAAGATAACGCGGTTGCAGGCATCACAGGGGATTCGTTCGATCGCAATTACCAGTGCTGTTGCCGGAGAAGGTAAAACAATATCTGCATTGAACCTGGCAATTTCGTTTGCACAGCTAGGCACACAGCGCATCCTGCTAGTCGATGGGGATATCAGGACCGAGGGACTAAGCAAGTTGGCAGGAATCTCCGGCAGGCCTGGCTTGGGTGAAGTTCTTAATGGAGGATGCGAATTCGCAAACGCGGTGTTATCAACGAGCATCCCTGAACTGTATGCCGTAGGCGCGGGCGAACCCACCAGTGTGGCATCCGATCTATTTGCCGCTTCCCGTTGGAAGGAATTTATTGCCTGGTGCAACGAAACATTCAACATGGTGATCGTGGACTGTCCGCCTATTCTGGGCTTGGCAGACTTTGACCTGATCAGTGCAGCGTGTGACGGCACGGTTGTGATCGTGCGAGCACATAAAACTAAACGCGAGATGTTGACCACCGTTGCTAAACACCTCGAAGGCAAAAAGGTCTTAGGTATCGTTCTCAATGGTGAGGAGCACCGTCACGCTAACTACTACGGCTATTACTATTACGCGCAGCACAAAGGACAAACAACAAACACAAGCAAAAAGTGATGCAAGTATGCTGGACCACCCTGCTTTCGACTGGAAGACGACTTATGTACCCGAATCTCAAATTGCAAATCTTTAAACTTGGTATTCGTCAGAATCAAATCGCCAGAGAATTGAAGTTCTGCGAGAGCCAGCTTAGCAAGATCATCAACGGATACCGCGAACCTACCGAAGGAGAGCGTAAGCTGCTGGCCAGCTACCTGAATGTAGAAGAGAACTGGCTGTTCGAACAGCACGAAAACATCTCCGTTCCTCATCCCGGGCTGGCATCCGCTCTGCGCGGCAATAGGAATATCGACTAGTTTATGCAACTCTTGCGCGAGTGTCCGGCAGCGGCTGACGTTACGGTCGCAGAGTTCTGCCCTGGCAGAAGCGGTGCCTGGGATCAATGGCTCAGCCATCAGAGTGAGGCAACACCGTTTCACTCGACTGCCTGGCTCCGGGCGCTGCAGAGGGGGTTCGGCTATGAATCGAGATCGCTCTGCGCCGAACGCGCGGGTCGCATTACGGGCGTCCTGCCGCTATTCCTGGTCTCCAACTGGATGGTTGGGCGGTGCCTGATGTCTTCTCCCTTTGCAGATTACGGTGGCATCTGTGCCGAGGATGAAGAATCGGCCGATGCTTTGGTGGAGCGAGCTAAGGAGTTGGCGACCGCGGAGCGCGTGGATTTTCTCGAGTTGCGCCATCGTCAGGCAAAGCCGCTCCCGGAATTTCTGCATAAGGATCTCTATGTAGGGTTTTCTTGCGAACTAGGTTTAGACGCGGAAAGTCTGTTGAAGAGACTGCCTCGGGATACCAGATACATGATTCGCAAAGCCGAGAAGGCTGCTCTTGAACCTCGCTCCGGCCTGGATCAGATGGCGACTTTTTATGAGCTGCTTGCGCTAAGCTGGCACCGCTTTGGAACACCTGTATTTTCGCCGCGATGGCTGCACATCTTGGCTGAAGAGTTCGCTGGAAGTATGGATCTGACTTTGATCTATAGGCAAGGCGACCCGCTTTGCGGCGTGTTTTCATTGTTCACGCGAGACGCCGCATTCCCGCATTATGTTGGCGCGCGGCCCGAGGCTTATCGAGTGGCCGCGAACAACTTTATTTATTGGCACCTGATGAAGGACGCAATATCACGCGGACTGCGTCGCTTCGATTTTGGCCGGAGCAAGCGTGGAACCGGCGCATACGAGTTTAAGTGCTCATGGAACATGCGGGCCGACCGGCTCGACTATCAGACATTTCTGGTAAAGCGAAAGGATGTCCCTAATTTCTCGCCGGCGAACCCGAAATTTGCTCTGGCTTCCCGCGTTTGGAGACGCATGCCGCTCAAAGCAACAACGTGGTTAGGTCCCCATGTAGTCCGCTGGCTTCCATGATGGAACCGCTGGCCGTTTACTATGCGCATTCTCTTCATAACACACCGTCTGCCGTATCCCCCGGACAAAGGGGAGCGAATTCGTGCATTTCACGAATTGAAGTATCTTGCTGCACGACATGAGGTGGACCTCTTCCGTCTGGCCGATTCCATTAACGATATCGATAACAAGGCTCCGTACCTCCGTGACATCTGCCGCAAGGTGCATCTGATAGCAGATCAGTGCATTAACGAATTCGTGGCTGAAGCTGTGCCACGCTGTGAAGCTGAAACAGTAGCTGCCGATGGTGTTGTACACAGATGAGCGTCCAACTCGAATCAAGTCGAACCGAATCGATCCAGAGTGCCTACACGCTGGTCACGCAGACGACGTCATCGGTAACAGCAATTCCAGAACCGCGATTACCGATAAGAATCATGCACGTTATGGATAGTCTGGATGTCGGCGGAACGGAGATCGTGCTGATGAAGTTGATCCACAGCCTTGATCCGGATGTTTTTGAACACAGTGTCTGCACTCTCCGAGGTATGGCTTCGCGCTTTTTCTCCTGGAGCTCTGATGTTGTGGTTCGCCAGGCTGGCGGATCGACCGGCAGTTTACGGTTCAATCTGGTCAGGCTGTGCAGATTGATGAAAGCAGCGCGGCCTACCATCGTGCACTCGCGCAACTGGGGAGGCATTGAAGCTATTCTGGCGGCGCGAATTGCCGGTGTTCCCGTCATCATCCATAGTGAGCACGGTTATGACCTCAATATGCAGCGTGGCTTACCGCTGCGGCAGAGCCTGTACCGCAACCTTTCCTATCGCTGTGCCACGGCCGTGTTTACCGTAACAGAGGAGCTGCGTCGCTACCACTCGGCCCAGGCTCGGTTCAGCCCCAGCCGCATTGGCGTGCTGTACAACGGAGTTGATACCGAGCGATTCAAGAGCAGGCCACTCCTTCGGAGTGCTCTTCGGCAACAACTTGGGATTCCTCCCGACTCCCCGGTGATTGGCTACGTAGGCAGAATGATAGCTCTGAAGGATGTTTTGACACTGCTGCGGGCTGTAGAGATGGTTGCCAGTGAGTTTCCAAGCTTTCGTATTTTATTGATAGGTGACGGCCCTGAGAGAGCACGTCTTGAGGAATATGTTTGTAGCTCTCCTTCACTGCCGGGCCGAGTCATCTTTGCCGGTAGGCGGCCAGACATCGCGGACCTGCTCAACGCCATAGACATTTTCGTGCTTCCTTCACTCGCCGAAGGAATGTCCAACACGTTGCTGGAAGCGTCCGCAACCGGCCTTCCTGCCATGGCCACCAACGTTGGCGGAAATCCAGAAATTGTGGAGGACGGAGTGTCGGGCTATCTCTTTCCTCCGCGCGATGTTTCTGCTTTGGCGAATCGATTGCTGGCCTTGCTTGGTGATGACCGATTGCGCAAAACGGTTGGCGCAGCGGCACGGAATCGGACAGTGGCTAATTTTAGTTTAGATCGCATGCTGAATCGCTACACCGATCTGTATATCAGCCTCGCCAGAGAGCGCGGCATCAGGGTGGCTGCCTAGACGTATGTGTGGAATTTGCGGCATTTTCGAATTTGACGCTATACGGCCGGTGGAGCGGGACCTTATCCACCGAATGAATTGCTCGCTTCGACATCGCGGCCCTGATGACGAAGGCATTTACATAGATAGAGGCATCGGATTAGGACATCGTCGGCTGAGCATCATCGATGTCTCTGGTGGGCACCAGCCGATCAGCAACGAGGACGGAACTATCTGGGTGCTCCTCAACGGCGAGATATACAACTACCCCGATCTCAGTCGCGATATGCGTGACCGGGGACATAGGTTCAGCACTCGGTCCGACACCGAAGCTATCGTTCATCTCTATGAAGAGTATGGCGATGAATGCTTCTCTCACCTTCGCGGAATGTTTGCGATTGCCATCTGGGACAGCACGAAGCGTCGTCTCGTCCTGGCGCGGGATCGCGTCGGGAAAAAACCGCTCTACTACTACACCGATACGAAGCGGATTCTGTTCGGCTCGGAGCTTAAAGCTATTCTTGCGGTACCCGGTGTTGAGCTATCAATGGATCCCCTCGCAGTGAGCGACTATTTCTCGCTGGGATATATACCTGCTCCGAAGACCATTTATCGCGAGGTTCGTAAGGTATTGCCCGCACACTACGTCGTGGCGACGTCTCGCGGCTTAATCGACAAGGAGTACTGGAGGCTCTCTTTCGGTGATGTCACGACGCGGAGCGAAGAGGAGTGGTCTGAGATCATTCGCGAGCAGTTGCGTGAAGCAACTCGGATCCGCCTCATGAGCGAGGTGCCGATTGGAGCCTTCCTAAGCGGCGGCGTGGATTCGTCGTCGATCGTCGCGCTGATGAGCCAGCTCATGGATCGGCCGGTTACGACCTGTTCTATCGGATTTCCGGTGCCGGAGTTCGACGAATCCAAATATGCCAGGCAGGTCGCCTCGTTGTTTAAAACCGACCATCACGAAGATGTCGTTGAGCCTAAGGCCCTCGAAGTTGTCGACAAGCTTGTCTGGCATTATGACGAACCGTTCGCGGACTCTAGTGCCATTCCCACTTACTACGTTTCGAAAGCCGCCCGACAGCATGTCACTGTAGCTCTGGGCGGCGACGGAGGGGACGAGAATTTCGCAGGCTATCGGCGGTACTTGTTCGATTATCGTGAGAATAGATTACGCGAGATGGTTCCCGAGGTATTCCGCCGCAAGTTATTTGCGCCACTCGGGAAGTACTACCCGGGACTGGCATGGGCCCCGCGTGTGTTTCGCGCCAAGGCCACCTGTCAATCGTTGGCCCGAACCCCGCTGGAAGGCTATTTCAATTCGATCTCAATCTTTCGCCCCGATGAAAAGCACAAGTTGTTATCGGACGATTTTCGCCAAACGATAGCAGGGTATGATGCCTTGAATGTGCTGCAAGGTTACTACGATGAGGCCGATACTACAGATCCACTATCGCGCATACAGTACGTCGATATCAAAACCTACTTACCCGACGACATATTGACTAAAGTGGACCGTGCCAGCATGGCGGTGTCGCTTGAGCTACGAGCTCCGCTCCTTGACCATGGCATGATGGAGACAGTCGCGTCGATACCGCGAAGCCTGAAGCTGCGCGGCGCGACTGGCAAATACATCCTAAAAAAGTCATTTCAAGGCATCCTTCCCCATAACATCCTCTATCGCGCTAAGCGGGGTTTTGCCGTGCCGCTCAGCCGGTGGCTCAGGCAAGAGCTGAAGGATCTTGCCTACGACACGATTCTGCAATCTGACGACGGAATTTTGGACCGTCAATACCTGACCGCGATCTGGGAGCAGCACCAGTCAGGGAGCTTCGACCGGTCCGCCTATCTGTGGTCGGTATTAATGTTTCGCAAATGGCAGGACATGTTCCAGAAGCGGGTAACCTCATGAGCGGAATCTGTGGGATTTGTGAACCGGGTGTTTCTTGGCAACCGGAAGAATTGCAGCCTATGCTGCAGGCGTGCGGCCAAGCCTTGGATCAGCCAGGTAGCGTCGTGGGGGGACGCAGCGTCCTGTTCGGTTTGAGACCACGCTGGCATTTCCAAAGCGTAGCTTCAGGGGACGATCTGGTTGTGGCAGCTTCTGCTGACCTGACTAATCTCAAGGACTTGAAAGTTGGGGCCGAAACAGCGGCGGGACGACCGAGTGCTTCGACTGCTGAGTTGATCGGACAGCTCTATAGGACTCATGGGCACGATTTCCTCGACATGCTTCGAGGAGGTTTTGCGATCGCAATCTGGGACCACCGGAATCGGGAGCTTACCCTTGCTATCGACCCCCTGGGAATTGAGACGCTTTTCTGGTCACGAGAACGTGATCGACTGTTCTTTGGCACTCGACTAAGCTCTATAGCCGCGGTCGGCTCGACACTAGAGTTGGAACCTGCCGCTCTGGTGCAATACCTGCTGCATACTGTGGTTCCAGCTCCGCTGACGATCTATAAGAACATCGAGCGATTGCAACCTGGAACAGTGCTAGTCTACGGACGAAGAGCTATCAGGAGTTGGCGCTACTGGGATCTGAACTATGAAGAGTCGGAGCATAGCGATGCGGGACGTCTGGCTGATACGTTACGCACCAATCTCCGACAGGCCGTGCAGTCACATATACCGGAGGAATTCCCGGAAACGACCGGATGCTATCTCAGTGGGGGAACGGACAGTAGCTCGGTTCTGGCCTTTGCCAGTGAACGGCAGAAGCCCGTTGACAGCTACTCAATTCATTTCGAAAACCCTCGCTACGATGAGATCGCGTTTGCGCGGTTGGCCGCGCAGCGTTTTGGTTCCCGCCACCATCAAAAATGCCTGTCGCCGGGCGACGCTGCCGAAGCAATAACAAAGTTAATCGACTACTACGACGAGCCGTTTGCCAACTCTTCGGCCATAGGGGCGTACCATTGCGCAAAATTGGCCCGTGAAACTGGCATGGATGTACTGATGGCCGGCGATGGAGGTGATGAGCTTTTCGCCGGGAACGAACGGTATGCAACCGACAAGAAATTCGAACTGTACCACAGAATTCCTCATGGTGTGCGAGAGCATTTAATCGAACCCTTCGCAGGGCGCCTTCCCGCGCATGGCGCGCTGTCTCTGCCTGCACGCTATATTCGTAGAGCGAACATTCCAAATCCCTTACGCATGTTTTCTTATTCGTTCTTCCTTTCACAGCAAGCGGAGAACGCGCTTACACCCGATGTGCTTGATCAAGTGCCGCGCCGTAGTTGGCTGGATATTCCCGATTCTCATTTCAATCGAGCTCCTCACGCGAACTCTGAGCTGAATCGTCTTCTTTACCTCGATGTGAAGATGACGCTTGGGGACAATGACATTCGAAAGGTGCGAGGTACCGCCGAGATAGCCGGGATCAGCGTTCGCTTCCCTCTTATGGACCGTACACTAGCCGAATTTTCCGGAACGGTCCCGACCGACCTGAAGTTGAAAGGCTTTGAGAAGCGCTACTTGTTTAAGAGGGCAATGCAAGGAATTCTGCCTCGACAGATTCTGTACAAAAAGAAGCATGGCTTTGGGGTGCCTGTCGGCTACTGGTTGCAGCATGATCCGGCGATGCAGTCGATGGCAGCAATATTGGACGAGCCTCTTACACGTCAACGGGGACATTTCTCAGGTAATTTCCTTTCGCGCATAAAAGAACTGAATGTTGTCTATCCTGCATACTATGGCGAGATCTTGTGGTTGATCCTCATTCTTGAGTTCTGGCATCGGCGCCACTTTGATCAGCGGGCACCCGCCATCTTAACTCCTGGAGCTATTTATGCAGGCTGATGCTTCAGGTGTGTTTCAGAGTGCCACGTGGAAAACCGCTATCACTCTCGGTCTCTACAAAACCGGCGCGCTGCGAGCTATTCACAACCTTTCCCACTATTACGAAATAGCTGATGAGGGAGACGGACGCCTTCATCTCCAGCGCGTACGCAGGGGAAGATACTTGATTCTTGCCTACCACCGGATAGGGACCAACGGTGCCCCCCTATACAGCAAGCTGCCCCAATCCGCTTTTGCCGCGCAGATGAGATTTCTACGGCAGCGATATCGGATTCTGTCAGTTAAGGAGATGGTGGAAGAGTTACAGGACCCTGCCGCGCAGGGTCGGGCCGTGGTGATCACATTTGACGATGGCTATGCCGGGACCTACACCGAGGCCTTTCCGGTGCTACGAGACTATCAAATACCGGCAACCATCTATCTCACTGCCGGAGCCATCGAGACCGGAGAGCTGTCCTGGTACGACAAAATCTTCCTGCAGTTTCAGCGCGCTAGTACAAACCTTACGCTGGAATTGGACGCACCACGTAGCTTCACCTTAAACACCGATGCCGCTCGACTGCAGGCAGCAGAAGTGGTCGTCACATATCTTCGAACAATTCCGGACGACGAGCGTCAGCAATGGTGCGCCCGATTTGACAAGCTGATTCCGTTACCTGTGGACGATCTGCGTGGCGCCATGCTCACGTGGGATGACATCCGGATGATGCGTAGTGCCGGTATTACCTTCGGGGCACACACGATGACCCATCCCGTAGTCAGTCGGCTGTTGCCGGGTCGGATGCGAGACGAAATAGCAGGATCAAAGAATCTCATAGAGGAGAGATTGAACGAGGGCGTACATGAATTCGCGTTTCCTTTTGGCAAGTTGCGCGACTGCGGCACCGCGGCACCGGAATTGCTGAAGGAATTGGGGTTCGTAAACGCGGTAACGACCATGGTCGGCATCAATCGGCCTGGAGGCAATTTGTATCGATTACGCCGGGTGGTAGTTGGCAATGACACGTCAATTGCCAGCTTTGCGCTAAATCTCCACAGACTGTTTTTTTGCCCTTGGGATGAGGAACTCTCAGCAAACTGAAAGTGTAACGACAACGGAGAAGCCGTGAGAGATTACCTGGTTTTGGCGATCGTATTTCTATCTGCACCTGTCGCCCTGGTAAGTCCCTACTATGGCATTCTCATGTGGACGTGGCTCGCCTATTTCAATCCTCATCGCTACACATGGGGTATGGCACGCGACTTCCCGGTGGCGATTGTAATAGCGATACCCACTCTTCTAGGCACGATCGTCGCGGCCAAGAATCGCAACATTTTCACCCGGGAAGTTTTAATTCTGTCCGCATTGTGGGCGTGGTTCGTAGCAACTACGGCTTATGTCTTGATCACGCCCGCTTTCGCCGGCCACGCCGGTGATGCCCAAGCGCAATTGGGAGAGGTAAGCAAGATCTTGTTGATGACGTTTCTCACGATCTTACTGGTGGTATCGCGTGAGAAACTGCGGCTGCTCGTACTGGTGATTATCGCCAGCTTCGGAGTGCGGGCACTGGTCGGTGCTGTTTTTTTTATAACCACGGCCGGGCAATATAAAATCTGGGGACCTGAGGGGACGTTTCTCGCAGATAACAACGATTTCGCTCTCGGCTTGAACATGACAATCCCCATGTTTGTATACTTTGCCCGCAGCGAACCACGTAGATGGCTGCGCATTTCCGCTCATGTGCTGCTCGTTTGCGTGGTCATCTGCGTCATTGGCACTTATTCGCGGGGAGGGCTAATAGGCCTTGCAGTTGTTACAGTAGCACTGATGTTAAAGTCTCGCCGCAAGGCTGTAAGTGTCTTTCTGGTTACGGTCGCCTCATTTTGTCTGCTGACATTTGCCACGCTGCAATGGAAGGAGCGCATGGGCGACTTTCTTCACGGGCGACTGGATGAATCCGCGGAGTCGAGGCTTACTGTTTGGCAAGCTGGTTGGAATCTTGCCAGAGCATATCCCCTGACGGGAGGCGGATTCGACGTCTATACCGATCCGAGCGCCATCGTCCGCTATCTGCCTTCAGACCGGCAGGATACGAGCCTTCATGGTCCGCACAGTATTTACTTTCAAATGCTGGGAGAGCAGGGCTTTGTAGGTCTCGGGCTCTTTCTGCTGCTGCTAACCGCGTGCCATCTCCGCTTGCTTAAATTGCGCAGAGCAGCTGTGCAAAGGAAGGAATTGTCATGGATTCTTGCATACGCAAACATGTTTCAAGTTGCCTTGTTGGCATACATGTTCAACGGAGCGACTCTGGGGCGAGCATATTTTGATTACTTTTTCGAGATAGTTGCTTGTGTCGTAATCCTTGACTTGCTCTACCGCCGCGCTCTGGCCACGCTGCGATATGAGACCCAACCCGCTGTCCGCGTCGATTCCATGCTGGATCCGACGCCGGCATTGACGTGAGCCAATACGTCAAAAATACACTGGTAACGAACGTGAGACTTAGGCAAAGAACACGATTTATGCATGCTCTTCAACGAAGGATTCTCGTACTTGCCACATCGATCTTAGTACTTCTCGGCGGTTCGAGCGCAGCCGAGCGTATATGGAAAACGGAAGATGTGGGCCAGGGAGTTGTCTCGGCAATTGCCATTGATGGCAGCCAAAACCTACATTTGGTATATGTGACCAATGAGGCTGTATTAATGTATGCTTTTCGGCCGGCGTCTTCCCCGAAATGGTTCACCACACCGATT
>Ga0335083_10001385_pt1 | contig 33577 bp, 37 predicted proteins | sample Lox_Sample_42_FD_206716 | JGI IMG/M metagenome (GOLD analysis project Ga0335083, IMG submission 206716) | Soil microbial communities from Loxahatchee National Wildlife Refuge, Florida, United States - Lox_Sample_4.2 | ecosystem: Environmental > Terrestrial > Soil > Wetlands | place: USA...
CCAACCCCCCCTCGCGGCAGCACGATGCGCGGCTTTTCCGGGTGCGGCCGGTAGAAGAGCAGCGTGCGACCCATGATCTGCGCGAGCGCCGAGCCCGTTTCGCGCGCGAGCTCCGCGCCGAGCTCGGGGAGCGGCGCGGGCGCGTCCCCGCCGGCCCGCACCTTCACGAGCTCGTGCTGCGTGAGCGCGCGGTCGAGCGCCTGGACGACCCCCGCCGAAACACCCTGATCACCGACCTGGACGATGGCTTTTCGGTGATGGCCCAAGGCACGCAGGTGACGGCGCTGGCGGCCGTCGAGCTCGGGCGCCGAGACGGCCGATGACATGGCCGGCGAGCGTAGCAGCTCGGCCGGGCGCGGTCACCCTTCCAGAGCCGCGCGTTCGATGCGAAGGTGCCCTCGAAAAGGGCGTCACTTTGCGCGTTTTATACGGAGTCGTCGGCGAAGGGATGGGCCACGCGACGCGGAGCCGCGTGGTCGTCGAGCACCTCGCCCGCGGCGGTCACGAGATCCGCATCGTCGTCTCCGGTCGCGCGCACGCCTTCTTGCTCCAGAAGCTCGGGTCGTACCCGAACGTCCAGGTCGAGGAGATCCACGGCCTCACGCTCCAGTACTTCGGCAACGCGCTCGACCGCACGCAGAGCGTGTTCTCGAACCTGCGCAAGGCGCCGAAGGGCATCAAGCAGAACGTCGACGTTTACCGGCGCGTCGCCGAGTCAGGCTTTCGGCCCGACGTCGTGATCAGCGACTTCGAGTCGTGGGCCGCGCTCTACGGCACGCGCCACGGCGTGCCGGTGATCAGCATCGACAACATGCAGATCATCAACCGGTGCCGTCACGACAAGGGCCTCGTGCGCGCGAAGGGCTTCGACTTCGAGCTCGCGAAGCTCGCGGTGAAGATGAAGGTGCCGAAGGCTTATCACTACCTCGTGACGAGCTTCTTCTTCCCGCCCGTGCGCAAGAAATACACGACGCTGATTCCGCCCATCTTGCGGCCCGAAGTCGCGGGGCTCGAGTGGAAGCCCGCGTCGCACGTGCTCGTGTACCAGACGCAGACGACGAATCAGGCGCTCGTGCCCGCGCTCAAACAGCTGCCGTATCGCTTTCGGGTGTACGGGCTCGGCCGCGAGGGCAGCGACGGCAACGTGACGCTCTGCCCGTTTTCGGAGCAGAAGTTCTTGGACGATCTCTCGACCGCGCGCGCCGTCGTGTGCGGCGGCGGGTTTTCGCTGCTCGCGGAAGCCGTGTGTCTCGGCATTCCGACGCTGTCGATTCCGGTGGCGGGCCAGTTCGAGCAGGAGCTCAACGCGCGCTACCTCGACGCGCTCGGCTACGGCGCGTGGGCGCCGCGCTTCGACGGCCGCTCGATCGCGGCGTTTCTCGAGCGCGTCCCGGAGTACCGCGCCGCGCTCGGCGGGAGCCGGCTGCCGCGCGACAACGCCATGCTCTTCGCGTGCGTCGACGAGCTCCTCGCACGCGTGGCGCACGGCGAGAAGCGCCGGCCCGCGCTCGAAAGCCCGGCGATGGGCAAGTGGGAAGCAGAGGATTGAACGAGATGACCGACCCCGCACCCGTGGCGATTCACCGCCAGTATCGTTACTACGACCTCGTGATGGCGGCGTTCGTCTGCTCGCTCCTCTGCAGCGACATCATCGGCGTGCGGAAGGTCACGCACGTCGGCTGGAACGGCAAGGAGCTCTTCGCGTTCGGCGCGGGCAACCTCTTCTTCCCCATCGCGTACCTCTTCGGCGACATCCTCACCGAGGTGTACGGCTACGCGCGCTCGCGGCGCGTCGTGTGGGCGGGCTTCGCGGCGCTCGCGTTCGCGTCGCTCCAGAGTTTCGTCATCGTGCAGCTGCCGCCGGCGAACGAGTTTCACGATCAGGTGCAGCTCGAGTGGGCGTTCGGCTCGACGTGGCGCATCGCGCTCGGCTCGCTCATCGCTTATTTTTGCGGCGAGTTCGTGAACTCGTTCACGCTCGCGAAGCTCAAGATCCTGACCGAGGGTCGCATGCTTTGGACGCGCACCATCGGCTCGACGATCGCGGGCGAAGCGGTCGATTCGGTCATCTTCTACCCGCTCGCCTTTTACGGGGAGAGCTGGATGCCCGACGCGCTCCTCGTCAAAATCATGATCGCGAACTACTGCATCAAGGTCGGGTGGGAAGTCGTGGCGACGCCCCTCACGTACCGCGTGGTCGCCTTCTTCAAGCGCGCCGAGCACGAGGACTACTACGACCGCGGGACGAATTTCACGCCGTTCAGCCTGAAGGTTTAGGGGCGCGCGCTCGGGGCAAGGAGCGGGGGGGTGCGTGTTTGCAGCGCCGACGTTTGTCTATACAAATCGCGCCGTGCTCGGGGCGCCACCCTGACGAAGCCGCCATGCCGCTGAGCCGTCGTCACGCACGGCGGCTGCGCGGTGTCGCCGGTCGGGGAGCGCTCACCGCTCGGCGGCGTCGCGCTCGTCGGGCTCGCGCTCGCGTGGGCGCGCCGTCATCTCACGCGGCGTCGCGTGACGCCATGTGCGCGGCGTTGAAGCCGCACATGCCGTGGACGCCGGCGCCCGGGTGCGCGTAGCTCGAGCAGAGGTAGAGGCCGCGCACCGGCGTGCGATAGCGGAAATAGGGAAAAACAGGGCGAAACACGAGCTGGCGGTACCAGGCGTTCGAGCCGCCGCCGAGGTCGCCGCCCCGGAGGTTCGCGTCCATGGCTTCGAGGTCGGGCGGCGCGTAGTAGTGGCGCGCGAGGATGCTCTGACGGAAACCGGGCGCGAGCGCTTCGATGCGCTCTTCGACGCGATCGGCGAAGCGCGCCGCCTGGTCGGGGTGCCCCGCGGCGAAGTACGGCGGCACGCGCGAGTAGGCGTAAAGCGTGTGGCAACCGGCGGGGGCGCGCGACGCGTCCGCCAGCGTGTGCTGGCCGATGACGAGGTAGGGTCGCTCCGGCATGCGCCCGTCGCGCACCTCGCGCGTGAAGCGCGCCAGGTCGTCGATGCTCTCGCCCGCGTGCACGACGGCGCTCCGCCGCGCCGCCTCGACGCGCCACGGCACCGGCCCCGAAAGCGCCCAGTCGAGCTTGAAGGTTCCGAACCCGAGCTCGAAGCGCCGCATGCGCACGCGGAGCCAGCGGGGCACGTCGTTGCGCTCGAGCAGCGACAAGTAGAGCCCCGGCGCCGACGTGTCGGCGAGCACGCCGAGCCGCGTGCGAATTTCCTGACCGTTCGCGAGCACGACGCCCTCGGCGCGCCCGCCGCGCACGATGACGCGCGTCACCGCCGCGCCGAGCGTCAGGTGCCCGCCGTGCTGCTCGAGCGTGGTGACGAGCGTGTTCGTGAGCGCGCGCGCGCCGCCGATGGGGAGCGCGTAGCCGCCGGTCGTCGCCGTGAGCCCGAGCACGTACGCGAGCGGCGCGCCGAGCGCGTCCTCGGGCCCCACGTCGACGTGCAGGCCGAGCGATGGGATCACGCGCCGCGCGGCTTCGCTCTCGAAGAGCGACCGCGCGAGTCCCCCGCTGCTGCGGAGGAGCAGCGTGGCGAGCCGCGCGAGCGCCGGCACGCCGAGCTTCACGAGCGGCACGAGCGCCGGAAACGGGCGGAGGAGCGCGTCGAGCAAGTGGCGCTCGATGCCGGCATGAAAGCGCGCAAGCTCCGCGAAGGTGGCGCCGTCCGCGCGCGTTCCGAAATGCGCGGCTTGCTCCGCGGGGTCGCGCGCGATGCAGGCGTAGCTGCCGTCGAGGGCGGGGTGGCAGCTTTCGAAGTGCGCGTTCGCCCACACGAGCCCCGCCGCTTCGAGACCGAGCTCGCGAAAAGCCGGGCTCGAGCGCCCGAACGGGAAAAAGCCCGCCCCCACGTCGTGAACGAAGCCGGGCAGCGTGAGCTCCTCGGACGCGACCGCGCCGCCGGGGCGCCGCGGGTGGGCTTCGAGCACGAGCACGCGGTAGCCGCGCCGCGCGAGCACGTTTGCGGCCACGAGCCCGTTCGGCCCGGAGCCGACGACGATGAAGTCGGGGTCGCTCAAGCTCGTCTATCGTAGAACATTCGGCGTTCGGGCCCACGGCATGATACGACCGTTCGGTGATCGTTCTCGGCGTTGACCCCGGCACCCGCCGTCTCGGTTGGGGCGTGGTCGCGCGGGAAGGGAACCGGCTGCGCCATCTCGGTCACGGGGTGCTCGCCCTGCCGCCCGACCGTCCGCTCGCCGAGCGACTCACCTTGATCGAGGCCGGCCTGTCGGAGGTCATCGCGCGTTTTCGTCCCGCCGCGAGCTCGGTCGAGACGCTGTTCTTCAACAAGGACGCGCAAGCCGCGGCAAAGCTCGGCCACGCGCGCGGCGTCGTGCTCCTCTGCTGCGCGCGCTCGGGCGTCGACGTCGCCGAGTACGCGCCGGCCCGCGTGAAGCGCACCGTCACCGGCCACGGCGCGGCCGACAAACGCCAGGTCGCGCTGCTCGTGCGCGCGATGTTGTCGCTCGATGCCCCGCCGCCGAGCGACGCCGCCGACGCGCTCGCACTCGCGCTCACCCACCTGCGTCAGGCGCCGCTCGCCGAGGCGCTGCGTCGCGTGACCGCGGCCGGCCGATTCCAGCATCGGTGAAGACGCGGTTGCCAGCCGCGTCGCAAGCTGCAAGAACACGCTCCTCTCACGCGTATGAGGATCGAGAAGATGACGTTCTCCCGCTCGCGCCTTTTTGGTCTGGTGGCCGCCGGTTTCGCGAGCGCTGCGTTCGTCGGGTCGGCTTCGGCGGGCACGCCCGCACCGAGCGCGGCTCCTCCGCCGCATGCGCCGGCAGCTCCCGCGCCCGCTGCGCCGCCCACTGGCCTTTCGGCCGATCAAATCGCCGATCGCGTGCAGGCCTTTTACGACAAGACCAAGACCTTCAAGGCCGCGTTCAAGCAGGTCTACACGGCGAAGGCGTACGCGAAGACGAAGGAAGGCGTCGGCACCGTCATCCTCGAAAAGCCCGGGAAGATGAGCTGGCGTTACACCAACAACGGTAACCGCATCGTCTCCGACGGGAAGGTCATTCGCGTCTACGAAAAAGAGAATCAGCAGATGTACGAGCAGCCGCTCGACAAGAGCCCTTATCCGGCGGCGCTCGCATTTCTCGTCGGCACCGGCAGCCTCAAGCAGACGTTCAAGCTGACGAAGGTCGACCCCGCGGAAGCGAAGTTCGAAGGCGGCCTCGTGCTCATGGGCGAACCGCGCGAAGCGACGCCCGCGTATCAGAAGATGATCCTTTACGTCGACGCGGCGACGTATCAGGTGCGGCGCGTGCTGCTCTTGGACGCGCAGGGGAACAAGAACCGTTTCGACTTCACGAGCACCGAAGTGAACAAGGCGCCGCCGCCCGGTGAGTTCGTGTTCACGCCGCCGAAGGGCACTCAGGTCGTGCGTCCGTAGCCAATGTAGGTGCGTGAACGACTCGCGTGCGAGCACGTTGACGCGCCGGGCTAAGGGATAGGCAAGTGCCGGTCGTTCTGGCACTCTGCCCACGATGACCAAGCTTTGCGAGCTCATCGGAAGGGGATGGCTCAGGGTCGCGCTGCTCCTCGCCCTGTTCTCCCTTTCGAATACCGCGCGCGCCGAAGAGAAGATCTCCGATCAGGCCAAGCTCTACTTCAAGAACGGCGTCGACCTGATCCAGGCGAATCCGCCCAATTATCAGGACGCTTACTACCAATTCAAGCTCGCCTGGGACAACAGCCACAGCTGGAAAGTGCTCGGTAATCTCGGTCTTTGCGCCTTCAAGCTCGAGCGCGACGGCGAGGCGCTCCAAGACTACACGGACTACCTCAAGGCCGGCGGCAAGCAGATCGATCCGGAAGAGCGCAAGGCGATGGAGCGCGACTCGCTGCTCATCTCCGGCAACACGGCGGTCGTTCACCTCGGCTCCGACGCGCCCGACGCGAGCGTCCTCGACGCGCGCGCCGGCAGCAGCGTGCCGCCGCAAACCTACAAGCTCGACGCCGCGGGCCTCGACCTCCGACTGCGAGCCGGCACGCACACGCTCACGGCGAGCACCGCCGACGGCAAGCAGCAGCGCTGGGACGTGACCGTCACGCCGGGCCAAACCGTCGAGCACCGCTTCGAGTTCAACACCGCCGCGGCCGCGCCCGTCGTCGCGCCCGTCGCGCCGCCGCCCACGACTCCGCCGCCCGCAACGACTCCGCCGCCGGCTCAGGCCGATCAGGGCGCGGGCAAGAACGGCGGTTCCCCGCTTCGGACCGTCGGGTTCGTGGCCACGGGCGTCGGCGGCGTCGCGCTCATCAGCGGCGTGGTGACGGGCATCATGGCCAAAAAGAAGTCGTCGAAAGCCACCGATCAGTGCACGGACAAGGTGTGCCCGACCGCCGCCGCCAAGGACTTCGACTCGGCGTCGTCGCTCGCGTCCGTCACGGACGTGCTCCTCATCGGCGGCGCGGTCGTCGCGGCCGCGGGCGTCACCCTCGTCATCGTCGGGGGCAACGGCAACGCCCAGCCGGCGCAGCGCGCGAGCGCGCCGCACCTCGAGCTCACGCCCGTGTTCGCGTCGAACGGCGGCGGTCTCGTCGCGCACGGCTCGTTCTGAGCGCTCGCTTCGATTGTCTTGGAGGATTTGAACAATGAGTGCGATGTGGTCGATCAAGCGGGGGCGGATCGTAACGGCGAGCCTCGGAGTGCTCAGCGCGTGGGCCTGCACCGTGGCGAACAAGAGCGACTACACCTTCACGGACACGCCCGAGGGTTCGGGCGGTAAGGGCGCTGCCGCGGGCAAGGGCTCGTCCACGGCCGGAAAAGCCGGCACTTCGGGCGAAGCCGGCATGATGGAGACGAGCGGAACGGGCGGCACGCTCGGTCGCGGCGGTCGCGGCGCCGGGGGTCGCGGCACGCTGCTCGGCGGTCGCGGCGGCAATGCCGGAGAAGCCGGTGAGTCCGGCGCCGCGGGCGAAGCGGGCGCCAGCGGCAAGGGCGGCACCGCGGGCGAGAGCGGCGCCGGCGGTGAAGCGGGCGCGACACCGGTGAACAAGTGCGGCGACGGCAATCTCGACGCGGGCGAGCAGTGCGATCTCGGCGCGAACAACGGCGTCACCGCGTGCCCGTACGGTCAGATGTCCTGCACCGTGTGCACGACCGCATGCAAGCGCGCGGCCGGCACGACGGCGTATTGCGGCGACGGCAAAGTCCAGGCGTCGCACGAGCAGTGCGACGACGGGAACACGATCATCGAGACGTGCGCGTACGGCGACGCCGCGTGCACGGGCTGCGACAACAGCTGCAAGAGCCTCGCTGTTTACTGCGGCGACAAGGTCGTGAACGGCTCGCGGCTCACGAGCATCAAGCTGGATTACGTCGGCCTCTGGGGCGGCTGCCCGTCGACCGCGCTCCCGTTCTATTTGAACGGCGTTCCCATTGCCAATGTGGCTCCAAGCTCCATTTGTAATTGCGGCACCACGACCATCCAGACCCTCACCATCACCGACGCGAACGTGCTCGCCGCGGTGAAGCCGAACGACAACGTGTTCGAGGTCTACGGCCTCACGACGAGCACCTATGCGTACACGACGTGGGTCCGCATGACGTTCAGTTTCGAACAGGGTCCGGACATCGTCAGCGTCGTTTACGATCCGAATCAGGAAGTGGGCAATCCGTACTTGTGCACCGATCCCGCGAAGACCAGCGTCTCGGTCGACACGCTCGGGTACGTCCAGTCGGCGCCGTTCGGCGGATTGCCGATCGAGCAATGTGACGGCAGCTCGAATTGCACCGGCTGCGAGACGCCGCTACCGAAGACGTGCGCCGACGTCCTTCACGCGAACGCCGCGGCCCCGGACGGGCTCTACCGGATCGATCCCACGGGCGGTCTCGCGGACGACGCCATCACCGCGTTCTGCGACATGACGGACGGCGCCGTGAGCTACGAGGCGCTCGGCTTCGGCGACTGGAACACGTCGTACGACGGGTATACGATGGTCACCGACACCGACCTGCAAAACCCGCTGGTTCTACAAGCGCTACTCTGGCTCTACAACGTGCAGGGCGGCATGTTCAACCTCGAGCCCGGCTGGGTGAGCACGGATTGCGCCTTCAGGACCTCGGACAGCTACATCAAGGTCAACACCAACGTTCCTGTCGTGCCGGCGGACCATGCGCAAACCGTCAATCAATGGCATTGTAACCTTTACGATCAAGGTGGGAACAACATCGGCAACTACACCGACGCCTTGATGAAGTTCGCCATGTTCTCCCCCACGAACCAGACCGAAACGCCGCCGGTCATCCTCAATTTCTTCACCTCGAACCCGATCACGCTCGTGGCGACTCAAGGCAGCACCTATCCCGGCCCCGCCTTCTTCTTCAAGAAGCAGTGACGAACCTCCGCTCCACACCGCCGTTCGTCCCGACGAACGCGTACGGCCGTGGTTCCCCGGCGCGGTAGGTGAAGGACCCCGGATTCATGTAGCCCGCCGTCGCTTCGGCGACGTGCGTGTGCCCGAAAATCACGAGCTCGGCGCCCGTGATGTCGCGCACGCGCGCGCTCGCTTGGCGGAGGCGCCGCACGGGGAGACCTTCGTAGCGGTTCCGGCCGCGGCGCTGCGACTCGAGGAGGTAGAGCGCACTCAGGGCGGCGAGTCCGTAGAGACTCCGGCTCTTCGCGAGCGCACCGAGGCCGACGCCCGCGCTCGCGCCGGCCGTCGCCACGATGCGATCGAAATAGAGTCGAAAGAACGCGCGCTCGAAGCTCTCGTGCGTCGGGCGCGGGCGGTCGTCGTCGAGCGCGCGCAGAATTTCTACATCGAGGCCGAGCTCCGACGCGGCGCCGCGGAGCAGAATGTCGCCGTGCTCGCGTTCGCGGGCGAGCTCCGGACGCCAGCCGGCCTGACGGCAGAAACGCCCCGCCGTCACGAGGTAGCGCGCGAGCAAGAGCGGCATGCGCGCCCCGAACACGCGCGTCGCCCGCACGATGGCCTCGAGCGGCGTGATTTCGGTGGCGTGGGCGAAGTCGAACGCGCGGTTCGGCGCGAGAAAGCGCCGTGTGAGCGCGACGCCGAGCGGCTCGGTCGTCACGCTGGGCCGAACGAGCGGATGCGTCGGCGCGTTGTCCGGATCATAAGCGTGGCCGTGCTCGACGTGGATTTTCCCGCGCTTCTCGAACCAGCGGGAACACGTGAGCGGCGCGCCTTCGCCGAGGTCGAGCCACCCGAGCAAGAGCGCGCGCGTCTCCGGATCGGCGAGCGCGGCGTCGTGGTTGCCGGGCAACACGGTGAGGCGTCCTGCACCGGTGAGGTGCGCTCGGACCGCCTCGCGGAGCTCGGGTTCGGCGCGGAGCATCGCGAGCACGCTGTCCGAAGGGGCCCGCTCCGGAGCGTCGAGCGACAGGTTGAAGATGTCCCCGTTCAGCATGATCTCCGCGCCGCGGTGCGCTCGAACCAGCTCCGCGAGCGCGCGCCCGCTGTCCCGGCGAGACCCGTGTGAGAGATGCACGTCGCCCACGACGACGAGCGGCCGCTCGAGGATCGGCATGCGGCCGAGACCCTAGCACCCTACCGCACGCCTTTGTATGCTGCGCGCACGATGGCAGGAGCGCTTCGCTCGCTCGGTGCACGCACCGCCGGACTCGCAGCCAAGGCGGTGTGGCCGCTCGTCATGGCCTACGCGGAGCGCTTCCCGAATGCGCCGTTTCAACCGCGCTGGGCGCCCGCGCCGCTCCAACGCAAAAAAGATCGCACCTTCCCGCCGCTCGGCTGGCCGCGCCGCACCGACTCGCTCTGCCCCGTCTGCGTGCGTGAAGCGCGAAGCGCCGTGCTCTCGGGCAAGCTCGATCTGAACGCGTTCATCGCCGAAAACCCGGGCGCGATCCCGGCCGAAATCGTCGAGGACGGTGGCCGCGTGCTCATGCGCAAGGAGTGCGCGAAGCACGGCCGCTTCGAGGACGTGATGAGCGTCGACCCCGCGTTCCTCGCGCGCATCGAGCGCTTGTTTCCCGGGCGCGACTACACGGCCCCGAAAACGCCGCTCCGCGAGCACGGCGCCTCGTCGGTGAAATACGGCCGCGGCTCCGTGCTCACCATCGATCTCACGAACCGCTGCAACATGATGTGCGATCCGTGCTTCATGGACGCCAATCAAGTCGGCTTCGTGCACGAGCTCGAGTGGGACGACGTGCAGAAGATCCTCGACGACGCGCTCAGCGTGAAGCCGAGGCGGCAGATGAGCGTGCAGTTTTCGGGCGGCGAGCCGACGTTGAGCCCCCATTTCTTGCGCGCGGTGAGCTACGCGCGTGAGGTCGGCTACTTCTCCGTGCAGTGCGCGTCGAACGGCATCCGCTTCGCGCAAGAGCCCGAGTTTTGCAAGCAGGCGCGCGCGGCCGGCTTGCGGCTTTGTTACCTGCAATTCGACGGCGTCACGAACGAAGCGAACTCGCACCGCAAGATCCAAAACCTCTTCGACGTGAAGCTCCACGCCATTCAAAACTTGGCGGCGGCCGGCATCGACGTCGTGCTCGTCGTCACGGTGGTGAACGGCGTGAACGCCGATCAGGTCGGCCCCGTCGTGCGCTTCGCGATCGACAACGCCGACAAGGTGACGGTCGTGTCCTTTCAGCCCGTGAGCTTCACCGGCCGCGACGAAGAGATCGACGACGCGCGCCGCCACGCGCAGCGCTACACGCTGAGCCACCTCGCGCACGGCGTGAAGGCCCAGCTCGGCCTCACCGAGCCCGCGCGCGACTGGTTCCCGCTCTCGGCGATGAACCCGCTCAGCGACGTGGTCGATCTCCTGCTCGGCGCGAACGCGGAGTTTGGCGCGCTCAAATGCGGCTGCCATCCGAACTGCGGCATCGGGACGGTGCTCCTCGTGAACAAACGCACGAAAGAGGTCGTGCCCGTCGCGGAGTTTCTCGATCTCGAAACGCTCCTCGCCGACGCTCAGCGCATCGCCGACGCCGGGCTCGGCCGCGGCCCCACGCTCGCGGCGCTCGCGCTCTCGCTCATGCGAAACTTCCGCGCCGAACGCGCCCCCCGCGGCTACTCGTTCCCCGAGCTCTTCCGGCAGTTCCAGAGTCAGATCGGCGCGAAGGGCGACCACATCGGCGAGAGCGAAGGGGACGCGCAAGGCTTCGAGTGGCGCTTTCTCTTCGTCGCCGGCATGTGGTTTCAGGACCTCTTCAACTACGACTTTCGTCGCACGGAGATGTGCATCATCCCGTACGGCACGCAGATGGGGGAAATCTCGTTCTGCGCGTACAACACGGGTGCCGGCTTCCGTCAGATCGTCGAGAGCATGAAGCGCACGGCGACCGTCGCCGAATGGTTCAAGACGCGCGGCCGCCATCCCGTCTACGCGAAGAATCGCCCGCTCGCGCTGCCCGACACCGCGCTCGACATCGTCCTCGCGCACGAGGAGGAGCCGGCACCCGCCGTGAAGAAGCGCCGTCTGCCGCTCGTCGAACGCTTGTGACCGCGCTCCCGTTCGCGCATCCAGCGCGGCTGGAAACAACGCTGGTTTGGTTGGTGATTGGGCACGCCACCGTTCCCGAGACTGACTCGCATCCGTGACGCCCGAAGCTTCACGATCGATCCGCGTGGGTCTCCGGTGTAGTGTTGTCGGTCATGAGTCCAGTCGAAAAGACGATCGTGAAGTCTTTGGTGGCGGTGGCGTGGTCGGACGGGACGCTCGCGGAAGCCGAGTCCGGCATGATCGACAGCTTGCTCTGGGCGTTCGGCGCGAGCGACGAGCAGGAGACCGAAATCCGGGAGTTTGCGAAGAAGAAGCGCACCATCAAGGGTGACATCGTCGCCAAGGCGCTCGACCCCGACGCGCGCGAGCTCCTCTTCGCCCACGCGGCGCTCCTCACGCACGCGGACGGCAAGCAGACGCCCGCCGAGGCGAAGCTCTTGAAGACGCTCGCCGAGCATCTCGAGTTTTCGGAAGAGCACGCCGAGCGCATCGTTTCGCACGCGCAAGAACGCGCGAAGGGCATGCGGGGTTGAGCATGCGGCACTTGCTCGTGCTCGCCGGTTTCGGAACGCTCGCGCTCGCGTGCGGCGGGGGCCACGACGACTCGACCACCACGCTGGCCGGCGCGCCGCTCGACTGCGCTTGGCTCATGAGCAACAACTGCTGGAAGACGACGGTCGCGGCGGCGGCGAGCTGCCTCCCCGATCCGTCGACGTCCGGCGTCCTCAGCGCCGACGGCAGCACGTGCACGTACGCGAGCGGCACGAACGTCACGTTCGAGACGCCGCTGAAATTGCCCGTCGCCGACCTCGAGAATCAGCCGCCGTGGCATTTCACCGTCACCACGGGCGGGCAAGAGTGCGTCACCTACGACGAGAATCCGAATTCGACGCAGACGCTCGACGTCCAGGGCATGACGTACAGCGACAAAACGGTGGGCATCGCCCTCCAAATCACCTGTCCGGACGGCTCGCAGTTCGCGGCGCAAAACGCGCTCAATCTGCTCGAGTGCTCCGACTTCTTCACGGACTCGCCCGGTTACGAGGACAATCCGACCGACACCTCGATGCGTTTCGCCTTCCTCAACGGCACCGACACGCCGCTCCAAGTGTTCGACTGCGAACAGGCGACGACGAACTAGAGCGCGCTCAGCCCCCCGCGGCGACGGGTGTCCCTTGGTGAAAGACGATGCGCCACCCCGCGCCCTCGCGACGCCAAATCGAGCTTCGGAGTGATCCCGGCGTCTTGTACGTGGCGAGCGCCACGTCCGGCGACAGCGCGAGCACGGCGAAGTCCGTGATCGTCACGGAGACGTTCGGCATCGCGAGCATTTGCGCGATCACCTCGGCCTTCCCGTAAACGCGCCCGGAGCTCCCGAACTCGACGAACTCGTCCGAAACGAGCCGCTCGAGCGCCTCGGCGGACGCTCGCACGGTAGCCGTCAAGAGCTGCCGTTCCCCGTCGCGGATTTCGTCGGTCAGCACGCGCTTTCCGAGACTCGACATCGCCAGCCGCCGCCGGACTGCCGCTCACGAAACTCTTCTCGGTATTCGCTGCGAGCGTCGGGCCCGAGGAGCTCGCACGGGTCGAACCAGTGCGTGGTCGTCGCCCTGGCGAGCACCGCCGGAAGCTCGCCCGAAAACTCGGGATTATCCGGGCACCGCCAGTGCCAGAGAGCAAGTCGGTCCGGCGCGGTGGCGAAGTACAGCACCTCTTTGACGCCGCCGTTGCAGTTCGTCGCGACGACGAGCGTGCCTCCCGGGAGCTCGCCTTTCACGTCCGGAACGCGCACGACGAGATCGTGATGGAATTCTCCCTGCTGCCAGTGATTCACGAGCTCGTACCGGCCCCACCGTTCGCGCACCCGCTCGAGGAGTGCGGCGAGCAACAGCGTGCCGGCGAGCTCGGTGACGACCGCGTGCCGCGCTGGTTCCACTCGTTCAGTCTATCTGCCGGCGGGCGCCGAGCAACTCAGTCGCGCGAGCGCGCGACCCCGACCCGACGTCAGAGCGCTCGCTTCCAGCGCGTTTCGCCCCCGAGCTCTTCCGTCGCGTCAACGACGTGCAGCGCACGGCGACGGCCCGACCGCTCGAAGTACTCGATATGTCGACGCCGAAACGACGGCGCGCCGTCATTCATGCGTCGTGAAGGCGTCGCATGTCCGGCGTAGCGTGCAGCGCATGCGACGGTTCGGCGAGTTCACGCGGATCGCGTGCGTCGCCGCGGCCGTTTCGTTCGTGTCGGCCGTCTCGCCGCGCTTGCGCGCCGACACGGCGTTGAGTCTGCCGGCGCAAGTCGGCGAGAAAATTTTCGCCGATCGATCGCTCTCGGCGTCCGGGCAGCTTGCCTGCGCGACCTGTCACGACCCCGCGCACGGTTACGCCTCGCCGAACGGCTTGGCCGTCCAGCTCGGCGGCCCGTCGATGTCGCTGCCGGGCACACGTGCGGTCCCGTCGCTCCGCTACAAGGAGTTCACGCCGCCGTACGCGGACGTCGCCGACAATCCGGACGGTGTGAGCAATCCGGGGCCGGGCGGCGGTTTCACCTGGGACGGCCGCGCGGCGACGCTCGCCGACCAAGCGCAGATACCCCTGCTCGCCCCGAACGAGATGGCCAACGTCTCCGAAGCCGACGTCGTGAACAAGCTTCAAAACGCCGCGTACGCGGATTTGTTTCGCGCCGCCTTCGGTAGTGACGTGTTCGGCTCGCCCTCGCTCGCGTTTCAATCCGCGCTCGACGCCCTCCAGGCTTATCAACTCGAGGACAGTGACTTTCACCCGTACTCGAGCAAGTTCGATTTGTATCTCGGCAACAAGATCGGGGGTGACCTCACGGACTCCGAGCGGCGCGGCGCGGGTGTGTTCGCCGATCCGAACAAGGGCAATTGCTTTGCGTGTCACTTCGCCGGACCGGGCGTGAACGGCAGTAGCGATCTCTTCACCGACTTCACCTATGCCGCGCTCGGCCTGCCGCGGAACCCGGAAATCCCAGCGAACGCGGCCCCGAGCTACAACGACCTCGGCATTTGCGGCCGGCCGGACCATCCGTTGCCGGACAGCGCGCAGTATTGCGGCTTGTTCAAGGTGCCGACGCTGCGCAACGTCGCCACTCGGAAGGTCTTCTTTCACAACGGCAAGCTGAAGTCGCTCCGCGACGTGCTGCGCTTTTACAACACGCGCGACACGAACCCCGAGCTCTGGTACCCGACCGTCAACGGAGTCGTCCAAAAGTTCGACGATTTGCCGCCGCAGTACCAAGCCAACATCGACACCCAGGCGCCGCTCGACGGCCGCCCCGCCGGCTCCGAGCCGCCGATGTCCGAACAAGACCTCGACGATTTGGAGGCGTTCCTCGAAACGCTGACGGACGCGGATCTCGTGACTCAGCCGAGCCCGCCGCAAGCCGTGCCGGCGTTCGGAAACCGTGGTGCGCCGCTGCAAGTGTTCTTGCTCGCGCTCTTGTCGGCGGCGATTCTGAGCGTCGGTTGGCGTGGAGCAACCCCGGTGCGCTGAGGCGAGCGTCACGAGGTTCGCGAGCAGCCACAGTAATCAGTCTGGATAGAACTCGGTGCTGACGACGACCTTGTCTCGAAAACAAACCTCTCCGAGGTCCGCGTTCCACGCGGGCTCGAAGGAATGATGATAGATGCGACAAAGGTCGGGTTCTCGTCCGCGGCGCGGGGCGAGCGGCCCGGCGAAGTACTGCCGCAAGCGTGCGTCCACGTCGGCGGCGCCCATGCCCGGACGAATTTGCTGAAAGTCGCCCAGGAATCGATCGCGAGACGTCCACGGATAGCCGAGAACGCCGATGGTCGCCGCGACGAGCCCCGTCCCTAGAACGCCCGCAATGGTGCGAGGGAGCGACATCAGCGACGCCCCGGTCAACGCCAGAGCGACGAGGGAGACGATGGTGCCGAAGAAATACCACCTCGAGATCGGCAAGCCGGCGGCCGTGAGCATGAAACGAATGAACACGGCGAACAGGTCGACGCCGACGAAGGCGAGGCTTATCGCGATCAGCAGGCGTGGTGTGGTGCTCACGACTTTTTCGGCTCGTACCGCAGCGCTGCGGCAGCGGAATGGAGGCAGCACCCGTCGAGCGTGGCGTTGATGGAGTCACGCGGGGGTCGCATGCCCGAAGAGTGCCGCCGTTCGCCGACGCCAGCAACGAGTGAGCAAGCGTCGAGGATGTGCGCCGCCACGCGCCGTGCGGAGCGCGCTCAGGGCCCGAAGCGCGCGACGACTTCACCCACCATGCGTTGGACGGGTCCGGCGAGAAGCGGACGCACGTTCTCCGCGAACCAGGGGCCAGCGAGTTTGCTCGAGACTTCGTCGAGTGCTTCGCGCGACTCGAAGAAGGAAAGCGACACCGTCTCGGTCTCGCTCAGCTGAACGAGCTGCGCACCGAGAAACCCGGGATAGAGTTCCTTGGCGCGCATGAACAACTCGCGTTCGACTTTGCGCAAGAGCTCCTGATCGAGCGGCTTCACGAGCGTGAACTTGGTGATGATCGTGTGCATGGTTGCTTGCCTTGCCTCCGAGTCGAACACGATTCTTGCAGCCGCTCGAGCGGCGCAGAGGGTCAGCGTCCCCGTCATTCGTCTTTGGTGAGTGTTACGTCGTCGATGATGTTGCTGTCGTCGTCGCTCGCGTCACCATTCAGGAACTCAATCGTCGTCAGGGCCGACGTGGCGGAAAAATGAAGGACGAAACGCTTCCACGCAAGCGTGTTCGTTCCCGTTCCGTCGGAGTTCGTCGTCGTCGCTATCTCGCTGTCGTCCACGAGAACGTGGACGACACTGGTGGTTCCATAGGGCGCAGCGACCACGTTCCCGGACCAGAACGACAACGTGTAGGACGCGTCCGGTGCCGTGGCTACGGACTGAGAAACCCCGGTCGCGGTGTTGCTCAGGCCCGTAAGGTCCAGCGTCTGGTTCCCGTCCTCGGGCGGCCAGGTGATGCCGTCGCTCACGTATCCTCCGCTGAGCGGCGCAACATTCCCCGTCTCCCCCACCACCGTCCACCCCTCGAAGCTGCTGCCGGTCGCGAAGAGTTCGTATCCGCCTGCGGGAACGACCGGGGATTCGAAGCTGCAGTTCACGAGCAAGGACCTTTGCTCGCAACCTCCCACCGACTCCCCGCCTGAACCGGCGTTGACCTCCTCGCCGCCCGCTCCCGTCGACGTGGCACCGCCGAAGCCGCTGGCCATGCCCCCCGCGCCCGACAACCCATTGCCGCCTGTGTTCTCGTCACCCGCGGCGCCCGAAGTGGCCGTCTCGGCGGCACCTCCCGCTCCTGAACCCGCCTGGACACCGACTTCGGTGCCCGCCATGCCTCCGCCCGAATGACCGCCGGCCGCAACGGCAACCCCGGCGGCGCCTCCACCAGCTGTCGAGTTCGTATCGTCCTTGCATGACCAAACCAGAAAGCCTGCAACGGTCGTCGTGACGAGGATAAGAACCCTCACATTTGCCATGATAGAAGACTCCTGGGTAACGGCACGGGAACGGGTGACGAAGGATACGAGCGACTCTCGAGCGACCTTCCTACGGTAACCGCGCGACGTGACGGCCGCGTTTCGGACTCACGGCCGTCGCTGATCGCGGTTAAACCGGCGCGAAGCGCAGTGCCCGCAGCGCGGCGAATTGTCGACGTCGAACGTCCGTCCTACGCTCGTCGTCATGATGAGCCCCGAATGGCTGCGCGCCTCTGCTCGTTACAATCGGTGGATGAACGACAAGCTCTACGGGCTTGCCGCCACGCTCGGCGACGAAGCGCGCAAGCGCGATGTCGGCGCGTTCTTCAAGTCGATTCACGGCACGTTCAACCACCTTCTGCTCGCCGACCGGGTGTGGCTCGCCCGTTTCGACGGCGTCGTCAGCCCGCCCGGCTGCCTCGCTCCAGGGGGCATCCGCTCACTCGACCAAGAGCTCTTCGCCGACTTCGAGGATCTCCGCCGCGAGCGAACGCTCACGGACGACGCGCTCACGAAGTTCGTGTCCGCGCTCACGCCCGAACGTCTCGCCGCGCCACTCGTGTACGACCGCTTCGGCGAAAAGCACGAATGTCCGTGCTGGTGGGCGATTGCTCACCTCTTCAACCATCAAACGCATCATCGTGGTCAGATCACGACGCTCTTGACGCAACGAGGTCACGACCCGGGCGTCACGGATTTGTTCGCGATGTTGCGGCTCGAGGCGACGCCGGCTTGAATTTCGTCGAGGCGCGAGCCGCGCGAACGCCGTGATGGTCCGAGTCATGGCGGGTCCAGCTGGTCGCGCGGCTCCTTGCCGTCGGAGAAGGGATGAAGGAGCAAGAGCTCGAGCATCTGCGCTCGGCGACGGGTCGACCAATTCGGATCGAGCAGAGCGAGGAGCTCGAGTTGTCTGGCAAAGATCGCACGCCGACAATCCTCACCGTCGATGCGGTTCCGAACCTCGAAGCTGCACGCCATACTGAACGTCACGGCCGTGAAAATCCGCTCCAGGAGTGCGTCCTCATCGACGAAGGCGTCGCGCACGAGCTCCTGCCCGCGCTCGACCACGACGTAGTACGGCAATTCACCGACGACCTCGATGTGCGGACGCGCCCCGTCTTCCGTCGAACCGAAGGTCGGCAGATCCGCGTCAGGGGCGTGAACGACGGCAGCGAGCTGCTTCACCCGTTTCTGAATGCGCCGAAGCGTGCTGTCGTTCGCCATGGCTCAGTCCGCTGAGTCCTCCAGCCACACGCCGCCGATTTGGAGATCACCCGCGAACGCGCACGCGTTCAACATCGCAATGTCGTCTTCCGACACGGCATTGGCACGCATGAAGGCGACGCACTCCGCCGGCAGCGTCTCACGTGGGGTACCCGCCGCTGCCAACGCCGAGCCGAGCATCGAGATGCGATCAGTGACGGTCATCGAAAGCTCCAACCAATGTACCCCAAACCGGCCGAGGCTTTCAGACTCGCTCGACCACCCCGAGGAGCGCAAGAGAAACGCGCGCTGCCGGAAATTGCCGGCTCATCCTTCACGACGCACTCCGATACCGGACGACGCGGATCTCTCCGTCAAACGAGAGGGCGTCCAGAACTCCCAGCATCAGCCGCAGGGATCCGTCCGCTCCAATCCCGCCGGTACCCGCACCAATGAGCGGGAGAGCGAGCGAGCGAAAGCCTGCCTGGGCGGCGACTCGTACCGCGCTCCGAACGGACTCCTGAATCGACCGAGGAGACGCGCGCCACAGCAGATTGATTCCCGCGACGTGAATGATCGCACGAAAGGGGAGCCGCCCCGCGCTTGTCACTACTGCGGCGCCAAGCGGGAGGACGCCGAAGGCGCGAAGCTCTCTGAACGGGGCGAGTCCGGCACGCTGCTTGATTGCGCCCGACACCCCCTGGGGCAGCAGGAGCCACCACGGAAATAGGTTCCGGTTCCAGGGGTTCACGACCGCCTCGACATCCTGGTCGAGCAAATCACCTTCAATCACATGGAGCTGCACGGCCGATCGAAACGCCGACGAAGCCCCGCACATTCCGATGTTCGTTGTGTACCCGATTTCAGCGCGTCAGCGGCGAACCGGTGTTAGCCGGTCAACGCTCGGAGCCGCTCGAGCAATGCAGGGTCAGCTCGGACCAGGCCGACCGTCGGGTGTCGACTGAGACCGGAGTGCCGTTCCGCAGCGGCTTGCAGGGCGATGGCCGCGTGAGTCTTGGCTCTGTCGGCGTCACCGCGCGACCACGCGATCAGACTCCGGGCCGCGGCCACTTCGAAACGATCGGCGGTGAACGTGGCTTGGGACTCGGCCGACTCGAGAACGGAGAGTGCCTCCACGAAAGCGCCCTGCAAATTCCGCCGGGCAACGAAGAGCGGAAATTCAAAGCCAACGCGCGTTCTGACGTTTTGCGTCTCCCGTTCAGCCGCGAGAGCAGCACGGTAAGCCTCGAGTGACCCGGCAACGTCGTCCAGTGCATCACAGCTCTGCGCACGTTGAAGAAGCGCTTGGGCGCGGTGGATGGGTGCATCGTAGTTTTCAAGCAGTTCAGCGAGGAGAGCGAGGGCGGCGCCATGCTCTCCGGCCTCAGCCAAGTGCGCCGCCTGAATCCGGAGGTACTGCGCCCGCGACGCCGGGCGGCTGCGCGCGAGCCGTTTTTCAAAGTCCACGCGGTCCGCCTCGGTCCAGCTGGTCTTGCGAAACCACTCGGCCATATCAGGTCTCGCTAGCATCTGTCGTCGAGCGAGTCGACGACGAATCGGACGAATGCCGTCTCAGCGGGTCTCGAAACCGGCGGATGATGACGATTCGGCTATCCGTACGCCTAACTTACCAGGTTTCAGTTGCGCCGAAGGAGCAGAAGCGACACCGGCTTAATGCTCGTTCGAGCGATCGCCCGCGACCGTCAGGGTATCGAACAAGCGAACAATAGCGTTGAAGGCCGCCTTGACGGCGTCGCCGGCCTCTCCCGGAAGCGACGAGCGCCCAAAGCAGCGTTGCTCTTGGATCAGTTCCCCCTCGAAGGTCACGAGTGGAGCGTCTGAGGCCAGCACATCGCGAAGCTTCCGCGCTTGACGGAGATGCAGGCGATAAAGGTCGGATGCCACGGAGTTAGTCTCGTCCGACGCACTCGAACCGAGCTTGAGGTAGTATTCCTCGAGCGCGTCGTGCAGCCGTGCGCGTATGGCCGACTCCCGCAAATCAACCAAACGCTCGACGCGCCCGTGCGCGACGACGCGCGAACCCTCGCGAATCTCGAAGTCCAGCCCAGGAACGACCTTCCCGAGGTGCTCGGCCGGCGACAGGAAGTGCAGGAAGGCACGCACGCGCTGCCCGGGAAGAACGCGCTCATCGTCGGGGTACTCATGCATGGCATCCCAGTCACCGTTTGCGTAGTGAACCTGGGCCCGGTAACCAGTCCAGACCGGAGTGCTGCGCCCGCCCTCGCTGGTCGGCACGAATTGGAGGAAGACCTCAATGTCGCGACGCATCTGCAAGTTTGGCTAACGTACCAGGTTTCAGCTGCGCCGCGTCTGCTGCAAACCGGATTTGCGTGGCGGCGGCCTGTGACATTCATCGTTCTGTTCGCCGAGCACGACCTCTTAGCAGCCGAAGCAGAAGCTGCGGGCAAAGAAACCACAGCATCGCGTTCCCCAGATACGCGGGACCCGTCAGCGGACCGACAAAATCCTCCCAGCGACCATTGTGCTTTTCGAACGCTGCAGCCGTGAAGGGAAGTCCGACGATGCGCAGGTCATCGGCAAGGGGATAGATGACGAAGAATGAAACGGTCGCGAGGACTATGCTCGCCCCTAGGCAGGCTGACCGTTCCCACGGAGTTCGGTAGCTCCGACGAGAGTCTCGTCGATTTCGGATAAGAGCACGCGCTCCCGCCCAGAGTCCGATGAACCCCGAGACATTGAACACGAGCAGGACGAGGCTGGCCAATCCACCGAATAATACGCCGAGCTCAGACGGAGATTAGCGGATCAGCGCGCCAGCTACCAGCACCGATTCGCGCGAAACGCGGTCGTCAACGCCAGGTACTCCTCGCGGGTATCGCCAGGGCAACCGTGGGCGCAACCGCCTCTAATCGGAAGCGGTCCGCCGGTAGCAGGACGAGCGCGCGACACCGGACGATCGCATGCGGACAACAGAACACGGGTCCATCTGCCCAACCGTCCGTCGCTCATGCGTTTGGCAACGTACCATGGCTAAGCTGCGCGGGTCGAGCGTAGCGAGACACCCGTCCGTTCAGCCCGGAGTTAGGCAGACGACGCCTCAGAAAGTGTCGAAGGCTACGACGACATCCGACCGACGAGCTCCGGACCACCGTCGCGCCAGGGCTGCGTACTTGAGCACCGCCGATCGCGGGCCGTTCCAACGAACTTCCAGGACCGGGTCACCGCCGGGACCAGGTGGTGCGCGCCCGTGATCATCGTCAACCGAGCACAGGTTGCCCGGGCCGTCTGGAGTCGGTGCGTCGAGCGGCACTATCGATGCTTGCGTCGCGAAGGGTGTGGTCGCTCCGCAGTCGCGCTCGAACACCACGATTTTGAACGGCCGGTCCGGCGAGGGGTATTCCTGAATGAGCTGATTGGCACAAAGATCCGCAACCAACGCGCGCTCGCCGATTGCCGCGACGGCGGCCAAGGATGCGAGCGCGGCCAACCCGCTGGCTGTTACCTTGAGCCGCAACGTCCAGTAGGTCATGGGAGAAGCTTGCGATCCGGAGGCATGGCTGGTGGATCGAACCGATCGAAGCGTGCTCTTAGAAAATATGTAACTGGCGATAGACAAAGACCGAAGGCGAGTAGGGCGATCCAAACCAAAGTCACGCCCATTGCTGGGATCGTCGGGACGTCCCCATCAGTGACCACCTGGAAGCCAAACCGGTATTGGGTTTCAATCAGCGCGCTAAATAGAACGAACGCAGTGGCGAAGACGGTCGGAATCGAAAGGATGGCAGCGACTGGCACGCCGCAGGCAACCAAAGTGAATCGATCCATGGGTTTTGTTCTCGAAGGGTAAGAGATCGGACCGCAGGGCAGTGTGAAGATTTCATGGAGAAACCGCGCATAAAACATCAGCCCTCCATTGTCCCTAACGTACCAAGGCTTCAACTGCGCCGGGTGAGCAGAAGCGCAGAAGCGAACGCGCGGCACGTTTCTTTGAGCCGTGCGACGTGATTGATCAAGCGTACATCTAGTGAATGGCCAAGACCTACACGACCGCGAACGCTCGAGCCAAGCTCGCCGACATCGTTGACGAGGTCGAGGCCGGCTCCGAGGTCGAGCTCACGCGACGCGGTTCTACGAAGGGCTGACCTTCAGCGATGTGGAAGGCATCGGCGGATGCCATCTCGAACAGGTCGGCATGCAAGTGCAGGCCATCGAAACTCGAAGCTGCCATGGCAACCGCGGACTCGAGCACACCGTCTAACGCCGGTCATAACGTCGCGCAAGTCGCTTCGGCTCGCCTCCAACCGCGCGCCCGACGTACCAGGTTTCAGCCGCGTCAACTGCAAACCGGAGTTAGGCGGCTCTTGCTCGGGGGTTGGCCATGTGTAAAGGTTCACACATGGCGACGAACCTTGCGATCGACGAACGGCTTCTAGACGAGGCCCGCAAGGTTGGCGGGCACAAGACGAAGAAGGCGACCGTCAATGAGGCGCTGACGGAGTATATTCAACGCCGAAGGCAACAGAAGGTCTTGGACCTGTTCGGGAAAGTCTCGATCGACGCCGACTATGACTACAAGGCTCAGCGGCGGCGCCGGTGAACGTCATCGTCGACACGTCCGTCTGGTCCCTGGCACTCCGTCGAGATGCGCCCCGAGAAACGGCTCCCGAACGCGAGCTCGGCGAGCTGGTTCGCGAAGGGCGCGTGCTGATCGCTGGGCCCATCAGACAAGAACTTCTCTCGGGGGTTCGCGCGCCAGCGCAGTACAAGGCCCTCCGTGACAAACTCCGCGCATTTCCCGACATCGCGCTTGGGACCAACGACTACGAAAACGCCTCTGCGTGCTTCAACCGCTGCCGGTCGAAGGGTGTCCAGGGATCAAACACCGACTTCCTGCTGTGCGCGGTGGCCCTGCGCCTGGATGCAGGGATCCTGACGACCGACAAGGACTTCGACCACTTCGCCAGGATCCTAAGGATCAAGCTGCACCGCCCGAGGCACGGACTGTCCGCCTAACGATCACGCGCGGTTCGGCGGTCGCCTCCCCCCGGGACAAGATGAGTGAGCCACGGGGATCAATGCCAATGCTGCCAGGCGCCGATGCTAATGGTGGTCACTGCGATCGGAACGTGCTGCCCGAGGAGGTCAAGCCATCGATCGCGTCCGCTCGCGTCCCAAGCAATCTTGACGATTCCGTCGAGGCACGTGAGCTCGATCGTCTCGACGAAGCCCCGCGCGACCGCATCCGTCGTGGACAGCAGGAGACGCGCCGAGGTGATCTCCGTCCACGACATCTGCAGGCCGTGCGATACACCGATCAGACGAAAGCCGACCTCATCGCACACCAGCGTGCCCGGATTGCGAAACTCCGGCAGGAGGCCGGCTCGGGCTACTCGGAGATGGTGACGCCACACGAACCCGAACCCGCAAGCCGCAATCCCAAAGCCGAGAAGAACGATACGCCAATCATCGAGCACCAGCAGCAGCACCGCAGGCAGGGGAAGGACGACGCCGGCGACTCCAACAAGCCAGTTCTTGACATGCCAGCGCCGCGCCCTCGCGTTCGTCGCTCGACGGTACTCAGCGGCTCGAACATGCTGCTCCATCTGTCCGCCTAGCGTACCAGGTTTCAGCAGCGCCGGCCGAGCAAACGCGAGGGCGGCGTCTGCTGCAAACCGGAAGTTGGGCAGTCCCTTTAGTCTTCGAACGGATAGGGTAGCTTCTGGATGGCCTCGAAGTGGTGCCGCCGGCAGTGGACGCTGAGCGAAACGCAAAGCCGTTCGCACCCGTCTACGCGGCAGACGCGCGGACCAACTTCGGGATCCCGAGACCACTTTTCGTACTGACGCTTCAGGTATGCGACGGGCGGGCGGTAGGGGACCTGGATCGTGGGAACGGCCCCCATCTGGAGGTAGTAGAGCCGGCCTTCAGCGGAGAGGGCACGTTCCAAGAACTCCGAAAAGGATGCGGCGATCACATGACGAGAGCGAGAATCTTCGTGGTCGCAGTCCAGGATCCGATTGTCTCCCTCGACGGATCGTTCGAGCTCGATTGCCACGAAATTACCGTCATGGACGTCGCAGAAGGCGTACCAAGACGCCGGCTCAGAATCCACCCACTCGGCACCACACAAGGCGCTCCCAGTTCGCTGAAATTGCTCGACGGGGAGAAGGCAGTATCCGCCCGCGAGCTCGGCACGGTGAATCCGGAGATAGAAGGCGCGTAGGTCAGCAGGGAGCGTGAATCCGGACCTACTCTCGAATGCGTCCAGCCGCTCGGCCGCGTTGGCTCGTGCGAGCTCGTGACTGTCTGACGCTTCGACCGCGCTGATCAAAGCCTCGAACGATATCTTCATCACCGCTTCAGCTTTCGACTGGCCTGCCCAACGTACCAGGTTTCAGCAGCGCCGGCCGAGCGGAAGCGAGGGCGGCGTCTGCTGCAAACCGGAGTTAGCCGGCCTGCGCACCGAGCGCGGCAAGCACCGCACGTTGGTCGTCGTCGTCGCAGACACCGTGGCCCTTCGTCAACATAGAAAGGAGACCGACGGAGCGTTGAGCTTGCGCGGCAGCGAGCACCTTATGGTGACCATCAAGAATGTAGTGCGTGAGACACAGGTGCTGTTCAACAATCCCATCAGTTTCGGCGGGGCCCTTCACGTCCAGGATCGAAATTGCAACCGCGGTCGGCGTTTTACCAACGGCAAGCGCCGCGCCGTAGGCCGCAACCGTCTCTGGATTGAGCCAACGCCCTGGAAACATCGGAACCAGAAACTCAAACAAGCGCCGAGCGGGCGTTATCATCTTTGTGCCGAGCCGGTAGTACTCGGTTCGAGGATCGTGCGGCAGGTCCCAGAACGTATCCACACCGAAAAGGTCTGTCTGCTCGTGACTAAAGTAATCATCGATCCCACCCGGTCGCGTTCGGGCAGGATGACATGAAAGCAGGCATGCGGTGTACTCCCCCTCGGGAAGGAGGCGCGCCAACTGTTCAGCCAGATCGGGGGTGAGCTCGTCTACGCCGTCAGTCAAAACGGAGACTACGGCATCAAACTGTACGCTTCGAACTGCGCCCTCCAGTCTTTCAAAGAAGAAGGCGCACGTGTTGCAAATGTTACCGATGTGATACGCGGGTTTGCCGTCCAATGTGAGAAAGCGATCCCACTCTTTCCAGCCCCCGCCACCCACGCGCGAGAATCCGATCGGCGATGACATCGTCATGCTGCGGGTCGGAAGTTGCGCGATCAGACGACTCACGAGGGCTGGCTAGCGGGCTAGCGTACCAGGTTTCAGCTGCGCCGGCCGAGCGAACGCGAGGCCGGCGTCTGCTGCAAACCGGAGTTAGGCGGCGATCGACGCACGATGTGCCACCGGCGAGCTCAGGCTTGGTTTGGCAGGCGGCGTCCTCTCGGCTCAACTCGATCGCGAGGGTTGGCGAGCCATCCTCTTCTGCTCTTGGAACCACGGCTCCGTGAGTTCAACAGCCGCCGCGACGAAGTCGCGCACCTCCGGATGTGGACCTACGGACTCCGACCCGTACTGCCAAGCGCTAGTTTTTTCGCGCCCATCCGCGTACTTGAACGTGACCACGAGCTCGCAAGGCCTTCCTTTCGGATGCGGGGCAGCAAGGCGCTGGCCGAGGAAGTGAATTACGCCAGGAGTCACCCGCGAAAGCAACTGATTGAACAAGCCTTGCGGAACTCGTCCGACGAACAGGTCGTTCTGCAGGCCAAGTTGCACGCGGAATCAAGCAGCCCGCGACGATGTGGAGGACACCGGCTGAGGGCCGCGCGTTCGGATGACGACGGTCCCTGCGATGAAGTCGTGCAAGGCGCGCTTCTTCCGGTTGAGCAGTAGAACGACGAGTTCGCTCCAGAACCACACTGACGCGGCAGTGCCCGCTGCCCGCCCCCACGCAGGTTTGGCATCGCGGATGAGTTCAGCCTGTCGCATCCAATGGTGGCTCCAGCTCGCCTCGGGAATTCGCAAGAACGCAGCTATCGTTGTAGCAGTCGAGATCAACCCAAGTCCGATACCTACAGAGTCTCGCAGCAGCGCTTCGCGCCAGCCGATTGGACCACCGCCAACGGTCACGATCTTGACGCCTGCCACCATCTTTCCAATGGTTTGGCCAAAACGTGCGTGCAGAGCCACGCTGTATGCCGCTCCCGCGAACAATAGCGGAATCGCAGCACCCAGAGCCGCGTTTTTCGACAACAGGCCCGGCCACCCGAGGACCACTAACGGAGCGCAAACGACGAGGTCGACGAGATGAGCAAGCAGCCGAGGCCACAACCCTGCGTAGTGCAGTTCTGCTGCCGTCAGCGGGTGATGCTCGTCCGAAATGCTCGCCATCCTCCGTACGGGCCAAGCTCGTGTGTCCAACGTACCAGGTTTCAGCTGCGTCTGCTGCAAACCGGAGTTAGCCAGCCTCGTCGTCATCTGCCGCCAGGAGATGCTTCCAGTACCGCTGGGGAGAATCGAGGATCCCCTTCGTGATGTGGAAATGTGATGTCTCTTCCAGCCTTCCAGCCGCGTTCGCGCGATCATCCCGGGATTCAACCAGGCGGAAAACACCTCGAGGAATGCCTCACCGTGCGACCGGGTGTGCAGGGAACGTCCGCCGTAGCGGGCATAGGGGTTCCCGCCGAAGTCGGGATCGTCACGACGCTGATCAAGAAGGGAGGCGAAGTGCGCCTGAAACTCAGCCCGAAAGAAGTAGCCATCCCGCGGCTTGCGTCGAAAGGCCCCCCGCACAAATGGCGCAAGCTCGCTTAGAAACTGAGGCGCTTTCAGGTCAGCAAGTTCGTTGCGGCCACCACCTGCCGCCGGCAAGCCGCAGACGGCGGCGATCGCCTCAAGGACAGTCGACTTCCCCGAGCCGTTCTCGCCGACGAAGAACGTCACTGGTGTCGTGAACGAGATGTCGAGTGTTCGAACAAATGGCAGATTGGTCGGAAACTGATCTGGGAGGGCGATGTTCTCGCGAGGGCGGCGCTGCTGCAAACCGGAGTTAGCAGGCTGTTGAAGATCGAGCGTTGGGCGCGATCGGAGCTGGTCGGTCGCCGCCACCGGCGACGGTGGGAAGGGCGGCAATCGAGCACTGGGCTCGGCCCTCACGCGGGCTGAGCGAGCAGTTTCGCCATCCTGATGAGGTTGTGGGGGCTCCTACGACGTAAGCGGCGAGCTGCGTGCGTTCTCGTCCCTTGTAGCGGGTGCGCCGGAAGTTGCCGACGGTCTTGATCCAACCGAAGGTCTCTTCGATGCGCTTGCGGACGCGCTGGCTGATCGCGTATCCGAGCGTGCCGCGTCGTTCGGGTGTCGATCGCCGATGTGCGGTTGGTCGTGTTCTGAGCAACGTGCGGCACGACAGCGTAATGCCGGCACTGCTCGACGAATTCCCGCGTGTCGTACGCCTTGTCCGCACCGACCGTTCTCCATCAGCGCGTGACCCGCGCAAGAAAGCCGCGCCGGCTGGCGATCGCCTTTGCGGGCGTCCGCGGTTGTAATGCCGAGCGAACCAAAGCCGAAAGCGTCCAAAGCACGAAGCATTCTGTCCGCGTTCTCGGGCGTCGCGCGGATGAAGAAATCGATGTCGCCCGTGAAGCGGGGGTGACCGTGAAATGCCACGGCGTGGCCGCCTACGACGAGGTACTCAACTTTGAGCGAGTTCAACAACCCGATGAACTCGCTCAAGTCGCTCTGCAGGTGCGCCAAGCGCGCTCCGATGGCGTTCGACCAGCTCGAGCAGCAAGTCGAGCCGCTGTTGGGGTGTCAGATCGGCGTAGAAGAGATCGTCGGCCTCGTCGGCAGCCTCAAAGCTCGCAAAAACCTGGGCGACGCGCTCCACCAAATAACTCTACCAGACCGACGACCTGCTCACCAGGAACCGCCTGCCACCTCGAGCCGCGCGCGCGCCGCCGCAAGCGCGTCCCGGTAGTCGGCTCGAAATGGATCCACCAGGCCCCCCTCCAGTTGGGCTTCGAGCGCCCAAAGCGCGTTCCGCTCGGCGGGGTGCTCAAGAACGAGGCGGCGTGGGTCGTTGCTGCAAACCGGAGTTGGGCGGCGGCGTCAGCGACACCGGACCCGCACCGTGAGGCCGTCCTTCAGCGAGAAGAACTCCTCACATTCTTTTCCGTTCTGGAGGGTGGGGCGAACGCCAACGTCGGCGCTCTGCGCAAGCTCGGCGAAGGACGTGCGGCCGTCGCCGTTCCAATCCATGTCCGACCAGGTAAATGGACCCTCGATTGTCGCCACAACAAGATAGAGCCCCCAGAACAGTCCCGGTGCTAAGAGGAGACCCAAAAAGATCGCGATGCCAAGCCGCGTCAGCGACGCCTCCGGAACGTCGGCGCGAGAAAGCGCTCGTAGTGGGTTTGGCGTGTCGGTCACGCCCGTGGAAGATTTCGGGCCATCCCGAGGGCAAAGCACCGGCTGCACATCGGTCCCGACCGAAGACGCAATCTCGTACAACCCTCGGTGGCGCAGCTCCGTTCACCGACGGCGACGACTCGCTCTAGTCGTTCGATCTCCGGATCGATGATCGCAGCTATCTTGGAGGTTAGTTCGGCCTCGGCACGTTGAAGCCGGCCTGTTCGCGCAACAGTCGCGAGGTCTGCGGCCCAAGCTAGCCAGGTGCTCTCATCAACGTGACGAGACTCGCTCTCACCCAACGACGCAGGCACCCGTTTCTCTTGGACATACTGAACGAACTCCCTCGGCAACGCTACCCGATGCGTACGAACGTAGTGGACGAGACCATCTGGCCAAAGCCAGAGACCGTCTGAAAGTTGCCTCGAACCGAAGTTACCGCAACCAAACCGACACCATGAAAGACCGAAGGATTGAAAGACGGCAGTTCCGGCACCGAGATATGCCGCCACAACTTCGGAGTCCTAGGGAGCCATCAGGCCTTCCACCCACTGAGGGGCCGGATACCCATCGCGGAGCGCCGCCTTCCAGTAGCTGATACGACGCAGTAGCACTTCGTCTCTCCGTATGCCTAACGTACCAGGTTTCAGCCTCTCGTCTGCTGCAAACCGGAATTGGGCGGACCGTGTCTGGGGGAAAAACGCTACGTCCAGTTGTCGAGCTTGAGCCCAGCGACCTTCGAGAAATGGCGCTCGTTGTTCGTCACCAATGTCGCCCCGATGGACAGCGCGTGCGCAGCGATCAGCGTGTCCATTTGGCCAATGGGCACACCGCCACCAGCAAGAGCGGTGGCGACGATCCCGAAACGGTCGGCCGCGGCGCCATCAAACGGCAGTACGTCGACACCTCCGACAAAGGAGTCGATGGCACGCTCGATCCTGCGTGACCTTCGTTTGGCGGCACCGAATCGGAGTTCGGCGAGGGTGACGGTGCTCATGCAGAGCTCAGATGGCTTCCGTTCGGCCAGGCGTGTGGCGACCGCACCCACACCGCGCAACGCAAAACTGACGGTGTCGGTATCAAGCATGAATAGAGTCATGCGAAAGGGTCACGGAGCTTGGTGATGGCAGCCTGCTTCGGCCTCGGAAGGTGGCCAGAGAGCGAGCCGAGCGACGCGAGAAACTCAGCGGGAAACTCGTCGAGCGGCTCCAGAACGACACGCCGACCAATGCGCTTGGCAACAACCTCGCGTGCGCCGTCAGGAAACCGACACTCGCGCGGGAGCCTTACGGCCTGGCTACCGCCGTTCTGAAAGAGTTTGGCGCGGGCTGCCTTCATGACGAAAGTATAGACCCGAGTAGATACATCGCAAGCGGGATCCGCTTCGGGATTTGTGCCGATCTGCGCGGCCAGTACGTCAGCTCGGAGTCCAGTTGGCCACGGAGCGCCGCGTCCGCCCAACGTACCAGGTTTCAGCAGCGCCGGCCGAGCGGCAGCGAGGGCGGCGTCTGCTACAAAACCGGAGTTAGGCAGCCGCCGGGGCGCGGCCAAGCGCCTCGTCGACGGGTGAGGAGTAGCGAAGGTCCCGGCCGGTCACTTCAGTTCTGGGCTTGAGCGAGCCGAGAACGGAGAGCTGCCACAGCGCTTGCGAGGAACAGCCCGAACAACCCAACGGTCAAGCACATGAGAACAAGACAGTGTGTGGCCAGGCACGGGGGAGCGTGCATCAGCGACAGAAATGAATCCAGCGAAGCGATGGCGGTGACGACGGCGGCGCACAGGGCACGCCACCAGGACCTGGCATAGCTGGCGGGTCGGAGCACCGCGCGAACGAAGCCGAGCTCGAAGGTCAGCATCAGTGAGGTCGATAGGACCCCGCCGAGCGGATAAGGATGCGGCAGCGGGATACGCGCCACGTAGAGCTTGTACCCGTCGACCGCAAACCCAGAAGTCACCAAGGCTGCGATTCCGGCGAGCCAAAGTGCGGCGAAGATCTTGTGGGCCAGAGAGAGCTTGGCCATCAGGAATGGAGGTTCCGAACGACGTGTGAGCAGGGCGCCCGGCGTCCGGCAACTAACGCCCGAATGAAGCTGAGCATTCCGCTGAAGGCGAGGTCGCGTCGGTCTGGCTACTCGAACGGCCGCTCACAGGAGTGGCACTCCGAGGCCCCGAAATTGCTTTCCGCGCCACAACTAGGGCAGCGGACCCGCCGTGGTTCGTCGATTCCATGATTTGCGCCTCGACTCGGACCCTGGACGACCAACGGCGATGCGGCGCCCTCCGACCGCGAACCAAGACCGCACACCCGTAGAAGCCCAGCTGCCACAAGGGCATGAAGACGAACCCAAGGGCGGCGGTCGACCGAAGCCTTGTTGAGGTGAAAAGAAGGTCGAGGTGTAGTACCCATAACGAATATGGTGTTGCAAGAATTGACATCGTTCCGCTCATCCGCACCATGGCAACCGCCGCGATACACGCTCCCCCAAGAGTGATCGTCTGGGCTATCTGCACGACGGCCGCGGGACTAAGCTTCACCGTGGGTCCAATCCTACAAGGGACGAGAGCGTCGGTCCTCGCGCGGCGCGCCGATCCACCGCCCCGTCGAACCTCGGCCGCTGCATCTCGCCTATCCGCGACACGCGCGCTTCCGCAAATGTCATCGACACTTCACGCCCCAAGTCGTCCGTCCCCGCAACTCCGACGGCCGTCACGAGCTCACGCCGCACCTCGCGCAACACGCCGTCCAATGTGGTCACGGCTGAAATCGTGAGGAATCGGCCGACGGGCGCGGCTCCGAGCTTCACGGCGTCCGTCACGAGCACGCCGCCGGAACCCGCGCTCGAAAAGGCGCCCGCATACGCCGCCGCGTCGCGGAAACGACGAATTTCGGCGAGCTCTGTCGCGTCGAGGCGCCCGAGCGGCACTTCGCGTTCGCGCGCGGCGAGGGCGTCCGCCACCAAAGACGCGAAGTGGCGTGCGTCGTCGCTCGTGCCGAGCACCACGGCCGCTCGTGGGCTCAAACAGCCGCGCTGATCGAACGCAGCGACGTCGCGGGCCAACGCGGCCGCCGTCTCGTCGTCAACGGCGCCGGCGTGAATGACGGCAAGGCCGTAGCCGGGGCCTTGCGCGTGCAACACCGTGCCTGCCGGCAACGCGGCGCGAACGGCGTCGAGCGAGCGGTCACCGCCGTACGCCCAGACGTGATCGCCGGGCGTAGGGGCGAGCGCAGCGACGGTTTCGAAGAGGCCCGGCGCCGCTTCGGCGAGCAAACGAGCGAAGACGGGCTCGCGCCGCGACGGTCGCACGAAGACGCGCGCCGACGCGGCGAGCCCGAGTGCGATCGCGCGGTGCGCGGCGACGAAGACGTTCGCGGGTAAAATCACGTGGGCCGCGCGCGCCGCCGTCACGCTGCTCGAGAGCGCGTGAATGTCGTCGTCCGAAGGCGCGATTTCGAGCGCTTCTTCGAGCCCCCACGCGACGTTTTCCGCCGAAAGCCCGGTCGACTCGACGAGCAGCCGCCGCGCGCGCCGCCCGAGCTCGCTCGTTGCGTCAGCCACGCGTGCCGCCGCCGCAACGAGCGCGCGCACCCGCTTCACGCCGTTCGTATCGACGCTCGTGGCTGCCTCCGCCGAGCCGCCCACGCGTTCGCCACCGTCGTTCGCGTCGACGGCGCGGTCCGTCATCCGAGCCACGCCTCGACCGCGAGCGAACACCCGCGCGCCGTCGCGCCCGGTTGACGTCCCAAAAGCTCGATGCCGCCGTCGCGCCGCCGCACCAAGTCTTCGGTTTGCACGACGACCGCCGAGTCCACGTTGCCGAGATCGATGATCCGCGCCATCCCGACTTCGCCGTCGGGAACCGCCGCGAGCGTCACCGGATCGACCGGCACGACGCGCAACGTGGGCGGTTCGAGCAGCACGTCGGGCGGCCCCGCGAGCGCCGCGCCCGGCAACGTTCCCTCGTAAAGCTGACTCGTGAGCTCGGTCATGCCGTATTCGGAGACGACGTGCGTTTCCGGCACGCCGAACGCGCGAGCCACGCCGCGGCGCAATTCGGCCTTGGAGACCTCGCGCGAACGACCCTTGTAACCGCCCGTCACCATCACGGCCGTCGCGCTCGGCGCGTCGAGCACGCGTCCGTCGAGCGCGTCGAGCAAGGCGACGAGAGCGAACGCCGTGGCCAACACCAAGAGCGGCTCGCCGCGTCGAAGTGCCACCTTCGCCGCGTGCTCGAGACCCTCGAGATCGACGCCGTCCGGTCCGAAGAGCCAGCGCGCGGCGTGCTCGCGCGCAAACGTGCCGTCGGCGAGCGAGCGGCCGTCCCACTCGCGTTGAAAGAGCCCCAGCATGAAGCCGAGCGACGAGCTCTGCGTCTCGCCCGGCGCCGCCGCGAGACTCACGACGACGCGCGGCCCGCGACCGAAGCTCACGAGCGCGCGTGCTCCCGCGTCGAGGGCGACGGCCTCGTACGTCTCGGTGGTTCGAAACGCGTGCACGCCGCGTTCGTCACCGGTCGTGCCGCTCGTTTCGAAGCGCGCGACATCGAGCTCGGGCGGATGCACGGCGACGCGCGTCAGCCGAAATGTCTCCGCGGGCACGCCCGGGATGTCCTCGAGGCGCTCCAGGCGTGCGCCGCGCGACGCGACCAAACGCGCGAAACCGGCCGAATTGGCGGCCTGAAAACGCGCGATGGCGAGCCCGAGCGACGCGAAGTCGTCCGGCGCGCCGCCGCGTGCAAACGCCCGCACCCGTGCGTGCAGGGCGTCCGAGGTCTCGAGCATTGGGGCGAACGTCACCCGACGCTCTCCCGAACCGCCTCGACCACCGCCGCCGTCGCCGCTTCGAGCTGTCGCTCGGCGATGGTCAGCGGCGGCGTCAACACGACGACTTCGCGCGCGCCGCCGCCCGTCGTCGCGATGTAACCGCGCTCGAGCAACGCGCGCACGGTTGCGATCGCCGCGCCCCCGTGCGCGCCCAAATCGATCCCGAGCATGAGCCCGGCGCCGCGCACAGTGACGTTCGCCGCGCTCCCGAGGGCCCCCGCAATCTCAGTGCGCCACGCGGCGCCGAGTCGCGCCGAGCGCTCGACGAGCTTCTCGCGTCCGAGCACGTCGAGCGTCA
>Ga0335083_10001387_pt1 | contig 33513 bp, 27 predicted proteins | sample Lox_Sample_42_FD_206716 | JGI IMG/M metagenome (GOLD analysis project Ga0335083, IMG submission 206716) | Soil microbial communities from Loxahatchee National Wildlife Refuge, Florida, United States - Lox_Sample_4.2 | ecosystem: Environmental > Terrestrial > Soil > Wetlands | place: USA...
ACGGGCTTCGCCGCATCATCGGCCAGCGCGCCGTGGCGTGGCTCGAAGATCGCGCCTATTCGCTGGAAGATCGCGTCAAACTGACGCTGCACGGCTCGGAGCCGCCCGTCACCCTGTGGGAGGCCGGCCCCGCGCCGCCGCAGAGCGAGACCTTTCCGCCGCCGCCCGGGACGCCGCCGTACCCGAACGTCGCGCGCTCGGCCGACGGCCGCTGGAGTTCCATCCCCGGCATGCCGTCGTCGATCGTGCGCATGCTCATCCACCCCGATCCGAAGCGTCCGTACACCGCGCTCGCCGTCGTCGCGCTCGATCTCCGGCGCGTCGCCGTCCGGTCGAAGCCCGGAACGCTCGAGCCGATCTCCGACGCACTCCCGCGCTCCCGCCGCCCCGGACTCGTCCCTGCGAGTGACGTGAGTCACTTGCTCGCCGCGTGGGACGGCGGCTTCAAGACGATGCACGGCCACTTCGGCATGATGTCGGACGGCGTGGTGTTGCTCCCGCCGCTCGCGGGCTCGTGCACCGTCGCGTTTTACGCCGACGGTTCCTTGCGCATCGCTCCGTGGAGCGCACTCGCGGAAACCGAGCCGAAAATGAGCGGGTTTCGCCAGGGGCCACCGTGCCTCGTCGAGAACGGAAGCGTGAACCCGGCGGTCGACGCGGCGCACGGCGTCGAATGGGGCGCGGCCGTCGACGGCGCCACGATCATCCGTCGTTCGGCCATGGGTATCGACGCGAGGGGCGAGACGCTGTTCGTCGCACTCGGAGAAGCCGTTTCGACGCGCGCTCTCGCCGAGGGCATGCGGGCGAGCGGCGCCGTCACCGCCGTGCAGATGGACGTGAACTACGCGTACGTGCGCTTCTTGCTCTACGGCGATCCGGCGAAACGCGCTCCCGGCGTGCGGCCCCGCGCGACGCCGCTCGTGCCGAACCTGCTCTTTGCTTCCGACGAATACGTGAACGAGGCGTCACCGCGCGACTTCTTCTACGCCGTCACGAAACCGTGAGTTTTCATCTCGCTGCACGCGCCTCGGCCGCAAGTTTCCTCGATTGATCGGCGCGCCCCCGCGCCCGAGAATGCCGCCCATGAACAAGTGGAAATTCTCGACTCTCGCGCTCGTGGTGCTGCTCGGTGTGACGCTCGGTCGCTCGTGGGTGAACTCGGCATCGGCCGAAACGCAGCCGCACATGGACGCCGCGCTGAAGCACCTGAATGACGCGCGCGCCGAGCTCGCCGCCGCGGAGTCGGACAAGGGCGGCCACCGCGTGAAGGCGCTCGGCTTCACCGATCAGGCGATCAAGCAAGTCGAAGCGGGCATCGCCTTCGCGAACAAGCACTGACGAACGGAGAGGCAACGGCGAGCGACGCGCAACGGCGTGACGCGCTTCACGCCGTCGCTCCCGTGTAGCCGGAAAGCCAGGCGAGCACTCGTTCCCACCCGTTCGCGTGGTTCGCGCACGCGTCCTCCGCGGCGCCGAAGCCTTCGTGATGCACGACGACGCGGGTGCCGCCCTCGATGGGCTCGAAACGCCAGGTGATGGTCGTGACGCCGCCGGTCGTATCCCAGTCGTAGCTCCAGGTTTGGACGAGCCTGCGCGGCGGCTCGACTTCGAGGAATTCGCCGTGCACGGCGAAGGGCTTACCGTCGCGGCCGACGCCCTCGGTGCGCCACGCTCCGCCCTTGCGTACGTCGCCGGTCCAGCGCGTCGTTTTGTAGGTGTCTTCGGAGCCCCACCAGCGCGTGAGCTCTTCCGAAGTCACCGCGCGAAACACGCGCTCGGCCGGCGCGGCGATGTCGATGGTGGCGAGCAGCATGCCGCGACTCACGTCCGCGATGGCGCGTGCGGTGGCGAATTTCAACGCGTTCATTCTTCTTTCTCCAGGTAGCGTTTGAGGTTCTCGAGGCTCGTGAGCCAGAAAGCTCGGTACCCTTCGACCCAGCCGGCGACCTGCTGGAGCGGGCGCGAGTGGAGCTCGTAAAGCCGCTCGCGCCCCGCGCGCCGTTCGGTCACGAGCGCTGCGTCCTTCAACACCCGCAGGTGCTTCGAGATGGCGGGCCGCGATTGCGCGAAGTCGCTCGCCAGGGCGTTGACGGGCGCCGGCCCCGCGCGCAGCCGGTCGAGGATGGCCCGCCGCGTGGGATCGGCGATGGCGCGAAAGACGTCCGGGCGGGGTTCGGGGGTCTTCGGGAGCCGGCGGGCGGGGGTCATATGGGTAACCAGTTGGTTACCCAATACTTGTAGGTGCATTTTTATGGCTGTCAATGGTCTTGTGTCGCGTCACCGCAGAGGCAAATGCGCGCGACGTCGCCCTCGCCGTCGGGACGCCGCGTGCGCTCGCGCGTGAAGGCTCAGAAAGACGTGGTCGTGATGCCGGTGACGTCCGCGTCGTAGGTCGTCACGGCGGCGCCCGACTTCGGCGTGACGGTCGACCCGTTGACGAAGGTGACGCCTTCCGCGTGCACGATCTGCATGCCGGTCTTCGCGGAGAGCTGCACGTCGTCGAACGTGAGGTTTTGGATCTTGGCTTCCGGCAAGCCCCACAAGATCCCGGCGTTGGTCGAGCCCGTGGCGGTCACGTGGCTCAGCACGATGTCTTGCCATTCGGGCGTCGTGTCCGTCACGGCCTGCGCGGTGTCGGCCTTCGGATCCGTGGGCAGCGTCGGGTAGTACGACGTGATGTACACGGGGTTCTCGACGTTCGTCATGCTGAGGTTCGTGTAAGAAAGCCGCTCGACGAGGCCGCCGCGGTCGCGCGCCGATTTCAAGCGAATGCCGGAGGTCGTGCCGTCGAAGGTGACGTGGTCCACCGTCACGTCCGAGACACCTTTCTCCGTGATGCTGCCGATCGAGCAGCCGTGGCCGACGCCGAAGTTCGAGTAAGCGACGTAGATGTTGCTGCCCTCCATCACCACGTTGTCGTCGCCGCAGGCGATGTCGTCGTTGCAGAAGAAGACGCCGTTCGCGCCGATGTCGACGCCGTCGGTGTTCTTGGGGGGATTTTTGCCGGAAACGGCCAGCGTGGAGATCGTGATGCCGGTCACCGTGACGTCGGTGTCGCCCTTCACCCAGATGTGCTCCTCGGGGGAGTTCTGCAACCGAATGCCCTCGATCGCGACGCGCGTCGAGTTCGACAAACTCACTTCCTGCGGCCGCGTGATCGAGGAGTCCGCGGCGAACGCGTCCCACCAGTCTTGGCCCTGGCCCTCGATGGTGCCCGAGCCGACGATCGCGATGTCGTGCGCGTCGTTGGCGGTGATGAAGGCGCTCGTGCTCGTGTAGCTCGCTCGCGGCAGCATCTCGAGCACGGCGCCGCTCGACAGCTCGAGCGCCGTCGAGCTCTTCAGCACGATCGGTCCGCTCAGAAACGTGCCCTTCGGGATCGTCACCGTGCCCCCACCGGCGCTCCCCGCCGCGTCGAGCGCGGCCTGAAGCGCCGACGTGTCGTCGGTTTTCCCGTCGCCCGTGGCGCCGTACGCCGTCACGTCGAAGGTCGCGGCTCCGATGACGGGCAGCGGCACGACCGCGGGGTTCTCCGGGCCGCACGGATCGTTCCCGCTGCTGCCCGCGGCGCCGGCAGCCGCACCTGCCGTGCCGCTCGTCCCCGCCGCGCCGGTTTTTCCAGCGCTGCCTGGCGCGCCGCTCGCGCCCCCGCCGCCGCGACCGCCCGCGCCCGCGCCGTTCGCGCCGCTCGTGCCTCCGGCGCCGTCGTCGCGGCCCGCGTTGCTCATGCCACCGCGTCCGCCGCCGCTCGCTCCTCCGGCGACCGTGCCGGCGCCGCCCGCAGCGCTCGCGTTCGCGCCGCCGTTCGCGCCGTTCGAACCGCCCGCTGGCGCGCCGGACGCGCCGTTCGACGTCGTTCCCGCGGTCACGCCGGCGCCGCCCATGCCCCCGGCCGTCGCGGCGCCGTCATGCGTCGGGCTTCCCGGTTCGGCTTGCGTGCCGCAACCGAGACACACGACGATCGCTACGGCGAGCCCGGTTTTTCGCAACGAACGGCGCATGCCCCCTGTAGTTGTTCGAGCCCTCCGGCACCCGCCGTATTTTCAGTCCGAGCGCTCTTCGGTTGGACGCACGCGGCGTTCCTCGACACCAAATCACGTGGTTGAAAACGCGTTTCACGGCCGGCGTGTCCGCCAACGTGGGATGCGCGCGCACAGATGAGTGCGCACTGCCTCATTCGAAGTCGGAAATTCAGTCCGAGCCCGTGACGCCGGCTGTAAGCTCGACGTCATGAAAATCTATGGGGACCCACTCAGCACGAATACGCGCAAGGTGTTGACCACGCTCGCCGAGCTCGAGACGCCGTACGAGCTCGTTCACGTGGACTTTGCCAAACAAGAGCAACGCGGGGAGGCTCATCTTGCGCGCCAGCCGTTCGGGCAGATGCCGGCGCTCGACGACGAAGGCTTCGCGCTCTACGAAACGCACGCGATGTGTCGCTACCTCGACGCGCGCGCGGGCGGCCGCTTGATGCCGACGGATCTCCGGAGTCGAGCGCTCGTCGATCAATGGATGAGCATCGAGAGCGCGAACTTCTCGGCGCACGCGATGAAGTTCGTCTACCACTACCTCCTGCGCATCGAGCAAGACTCGACGGTGCTCGCGCACGCGGGCGCCGCATTCGAAAAGGCGCTCGGCGTCCTCGCGAAAGAGCTTTCCGCGCGGCCCTTCATCGGCGGCCAAGCCTTCACGCTCGCCGACATCTGTTACATGCCGTATTTCGAATACGCGCTCCTCACGCCGGCCGAGGCGCACGTCTCGAAGCACCCGAGCGTGCTCGCGTGGTGGTCGAAGGTCCGCGAGCGCGCGTCGTGGCGCAAGGTGAGCGGGCGCGCGGCCGCGGCGTGAGACGGCGCGCGGCCGCCCTTCACGGGTACTGCACGTACTCGACGGCGGCGCCTTCGTCGTTGAAGACGAGCATCTTCTGGTTGCCCATCGTGCGGCCGACGCGGGACGCCTGCATCGTGCCGACGCTCGTGGCGAGCAAGATCGCGCGGCGCGCGAAGCGCTCACCGACGGCATCCATCCGCTCGGCGAGCGCCTTGTGGATGTTCGGATCGGTGGAAATGGGACTCCGCCGCCAGTCGAACAGAATGCCGTGGTGCGCGAAGTCGACGCCTTCGAGCGAGTCCGCGCACGCGTCGAGCGCCGAGACGACTTGGGCGACGGACTCGAAGGGCGCCTCGGTGCGGACGACGAGCAGGTAGCCCGAAGCGTGATGATGCTGAACCAAGAAGTGACTGCTGCGATGAAGCGTGGGCATGCTGGCGTCGGTTCGCGCGGCGTCGCGGCAGGATACCTGCTCCTTGCCGTCGTGGCCTGCGGCGGGAACGACAAGAGTTCCGTAACGCCCGATCCCGCAAACGGAGGCCTCGCGGGTGCGGCGGGTCACGCGGCGGCGAGCGGTGGGGGCGGCGCGTCCGGCGGTACGGCCAGCGCGAACGGGGGCGAGACCGCGGGCGCGAACGGGGGCGCGAACGGGGGCGTGACGACGGGCGGCGGAGCCGGAGCGGCACCGGTCGCCTACAGCACGACTTTCGACGCGACGGAGTCGCCCATCTCGGAGGGCGGCCATTTCCATCATCTCGGTCTCGACTGGACGACCGTGAACACCGACAACGGCGTCGCGTTCGGCACGCAAGCGCTCGGTGTCGCGCGCTCCGGGCCCACCGGTTACGACGATTCCTACGCCTATCTCGACGGATTTTCGGCCGATCAGCAGGCGAGCGCCGTCGTCGCGCTCGGCGCCATCGACACGAGCTGCACGCACGAAGTCGAGGTGCTGCTCCGCTGGGCCGACAGCGCGCACTCGGCGCAGGGTTACGAGTGCAACGTCGCGTTCGACGGCTCCTACGCGCAAATCGTGCGCTGGAACGGCGCGGTCGGCGATTACACCTACCTCGGCAGCGGGAGCGTCCCGGGCGGCATGCACGACGGCGACACCGTGAGCGCGAGCGTCGTCGGCGGTCACGTCACGCTCTCCGTGAACGGGACGGTGCGCGCAACGGCCGACGACGCGACGTACCCCGGGGGTAACCCCGGCATCGGCTTTTGGCGCGGCGACAGCGGCTGCGGCACCCTCGGCGACTACGGCTTCACGAGCTTTCAGGCGACGTCACTCGGGCCGTGATTCACTGAAAGAACGGGTAGGTGCCGCAGAGGGGCGTCCAAATCGGTCGCGCCTCCTCCCCGAAGGCGCAAACGACCCCTTTGCACTCCGGGAACGCCGTGCCGAAGCTCCAGCCCGAAACGCCCGGGCAGGCGTCCGGGCCCGTGCGCGAAAAGCCGACGAGCGATTCCTCGTCGTCGTAGACGCACACGAGATCGTCGTCGTCGTGGTGCCACTCGACCTCCGTGTAGCCGCAGCCTTGGCTGATGAGGCCGCCGTCGTCGTGGGTGGGGCCTTGCGTGATGCTCGCGAGGTCCCACTCGGAGAGCTTGTCTCGACACACCTGCGAGCCGGGTTCGGGGCGATAAACGCAGCGCTCGTCGGTCGCGACGATACCGTCGCTCGGCGGGGTGGCGGGACAGGCGCACAGGCACGCCGCGTCGACCGAAGTCGCGGCCGGGTCGAGAGCACAGTCGCGGTCATCGCGACACGCGTCCACGCTCGGCCCGAATTGATACTGGCCGGCGTCGCACGGCCCCCAGCTCTCGTCGCCGAAATTCGAATAAGCGACGAGCGCGCCCGTCGCGTCGAAGGTGTAGCTGTCGCCGAAAAAACCGGCGTTGAGGACGATCGACGTGAGGCCGCAGCCGACGCGGACGTAGGCGCCCCCAGGCCCGGCCCAACCCGCAGCGGCCACGGCGCTCGCGAAATCGGCAGGGCACTCCGTGGCCGAATCGGTCGCGCCGAAGAGCTCCTGACACGACGTGAGCGCGTCGCTCAGCTCGCGGAACTGCACGCACGCGGGCGATGCGTCGGCGCCGCCCGCCCCGGTATCGACGCTCGTCGCCGGAGCGCCGGCTTCAGCGTTCGTCGCCGGAGCGCCGGTGTTCTCGGTTCTGCGACTCTTCCCACCGCACGCGGCGACGAGCACCATGAGCGCCACCGCCGTCCGCCGCATGCGATGGGTTTAGCATGCCGTACCCACGCGATCACTCGAGCAACGCCAAGAGCTCTTCTCGCGTGATCGCGGTGGCTTGATTCGCGTCGCCGAGCGCCACGTCCGAGAGCGAGCGTTTTTTGGTTTGGAGCGCGAGAATGCGCTCTTCCACGGTGTCTTTGGCGACCATGCGATAGACGATGACGGGGCGGTCCTGGCCGATGCGGTGGGCGCGGTCGGCGGCTTGGTCTTCGACGGCCGGGTTCCACCACGGATCGAGCAAAAAGACGTGGTCCGCCGCGGTGAGGTTCAAACCGGTGCCGCCCGCTTTGAGCGAGACGAGCATCACCGGCGGACCCGCCGGATCCTGAAAGGTGCGAACGACTTCGGCGCGGTCGTCCGTGGCGCCGTCGAGGCGCGTGAACGCAATGCCGGCCTCGCGCAGGTGCGGCTCCACGCGATCGAGCAGGCTCGTCCATTGCGAGAAGACGAGCGCCTTGTGACCGTCGGCGACCGTTTCTTCCAGCGTTTCGAGCAAGCGATCGATTTTGGAGGAGCGCTCGGCGTTCTGCCCGGGGACGAGCCCCGAGTGACAGGCGGCCTGGCGCAGGCGAAGGAGCGCCTCGAGCGCCGCGAGCACGCTGTCGCCGTGGCCGAGCCGCGCCGTGAGCTCGTGCCGCGTCGCCGCGCGCACCGCGTCGTAGACGCCGCGCTCGGACGCGTCGAGCTCGACGTTGAGCACGCTGTCGATGCGCGGCGGCAGCTCGGGCACCACGTCGCGCTTCATGCGCCGGAGCACGAAAGGCCTGATTTTCGCGCGCAAGCGCTCGCCCGCTTCGGCCGCGCCGACCGCGATGGGCGCGACGTAGCGCTCCGAGAACGCGCTCTTCTTGCCGAGCAGCCCCGGGTTCGCGAAGTTCATCACGCTCCAGAGCTCCTCGAGCCGATTCTCGACGGGCGTGCCGCTGAGCGCGACGCGAAACCCGCCGGGCAGCTGAAAGGCGGCGCGCGCCGTCTGGCTGTCGGCGTTCTTGATCGCCTGCGCCTCGTCGAGCACGACGATGTCCCAGTGGCGGGCGACGAGCTCGCTCGTGTCGCTGCGCAGCGTCGCGTAGGTCGTGAGCGTCACGTCGGCGTCGTCGGTGAGCTCGCGCTTCAGGCCGTGATAGACGGCCGTGCGGAGCCCGGGTCGAAAGCGGCGGATCTCGTCGAGCCAGTTGTAGACGACGCTCTTCGGGCACACGACGAGCGTCTTGCCGCGCAAGGCGCAGATGGTTTGCAGCGTCTTGCCGAGACCCATGTCGTCGGCGAGCACGGCGCCGAGCCCCGCGTCGCGCAAGAACACGAGCCAGTCGACGCCGAAGCGCTGATACGGCCGGAGCTCGGCGCGCAGATCGGCCGGGAGCGGCGCGCTCGCGATGCCCCCGAAACCCTCGAGCAGCGGCTTCAGGCGCGCGAGCCCCGGCGGCCGTTCGAGTCCGAGACCCTCGGCGAGCGTCCCGAGCTCGGGCAAGAGCGCCGTCGGCACGCGCCGTTCGGCGTCGCGCGCGAGCAAGAGCTCCTGCACGAGATGGCCGTGCTTTTCGAGCCAACCCGCGGGCAGGGGAGCCCAGCCGCCGCCCTCGAGCGGCACGAGCTCGAGCCCGTCGCGCCACGCCGAAAAGACCGCCGCGACGCTCGCTCGCCGCGGCGCCTGCGTCACGTCTTCGTCGCCGTCCGTTTCGAAGCTCACGTCGAAGGCGTCGCCCGTGAGCTCGATGCGGGGCAGGAGCGCGCGCGCCGCGAAGAGATCGCGGCGCGGACCCTCTGCCGTTCGCTGCTGCCAGCCGCGGAGCTTCGCCGCAAATTGAGCCGCTTCGGGACCGTCGAAGTCGACGCGCCGGCCGGTCACGAGGTTCAAATCGTCGCGTAACTTGCGCACTAGCGCGCGCTCGTCGTCGCGGCGGCGCACCGGCGCGTCGTCGCCGAGCGCGGTCGCGACGTCGCCGTCGATGCGCAAGACCGGCGGCTCGCCGTAAACGAGGAGCGGCAACACCGAGAGCGCATGGCCGTGGTGCGACAGATCGAACGCGATGCGCGGCCGCGCGGTCGTGGTCGCGCGCGGGAGGCGATTCGTGCGCATGTCGACGCTCAGGCGCGTCTCGATCTCGGGCAAGACGACCGTCACGAGATCCGCCTGCTGCTCGCGCGTGAAGGCGCGAGCGAGCGGCAGCCGCTCGAGCAAGAGGCCCGTCGCCGTGGTTTCCCCGAGCGGCTGCAGCGTGTCGCCCACGCGCGCGACGCCCTCGGCCACGACGGCCGTGATCGACGGGTCGCGCTCGAGCGTCAGCGTGAAGCCGCCGTTCGGCGCGTCGTCCACCACCGCGCGGGGCATGAGGACGTCGCCGGAGGTTTTGACGGGCGCGCCGTCGAGCGTCACGTGCTCGGCGCTCGCGAGCGACGCCAAGAGCCCCGGCAGGCGCGCGAGCGGCAGTACGTCGCGCCGAAAACTCGCGAGCAAGCGATCCAGGGTGAGATCGTCGTGCGTCGGCGTGACGCCGGCCGGCAACGCGCCCGTCGCGATGAGCGACGCGAGTCCCGTCACGGCTTGCTCCTCGCCGTTCGCGCGAACGACGAAGCGCGCGAGCGTCAGCGTCTTGCCCCGCGTGCCGAGGCGATAAACGAGCCGAGCGGGCGGCGCGCTCTTCGCGGCGTCGGCGCCGGCTTCCTGGGCCGTCCCTTCGCGCGTCGCGATCACCGCCGCGACGGCGTGCATGCACGGATCGGCCGCGCCGCCGCAATCGCACGACCACTCGCGCTCTTCCGGGTAGAGCGTCACCGTCGGCGCGACGGCGTGGCCTCGCGCCTTCACCCGCAGCGTGATGCTCGACTCCGAGCGCGCGGCGTTCGAGACCGCGTCGGCGCGCGCGAGCTTCACCCCCTGCGACCACACCGCGGGCAGGCTCGCTCGGCGCATCTCATCGAACAGCGCTTGCATGGACCGCCCGTCCTAGCCTCCGAACGCCCCGGACGCCAGCATCCAAGCGCAATCCGCGACGCGGCTACTTCACGCTGAACGTGCAGCCGCCGTTGCAGCGCCCGGCGCCGTTCTTTTCGCCGTCGTCACACTGCTCGCCGTAAAGCGTTTCGATGATGCCGTCGCCGCAATACCCAGGCGGGCGACAACCGACGCCGCACGCGTTCGGATCGTACTCCTTGGTGTAGGTCGCCTGGTTCGTTCCGTCGTCGCACTCCTCTTCACCGTTGACGATGCCGTCACCGCAGTAGGGGCCGTAGTGGCAATCCGCCGTGCAGCCGCCGTAGCTCCCGTCGTCCTGCGCCGTGCCGAGGTCGCACTCCTCCGGTGCCTCGCGAACGCCGTTGCCGCACACCTCGCCGCACGCGTCGCCCGGCGCTCCGGCTGCGGCGCTTCCGCCCTTCGGGCACTCCAAAAGGCACGCGCTCGAGCACCCGTCGCCGTCCACGCGGTTGCCGTCGTCGCACTGCTCGCCGCCGAGTACGAGGCCGTCCCCGCAGATCGGACGGCAACTCTGGCCTGGAGCCGGGCAAAACCAGCCCGGATCGACGACGGCGCAGTCGGCGCTGCAGCCGTCGCCCGAACGGGTGTTGCCGTCGTCGCACGTCTCGAGCGGGTCGAGCACGCCGTCCCCGCAACGGCCGATCCTCGTGCACGGACCGACCGGCTGGCATGCCCAGCCGTACTCCTCTTGGCACGCTTGGCTGCAGCCGTCGCCGCCGACGGTGTTGCCGTCGTCGCACGTCTCGTACCCTTCGTGAAGCCCGTCGCCGCACACCCCGTCCGTGACGGGCAGCGCGCCGCCGGCGCCGTCATAAAACGTGGTTCCGGCGTCGCCGCCGCCGGTAACGCCCGGCATGCCGGCGCTTCCGGCCGAACCGCCGAAGCTCGCGCTCCCGCCGCTCGACGCGGGCGCGCCCGCTCCCGCGCCCGGCTCGGTGCCACTCGAACGCGTCGAGAGGCCGCACGCCGACGGCACGAGTGCCAACACCGCTCCGAGCAGGGCGCCGAACGCGCCGTGCATGCTCGTCGTCCCAGGTTGCACCACACCTCGCACCACGCGCCCACCTTACACCCAAGCGAACGTGGGTGTTTCGAAACGAGAAAGCAGCTCCGGTGTCGCGCGCTGTGCCGCCGACGCACAGCGTGTGTTGCCGCTGTGGTCGTCGGCGCACGCCGGCGAGTGCGCGGGAGCGCATTTCGCACTGGAGCGTGAATATGACCCGCGCGGCACATCGCTTGCAGTGCTCGCGGCATGGTCGATTTCGGCGAGTCTTCGGACTCGACGCAGGGCGAAGCTCCGCTCGCGGCGCTCGCTCGACGCGTGCTCTTTGCGTTGCCGGTCTTCGTGCTGCTCGGGCTCGGTGTGCGGAGCATGCCCGCGCCCGGTCTGCGTGAGGACGAGGTGCAGTGCGAAGAAGCGCTCGCTCGCATCCAAAGCTGTTGTCGGCCGCTCTACGCGTCGAATCTCGCGTGCGTGTACGTCGATCACGGCGACTGCAACCCGCCGACGCTTCCGGATCTCTCCGTCGACGAGAGCCACGTGGTCGAGCAAGCGAGCTGCTCCGACATCTCAGCCGCCGGCTATTGCACCGAATGGTTCGCTCACGAGCCTCCCGAAGACGACGAGGACGATTGAGCATGAACCACGGAACGACGACGTTCGTTGCGGCTGCGCTGCTCGCGCTGTCCGCTCACGCGCGGGCTCAGGAGCTCGTGCGGGACACGCCCTCGCCGCCCGACGCCGCGAACGAGGCTCCGACGAAGAAAATTTCCCTGGGGTTCGCCGCGGGCGGCGAGTTCAGAGAGCTCTACGGCATTCCCATCACCGCGGTGGACGTTCGCGGCACCCTCGCGCCCCTCGCGGCTCGGAAGGGCATGCTCCTGCCCGGCCTTTTCGCGAGCGTGCTCGTCGGTGCCACCAAAGAAGGGCTCGGCGTGGGGCACGTGCTCGTGGGCCCACGCTTCGAGGCACGCTCACGCTACTTTTTCGCCGGGCTGAGCGCGGGCTTCGGCTATTTTTGGATTGACCGAGCCGGCGGCGACCCGATGGGCAACTTCGACGCCGCCGCGGATGTTTTCGGCGGCCCCCAAATCCCGCTCGGTCACCTCGCGCTCGCGCTCGAAGCGCGTTTCAGCGCGGAGCTCCTGCCCGGAACCGACGCGACGTTCGCTTACGGACCAGGGCTTGCGGTCCGCCTTCGCTTCGATTGAGCGTCCGGTCCGCCGAATCGTCGCGGCTGCTCTGCACCCAAGCTTGCTCGGGTGTATCGAAACAAGAAAGCACCGACGACAATTCACGATCGATCCGCGTGGTCTCCGGTGTAGAAGCGGGAGCGAGGAGCAAGCGATGCGTTCAATCCGAACGGTAGCGGGTGCAGCGGCGGCGGTGGCGGCATGGCTCGTCGCAACGCCGGCTTCGGCCGATCCGGCGACGGCCAATTCGATCCAACTCGGCGTCGGTTTTCGTTACGGCTTTGCGGCGAGTGACGTCGAAGTGGTCACCCCGGCGGGTGATCAAGGCAAGCTCAACCTCTGGGGTATCGGCTTGGGACTGAACGGCGGTTACACGCTGCCGAACGCGGTCTACGTCGGCGGTAACCTCGAATACTTCTTCGGCGATCAAGTTGGCGACAACACCGACGGTGGGAGCGGCAACATCTGGCAAATCACCGCCGAGGGCGGCTACGACATCGGCCTCGGCCCCATCTTCGTCTTGCGTCCGAAGCTCGGCGCCGGCCTCGCGAATCTTCACGTCAAGGGTTGTGCGGGCGGTCAGTGTACGGACAGCTCGGACAGCAAGTTTGCGCTGCTGCCCGGCGCGACGTTCATCCTGATGCCGCCTGGCTTTCGCCTCTCGGCCGACTTGCGTTACGAATTCGTGCTCGCCGATCAAGGGCCGAAGGCCGTGATCCTCGCGGTCGGCATCGGGTTCTGACTCAGTACCAGAGCTTGAACGTGCCGCTCACGTGGAGCAGGCCGAGGAGATAAAGCGTGCCGTCGTAGTAGCGGTACGTGCCCGTCGGGATCGCGGCTTTCCACAGCGCTTGAACGAAGGGCGTGCCGGTCGACGACGGCAGCCCGAAGCCGAGGAGCCCGTTGCACGAGAGCATCGCCGTCGAGCCGTTGCTGTGGTTTTTGATGTAGCCGCCGTATTCGGTCGCGTACGTCGTCTGCCACGGATCGGCGTCGAAGAAGTTGTGATCCATCATGATGTTCGCGACGCAGCGGAGCGCGTCCGAACCGGCGCTGCCTTGTGACTGCCCCGTGAACGACGAATGATCGGGGATGACGCCGTTCGAATCGGCGGCGGCTTGAAAAAATGCCCGCCCCGCGCTCACGGCGCCGTTCCAGAAGGCGGCGTTCGCCGTGTCGAAGCATGCCCACGTTTGGTAGAAGGCGGGCAAGACGTAGGAGCCGTCCGTGTCGTTGCCGCCCGCGATGAACGCGACGATCTGCGAGCTCTTGTTGAAGTCCTGCGTGCGGATGTAGTCGAGCACCGGCTGGGCTTCCGCCGCGTAGTCGTACTTGCCCGTGGTCGCGCCCCAGCGCTTGGCGGCGAAGACGAGCGCCGCGGCGAAGTACTCGTCGCCGTCGGGCGCGCCGCCCGACGACAGCACCGACCCCGACGTCGAGGTGTGCCAGGCGTACGCGCCGTTCTTCTGCGCCATGTGATTTTTCACGAAGGTCCACAGCCGATCGAACTCCGTCTGATGATCGAGCTGCACGGCGATCATCATCCCGTACGACATGCCCTCGGTGCGCACGTCGTTGTCGGCGATGTCCTCGACGTACGACTCGTCCGAGCCGGGCCCGTTGTAAAAGACGGTGTTACTGCCCGACGGATCGAACAGCTGCGACCAGCCCGCCGCGACCTTCGCGTCACTGTCCGCCTGCGTCTCACCCAGAAGGGTGACGAACAGATTCGGATACGTCGTCGGCGGCGTGCAATCGGCGCCGGGCGGCGCGCCGCCGTTGTTCGCCGTGCCGCTCGAGCCCGCCGTCATCCCCATTCCGCCCATCCCACCGCGCGCCGTCGTTCCGCCGCTCGCGCTCCTTCCGCCCGTGGCGCTCGTCGTTCCGGCACTGCCGCCCGCGCTCGTCGTCCCGCCGCCGCCCGCGAGGCCGCCCGTCATCCCACCGCCGCCGCCGCTCGTCACCGAACCGCCCGCGCCGCCGCTCGCTCCATTGCCGCCCGCGCCGCTCAGGCTCCCGCCGCTCCCGCCGCTCCCGCCGCTTTGCACCGAGCCGCCCGTGGTTCCGCCCGTCGTCCCGCCACTCGCACCCAAGTTCCCACCGCCACCCGCGCCGCCGCCGTTCGACGCGCCGCCCGTCGTCGTCATGCCCGTGCTTCCGCCCGTGCTCGCGCCGCCCGTATTTCCGGACGTGCCGCTGCACGCCGCAGCGCCCGCGACCGCCACCACCAACGAGACCGTCAACCGTTCGAAGCGCATCATGCAAGGGTTCCGAGTGATTCCCGCGTCGACACTCGGCCGATCACGGGGAAGCTTTGATTTGGAGCATGGCGCGGGGTGACGCCAGAGAAACCGAACCGAGCGCGCACCAAGACTCGGCGGATTGCGCCCGAACCTAGAATTTTCCAAGAGTGCGGGTCCGCCGAGGTGCGTGGATGTATGCACCGGCCCTGCTGCTGCCGCTCGGCGATCGAGCTCGTCGTGCGCGGACTCGACCGAAGAAGGGTCGAGTGGGCGCGCGAGGAACTCGAGGTCGCGGTCCGGTGACGGTCACTCATTTCACGCGGGAGGGTTGCAATTGACTTCCGCGCTCGCAGACGGTGACCTACCGCAGTTGTTCACGAGGCGGCTTCCGCTTCTTCTGCCCACCATCACGGCCTCCGGGGTGGTGCTCGCCGATGTCTTGTCGAAGCGCTGGGCGGACGCGTCCCTTTCGCAGCGCTCGTTTCTTGCGCCGTCAGTCGAGATCGTCAAAGACCATTTGAACCTGACGCTCGCCTACAACAGAGGGGGAGCTTGGGGTCTCCTGGAGTCGGGAGCGGAAAGCGTACGCTCGATCTTCTTCGCCGCGGTCGCCTGTATTCTGATGGGCCTATTTGTGTGGCTGCACGGAAAGCTCGAGTCGCACCAAAGGTTCGCGTCGTACGGCATGGGTTTTTTACTGGGCGGGCAGCTCGGCAATACGATTGACCGGATTGTCGGTACGTCCGTGCTCGATTTCATCGACTACCGGGCCGATTGGATCCTGCACGCCAATGCGGCGGTCGAAAAGCTGGTTCCGAAGTGGGGGCTCACCGATCACGCGCCGACTTTCAACGTGGCGGACATGGCCATTTGGCTCGGCATTGCCGGAATCGTGATCGGTCTCAATGCGCCGCCGAACTTCGGCGTTCAGCTGCCGGCGTTTTGGCCAATCCGCACGCTGCGCTCCACGCTGGGTCTCGCGCTCCGCTGGTGCGCGCTCACGATATTTCTCGCGCTTCTACTCTTCAATCAGCTACTCGCCGGGCTGGCGGACAAGGACGCAGCTTTCGGACTCTTGGCGCTGTTGCTCACCCTCGGCGGCAATTTCTTGTTCGTGAGCGCTCTCGCGAAGCTCTGGCACCTCGGTCGTCGCTACTCGCTTGCGACGGACGCGGAGCTGCGCTTGTTCGACCGCCGGCCGCCCGTGCTCTTCTTGCGAACCTTCGCGATCGACGACTACACGATCGGCGCGCGCAATCGGATCTGGATTTGGCTTCCTCTGACCAGGGTTTCGGTCGCCGCGTATGCCCCCCGGACGTTCGAGGACGCCCTGGTCGGCTTGCTCACGACGCTCGGACCGCCCGTGGCGCTCGGCCGTCCCGGCGAAAAGCTGCCTGCGGTCGGCGCGGCGCGTTCCTACGTGTCCGACTCCGAATGGCAAGCGCGGATCAGCGCGCTCATCGGCGAAGCGAGCCTCGTCGTCATCGTTCCTGCTGATTCACCCGCGCTGCATTGGGAGATCGACGCGGTACGAGCCGCCAAACCGAGGAAGGTTCTGTTCGTCCTTCCGCCGGGCGGCAAGCACGGGCGCAGTGCCCAAAGGTCGGCGGACTTCGCGCTCGAATGGAGCAATCTGCGAGCGCGCTTCTCGTTCTTTCCCGAGGTCAACGATCGCACGGCCGCCGTCGAGTTCGCTTCCGGTATGGCGCGTACGATCCAAGGCAAGAGCGCCAAGGCGTGGCACATCCTCGACACGGTCGAGCGCTATCTCGATTCCTTGGCCGTGGCGGACGAAGGTCGCACCGCGCCCACGACAGCGGGGCCGTCGTCGTCACCGGCCGAGACGCTGGCCGCGAAGTCCGTCTGAGCTACGGCGCCGCCGGCGAGAGCTTCACGAACAAGACGCCGGGTGACGACAGCTGGAACGTGTGGCTGTACGTCGAGCCGCATTGGGCTTTGCCGAGTGGTTCGGCGGGCGAGTCCATGGCGGCGCGGAGGGCGCTCCAGTCGTCGTCCGTCATGGTGGTCATGTCGGGGCGGCCCTGGTTTTGCCACACGGTGTAGGCGTTTCCGGCGGTGTGATCGACGTGATACGCCGTCACGTCGTAGGGGAAGGTCGGGTCGAGGCCGGAGAGCGTGACGCCGATGGAGATGGCGTCGGCGTTTTGATAGTACGTCTCCGTCTTCGGGCCGGGGCCGGGGTTTTGGCCGTTGTAGAGGATGAAGCTCACGCTGCCGTCTTCACCGCGTGTCGCCATGCCGCCGACGCCGGCCTGGCCCGTGACGTCGAGCGCGATCTGTTTGTCGCCGAGCGCCGTCAGGAATTTGTAGGCGTTGTAGACGGGCTTGTGAATGTTCTGGCGCGTGGTGAGGCCCATGCAGCCGATGAACGGGTCGTTCTCGCGATACATCGTCTCGTCGAAGATGTCGGAGATGACCCACCACGAGTACGCGATGGGCAGGCGGCGGTTGTCCTTCGTGCAGCGCTGGACGATGTCCGCGTAGGTCTGCACGGCGAACGCCGCGCCCTGATCCATCTCCTGCGGCTCGTCCGTCAGATTGAATTCGTAGGTCGGGCCGTACTCGGTAATGGCGATATTGAGGTTTTGCAGGTTGAAGCTGTCGAGCAAATCGAGGCCGGTGAAGTAGCCGTCCACGGACGCGCTCAAGAACGTCCACGCGTGATACGAGAAGAAATCGAGCACGCCGGGCTGGCCGGGCGTGACGTAGTTGTCGGTGGTGACGTGCTGCAAGAACTTCTCGCCGACCATCGTGTTGCTCGTGAGCTCGACGGGCTGGCTGCTGACGGGGCCGCCGACGCGCCCGGTCGGTAGCGCGGCGCGGACGCCCGCGGCCGTGTAGTCGTAGAGCTTGAAGTAGTCGTCGATGGTGCCGGACCAGAATTTGTTGCTGCAGCACTCGGGCTCGTTCCACACCTCGAAGTACCAGCTGTTCACCGTGTCTTGCCCGTAGCGCATGATGCTGTGCTGCACGAACTCGGTGACGAGGTTCTGCCACTTCACGTAGTCCTTCGGGACCGACACGATCATGTTCCAATCGAAGACGGTCTTCGTCGGATCGGCGGCGAGGTCGTGCGGCATCGGCGCGAGCTCGACGATCGGCTCGATGCCGAGCCCCACGAAGAAGTCGAAGATCTGATCCGACTTCGAGAAGTCGTAGACGGGGTTGCCGTTCGAGTCCTCGTGATAGATGCCGATGTCGTCGTGGAAGAGGCCGTGTTGGCGGAGACTCTTCACGCCGAGGTTCATCACGCCGTCGGTGACGTGATCCTTCAGGATCTGGCCCCAGTTGTTGTCGGTGCGGAGAAAGAGCGGCAGCTCGCCCGTGCCGAAGATGTCCCAGAAGTGCGGGAGATCGCCCTTCATGCTGCCGTTGTCGACGGTGACGGTCGCCGCCGTGCCGCTCACCGACGCGGTCTCGAGGCTCCCCATGCATATGACCTTCGGCGCCGGCGCCCCCGCGGAACCGCCGCCCGCGCCGCTCGCCGTCATGCCGCCGGAGCCGCCCGTCGTGCCGCCCGCGCCGCCCGCGGTCGGCGCGCCCGCCGAGCTCGCCGGCGCCCCCGCGAGAGCCCCCGAGCCGCCGCTCGCCGTCGACCCGCCGAGCGCCGCGCTGGCACCGGTTCCAGCGGCGGACACGAGCATTCCGCCCGAGCCGCCCCCGACACCGGTACCCGAACCGCCGCTGCCGCTCGACGCCGGGCCGGGTGAATCGTCGTCGGACGGCGCGGCGCCGGTGTGCCAGCACGCGGGTGTCAGCGCGAAGAGCACGGCCAAGCCGAGGGGTGAACGCAACGAACGACGGAACGAGGGAAGGGAAGGGCGACGGGCGGACATGGGCAACGCTCCTCGAGCAGTCCCTTGGTTTAGCAAGTTCGAGCCGATGCGTCCTCTGGCGCGCGCGTCTGCGGCCGCTTGGGCGCCGGTTCGGCGGTCGTTTTACTGGAATGATCCGCTGGCGCGAGCGAGGGCGGCACGCGCCACAAGGTTTCTTCGGAGCGGCGCGGCTACTTCGGCATGCGCCGGATCGCGCCGTCGCCGCTGCCCCAATAGAGGTAGGTGTCGTCGAGCGCGAGCGCGCGGTACGCGACGAGGTTCTGGTCGCCGCCGCAATAGGTGCCCTCGAACGCGTACCCGGCGACCGAATCGGAGGCGAGGATCACGTCCGTCCCGCCGCCTTTCGGGATGCGGTGGATCCGGGCGGGCTGATAATCGTTCGCGCACTCGGCGAAGTAGACGTTCGTGCCGTCCGTGACGACCGAGAAGACGCCGCCGCCCGCCGGCGTCCAGAGCTTCGTGGCGCTCGAACCGCCGATGGGCAGCGAATAGAGCGCGTCGCCGCCGTAATACACGTGGTCGGCGTCCGCGGCGAAGGGCGCGATGACGGTGAGCGAACCGAACGCGCTCGGCGCGCCCGAGAGCGGTACGCGCTCGAACGTCGGATCGGGATAGTTGTAGGCGGAGCCACCCCAGCCGAGGCCTCGGACGATGAGATCGGTCCCGTTGAACACGCCGCCCACCCACTCGCCGCTCTCGTCCGTCCAGAGCGGCGTAGACGTGGTCGACGAGCCGTTCGGCAAGGGATAGACGCCGGCGGGCGTCGACGTCGGCTCCGTCGCCTCGCCGTTGTCGAGGAGCCAAATGTTCGAACCGTCCGTGATGACGTAGCGCGGGTCGACGCCGTGGGTGAGCGGAAAGAGCGTCGTCAGCGTGCCGTCGTTCGTGCGCTTCTCGAGCGCGCCGGAATCGATGACGAGGAGCGCGTCCTTCGTCACCGTGAAGTCGTAGAGGACCTCGACGGAGACGAGCGTCGCCGTCGAGCTCGACGTTTTGGGCGCCACCCACAGGCCCTGATTCAGATTCGTGTAGTTCTCGGCGTAGACGTTGTTCGCGTCGACCTCGATGTGGGAAATGACGCTGTCCGAGGTCGGCAACGCCACTGTCGTGACCGTTTCGTCGCTCGGGCCGCAGGTCGAGTTCGCGCACAGGCCGCCTTCGCAGCTCTTGCCGCACGCGCCGCACGCGAGGCTGCTCGTCGCGAGGTTCGATTCACACCCGTCGTAGCCTTGGCCGTCGCAATCGCCCCAGCCGTCTGCGCACGAGAGCGTGCATTTGCCGGTGACGCACGCCACGCCCGTTTGATGCGGCGCGCCCGTCGTGCAGGTGCCGCCGCAGGCGCCGCAATTGTTCAGATCGCTGCCTTGGATCACGGTTTCGCAGCCGTTCGTCTCGTCGTGGTCGCAGTCCGCGGTGCCCGTCGGGCAGGGCAAGCTCGTGTGGCAGACGCTCGTCAGTTGATTGCAGCGGGCCGCTTCGTACTTCGTGCAATCGATGTCGACGAAGCACGAATTCAGGCCGTTGATGGTGAGATCGAAGCCGGCGTCGAAAAAGGTACCCGCGACCGTGATGTATACGTCGCCGCTGAACATCAGCGTTTGGTAGTCCATGTCGATGCCGGCGTAGGTCGAGGCCGAGGCGGCCGTCGCGTTGCACGCGAACTCGCTGTACGGGCTCGAGCAATCGTTCCGAACCCACACTGCCGCGTCGCTCGCGCTCGGATCCGTCGACGGCTTCGAGCTCGTCACGTCGATGCGCACGTTTTCGGCGGCGTCCGCGTGGTAGTAGAGCACCGCGACCGGCCCCGTCTGCGTGTAGCAAGTCGCGTTCGCCGTGCTGCTGCCGGTCGTCGTGCCGTGATAGGTGCCGCCTTGCTTCTGCGAGTCCGTGATGTCGACGGCCGCGCACGTGGCGTTGCCGTCGCTCGTGCCGCCTTCACCCGCCGCCTCCGTCGTCATGCCCGCCGTGCCGCCGCTGCCGCCGCTGCCACTGCCGCCTGCGCCCCCGTGGCCGCCGCTCGTCGCGCCCCCGCTCCCGCCGCCGGTTCCGTTGCCCGCCGTGGCCGTGCCGCCGCCACCCGGCGCGCCGCTCGAGCCGCCGCTCCCCGCTCCGGCGCCGGGCCCGCTGCCCTTACCCGCGGATGAAGTCGCGGCGCCTCCGCTGCCCGCCGTATCGGCCCCGCTCGTTTTCGACGACGACGAGCAGCCGAGACTAAGGCCGAGCACGGGGACGGCGAGGAGCGACGCCGCCGAACCAAGCAAGCGCCCCCACTTTAAGAGCTCCTTCACCATCGCTCACTTGTACGCGAAATCCGAGACCTTATTCAATCGAACGGGGCGCCTTCCGCGCGAGTCGTCCGTTGTCCGACGAACGTGTCCTTTCGGATCGGAAACGCACGCCCGGACGTAAAAGGATTGTTCGTCCGAGGCCCCGGGCTCGAGGTTTGCTACTGTGGTGCTGCCGCGCCCGGGAGGGCGGGGGTTCGCATGCGACCGGACGGTTCGCCTTCTGCTCTCGACAAACTCCTCGAGGATCCGTCCGCGCTCGGGCGTGAAGAGCTCGAAAATCACGCGCTCGCGCTCTGGTCCCTCCTGCGCATCGCGGACGCCGTGCAGCGCGCAGAGAGCTATTCCGAGCTCGTCGAGCGAGCGGTCGACGCGATCGCCAAGTACACGCACTTTCCGTCCGTCGCGCTTTTCCGGCTGGATCGCGCCGAGGGCATCTTGCACCTGCTCGCCACGCGGGGTTTCAACGCGGAGGCGGTCGAGAAGGCGCGCCGGCTGCCGGTCGAGGGGAGTCTCACCGGCGTCGCGGTCAAGCAGCGCGCCATCGTGTCGAGTCACGACCTCTCTCACGATCGACGCGTCGAGCCGAGCGTGCGCAAGGCGCTCGAGAACGACGGCTTTCTCGAGGCGGCCTCCGTGCCCTTGTTCGAGGGCAATGAAGTCATCGGCGCGCTCAATCTCATCTACCGCCATGGCTCCGGCCTCACCGAGAGCGAGCACCAGGTACTCACCGTCTTGGGCCAGATGATCGGGCTCGCGATGAGCGCCCGCCTGGCCGCCGAAGAGCGCGAGCGACTCGAGGGTCAGGCGCGCCGCTCGCAACAGATCGAGAGTCTCGGCATCTTCGCCGGCGGCATTGCGCACGACTTCAACAACATTTTGACCGGAATTCTCGGCAACATTTCGCTCGTCCGCATGGAGCTCCCCGCAGCGGTCGCACCCGGCGCGGACGGACTCCTGGAAGACGCGGAGCTCGCTTGTCACCGGGCCGCTGGGCTCGTCAAGCAGCTCCTCACCTTCTCGCGCGGCGGCGCTCCGCTCCGGCGCCCCACGCGCGATCTTTCGAAGCTCGTCAAAGAAGCGGCGAGTTTCGCCACCACCGGCTCGAGTGTGGCGCTCGATTTTCGGGCCGAGCCCATCCGGGGCGTCCTCGAGATCGATCCCGGGCAGATCATGCAGGTGATTCACAATCTCGTGCTGAACGCGGTGGAGGCGAGTCCGCCCGGAGCTACGGTGACCGTCTCCGTCGCGCCGAAGCCCGCGCGCAGCGGCGGCGCCCCGACGCGCGCGGAGATCGTGGTCGAGGATCGCGGCTCGGGGATTTCGGCGGAGGACCTCCCGCGCATCTTCGAGCCGTATTTCACGACGCGCTCGCGCGGGAGCGGGCTCGGTCTCGCGACCACGCAGTCGATCGTGCAGCGGCACGACGGGCACATCGTCGTCGATTCGGTCGCGGGGCGCGGCACGCGCTTCATCGTCGAGCTTCCGCTCTCGCGGAGCGAGACGACCGCCGCGCCGTTCCCGCAGGCGGCGCGCGCGGGGTCACTCGCGGGCGTCCGCGTGCTCGTGCTCGAAGACGAGCCGCTCGTCTCGAAGCTTTTGGCGCGCCTGCTCGGAGCGCTCGGCATCGACGCTCATTTGACGGCGCGGGGCGAGGAGACGATTGCCGCCTTCGTCGAAGCGAAGGGTCTCGGACGGCCGTTCGACGTCGTGATTTTGGATTTGACGGTGGCGGGAGGGCTCGGTGGTCGCGAAACCCTCGAGCGCCTGCGCGCGCTCGACTCGCGCGTCCGCGCGCTCGCGAGCAGCGGCTATTCGGAAGACGACGTGCTCTCGCGTCCCCGCGAGTTCGGCTTCGATGCGATCCTGCCGAAGCCGTACACCCAACAAGCCGTGATCGAAGCGCTGACTGCCGCGCTCGCGAACGACGGCCGCCTGCGCGACCCGCAGCGGTGACTCGGCGCGGAGCCGTGCCTCACGCCTGCCAGAGCTCGAGATCGAGCCGCGCGGCGAGCTCCTTCGCGACGGCGCGCGGCGGCGCGCCCGCGACGGCCGCGATCTCCGCGGGTGGGTCGCGCTCGAGCTCGACGAACAGCGCCGTCACGGCCGCGCGGCGTGACCGTGCGAGCTCGCGCCGCGCGTCGCCGTCGAGCCGCCGGATCGCCCAGCGTTCGATCGCGAGCGCGAGCTCGGCGTGGCGCGTCTCGTCGGCGGCGACGCGCGTCATGACGCGGCGCACCTCGCCGTCGCGCGCGAAACGCGCTTGATATTCGGCCGCGAGCGCGCCGAACGCCTCGCGCACGGCGCCTTCCGTCGCGTTCTCGCGCAAGAGCCCGAGGAGCGAGCGCGAACGCGGCGGCGCGACGGCGGGCGCGCGGTACGTCCCGCCGAAACGCTGCGCGAGCGTCCGCGCCGAGCGCGCGTGTCGCACCTCGTCGCGCGCGGCGCGGCGTGCGGCACGGCGTAGTCGTGCCGGTGCGCCGTGCGCTCGGAGCTCGTGCGCGAGACGCCGGAACGCGACGACCGACGCCGCTTCGAGCCGCGCCATCTCGGCGAAGTAACCCCCGAGTCCCGCGCGCTGCGGGCACGGCTCGAGCCCCGCGGGAGCACGTCCCGTGCAATTCGGTTGGCAGTGCAGGCGCTGATTCGAGCCGCCCGTCTCCGGCGCGACGACCTCGCACGAAAAGATGGAGCGCGAGGTCGGGCCCTCCGAGCACAGCGTGGTGCATTGGTCGTTCGGCAAACCGCCGTCGGCATCGGGCGTCGCGCCGGCGTCGGGGGCGAGCGCCACGCAATACGCCGGACAGATGGTGTCGACCGGCGCGGGCGCGCACGGATCGTTCGACCCGGCATCCGGAGTCGAGTCGTTCGTTACGGCGCTCGAGCCGGCGCACGAGCAGAGTCCGAGCGACATCGTCACGGGCGCTACCCCCGCGAGGATGCGCCGAAAGAGTCCCCGCAACGCACGCTCGGTCATGTGCCGAATAGACGCAAGGGACGTGCCGTGTGGCCGCCTCCGCCGAGCGTGACGAATCGCGGCCCTCACGCAAACACGCTGGCGCAGCGTGGCACACCCCGGAGTCCGTCCCGCGATCGCTCGATCCGGCTCGCGCAACCCGAAGCCCGTCGAGCACCCGTGCGAGCGCGGGTGTAGAGTCGCGAGCGCATTCATGCGGCGAGCGGCGTTGGGTTCCGCGCGGACGGCGGTCGCGCTCGGCGTCTTTTTGGCCGCGGCGGAGTCGTGCCGGGGGCCCGATCCGGAGCGAGCCGTGCCGGCGCGCGACGACGGCGGCGCTTCGCGAGCATCGACGCCCGGCGCGCCGTCCGAAAGCCCCGCCACGGCGAGCGCCGTCGGGCATGCGGCGCCGCTCGTGCCGTCGGGCGAGCCTTCGGCGCTTCCGGTCTCGTCGCTCGACGCGTCGGCGCCGCCGGCGGTCGTGCCGCAGGGTAAGGCTGCCGGGGCGCGCTGCACGAGCTCGCGTCAGTGTCGCGCGGGCCTCGCGTGTTGTGAATCGGGCTTTCGCGGTCAGTGCGGCGGCGCGTTCACGACCGACGTCGCGCGCGAGCCGTGCGTGATCTTCTCGATGTGCTCGACCGCGCCCTGCCGCCCGTTCTCGCTCCCGCCTTGAGCCACGTGCTTGCCGCGGCCGAAAGCCCATGCTCAAGGAGGACATGGGCATGAAGAAGACTGCCGCGGTGAAGAAGAGCACGTCGTCGAAGAAGAGCGCCGCACCGAAAGAGAGCGCGCCGGAGAAGGCGCCCCGAAAAGCACCGAAGAAGAGCCCCGCCCCGAAGCGCAGCGGACCGCCGTCCGGCAAGACGGCCTCCGAGTTCATCGACGCGCGCATCGCCGAGTACCCGGATTGGCGCGGCGAGCTCTTGAGTCAGCTCCGCGCGCTCGTGAAAGCGGCCGACCCGCAGGTCGTCGAGGAATGGAAGTGGGAGGTGCCGGTGTGGTCGCACGACGGCATGATCTGCACGGGTGAGGTTTACAAGAGCGTCGTCAAGTTGACGTTCGCCAAAGGCGCGTTCTTGCCCGACCCCGCGCGCCTCTTCAACTCGAGCCTCGGCGGCAACTTGCGCCGCGCCATCGACTTTCACGAAGGCGAGAAGCCGAGCGAGAAGGCGTTCAAGACGCTCGTTCGCGCGGCCGTCACCTTGAACGCCAAGCCGCGCTGACGGACGGCCGAGAGCGGCGCGCCTCAGCGAGGAGGGCGTTCGGATTCGCTCTGCCGCGGGCGCGGCAGGCCGAGCGTGGCGATCCTGCGGACGAGCGTCCGACGCGGAATGCCGAGCGCTTCGGCCGCGCGCGTCTGGTTTCCGCCGCACTCGAGCAGCACCCGCGCGATGCGCTCCCGTTCGCCTTCGACGCCCGCGTCACGCGCGGCGAGGCTCGCTTCGCCGGGCGCCGCCGTTTCCGCCGGGCCGAGCGCGAGATCTTCCGCACGAATGGTGCTTCCGCTGCAAAGCAGCACGGCGCGCTCGATGACGTTCAGGAGCTCCCTCACGTTGCCGGGCCAAGCGTGATCGAGCAGTCGCGCGCGCGCCTCGGCGCTGAGGAGCGGCGCCGCGCGCAAGCCGGCGTGCTCCGCCGCGCGCTCGAGGCACGCCTCCGCGATCGGCAGGATCTCCGAGCGCCGCTCGCGGAGCGGAGGGACGACCAGGACCGCGCCTTTGAGCCGGAACAAGAGATCGGCGCGGAACGCACCCTCGCGCACTTCATTTTCGAGATCGCGGTTCGTGGCGCAGACGAAGCGCACGTCCACCCGGCGCTGCCTGAGCCCGCCCACGCGCGTGAGCTCGCGCGTTTCGAGCACGCGCAGCAGCTTCGCTTGCAGGTGCGGCGAAAGCTCCGCGATTTCGTCGAGAAATACGGTGCCGCCGTCGGCTTGCTCGATGAGGCCGGGCTTCACCGCCGAAGCGCCCGTGAACGCGCCCCGCTCGTGCCCGAAGAGCTCGCTTTCGAGCAACGCTTCCGAAAGCGACGCGCAGTTCAAGCGCAGGAGCGGCCCGTCCGAGCGCGGCGACGCGCGATGCACGGCCTCGGCGACGACCTCCTTGCCGACGCCCGTCTCCCCGAGGATGAGCAAGCTGATGCGGCCGCGCGCGAGACGCTCCACGGTGGCGTAGAGCTCCTTCATGCGCTCGTCACGAACCACCGGCAGCGTCGCGTCAGTCGTCGAACGCCGCACCGCGACCGGTTGCAGGCCGGAGCCCGGGCGGCCGCGCCGGATCACCATCGTGATGCGACCCACCGTGATCGGCTGGCCGAGGCGAACGCCGACCCGCGCTCCCCCGCTTACGGCTTCCGCGCCCACGAACGTGCCGTTCGCGCTGCCACAATCCTCGAGCGAGAGCGGCTCGAGGTGAAGAAGCGCGTGGCGGCGCGACACGAGCGCGTCGTTCAGCCGAATCTCGCACTCTCCGCCGCGGCCGATCTGCACCGAGCCCGAAGACGGCAGCGGAAAGACGGCGAGCCCCGACTCGTCGACGGCGACGAGCTGCAACGACGACCGAGAGCCCGGCGCCGCGGCATCGGCAGCGCTCTCGTCTCGCGTCGAAATCTCCGAAGGTTCCGAATTCGCGTGACCCACCCCGGGAACTTATCCAACCGCGAGCGCCTTCACAAGCAAGGCGCCGCTCGGTTTCAAGAAATTGCGCGCCGGCGACTTCGGAGGGAAGAGAAGTGGCGAAGGCGGCGTAACATGGCGCCCGCCAGGGATGACTCACGGTCACGAGCCGATCGATTTCCGCGGCACCGAGCGCTTCACGCTCGTGGCGCTGCTCGGGCGCGGCGGCAGCGGCGCCGTCTACGAAGCGCGGGACCGCGAGCGCGGCGGACACGTGGCGCTCAAGGTGCTCGGTGAACGCAGCGCCTGGGCGATCAGCCATTTCAAGAACGAATTCCGCTCGCTGCAGGAGCTCAAGCACCCGAACCTCGTCGAGCTGAAAGAGCTGATTTTCGAGGGCGGGCACTGGCTCTTGTCGATGGAGCTCGTGCGCGGGACGGACATTCTCTCTCACGTCTGGCGGAAAACGGGAGCTCCACGCGTCGCGCCGCCGCGACCCCCGCTCATTGCCTCGAGCGACGACGACACCCTGCGCGACGGAGACGCTCGACCGATCCGGCGCGAGGGCGAGCCGGCGCCGGAGTCGTTCTGCGAGACGCGCGTGCGCCGCGCTTTCACCGAGCTCGCGCGCGGCCTCGGGGCGCTCCACGCGGCCGGCAAGATCCACCGCGACGTGAAGCGCTCGAACGTGCTCGTCGACGCGGACGAGCGCGTCGTCGTCCTCGACTTCGGTCTCGTCGCGGAGCTCGGCGCGGACGGCGCGGTCGCCCTTTCGGAACGCGCAGGAACGGCCGTCACGATGGCGCCCGAGCAGGCGTCGGCCGGCAAGGTCGGCCCGGCCGCGGACTGGTACGCGTTCGGAGCGGTGCTCTACGAGGCGCTCGCCGGACGCGCGCCTTTCGCCGGCTCCCGGCAGGAAATCCTCGAACAAAAGCGCTGTTCGCGGCCGCCCCGAGCCGACTGGCTCGCGCGCGCTCCGAGCGATCTGCGCGAGCTCTGCCTCGCGCTCCTCGCTCACGACGCGGCGCTCCGTCCGACGGGCCCCGAGGTCCTCGCGCGTCTCGCGGGCGCGCGGCCGAGTGAAGTCTGGTCGGGCGCGTCGTCCACGAGCGCTCAGCCCGCCTTCGTCGGCCGCGAGCGTGAGCTCGCCGTGCTCGACGCGGCGCTCGAGCGAGCCCAGGCGGGCGGGTCCGTGACGATCGTCGTCGAGGGTGAATCCGGCTTGGGCAAGACGTCACTCGCGCGTGAGTTCCTGTCGCGCGTGCGCCGCCGCGAGCGCGCGCCGCTCGTCTTTTCGGGGCGCTGCTTCGAGCGCGAGTCGCTCCCTTACAAGGCGATGGACGGCGTGGTCGACACGGTGCGCGAGTACTTGCGCGCGCTCCCGCCCGGCGCCGCGGGCGCCGTGTTGCCGCGCGACCTGGCGGAGATCGCCCGCATTTTCCCCGTCCTTCACGAGCTCGTCCCGCCGCTCGCCCTCGAGGCGCCGGCGCGCGCCGTCGACCCGCACGCCCAGCGTCAGCGCGCCTTCCGTGCGATGCGCGAGCTCTTCGTGCGGCTCGCCGCGGACCGCGGGTGCGTCGTGGTGATGGACGACGTGCACTGGGCCGACGTCGACAGCGTCGCGATGCTCGCGACCGTGCTCGCGCCGCCGACGCCCAGGGTGCTCTGGCTCTGTCTCCGGCGGCCGAGCTCGCCCGGCGCGCTCGCGGCGCTGCCGGGCAGCGTGACGACCGTCGCGCTCGGTCCGCTCACCGCCGACGAGTCGAGCGCGCTCATGGCGAACCTGCTCGGCGCGCGGGCTCGCGACCTCGACCGCCACGTGCTCGTCGAGTCGGTGCGCGAAGGCAGCGGGCATCCGCTCTTTTTGCGCGAGCTCGCGCGCGAGCTCACGCACTCGGGGGCCGCTGCGCCGCCGCGGGGCTCGGCGCGGCGCTCGCGCGGCGCATCGACGCGCTCGAGCCGAATACCCGGCGTTTGCTCGAGCTCGTCGCGGTGAGCGGGCGGCCGCTCGCGCAAGGCGTCATCGCGCGGGCGCTCGTGCCGTCGGAGGTGGACTTCGCCGCGTTGCTCGACCGCATCGCGTCGCTCCGTCACGAGGCGCTCGTCTCGACGAGCGGCACGCACCCGAACGACCCGGTCGACGTGTATCACGACCGCGTGCGCGAAGCGGTGATGGCGTCGCTCCCCGCCGGAGCCAAGGCGCGCTGTCATCGTCTGCTCGCGCTCGAGCTCGAGCGCCTGGACCCCACGCGTGGCGATTCGCGCGACGCGGAGGCGCTCTTGCGGCATTGGGAAGAGGCGGGCGAGCGCGCCCTCGCGCAGCGCTACGCCGTCATCGCCGCCGATCGAGCGCACGAAGCGCTCGCGTTCGAACGCGCCGCGCGTCTTTACGCCACCGCACTGCGCCTCGAGCCCGCGAACCCCGCCGCCGAGCACGCCGTTCGCTGCAAACTCGCCGAGGCGCTGGCGAACGCGGGCCGCGGCTACGACGCCGCGGGCGAATACGCCTGGCTCGCCGAGCGCGCCTTCGGTCTCGAGCGGGTGGCGCTCGAGCGCGCGGCCGCCGAGCAGCTTTTGCGCTCGGGCCACGTCGAGGCCGGCATTCAGGCCATGTCCGTCGTCCTCTCGCGCCTGCGCATGGGGCGGCCGAAGTCGCGGCTCCTCGCGATCGCGTCGCTCCTGATCCTGCGGGCGCGCGTTCGGCGGAGCGGGTTCCGGCATCGGCCCTTCGGCGCGGCCGCGCCCAGCCCTCGCGAGCTCGCGCGCCTCGATGCCGGCTGGATGGCGGCGACCTGCCTCACCATGTTCGACAGCGTGCGGAGCGCCGAGCTCCAGCTTTCGACGACGCTCCGCGCGCTCCGGACCGGCGCGCCGCTTCAGGTACTGCGAGCGCACACCGCCGAGGCGCTCTACTTGGCGCTCGCGGGCCGAACGGAGAAGGCGCGCGTCGAGCGCTGCTTCACGGCGGCTGCCGCGATCGCGCAGGACCTCGCCGATCCCGTCGCGCGCGGGTGGGTCGCCTTGAGCCGCGGAGCGAGCGCGTTCTTTTTGGGTGAATGGTCCGAGAGCGAGGGCGCGTGCGCCACCGCCGAAGCGATCTTCGACGAGGTCCCGGGCACGTCGTTCGAGCTCGCGAGCGCGCGGGCGTTCCTGGTGTGGGCGGCCATGATGCGCGGGCGCTTCGCCGTGCTCGGGCGCGTGCCGGGCTACGTCGCGGAAGCCGAAGGTCGCGGCGATCTCTACGCGGCCACCTACCAAATGACCTCCTTCAGCAACGTCGCGTGGCTCGCCCGCGACGACGCCGCCGAGGCTCGGCGCATGCTCGCCCTCGCCGAACGGCGCTGGCCGAGCAAGCACTTCGACGTTCCGCGTTATTCCAACATGATCGCCGGCGCGCACATCGAGCTCTACGAAGGGCGCGGCCTCGAGGCCCACGCGCGCATCGAGCGCGATTGGGCTCCGCTCCGCTTCGGCGTCGCCTTTCGCGGCCAAATCACCCGCTTCGGCATGCGCTTCGTGCGCGGCATCTCGGCGCTCGCCGCCTACGACGAAGGCCGCAAGCGGGCGTTTCTCGACGACGCGCGGGCTTGCGCGCGTCGCATCGCCGCCGAACACGTGGCCTGGGGCGAATGCTTCGCGGCCCTCCTCGCGTCGGGCGTCTTAGTGCGCGAAGGCCGAACCGAGCGCGCCGTCGTCGAGCTCGAGCGCGCCGAAGCGCGCGCCACGGCGACGGGCATGCTCCTCCACCGCGCGGTCGCTCGCTACCGGCGCGGCGAGCTCGTCGGCGGCGACACCGGGCGCGCGCTCCGCGAAGAGGCGCTCGGATTCATGGCCGGAGAGCGCATCCAAAACCCCGCGCGCATGCTCGCGATGCTGAGCCCCGGCGCGTCCGGGGCTCGCTGAACCGCCGGAAGTCTCGGGAAAATGGCCCCGTGTGAGCCGATCTCGGCTCGAGGGACCACCTCGTGCGAATATCGCCATGATGGAAGGCCTCTCGGTGGAAGAGCGGGCGACCCTCGCCGCCTATTGGTTCCGGCGGTCGGAGGGTGAGCTCACGTCTTACGTCGGGTTCCAACACGTGCTCGACGATCTGCGCGCCGAGGGCTCGCCCGCGTCGATTTGCGAGCTCGCCGAGCGCGCCGTGGACGAAGAATACCAACACGCGGTGTCGTGTCGTGACTGGGCGCTCCGGTTCGGTCATCCCGAAGCCGTGGTGACGCGCCCGCGCGGCACCGAGCCCCTGCGCTTCGCCGGCGCGAGCGAACGTGAAAATCGCCTGCTCCGCATCGTGCTCTGCTGTTTCACGGAGACGGCAGGGTGCTTCATCCTGCGCCACGTCCGCGAGGTCATCCAAGATCCCGAGCTTCGTCGCTTCAACCAGCGGCACCTGGCGGAAGAAGTGCAGCACACCCGGGTCGGTTGGGGACACCTCGCGACCTTCACGCCCGCCACGCGGGAAGTCGTCGAGCCGTGGGTGCCGAAGCTGCTCGAGGCGCTCCGGCAGGTCGCCTGTGAAGGTCCCGAGCTCGACCGTGAAGAGCTCGTCCCCTTCGGCTACTTCACGCCCCGCGTGCTCCGCGACGCGCACGACGAAGCGCTGCGCGACGTGATTCTCCCGGGGCTCGCTCACGTCGGTTTGAGGACGAACGCATGAAGCATCACGATGACGAACGGCTTTCGACGGCGCGCTTTTTCCACACGATGGTCGTCATGGGCGGCGCGCTCGCGCTCGGCTGCGGCGGCGAAAGCCGGTCGACCGTCACCGGACCGGAAGACACGCCGGGTGTGAACGCGGGCGGCACGAGCAACGGCACGGGCGGTGACGGCGGCACGCAGTCCGTCGGCGGCTCCCAGGGCCTGGGCACCGGCGGCGTGTTCATCTCGGGAGGCAGCAGCGGAACGGGCGGGAGCACGTCGCTTGGCGGGAGCGCCGCGGTGGGGGGCACCGCGTTCGTCGGCGGCAGCAGCGGAACGGGCGGGAGCACGTCGGTCGGCGGCAGCACCTCGGTGGGAGGCGGCGTTGCGACGGGCGGCGATGCCGGCGCGCCGCCGGAACCGGATTGCGTCCCGAGTCAATGGGACTGCCAGGTTGGGTATCTGTGTAATGCATACCAGGTCGATGGGGGCTCGTACTGCACGTGCAACTCCGCACGTCCCAAAAGCGCGGCCGATTGCGCGGCCGGCGAGAACTACGTCTGCTTCAACGGCACGAAGATCGATGAATCCGGCACGACCTACACCCGAGTCCCGTTCGAGTGCGCGTGCGCCTCGTCGCAGCTGGGCTGCAACGACGCCTGCTACGCGGCTGGGTCCGTGATCCGCGCGAGCTGTTACGACAACGACCCCGCTGATGCGAGCAACCCAATCCTCTGCAGCTGCGCGGCCGTCTCGCTCCGGTAGGGCGGATTCGCAGTCGTTTCGCGCCGCCCGACGGAGATACCCGTCGTCCCGGTCCGTCACCGTGCGTCTCGCGGCTCGCCTTGCGCCACCGGGCTCGCGTTCGTGCCGGTGTCTCCGATTGCGATCGCGCCCGAGCCCTGGCAGCGTCGCGCGATGTTGACGAGTCGCAATGTCGTCGCGCTGAGCGCCGCCGTCGCCCTTTGCCTGCATTTGACGAGCGGCTGCACCGGGGGCGGGTGTTTGGTGGATTGTTCTCCCGCCGACGACGACTTTCCGCACTATCCGGCCATCGCGGGCACCGGCGTGGGCGGCCGCCTCGTTTCGACGGCGGGTAAAGGCGGCACTACCTACGTCGGTGAAGTCGGCGGCACGAACGCGAGCGGTTCGGCGGGCACACGCGCGCGCACCGGCGTCATGGGCGGCGGCACCGGCGGCACGGCGGCGCACACCGGGGGCACGGCGGCGCTCGGCGGCACGAGCGGCGCGGCCGGGAGTGAAGGCGGCGCGCCGGAGGGTGGCGCGTCGTCGGGCGGCGCGCCGGAAGGCGGCGTCGGTTCGGGCGCAGGCGGCGAGGCCGGCGCGTGATCAAAACGGAGGCGGCCCGTAGAGCGTCGCTCGCTCGGTGACGTAACCCATGGCTTGGCCGGTGCCGCCCGAAAGTTGACGCAAGAGCGACTTGTCGGGGCCGATTTCCTGAATCACGCCCTGGGTCGAGAACACGACGAGCGTATTGCCGTTCGAAAGGCGCTGCACGTCGCCGAAGATAGCGTTGTCGATGTCCGGCGTGGGTTGATACTCCCAGACCTTCGTGGCCGTCATTTGCGTCGTGTCGAGCACGAGCTCGACGGCGCTCGAGCTCGTGCCCGTCGCTCCGTTGTGGAACGCCAGAATGTCGTCCTTGCCGAGCATCTGGAAGTTGAACTGAGCAGAGTCGGGCGTGTACCCGGTGAAGGAACTCGCCGGGCCGCCGAGCACCCAGACGACGTCGCCCGCGCGGGTGAGCTTCACGAGCGCATGATTGGAGACTTCGGAGACGACGAGAGTGTCGTCTTCCGCCGAGTATTCGAGGCCGGCGGCGTTGAGCGAACCCGGGGAGAACACCGTTCCGAGGTCGATGAGATCCAGGTTGGGTCCGCCCGGCACGTACTGAACGATTTTCGGCGATACCGTGCCCCAAGCGAGGAAATAAATCGTCTCGTCGGGGAGGATCAGGAAATCCTGATTCATGCCCACGAATTCGCTGCTTCGGTCTTCGATGGTGAGGCCGTCCATCGAGACCCTCACCATGTGCGCGGTCTGCGACGGCACGTTGCCGTGAGCAATCCACATCCACTGACCGTCATTGCTCATGCGCGCGCGGGTCAGATCGCTGATTTGCGGGTCGAACGCCCAGACGATGTCGAGGTCGGCGTCCCGGATGAACGCCTGCTCGCCTCCGTCGTACCACTCGCCGACGAGGAAACCGCCCGCCAACTTCGACGCGTCCTTCGTGGTCACGGACGACGTGGGTAACGAGCTCAACACCCCCGTGTGCAGCGTGGCGTCCGTGGTCGCGCATTCCGTGCCGCCCTGCTCGGCGACGACGCGGTAGTGGTAGTCGTGATCCTGCTTCATGCCGAGCAACAACGTCCGGTAGCTCGCTGCCGCGAGATCGAGCGGAGCGGTCATGCCGTAGGACCTCGTCGAACCGAACTCGATGCGACCTCCGTCGAGCGACGCGTCGCTCGGAAACGTCACGATGCCCACCGTCGGAATGGCCTTGCTGACCGACGCGCTCACGTCGAAGTTGCACACCACGTCGGGCGCTCCGCCTTCGCCCGCGGCACCCGCTGGGTGCTCGCCTGCCGCGCCGGCCGCGGCGCCCGCGGCGCCACCTTCCGTACCGACTGCGCCGCCCGCC
>Ga0335083_10001388_pt1 | contig 33508 bp, 25 predicted proteins | sample Lox_Sample_42_FD_206716 | JGI IMG/M metagenome (GOLD analysis project Ga0335083, IMG submission 206716) | Soil microbial communities from Loxahatchee National Wildlife Refuge, Florida, United States - Lox_Sample_4.2 | ecosystem: Environmental > Terrestrial > Soil > Wetlands | place: USA...
CAATTTGGCATCGTGCGGTTGAATTTCGATTTCCTGAGCGACGAAGTGCGGCGAGAAATTGAAATCCAGCAAACGCCGCTGGGTCGCATCCTGATTCGCCATAACGTGATGCGGAAAATCGAACTCATAGGGCTGTGGCGCGTGCAGCCGGGGATCGACTTATGCCAAATGTTCGGCATCGCCCCGCAACAAACCACGTATGGCCGCACCGCCATTATTCACTGCAACTGTGAACCCGCGGTAGAATTGCTGGAGATTGCCGCGCCGGTGGATGTTTAGCCGCCGGGCTAGCCCGGCGCTTGCCTTATGGCGCTACAGACCAGTTCTATGGCCAAAATTCCCGAAGCGTCAGCTCGATACAGCGATGGTTCACCGTTGCGGATTGTGTATCTCACCGCGGGGGCCGCCACGCGCTATTGCGGTTCCTGCTTGCACGACAACGCCTTGGCTAAAGCACTGGCGGATTTGGGCGAGGATGTTTTGCTGGTGCCTACCTATACGCCGCTGCGCACCGATGAAGAAAATGTCAGCCTGAACCGCGTTTTTTTTGGCGGCGTGAATGTTTACTTGCAGCAAAACTCGTCACTGTTTCGACACACACCCTGGTTCTTAGATCGCTGGCTCGATTCCCCCAAGCTGCTCAACTGGCTGGCCGCGCGCAGCGCCGGCATGCCGGTGGCTAAATTGGGCGCCCTCACTATTTCCACGCTGCAGGGCGAACAAGGCCGGCAACGAAAAGAACTCGAAAAGCTGGCTTCGTGGCTGGAACAGGAAGGCCGGCCACAGGTGATTCATCTTTCCAACGCGCTCTTGCTGGGCATGGCGCGCCGGCTCCGCGAGCGGCTGAACGTGCCCATCATCTGCGGATTGGCGGGCGAGGATTTGTTCCTGGAGCAATTGTCCGAACCGCACTACAGCCAGGCGCGCGAGCTGTTGCGCCAGCGGGCGCGCGATGTCGATGTGTTCGTGGCGTACAACCGCTACTTCGCCGACTTCATGGCCGATTATTTAAGCGTTCCACATAATCGCATCGAAGTCATCCGCCACGGGCTGCATTTGGCCGGGCACGGTCAACGCCGTGGCAGCCAAGCAGACGAGCCGTTTACCATCGGCTTCTTTTCTCGCATCGCTCCGGAAAAGGGGTTGCATCTGCTGGTCGAAGCGTTTGCATTGCTGCGGGCTGATGGTGCTGACGGGGCTGTGCCCCGGCTGCGTTTGAAGGCCGCCGGTTACAAATCGTCCGGCGACGAACCGTATTTTCAATCCATCCTGCAGCGCGTGCAAGAGTTAAATTTGGCCGACCATTTTGAATATGCGGGCGAATTGGATCGCGCCGGAAAAATTGCCTTTTTGCAATCGCTCGACGTGATGAGCGTGCCCACGGTATATCGCGAAAGCAAGGGGCTTTCCGTATTGGAAGCGCTGGCCAACGGCGTGCCGGTCGTCGTGCCGCGGCATGGCTCGTTCCCGGAAATCATCGAGCATACCGGCGGCGGCCTGCTGTGCGAGCCGGAAAACGCCGGCGATCTGGCCCGCAAGTTGCGCGAATACATCTTGAATCCCGCGCTGGCTGCCGAACACGGACGCCGCGGCCGGCAAGTGATTCACGCCCAATACACGGCCCTGCAAATGGCCCAAGAACACCGCGAATTGTACCGCGAGGTAAAGCGTGTTGCTGTCGCGGCGGGGTAGCCGCCAAATTCGGCGTTGTGGCCGAACTCAAAAACCGGCAATGCTTTGCGGCTTACCAAAGGGAGGGGCTATGCCGAATCATCCCGGTCAACGCTCCAGACCACCGGCGGCAATTTCGGACTTCTTGATTGTTTTTTGCCTCACAGACATTGCGGCCTGCGCCAGGGGCACGCTACACTTCCAATAGCCGGTCAAGCGGCGTTGTGGCCCTCGGGGAGCCAAGCCACGGCGTCCTCGGTTCAGTTCACGTCTCGTTTTGAAGAAGTGCTGTTTTAGTTCGTGTGCTCCCTTGTAGAAGGTGTTCGATGGGTCGACGGATTTATGTTGGGAATCTTCCCTGGTCAACCACTTCCTCGGAATTGCAAAACATGTTTGCAGAACACGGCGGCGTGAAAAATGCCGAAGTGATTTCCGATCGCGAAACCGGCCGCTCCCGCGGTTTCGGGTTTGTCGAAATGGAATCCGATGAAGCGATGAATGCCGCCATTGCCGCCATGAACGGCAAAGACATGGGCGGCCGTGCGCTAACGGTCAACGAAGCGCGGGAACGCACCCCGCGCCCCGCCGGTGGCGGTGGTGGCCGTGGCGGTTATGGCGGCGGCGGTTACGGCCGGCGCTAAGCTTGTCTGGCGCCTTGATCGCCAAATTGTTTGTGAGGGCAGTTGACGGAGAGTTAACTTGACCATCACCTCGCCCCCGGCTGGCAAACTGCCCGCCGGGGGCGAATTGTTTTGAGTGGGGCGGCGTTGTAGAGGTCCAAGAGTCGAAAAGTCTGAAAGTCGAAAAGACGGAGGTGCGGGGCGATCCGCCCGTTTGACTTTTCGACTTTTAGAAACCACAAGACCCCGCTAGATTCTGAATGCGGAAACCGGTATCATAAGTCGTTTCATTTCACACCCCAACTCCTTCGTCCCTATGCCTCGATTTGGTTCCTTTCGCGACAAAAAGAAAATGCCCCTGCGGAAGCGGGCCAAGCCTAAAATCCGCACTAAGAAAAAAGACCCCATCTTCATCGATGGCAAGCGGCCGCGCCCCTTGTTTGTCGATTACAAAGATTTGGACCTGCTGAACAAGCTCACCAATCGCCAGGGAAAAATTGTCAGCCGTCGCAAAAGCGGTTGCACCGCCGCCAGCCAACATGCCATTACCCTGGCGGTGAAGCGGGCCCGCTTCATGGCGCTATTGCCGTACGTGGGCGAGTAGTTTTTAAGGCAGAAGGCAGACTGCAGAAAGCAGAATCGCACGCACGATTTGGTGTTTTCTGCCTTCTGCCTTCTGCCTTCTGCATTTATGCCTTCTTTCACCGCCACGCGCCGAGTGGAATTTCGCGATACCGATGCGGCGGGCATCATGCACTTCGCCTCGTTCTTTCCGCTGATGGAATCAGTGGAGCACGAATTCTTGCGGCACTTGGGGCTGAGTGTGCTGGCGAAAGATGATACGGGCCCGTTCAGTTGGCCGCGCGTCAATGCCCAGTGCGATTTTCAAAGCGCGGTGCGCTTTGAAGATGTGCTCACCATCACGCTCAGCATTTCCCGACTGGGAAACAAAAGCGTGACGTACAAATTCGAAGTGTCGCATGACGAGCGACCTGTGGCCACCGGCAGCATGACCGCCGTTTGTTGCCGGTTGCCCGCGACCGGTAACGTGCTGCAATCAATTCCCATTCCGGAAAATGTGGCCGGCAAACTCCGGCCGTATTGCGTGTAGCTGTAGGAGGCGAATCCCTTCGCCGACGGAATCAACCGCTTCGCAGTCGGGGAAAGGTTTCCCCTCCTACAACGAATGGCGATGTGCTAAGCTTTCGGCATGTCACCAGAAGACCTAATGCGGCTAGCGATCGACAAAACCCGCGAGGGTTTTAAGACGGGCAATAGTCCGTTTGGCTGTGCGATTGAGCAGGGGGGAAAAGTCATCGCCTCCGCGCACAACACGGTGCTGACGACCATCGACAGCACGGCCCACGCCGAAGTGAACGCCATTCGGGCTGGCTGCAAACACACGGGCAAAATTTTTCTGGAAGGGGGCATTGTCGCCACTACCTGCGAGCCGTGCCCGATGTGCATGTCAGCCTTGCACTGGGCCCGAGTAGAGACGGTTTACTTCGGCGCGACCGTCCAAGACGCAGCCGATGCGGGCTTCAACGAGTTGTACATCGACGCCCAGCAAATTCTATCGCTGGGCCGCAGCAAAGTAAAACTCATCGGCGGCGTGCTGTCCGCAGAGTGCAAGCAACTATTTCACGATTGGAAAATGCTGCCGACGGCCAGAACATATTGAAGACTCGAGGGATTGCCGTTTACAGATTCATGTATCAGATTTTAATTCCACGATCACATTCGTGCTGATCCCACCCCGCGGCGTAAAAGCCGCCACCAGTTTCATGCGGCGCGGCGCAAGCACCGCCACCAAATCATCCAAAATGCGGTTCGTCACCGTTTCGTAAAAAATTCCCTCGTTGCGGAACTGCTGCAAATACAGTTTCAGGCTTTTCAGTTCCACGCATTTGGCTTCCGGCGTGTACGTGATAGTTAGCGTGCCGAAATCGGGCTGGCTGGTTTTCGGGCAAACGGAAGTGAACTCTGGGCAGATGATTTCAATGCTGTAATCTCGCCCAGGATATTGGTTGGCGAAGGTTTCCAGCGTGTTGCGAAAATTGTCGGGCACGTGCAGCTCCTTTTCTTCAAACTTTAATTGTGCCAACATGGAAGGATGGAAACCAGAGCCTCCGCGACAACGAACACACCGAATGCGCCATCAAGGGGAAAATCAGCCGTCATTTTGCTCTCCGGCGGGCTAGATTCGACGACCACAGCCGCCGTGGCCAAGTCAGAGGGATACGAACTGTTTGCTCTGTCGGTCGATTACGGCCAGCGGCACCGGTTCGAACTGGAAGCGGCTGCTCGGGTGGCAAAACACTTGGGAGTAAAACGGCACGAAACAGTGCGAATCGATTTAGCTCGTTTCGGCCACAGCGCTCTAACCGCGGACATTGCCGTGCCCAAGGGACGCAGCGCCGATGAAATGGGACACGGCATTCCAGTGACGTATGTGCCAGCGCGGAACACGGTGCTGTTGTCGCTAGCGCTAGCGTATGCCGAAACGGTGGAAGCGGCCGACATTTTTCTGGGCGTCAATGCCATCGATTACAGCGGCTATCCCGACTGCCGGCCGGAATATATTGCTGCGTTCGAACGGCTGGCGAATTTGGCTACCAAGGCGGGCGTGGAAGGGACACTGCAATTCAAAATTCACACGCCGCTGATTACGATGACCAAAGCGGAAATAATCCGCCGCGGCACGCAATTAGGCGTAGATTACGGTCTGACATACAGTTGTTACGATCCCGACGCAAGTGGCAAGCCGTGCGGCCGCTGCGACGCTTGCTTGCTCCGCCGCAAAGGCTTTGCCGAAGCGGGAATGACCGATCCACTAGAATACAGCAATTAGCAATTAGCAACTAGCCAATCGCAGAAAATGAATGATACCGTCCGTTGCTAATCGCTAATTGCCAGCCGCTAATTGCTTTCATCATGCGTATTGCCGAGATATTTCGATCGCTGCAAGGCGAGGGCTTTCTGACCGGAACGCCCAGCGTGTTTGTCCGCGCCAGCGGTTGCAACCTGCGGTGCTGGTTTTGCGATACGCCATACACTTCCTGGGAGCCGGAAGGAGAAGATTTATCGGTCGAGGAAATTCTGCGACAGGTCGATGAATTGCTGGGACACCCTCACCCCGACCCTCTCCCAAAGGGAGAGGGAGATTATAAATGCGGTCATGTCGTTCTGACTGGCGGCGAGCCGATGTTGTTTGCCGAACTGGTGCCACTGGCCGCGGCTTTGCGCCAGCGCGGTCTGCACATCACGGTGGAAACGGCCGGCACACTGTATTTGCCGCTGGAGTGCGATTTGATGTCGATCAGTCCCAAGCTGGCCGGCTCCGCGCCGCCGGCATCTCAAGAACCGCGTTGGAATGTGCGGCATGAAGAATCACGGCACTTGCCCGACGTCATACGGCGATTGGTGACAGAGTATCCCTATCAGATTAAATTCGTGGTCGATTCACCCGACGATTGCCTGGCCGCCGAAGCATGGCTGGAAGAATTTCCACAAGTCAAACGCTCCCGCGTGCTATTGATGCCGCAGGGAATAAACGTCGAAACGCTCATGCACACCGCAACCTGGTTAGAACCGTACTGCCGCCGGCAGCAGTTGAATTTCTGCCCCCGAAAGCACATCGAGTGGTTCGGCAACGTGCGCGGCACGTGAAGAAAAAATAACCAATGCCCAAGCACCAATGACCAATGTTGGAGCAAATCATTGGTCATTGGGATTTAGCTCCGCCACTTCGTGTGGTCATTGGAAATTCATCTTGGTCATTACGGTTTCGCCGGCTCGGGAGTGGCGGGAGCGGCGGGCGGTTTTGTCTCGGTGGCGGGTGCCGGGTGCGGGGCGCCGTGCGGAGCAAACACCAGCACGCTAACCGCGCCGGCGACCACGACAATCAGCCCGGCGTAGAAAAACGGCGAAATGCTGCTTAATTGCTGGGCCGTGATGATGCTAAAGAATGTATTCACGACTGGCGCGCCGCCAAAGACCAGCGGCATAACGTAAATGGGTTTGCCACCGAAGGTAAATGCTAGAATTACGCCTAACGACCCGACGGCGCCTGCGGTTCCTCCTGCCAGACTCCAGATCACTCCGCGAGCAGAAATTTGGCCGTGGTCTCCCAGAGCGGTCCAAAAAACTAAAGGAGCAACGATCCCCACGACAACATACGCCATTCCTACGCAAATGAAGGGTCGCATGCGGCTGCCGTGCATAAAGGTTTGTCCCTTGTGCAATAACGGGCCATAACACCCCCAACAAATTGCCGTTAACGCAATGAATGCGGAAATAATCAGCAGAGTCGTAAATCCAGAACCCGTGTTTGCGACAGCTGCTTGCGCTGTGGCAGCATTGGGTTCTGAGGCGGGAACTGCTTGCCCAGCAGTAGCCGTTGGAAGAGGCGCGGCCGGCGCCATCTCGTGAGGTTTGAAGACTAAGACTGCCACGGCGCCCGCAATTACCAAAATTAATCCGGCGTAAAAGAATGGTCCCGTCTCGCGATAGGTTTTCGAAATCCACATCGCCAGCAACGTGTTAACGACCGGCGCTCCGCCAAACACGAGCGGCATCACATAAATCGGATTGCCTTTGTTGGTGAGCGCCAGAATCAAGCTGAGCGCGCCCACGGCTGTAACCACGCCTGCAAAAAAACTCCAAATGATGCCGCGGGAATTCCAATTACCAGGTTCGCCTCGCCATACCAGCAAAGCGGTTGTTGCTAAAACCGCGATCAGGAAGTATGCCACGCCAACAAATACAAACGGCAACCAATGGCTGCCGCCCATTTGTTTTCCGCCAATGCTCAATAATGGCCCGTAAATTCCCCAAGAAATGGCGGTCATTGCGGTGAACAGCAAAACGTAAACTAGGTTTTTCATGAAGTTGCCTACAGGAGAGAAATTGGAGAGTTCTGTAGTGTAACATCTGTAAGGGCAGCGAAACGAGAGAGATTTTGCTGAATTCCAGCCGATCAATTTCCGTGCAAGGCAGCCAACAATGGGGCACGCAGTACGGCTCGCACGGCCAGCATTCCGGCCGAGACGCCGACAATCAGAACGATCAGCAACATGGCAATCAGCGAAAGCCACGGAATGCCTGCTCCGCCGGTCAGCAAATGGGGCAATAACGCAACTCCTGCAGCCACCGTTCCGGCAGCCAGGCCGGCAATCAACAACGCAGCATTTTCAAGCAGCACCATTTGCGCCAAGCGGCGTCGGCGGAAGCCCGTGGCCTGCATCAGCGCCAATTCGCCCCGACGTTCGAAGACGCTCCGTAATTGCACGGCGGCCAGCCCGAACGTGCCCAGCAACAACCCCAGCGCCCCCAGGCTGCGAAAGGTCGCCAAATAGGTGTTTTGCACGGCGAAAAACATCGCCAGCCGCGCCGTTGTGCTTTGCGTGACAAATCCGTAATCGCTCAAGCCGTTTTCCAACGCATCAGCCACTTGAGCGGCGCCCGGTGGCGGCGCAGCGGCAGTTGCAGCGCTGGACTCAGCACCTGCCGACGGCACACTCGCTAGAAAGAATCGGTAACCGCTCGCATCCGGAAACAACCGCTGGAAGTTTCCCTCGCTGATGAGCAAATCACCCTGAAAAATGCTGCCGTCCAGCAGCCCCACCACTTGCAGGCGAATTTTTCCGCCGCGTGGATTATCGATTTCAAACATCTCTCCCACGCCGCCGTAAAGATGCAGGCTGTACAGCGCGGTATTTTGATCCAGCACGACGGGAATGGCGTCGCCGGGCGCGGGGTCAGATTTTTTTCCATCGCCCGCCTCAGGATTAGGCCGACGCATTAACAACAGCCAAGAATTGCTTTTCTCTCGATCCGTTTTCGCCGCCGTCGCCGCCCAAGCGAAACCCCCTTGTCCGATAAATTCCGGCGGCACGCCCAATATACGCGGCTGCCGCGGCCGGTAAAGATTCAAGCAACTGGCGTCGTCGCCGGCCTCGACTCGCAGCGAATAAATCCGCACGCCGGCAGCTTCCGCGGCGGTTAGCGTTTTCTCCGCCTGCGAGCTAAAGCCTAAATCTTGCCAAGCTGCGGGCGAGTTTAGATTTTGATAAATCGGCTGATCGCTGTGGGCCACGAAGGCATAACCCCCGTCGCCGCTGTCGAACGCAGGTCCATGCACGGGCGCCTCGAGCTGAAACGCGCTGAGAGCGACGATCAGAAAGCAGGCGGCAGCCGTCAAACCGATGGTCAGCGTGCTGCGCAGCGGATTGCGAGAAGCGTTGCGCCAGGCCAACCACGCCAGAGCTCCGCGGCCCACCAGGGGCGATGAAGTGCGGACGGCCCGAAGACGGTCCCAAAGCCACGTTAATATTGCGGCCAGCACCAAAGCGCCGGCGGTTATAAATGTGCCGGCCTGTTCTTCGCCGGTGAGCGAAGCGGCGGAAAAACCCGCGGCAATGGCCACGACCAAAAGCGCGGCGGCAATCCACGGTGCGCGGCGCGCTGGGCGGTGACCAAATAAACGGCTTTCTTCGGCGCGGCCGGCCAGCAAGCTCCGCACACTGACTCGCCGGGTTTGCCGCACCGCCCAAACGATGGTGGCCAGCGAAATCGCCACGCCGAAAAATCCGCCGTGAACCACGCTGTGCTCGTCAACATGCAGATGCAAAAACGGCGTGGAAATCGCTCCCAGCCACCATGTTTTCAATCCCACCAGCATCAGCCAGGCGTATCCGACGCCGGCCATAGCGCCGAATGTAGCCCCGATCAATGCTACAAATCCGCCTTCCAGCAGCAACATTCGTCGGGCCAAGCGGCGCCTCAGTCCGACGGCCAACACAATGCCCAGTTCCGCGGCCCGTTCATCGACTCCAAGCTTGAACAACAGCATCACCAGCATTAGCGCGGCGGCGATGATAAACAGGCTGAATCCTAAAAACAGCAATGCAAATGGAGTTGTGCCTGCAGCGGCAGTCAAACTTAGCCGCTTGACCGGCAGGAAATCGAAGCCTAAATCGGCGGGTTTAATGGCCGATTGTAATTTTTCGGCGATGGCTTGCTCGGTCAAGCCGTCTCCCGACGGAATGCGAATGGAAGTGGTGTTGCCAAAGCGACTGCTCCACAATTGGCGGCCTTCCTCCAGACTGATGAAGGCCTTGGGTGTGGCCCGATGCTCGCGCCAATACAAATCGTCCTGATTGTTTGGCGGCGTGCTGCGAACACGCTGCGGATCGTACGGAAATGGCGGGTTCCAATCGGCGATGGAAGCTTCGTCGGTGATTCCTTTCACCTCGGGCGTGAAATCACGGTCGTCAGCCACGCCCGCCAGCGGGGTAATATCTTTCAAGCGAAAGGTGTGCCGCGATTCGACCACTTTGCCGTGCGTGCTTTCCGGCTCAAAGTACGTGATGACGATCGTGTCGCCCGGCTTAACCGGCGCGCCTTGGGCGGCCAGATCGTCGGCAGCCCAGGAGTTGAGCACAATTTCATCTTCGGCCAGCGGGCCAATGGGCTGGCCTTGGCGATTTACCAGCGGACCCAGCGGCGGCTGATTGCTGAAATCGACCGCCGCCACGGTCGAATACGGAATTTTGCCGCGACCCTCGTCCGCTAATATGTAATTCGCCAGATACGTGAATGCTGGCTGCGCCCCAAGAGCGCCAAAGGTTCGCATCGCGGCCGATTCAATCGCCGGCTCCAGCAACATGCGATCGGTGGTGATGTTGAAATACCCACGCGCGGTTTTGCGAATGGAAACGCCGTAATCGGCCAGCGTCGGTTGCAAGGAGTTTTGCAGCGCTTGTTCGGCGGCTGCGTCGGGCACGGCATTCTCATCATTGCCGGCGACAAGGATGGCATTTACGCGCCCCTCGACGCCGATCATTTCTTGGAGCGGCTGGATGACTGTGTAAGCATCAAGCGGCAATTGTTGCGAGGGGCGCAGGCCGAAGCGGCCCAATCCTTCGGCGGGAATCACGTCGCTGACACTGAAGCGGCGGCTGCGAATCGTTTCGGTCTTCCTGCCCAGCGGACTGTCCGCCGGAACATTGGCCGCTTGTTGTAATCGCAGAACAACTTCGTCGCCGGCTTTCACGCGCAGTTGATCGGCCAGCGGCTGATTCAGAACAATTTCGTCTTTTACTGGGGGCTTGGTCGGGGCGCCGCTTCCCAGTTGCCAGAATGGTTCCCCCACGCCCAAAATGGCCACGTTGCCCGCGCGGCGATGATGATCGCCCGTTGGATTTTCCAGCGTGCCTTGCAGCATGATGGCCGGCAGCGCGGCGGTGAAATCGTGCTGGAACGTCGGATCAGCGGCAACATCTTCAGCCAGTTTTTCTCGAAAGAAATGGGGCGTAACCAGTGCCGCGTCGATGCGGCCCAGCCGATCGATCGCCAATTGCCGCAGGCTGAATGTCACCGAATCGCCCACCACCAGCGCACCCGTCAACACCGCCGTGGCAGCCATCACTCCCAGCGCCACGGCGAAATTGCTGCGCCAGTGATATGCCAAACTGCGAAGGGCAAGGCGGAGGGGGGACATGAGGGCAGTGAGTGGTCGAGTGGGGAGGAGGGTTTTATAGTTTTGCCGCCGGGCTGGCGTAGCGCTTGCGGTTTAGCAATATGAGCCGAAATAATTCAGGCAATTGCGGCTAGGTTTCCTTCGTTCAATTCCAGTCGCTTATCGAACAGCGCGGCCAACTCCAGACTGTGCGTGACCACAATCATCATAGTTTGTTCGTCGCGCTGCAGTTCCAACAGCAGCTTGCCGACCGAGGCGGCGGTGGTGCGATCGAGATTTCCTGTCGGCTCGTCGGCCAACAACAAAATGGGTTTACGAATTAGCGCCCGGGCCACGGCCACGCGCTGGCGTTCGCCGCCGGAGAGTTCGGCCGGCCGATGATCGATTCGCTCGGAAAGCCCCACCCGCTCGATCAGCAGCCGAGCGCGTTCCAGCGGCGCGCCGTTGTGTCCCGGGTGCGCGATGGTGGGCAACAACACGTTTTCCAGCACCGAGCACTGCGGCAGCAGGTAATGATCTTGGAACACAAAACCGATTTGCTGGTTGCGGAAATCGGCCAGCTGGGGCTCGTCGAGAGTGAACGGATCGGCGCTGACGAGTTCGATGCGGCCGGAAGTGGGCCGATCGAGCGTGCCGACAATGTAGAGCAGTGTGCTTTTGCCCGAGCCGCTGGGCCCCAAAATCGCCAAGTTTTCGCCGCGTGACAACTGGAGCGATACACCACGCAATACCGATAACGATTCGGCTCGCGTCGGAAACTGCTTGGTAATGTTATCGACGATCAGATCGGGCATGGCGCTGCAGGAAAAGTACGGTCTGCAAGTTACCGCGTAATTTGCCTTGGGACTTGCGGGAGGTTATGCTGGGCCACACAATGGCAACACTCGTTGGCCTGCGGATGTTGTATCTGCACCAAGCGAAACTATTTCATCACCACAGCAAAGTCAATCGCCATGCCCCACGAACCGCCGGAGGTCATTCTTAGCGCCTTTGCCGATGAATCAGCGAACCAAAAGACGGCGGTTCAACAGTTTGCGGCGCTGGGGGCCTTGGGGTTGCAATACTACAGCATTCGATTTATCGACGTCGGTAATGGCATTAAGAACGTAATGCAGCTTTCGCGGGCGGAAATCACCAAGCTGCGCCACCTGGAGGATGAATACGGACTGAATGTCACTTCCATCGGCTCGCCGTTGGGCAAAGTGAAATTGGTCGACGAGGAAGACGGCACCAAGAACAAGTACGTGCCGTTCAAAAAATATCTGGCCGGCGACGTGAAACGGGCCTGCGAATTGGCCCATGCGTTCGAGACGAAGCTGATCCGCGGATTTTCGTTTTATCCGCCGTGCGGGGCCGATCCGGCCAAGTTCCTGCCGCAAACGGTGGAACAACTGGGGCAAATTGCCGAAGCATGCCATCGTTCCGACTTGACTTACGGCTTGGAAATCGAAGCGAATTTGGTGGGCCAAAGCGGACAACTGATGGCGGAAATTTATCGCCAGGTGAATCATCCGGCCCTGCTGTTGATTTTTGACGCCGGCAACATTGTCTCGCAGGGTTATACGCCCGCCGAGGTTTTCCAGCAGTATTTGGCGATGAAGCCGGGCATCGGCTGGATGCACGTCAAAGATTATCGTTCGCCCCGGCCCGCTAAGCGCAAGCGGCACGTCGATGAAGACGGCCTCAAGCACTTTGTGCCCGCCGAACTGGGCGACGGTTCTTACGGCGTCATTCTCCGCGATTTTCGCAAAGAAATTCCGGCCTTGGAAAAAAAGCTGAAGCGGCGGGGCATTCCCGGCGTGTTTATGGATTTAGAGCCCCATTTGAAAGGGGGCGGACAATTTGGCGGCTTTAGCGGGCCCGACGGCTTGGGCGTGGCCACGCGCAGTCTGTGCCGCGTGCTGGACGTGGCGGGCATTGGCTACCATTTGCGCGATTTCGACGACGTGCTGGCGGCCCGCGGGAAATGCTAGCCGTACTTTTCAGCCGTTGGCGGTTACGACGTGCTTTCAGGCGTCACAGAAGTCGATTCTTCCGACGGCTCGGCCGGAGTCAATGCGGGCGCAGATTTCTCGTGCGATTCCGCGAGGTCTTTCTCGTGCGCAATGGCCGCGAATTGATGCTCTTTGTGCCGTTGCGTCGAAAGCAGTTTTCGCACGAGCAGATGTGATCTCGTGAAGCAACAAATCGCCGCCCCCACTCCGGTTAATCCCAGATAAAACAGGGGTGAACGGAAATCAGGCACTTCGATCAGCAAGATGATTCCGACGACCAAGCTGAACGTTCCCGCCCACAAAATCGTCCAGGCCCGGTCCGTGCCGCGACGATGATGGTGCGTGGCGATGGCGGCGCGGGCACTAAGATTCGCGATTTCGCGCATCGCCGCCAAATCGCGACTTTTTTCCGGCGCCGCCGAGCGCGGCTCGAATTTGCCTGCTTTTGTGGGCGGTGTGGTGGTTTCCGGTCGAGACGTGACGGAGGGAAAGACCGTTGACGATAACGACGATGACGATGCAGGCTTGGTGCTTTCGTCCGTCGCAGGACGGCGAGCCGCAGGCGTGGATGCATCGTCCGTCAGGCCACGCATTCGTTGCAGCAGCTTGACCATGTAATCGTCGACCGATTCGTCATGCTCGTGCTCGGGTTCGTGGATGGCCGGAGCGCTAGGAGTTGCCTCCGTTGCCTCTGGTTGAAGTTCAGGTTCTGGCGTAGCCGGCGGCATGTTCTGTTCCTCTTCGACGTGGTCTTCTTCGACGTGGTCTTCCTTCAAAAGCGACATCGCCCGCAGCCGGGCAAACAAGGCATCTTCATCGGAAGCAGAGGTTGGCTGGCCATCGTCTTGCGACGCGGTCGGTTCCGCAGGTTTCGTGTCGTGGGTAACGGTCTCGCTGGACGGGGCTTCCTCTTCTCGTTCCATCGCTGAAACTGGTTTTTGATCGCGCAGGGCCGCCATGTCGTCTTCCAACTTGTGAAGCGCTTGTTGTGATTGCCGGCACTCCTGCCGCAGTTGGTCGTTCTCGGCTTCCAAATTGGCGACCTGGCTTTCCAGGGCCGCAGCACGCTCAGTCAATGCCGTTTCTTGCTGGGTGTGATCCGGTTCGCGTTGGTTGGCGCGAGCAGCAGAATCCTGCTGAAGTTGTTTCAATTCGGCGGAGAGTTGCCGCACTTGCTCTTCCCGTTCTCGTAATTCCGACGCGATTTCTTCCCGTTGTGCATTTCCCGCGCGACGATCGGACTCGAGCGATTGCCGCCGCTTGTCAAAGGCATTGCGCTGTTGCTGCAGTTCGGCAGCTTGTTCAGCCAGCGATTGCCGTTGCTGTTCCAGGTCGGTGCGCTCGACCGCGAAGGCCTGCTGTTGCTGGTCGAACGCTTTTCGTTGTTCCTCCAGCGTTGCATTAAGCTCGTCCAGTGCCTTTTGCTCGTCGTCCAGCAGCTTTTGACGTTGTTCCAACGTTTGTTGTTGCTCGACGAGTGTACGTTGGCGTTGCTCGCCGGCCTGCTGCCTTTGTTCCAAAGTTTGTTGCCGTTGATCCAGCGCGTCGCGCCGTTCGTCGAGCATCAGTTGGTGCTCATCGAGCGCCACCTGACGCTGGTCCACCGTTTGTTTCTGTTCGTCCAACGCCCGTTGACGTTGATCCATAGTCTGTTGCCGCTGGTCGAGGATTTGCTGCCGCTGACACAATGCCTGACGCTGCTGTTCCAGCGAAGTTCTTTCCTCGTCCAGCGCTTGGCTTTGTTCTTCCAGCGTGCGTAGTTTTTGCGTCAACGTTTGCTGTTGCTGATCAAGCGACTGTTCGTGCTCGGCGCAGCGCTTCTGCAGGAGTTTAAATTCCTGCTGTTGTTGATGAAGAGATGTCTGCTCCTGCGCCACCGTCAATTGCAATTGTTTCAGCTCTGCCTGCTGACTTTGCAACTCGTTGACATGGCGGGCATGCTGGCTGTCCCACTCAGCGCTTCGGTTTTTCCGTGATTCTTTTTCTTCATCCCAAGTGGCTTTTTCGGCTTCGCGGGCATGCTGTTGTGCTTCCCAAGTGGAGCGCTCCGCTTGCCAACCCTGTTGTTGCGAAAGCCATGCCTGGCGATCGGCATCGAACTGGGCCTGCGCGGCATTCAATTGTTCCCGAAGTGCTGTCAGAGCGGCTTGCTGAGCCTCCAAATCGACATCTGAAGTGGCCGATAGAGGAGACTGCGCCAACGCCGCCGCTTGTTGGAGCTCAGCTTCTCGACGGGTTAGATCGTCCGTTTGCGCTGCCAGCGCGCCGGCCTGAGCTTCCAGCGCCGAAGATTGAGCTTGAAAGGCAATCGCTTGAGCATCCAGCTCCGCGGTACGAGCCTCCAACGCTCTGGCCTGGGTTTCCAAAGTTGCGGCCCGAAGTTCTGACGCAGCGGCCTGGGCATCCAGCTCACACGCCCTTTGTTGAAGGTGCGATTCTCGTTCCTTCAGCAGCGTTTCATGTTCCAGTATTTTGGCATGTTGCGCAGCTAGCAGCGCTTCGCTTTGGCAGGTTGCCGCTTCGCGCTCGTGAAGCGTGATTTGCAGTTGCCGGCAGGCTGCTTCTTCTTGCAGGCGTTGTTCCTGCACAGCCTGCTGCTGGGTTTCTATCGCCGCGCGTTCGCTTTCGAACTCGGCCGCTTGCTGGGCAAGCCTCGTTCGCTCCTCGTTCAGACGTTCGCGTTCCAGCGCCCACGATTGCTGCTCCGCAACGGACTGCCGACTTTGTTCATCGACCTGTTGTCGCTGCTCGTCGACCTGTTGTTGTTGCCGGGCCAGCAGTTGTTGCTCTTGTTCATGAGCGGCCTGCCACTGTTGTCGTTGATCTTTGAGCGATTGCAGATCAGTTTGCAATTCCGACAACAATCCCAAAAGCTGTTCGTTTTCCGCGGAGCGCTTCGCCTCTTGGGAACGCTCACCTTCGTCGTCGACAACTTCAAATTGAATCGGCCCCACGGTTAAACGATCGTGCAGCCGGAGCGGCGATTCGTCGAACGCGCCTTCGTTCAAGCGAGTATCGAGCGTCCAACGGCGAACAATGGTTTGCTTAGCCCCCCGCAAAATGACGCAGTGCAGCGGCGCGATGCCGGGTGCTTTCACACGCAGCGTGCATTGCCGCGATGAGCCGATAGTCACTTTGGACGAAAGCAGGCGGACGACTTCGCCATCGCGCTCAGTCCCGCAAACGCGCAGCGCCAGCGCCGCCGGAGGAGTACCCAGTAATGCGCTGACCGGTGCGGCGGAAGCAGTAGCGGGCATGGACGTGGAGACCAAAAAAGGAAGTGCAAATCGGCCAGCCAGGGATGACTTACGATTCGCAAGCCGTAACTCACGAATCTCATTGGAGATGTAGGTTATTCGGCAGGCGAGGTCAAAGCGCTGGCAGGCAATGAAATCCCAAACCCATTACGGTTTCACAGGCCTATTGCCGCTAGCAACAGGGCGGGAATCAGAGGGCTGGGCGTTTTTTCGACGGAAATCGCTGCACCTCCAGGCCGATTTTGCCGATTATCCCATAGCGACTGCCATCGGTCATCGTAATCGTTACGAGCGGAAAACTTCATCAGACTACGATGGCCGAAATCAATGTTCGCCCAGGGCAAGTTTGAGCATCGCGGCATACGGGCCGGTTCAGCTTGTGTTTTGAAACAATTAGATTGTGAATTTCGTCACTTAAGTGTCCAAGACGAGGAAATATGATGGGTGCTCGGCATCTGGAAATCGCTCCAGAACAACACTTGGCGGAATAAACTGGCCGCCTATTATTTAGCCGCACACCATATCCCAGCCGGTTGTATGAGGTTGCAAAACAGGTTTTTTAGAAAAATGGATGTGTCCGGCGATCCTTTTCGCCGGTTTCACGTACTATATTTGGTTTGCTAACCGTAGGCTCCCGCGGCCGGGGTTAGACGGCATCGTGGAACAAAAACAGAGAAACGAGGTCTCAGAAATCTGATGGTTTAGCAAGTTGTCGAAGGGGGTTGGACGCTCGCAGTTTTAAGGTTCGGGATGCATAACAGGTTGTCGTCACTCTTTTAGCGACGGCACAACCCAGTTGTCCCACTGTGGCCGTCTAAACAACTTTCTGCTTCAGCTGGGCTGTCGGGATGAGGATTGCCCACATGGCACGCAAAGATGCACTGGTGAGTATGCGTCAGATTCTTATCAAGCGGCGGGACGCCCTGCGCAAAGCGCTGGCCGGCGACTTGAGTTTACTCAAAGAGCTACGGGCCCAAACGGCCGGCGATTTGGTCGATGCGGCGCTGGATTCCGCCCAAGACGAAATCAGCTCCCAGTTGGCGGAAGTGGAAAGCCGCGAACTGGCAAATGTCGAAAATGCTCTGGAACGGATGCGCACCGGTCACTACGGCGTGTGCGAGGGCTGCGGCTGCAAAATTCCCATGGCCCGGCTGAACGCATTGCCGTATGCCACCTACTGCATCCAATGCGCGCGAGAAGTCGAGAAGTACGGCTCCGCAGGCGGCCATGATCAAGATTGGGGCCGGCTTTCCGATTCCGGCGGCGGCGAATCGGAAGCGACGCTGGACGATATCGAGCTGGACGTTTCGTAAACGGCATCTGGTCCGTCGGGGCGATGCCCGGTTGACTTGCGGCGTTTTCCTATGGCAAACGGTCCATCCGGCCGGAAATGCCGCGATTTCGAAATCAGTATTTCCGAAATTCAAAAGGGAGGGCGGAGCGACAGCCGACCGAAGCCTATCTTCGGTTTGGCCGATGCCCCGCCCTCCCATTTTGCTGCGCAACGTGCATGTCTTACGCAAGTATTCCGATAGGCGCCGTTTTTTTCGGGCGGCGTCGTTTTACCTGCGGCTTGGCATTTGTCATACTGAATATGTGAGGGGAACTTTGCTTCGGAGTTTTTGTATGGCCCGAACGAACTGGTATCTAGCTGGCGGTGTGCGGAGTGCTTTGCTGGGCGCCTTTTACTTGGGCGCCTTGTTGACGTGGCTGGCGATGAACCGGCCGGTGGTTGCGCAGCAATGGGACGAGAAGCAACCCACGGCCGAAGAGCGGGCTAAACAATTCGACGAATTGGCGGTCGAATCGGAGCGCTTGCAGCAGGCCGGCAACGTGCTGCGCAAAGTTTCGCACCTGGTTAAGCCGTCGGTGGTGCACATCGATTCGGTCCACAAAGATCATTACGCCCGCCGCGAGGAAGACGCCGGCTCCGGCACCATCGTGCAATTTGGCGAAAAATTGTACGTGCTCACCAACCGGCACGTTATTCGCGATTCCAGCAGTGACAGCATCACCATTCGCTTGGCCGACGGACGCGAGTTGCATCCCACCCGCATTTGGGCCGACCAGCCCACCGACATCGCGGTGATGACCATTCAAGGCACAGGGCTGGTGCCGGCACGCATCGGCAACAGCGACGACATGGACGTGGGCGATTTTGTGCTGGCCGTGGGCAGTCCGTTTGGGTTAAGTCACTCCGTCACGTTCGGCATCATCAGCGCCAAAGGCCGGCGCGATTTAGATTTGGACGAAGGCTCCAACAACGTGCTCAAGTTCCAAGATTTCTTTCAGACCGATGCTCCGATCAATCCCGGCAACAGCGGCGGCCCGCTGGTGAATATGAAGGGGGAAGTGATCGGCATGAACACGGCCATCGCCTCCAGCACCAACAGCAGCGCCGGCGTGGGTTTTACCATTCCCATCGACATGGCCATGATTGTGGCCAAACAGTTAATCGAACACGGCACGGTGACGCGGGCCTACTTGGGCGTGCGGTTTTACGACAAAGATAAAGACAAAGACAAATTCGCGGCCGCCGAGTTCATCAAAATTGGCCTGCCGCGGCCGGAGGGCGCCCGGCTTTCGGGCGTGGTGGCCAAATCGCCTGCCGAGGCGGCGAAGCTACAGCGCGACGACGTAATCGTCGAGTTCAACGGCGTGCCGGTCGAAGACGACAGCCATCTGATGTTCCTGGTCAGTCTGATCGAAGTCGGCAAAGAAGTGCCGATTACCGTTTTCCGCGGCGGGCAAACCGTAAACCTGACGGTCAAAGTCGGCGATCGGGCCGATTATCCCGAATAGCTCAGCTTGCTTTTCCGGCGCGTTCCAGGCTGCGCAGCACGCAATCACGCATGGCGGCAACATCGGCCTTGATGGCGACGTCCATATTCTGGCGCCACTCGCGGATGCTCGCCCGGCGGCGATCGAACACCACCATGCCGCCGGTCAGCTCGCCTTCCGTTTCCACGTCGCCGGCCAGGGCCTCGGTTTCGAAAAGTTCCGGATTGGTCACGGCCACAATGGCGGCCACATCGTGCAAGTTAACGTGTTCCTGTCCCAACACTTGACGCTGGGCACGGTACGCAAAGGGCAAAATCTGCCGCAGAAATTTTCCGGCCCGGGTCGTTTCGGCGGGAAGTTGATCGAGCAAATCGAACGTGAACGCAAGCTCGCCGCTCACGTCCAGCGGCACCAGCGTTTTGGTGGCGGGCGATTTCAGCACGTGGCGCGCTGAAAGCGGATCGCAATAAATGTTGAAATCGGCCACCGGGCTCACCCGCCCCGGCGTGTTGATCGTTCCGCCGCTGATGACCAGCCGTCCCACAAGCGAGGAAAATTCCGGATCGCGCTGCATGGCTCGGGCGATGTTCGTATGGGGCCCCAGACAGATGATGGTGATTTCCTCGGGAGCCGCCCGTACTTCGTCGCACAGGACTTTTTCGGCCGGGTGAATGTTGGCCAGACCGGCGAAGGGGAACTCGATGTTGCCCAGCCCGTTTTGGCCGTGGAGCACGCGGCCGTCGGTGGGCAGCGGGTTGTCTTCCGGCGCGGCGCCGACTCGCGGCCAGCGGGGCGGATCTAGCTGCTCCACGATCGTTTGCACGTTCCGCGTGGCCTGACTGGGAAACACGTTCCCGCCCGTCGCCGTCAGGGCCAGCACTTCCAACTCCGGATCGAACAGCGCCATGGTCAAAGCCACGGCGTCGTCAATGCCTGGATCGGTGTCGATAATCACCTTTCTGGCCATGGGGCGCTGTCTCCTTCCAGCGGGTCAACTGACGGGCGTGTGTACCGGTGTATTGTACGAGGGATGGATTGAAATAGGGAGTAGGCGCGCTCGTGGGAGAAAACGGTAAAAACGGTGAAAAACGGTCAATAACCGGTTGAAAACGGTAGTGAAAACGGTGGCAAACGGCGGAAGGCTAATTAGGCACATGCGCGGCAATCCGTTCGCTGCTGCTTGCAAAGTTTCGAGTTGCCAAAGAGCAATCAATGCTAACGAGGAATGAGCCGACATTGCCTGCTGCAGCCTGGCGGTCCGTTACCGCCTGCATAGACCGGCCACCACCAGGCCCTGGGTTGCCTACTTTCGCCGGGCTTCTTTCGGGGCTGATTTATATAGGACCACCCTAGCAAACAAGCGCGTTAATTTGCAAAGCTTTTTTGGGCCAGGAGTGAGAAATGATAATTTCGGGGTTGGCCTAAAATTGGGATTAGAATCTGATACGCGGGCGGGACTTCCGGCCGAAACCCGGCTCGTGGATGCTCTTGCGTTTTTCGACCGATGTACATATACTGGCGTACAGTATGCCGAATCCGCCCAACTTGGAGGGGGCTGAAATGGCACAAGCATCAACTATCGAATGGACCGAAGCGACTTGGAATCCTGTCACCGGATGTACGAAAATCAGTCCGGGATGCAAGTTTTGTTATGCAGAACGCATGGCTCATCGTCTAAAGGCGATGGGACAAGACAGATACCGAAATGCATTCAAGTTAACACTTCAACCCGATGCGTTAGAAGTGCCGTTGCGATGGAAATTGCCTCGTGTAATTTTCGTCAATTCGATGAGTGATCTCTTTCATGTTGATGTACCGCTAGAATACATCCAGCAATGTTTTGGTGTGATGGAAGAAGCAAGCCAACACACATTCCAAGTCTTGACGAAAAGGCCGGATCGCGCTGCCGAATTGAGCGCAGATTTGCCGTGGCCTAAGAATGTCTGGATGGGAACAAGTGTTGAAAATGAGGATTATTTGTGGCGCGTGAGATCATTGCGCGAGATTCCTGCCGCGATTCGATTCTTATCAGTGGAACCATTGTTGGGGCCAATTAAACGGTTGCCACTAAAAGGCATACACTGGGTAATCGTCGGAGGTGAATCGGGTCCGGGGTCGCGTCCTATGAAAGTTGAATGGGTGCGACAGCTTAGAGATCAATGTGTTTCAAAAGATGTTCCTTTTTTCTTCAAGCAGTGGGGCGGGACTAACAAGAAACGAACCGGCCGCCTGCTTGATGGGCAGACTTGGGATCAAATGCCGTGACCGACACGCTACCGACCGTTTGGGATGCTAGTCCGCACACTCTTGTAAAACACGCAATTCTCCATGAATATCTTCATAGGTGGATGGCAATCCTAACTCGACAGTCTGCCAAAATTGGTGATCAAGCACGAGAAATTCTATTTGTGGACGGTTTTGCCGGACCGGGCGAGTACAATCGCGGCGAACCAGGGAGTCCATTGATTGCGTTGAATGCAGCCTTGAACCACACGGTATCGTTTCCTAATCCAATTCGGATGCTTTTCATTGAGCGTCGCGAAGATCGCTACGAGCATTTGAAGCAAATGCTCGCGCCATTTAAAGGGCAGATTGCAACATCTAAGAATGTTAGAGCGGTTGAACCAAAGTGTGGCGACTGCGATGCCATTCTTAATACACTGTTGTCCGATTGTGAAGCGAAACATATCAAATTCGGCCCTGCACTCGCCTTCTTAGATCAATTCGGCTACGGCGAAGTATCTATGGCTCTGATCGCACGGATTTTAGCCTTTCCGGTCTGCGAAGTGTTCACATATCTCGACTACAAGGATATGAACCGATGGATCACGGACGATACGAAAGCAGATGCATTTACACGAGCCTTTGGCGGTGAAGAGTGGCGAGACTGCGTTGGTTTGCCAGAGAAACAACGCCGCGAAAAACTGCTCGCACTTTATAAAACGGCATTGAAGTATCGTGGGGGCGCAAAATTCGTTGTGTCATTTCTCATGTATGATCGCAATAACATCCCGCTTTACTGGCTTCTCTTTTGTACAAAAAGTCTCCGCGGTATCGAAGAAATGAAGAAAGCCATGTGGAAAGTCGATGAAACTGGCGAATTTCGTTTTTCAGACCGTGATGATCCAAGTCAGTTGATGCTGCTTGAAAAACGATTCGATCAGACTTGGTTGGCAGAAGAACTAACAGCCCGATTAGCCGGGCAGACAATGGATGGCTCACAGATCAAGGAATTCGTATTGACCGAAACGCCGTGCTATTTATTCAAAGCCGCCTTGAAGTCGTTAGAGAGTAGCAAACGAGTCACAATAGCGGAATCGGTTGATCGAAAACCAAATACGTTCCCAGACAAAAAATTGGCCGTTATCAAGATTCAATTTCCAAAAAGTTTATTCAACTAGGAAGTTTCAAGGCTGAGTAATGGATTATGACTTGGCACAAAACTTCCTTGATAATCTGTACCTGCGATATGCGCCTTCTTTCCGCATATGGCGAACCACATCTTTCAAAGAGTTTGGCTAGGCGTAAATCAGTCGGCCGCGCGGTTCCGTGATAGGACGGCCGAGTTCGCGGGCTGTTTCGATCCACTGCTGGATTACCGTTTCGGCATTGGCAACCGCCGCTTGATGGTAGTGCCGTCGGCGGCACAGCCGAGTAGCTCGGGTACTTCGGCGATGAAGCCTGATCGTCAGAACTCCAGTAAAGAATGATTTCGTACTTTGCGTTATTGGACATGGCGAATACCCTCGATGAATTGCTACACTCGGTTAATCTTCGTCCGAAACTACACGGCGGTTAGAAATGGCAAGCATGTCGCGAGCGGGCAGCGCGACCAACGGTCGCGGCTTTATAGGTGAAAATGGCAACACGCGGCACTCAGCGGTTAATGCCGTACTCTTCGATTTTGCGGTAGAGGGTGGCGCGGCCGATGCCGAGCAGTTTGGCGGCTTCGGGCACGTTGCCACCCGTGCGCTTCAGGGCTTCGCCGATGAGGCGGCGTTCCCAATAATCCAGGGCCAGGGTTTCCATTTCCGGCGCGCCGCTGATGTCGTGCAGGCCCAGGTCGCTGGCTTCAATCCGGTTGTCGCCGGCCATGACGACCGCGCTATCGATCACGTTGCGCAACTGGCGGACGTTGCCCGGCCAGTTGTAGGCGAGCAGCTTTTGGCGGGCCTCGGCGGAAATTTCCAGATGCGGGCGGCCATGCTGGCGGCGGAAATGATCGAGGAAATAATTGGCCAGCAGGTTGATGTCGCTGCCCCGGTCGCGCAGCGGCGGGACGACCAGCTCGAATACGCTGAGGCGGTAGTACAAATCTTCACGGAATTTTTTCTGGCGGACGTATGTTTGCAAATCCTGATTGGTGGCCGCGATAATCCGCACGTCGGCGGTGACTTCCTGCGAGCTGCCGACGGGCAAAAACGGATGCCCTTCTAAAATTCGCAGCAGCTTGGCCTGGCCTTCCAGCGTCATTTCGCCCACTTCGTCCAGAAACAGCGTGCCGCTGTCGGCCTGCTGGAAAAAGCCGATGTGGTCGCGGTCGGCGCTGGTGAAAGCGCCGGCCTTGTGGCCGAACAGTTGGCTTTCCATCAGCTCGTGCGGAATGGCCGCGCAGTTGACGCACAGCATGGGGCGGTCGGCCCGGGGACTGGCTTTATGAATAGCGCGGGCGACGAGTTCTTTTCCGGAGCCGCTTTCGCCGCGGATCAACACGCCGCCGCTGGCCTTGGCGAGCCGGCCGATTTTCGATTTCAATTCGCGCATGCCGGTCGAATCGCCGATCAGTTGGCCGAAGATCGACGATTTTTCCACGAGCCGTTGATAATCGGTTTCCAGCGCGCTTTGTTGGCGGGCGCGAACCAGCGCGATTTCCAAAATATGGGCCAGGGAAATGGCGAAATCGAAATCGCTTTGCCGAAATCGGCCTTGGGCCAAATAAGCGTGGACGGCGCCAAAGGTGTGATGTTCGCTGACCAGTGGAACACACAGCGCGTCGGCGTAATGGCCCAGGCTGTCGGACTGGGGGCTGCCGCGCTGCTTGGCAATCCACACAGCATGGCCTTTGCGGCAAACCAATTCGGTGAGCGAATCGCTGAGATCGGCGGGTTCGCGCGAACCTTCCGGGATGACAAACTTAGGCTTCAGGCGGCCTTCATCGTCGACCCACAAAAAACCCACGATGGAGGCTCTGGTTTGGGCTTGGAGCAATTCAATGGCGATGCGCACCACTTCGTCCGGTTGCGGGCAACCGAGCAGCTTGATGCTGAGTTGATAGAGGACGAGCAGTTGTTTGGCTTGTTCGAAATCGCGCACGGCGGCCAAGCCCAGCACGCCGGTATCGGTGAGCGATTGCCCGGCGTCGCGCACGGGAGTGTCGCGGACGATGGTGTTGGTGTACGTTTCCTGCGGCTCGGCGACGACGGCGGGGGGTTGATCGGCCAGGTGAAATTCGAACTCGTTGGAGCCGACTCGAATGTTGTGCCCTTCGGCCAGGACGGCTTCGTCCGTTTTTTGGCCGTTGACGAAAGTGCCGTTGCGGCTGCCGGCATCGCGGATGATCCAGCGGCCTTCGCCATCGAGCAGCACCTCGGAATGCACGCGGGAACAGAGCGGATCGCCCAGCACAATTTGGCAATCTTCACCGCGCCCCAAGCGCGTGGTAGCAGCCCGATCGAGTAAAAAATGCTCGCCGGCGCGTCCGCCGACGGTCATCGTGAAGTAAGCGAATTTTTGGGCGGTGGCGACAGGCACGGCGGGGTATAAAATGACGAATGTCTAATGACGAATGACCAAGGCTAAGATTCTCAGATCGGGAATTCTCAGTTCGAGATTTCTGACGGGATCACACAAACCACTACTATAGCAGGATTATCGTGTCGATGGGATTCCCGGCGAGCATACAAACGGCGAAAAAAGGCCTCCTTTTAGTGGGGCACGGGACGCAAAATTCCAACGGTTTGGCGGAGTTCTGGGCCGTGGCGCGGCAGGTGGCGGAGTTGGCCGGCGAGTTTTTGGTGGAATCCTGCTTTTTGGAATTGGCCGAGCCGAGCATTCCGGAGGCCTTGGAGCGATTGTTGCGGCAGGGGGTGGAACGGTTGACGGTAGTCCCGCTGTTGTTGTTCGCGGCCGGGCATGCCAAGCACGATATTCCGGCGGCGGTGCAAGAGGGGCTTTGTGGTCAGTGGTCGGACTTCGGCGAACTCAGTCGAGCCGTGGTCTGTGGCCAGAAAGGAAAGGTGGCGAAGCAGAAGGCAGAAGGCAGAGGGCAGAAGGCAGAAGATGGTTCGCGGGAAGAGTTGCAGGTCGAATTTCTCGGCGCGCTGGAATGCCACGAGCGGATCGTCCAACTATCGGCCCAGCGATTTGCCGAGGCATTACACGACCGGCCGCACGTTCCGGCGGCGGAAACTCTGCATTTATTGGTCGGCCGGGGCAGTTCGCATGCCGACGCCATTGCCGCTATGCAGCGGTTTGCGGCGTTGCGGGCGCAAGAGACCGCCGTGGACCGCGTGGAAGTTTGCTTTGCGGCCGTGGCCACGCCAACACTGAAGGAAGCGCTGAAGCGGGCGGCCTTGAGCGAATATCGGCGGATTGTGGTGCAGCCACATTTGCTATTCACGGGGGAAGTGCTGAGACAGATTGGAGAGGCAGTGAGTCAGTGGTCGGTGGTCGGTGATTGGAAAGAAGAAGGCAGAAAGCAGAAGGCAGAAGAAGAGGGAATGGAAAAGGAGTGGATTATCGCGTCGCATTTGGGGCCTTCTCCGTTGGTGGCGCAGGCGGTGGTAGAGATGGCGCGGTCCGCATAAAATGTAGTGGGATGCGGCCATCCCGGCGGCGTCTATGTATAGGCAGTCTCTGGCTGCCTAAGCTGCCCGCTTGTGAACATTTTGGGAGTGGCCCACCAAAAAATGCCCAAACTTCAAGCGATCTCAACAGTTGCAGGGTGCGTAACAATAGTCGGCATTCGATATTGCATCGCGGAACACGAGCCAGTAATATCGGTTTTAAGTCGTTAGTTATTTAGCACTTAGTAAATTTGCCGGCGGTTCCGGGCCGGTTCAGCATAAAGGAATATTCCCGCTTTGGCGGGAGCGACCGGCCGCCATCTTTTTCCATCCGGCAGAATGCTTTTCCCTGGGATTCTTGCCCGGCCAAAGTATGGTGTGGCCCGCGGTACTTCCGCAGTCCCGATATGATTGGGACTGCCTATAATGCGGTAAGGTTTCCCCAGAGTTTCCAAATATCATCGTGGAGAAGAGCATGAATCGCGCGACATACGGATTGGTCCATTACCGGCGTTTGCTGATTACGGGATTGCTGGCGGGGATGACGGTGTGGGCCGGCGGTTGGATCGCCAGGGCGGCGACGCAGGGACCGACTCCGCTAGCGTACGATCGGCAAATATCGCGGGCCGTGGCACGGCTGCTGGTGGACGACCACTTATCGAAGCAGCCGCTGAACGAGGAGATGTCGAAGCGGGCGTTCGCCACGTATTTGAAGATGCTGGATCCGATGAAAGTGTATTTCACGCAGGCCGACGTCGATGAGTTTTCGAAATATGAAGACACGATGGGCGACATGATTAAAAAGGGGGACGTGAGCTTCGCGTACACGGTGTTCGACCGGTTTTTGCAGCGCGTCGACCAGCGGCTGCTTTTGGTGGACGAGTTGCTTTCCAAGCCGATGGATTTTACCGTCGACGAAGACATGAAGACCGATCCCAAGCAGCTTACGTACGCCAAAGACGACGCTGAAATACGCGACAAATGGCAAAAGCGATTGAAGTTCGATTTGCTTTCCAAGAAGGCGGACAAAGTGGCCGACCAGGAAGCGCACGACAAAGTGGAGCGGCGGTATCACAGCTTTGCCAAGCGGATGCACCAAACGACCTCCGACGAGTTGTTGGAACGTTACCTGACGGCGCTGACGACCAGCTTCGATCCGCATACCGATTACATGTCTCCCAAGACGCTCGAGAATTTCGACATTAACATGCGGCTGCAGTTGGAGGGCATTGGCGCGGCATTGGAATTCGAATTGGAGGAAGGCTGCACCAAAGTGAGCCGATTGATTCCCGGCGGGCCTGCGGAAAAAGACGGCCGTCTGAAGCCGGAAGACCGCGTGATTGGCGTGGGGCAAGGCACGGACGGGGAAATTGTCGACGTGGCCGACCTGGATTTGAACGACGTGGTCGATTTAATTCGCGGCAAGGCCGGCACCGTAGTCCGATTGAAAGTGCAAGCGGCCACCGGCGGAACTCCGCGCATTATCGACATCACCCGGGCCAGCATCGAATTGAAGGATGAGGAAGCCCGGTCGGAAATTTTCCACACCGAGGCGCCCAATCCTAACCAGCCGAAGCCCAGCAGCGAGGAAATGGCGAAATCGTTGATTATCGAAACCGATGTTCACAAGCCCAATGGCCAACCGTACAAAATCGGGGTGATTGATCTGCCGAGTTTTTATATGGATATGAAAGGGGCCAAACTGGGGTTGAACGATTACCGTAGCACGACCCGCGATACGCAAAAAATACTGGACGATTTTAACGCCAAGGGAGTGGATGCCGTGGTGTTGGATTTGCGTCGCAACGGCGGGGGCTCGCTGGTCGAGGCGGTAAGCCTGACGGGGCTGTTCATCGACGAAGGGCCGGTCGTGCAGGTGAAAGATTCCGACGGCCGGGTGCAGCATTACGACGATACCGACAAGGGCGTGGCCTGGGCCGGCCCGCTGGTGGTGCTGCAAAGCAAGTTCAGCGCGAGCGCCAGCGAGATTTTTGCCGGCGCCATCCAGGATTATGGGCGGGGCATTATCGTGGGGGATAAAACCTCGCACGGCAAAGGGACGGTGCAAAGCCTGCTGGACGTGAGCGGGCCGTTTTTTGCCAACTTGCCGAATCCGCCGCAGTTGGGAGCGCTAAAAATAACGATTCAGCAATTTTATCGTCCCGACGGCGACAGCACCCAGAACCGGGGCGTGGTGTCCGATATCGAACTGCCTTCGCTGACCACGCATTTTGACGTGGGCGAGACGGATTTGGATTTTGCGTTGCCGTTCGATAAAATATCTCCTGCCGAGTACACGAAGGTGAACATGGTCGATTCAGGATTGCTGGATCAGTTGCGCGCGCGTTCGGCCGAGCGCATCCAAGGCTCGGAAGATTTCCAAAAGCTCGACAAAAAAATTAAGAATTACGTGGTGCAGAAAGACCGCAAAACCGTTCCGCTGAACGAGGAAAAATTTCTGGCAGAACGGGCCGCTTTGAATACGGAGGAAGAAGAGGAAAAGCAATTGGAACAAATGGACGATCCCAACCGGCCGGTCGTGAAGCGCGACTTTTACTTCAACGAAGTTTTGGCCATCACGCTGGATTACCTGCAATTGGGCAAAAAGTTGGCGGCCGCGGACAAGGTTACCAGCAGCAACCATCCGAGCGTTTCGCTGGGACAATGACGAGGGGCCGTTGGGACTGAGAACAGGAAACCGTGAGTGGATGAGCAGTGACGAGCGGCGAACGTTCGATTGGTGGGCAGCGGTTTTTGGTCATAATCGTTACATGTTCACAACCCCCGAGAGGAGTCGGGGGTTTTTTGCTGCGCCGCGAGCTTGCCAGTTGGCGATTGGAAGAGCGTTGATTTTGCCGGACACGATTTTGGGAGCAAGCAAGTTTGCCCGTGCGCGTTTTTGTGGGGTCGGAATTTTGGGGTGACACGGTATCTTGAGCTTGGCGTGGGTCCGCTTCACATGGGCCTGGGAAGATGGTAATTTGAACGAGTGCGGCACAGTTCTTTTGTGCCCAAGCCACACCAAGTTCGCACGAGGAGTAAACCGTTCATGGCCAAGCCACATCGCAATTTGAAAAAAGCCAATCACGGGGCCCGTCCTGCCAATAGCAAAGCCCGAAAGATGAAGCGGAAGCACATACGGACGTAGAAAGAACATGACGAATCCCGGCGCGCCGGGATTCGTCATTCGTCATTTCCCTCTGAGGGTTCCTGCGTGTCTGGCAAAGAGCTGATATTGGATTTTTCCGAATACGACGTGAACCACGTCGTGGCGGACATCGAGGAAATTCGGCGCTATAATTTGCAGCGATTTGAAATGGAGCAACTGACGGCCATTTGCCACTGCGATACGCAGCGGCAGATTTGCATTGGTTACAAAGAAATCACTCTCAACGAGTTTTGGGTTCGGGGGCACATGCCCAAGGCGCCGTTGATGCCGGGGGTCATCATTTGCGAAGTGGCCGCCCAATTGGCCAGTTACTTTGTGCAAAAATACGATTTGCTGGGAGCCAAAGTAGTGGGCTTTGGCGGGCTGGAGGAAGTCAAGTTTCGGGGCGGCGTGCTGCCGGGCGATCGGCTGGTGATGGTCGTCCAATTGTTAAAAGTCCGCCGCGGGGCCATGATAATCTGCCGTTTTCAAGGCTTTGTGAAAGAGGCGATGGTGGTAGAGGGTCGGCTGAAAGGCATTCCCTTGCCGCTGGATTTGGAAGCGCTGGGACTAAGCGTAGCGGCACCGGTGCCCCTGCCAGCACAGAACTGAATATGATTGAAGCCGTGCCGGCCCATCCCCGGGTTGCGGCGTTCCAGGGACCGGTTTTTCGCTCTGTCGTCCATCATGGCCAGCCTGGTGACGGCCAAAACTACTCCATCGCCTGGGCATGTTTCCATTTGCCGATACCATTCCGACGAAGCGCTGGGCCGTGGTCACTTATATTCTCGTGGCCCTTAACGTCGTTTCGTTGTTGTGGTTTATGAGCCTGCCGCCGCAGCAACAGGAAATGGTGACCGCGCAATGGGGATTTGTGCCGGCGCGCGTCGCGCAGGTTTCCGATCCGCACAAAATTGTCGATGTACAGATCGGCCAGCAGCAATTTTTGTGGTGGGGTCAAATTGTGGGGGTGCCCCGCGTGGTGCAATTGCGCGCCCAACCGCAACAGATTATGTTGTCGGCCGTAACGTGCATGTTCCTGCACGGCGGCTGGCTGCATTTGATCGGCAACATGATCTATCTGCTTTTGTTCGGCGATAACATCGAAGATAAGCTGGGGCATGCACTCTACGCGGTGTTTTATTTTGTGGGGGGATTGTCGGCCACGGCCGCGCATTGGGCCATGGACCCGAGCAGCGCGACGCCGATCATCGGGGCCAGCGGGGCGATTGCGGCGGTGTTGGGCGGGTATGCGGTGACGTATCCGCATGCGCGGATCAAAACACTGGTGATTTTGTTTTTGTTTGTCACGGTGATCGAATTGCCGGCCTATGTATTTTTAATTTTTTGGTTTGGGATGCAGTTATTCAGCGGCCTGGGAGCGCTGGGGGGACAAATGGCAGGGGGTGTGGCCTGGTGGGCGCACGTGGGGGGCTTTATTGTTGGGGCGGTGATGATGCCGCTGTTTTCCCTGGCTGCGCCGCAGGAGCCGCCTGAGGTGTTGGATGCCGACGAAGATTGGAACCGGCGGCACGGTTTCGGTTTGGAGTCCCCCGATGTTTCACGACGTCGGCCCGATTCGTACGATCCACGCTGGCCGGAAGGCTGGGACTAATTAGAAATGACGAGTCCCGACGCGCCGGGATTCGCCATTCGGATGATTCTGCATGTCACGCCGTTCGCTGCGAAAAATCGATCCGGCGCTGAATTTGTCGGAGCATTTGCTTGCGCCGGAGCGGTTGCCGCATCCGTGGGACTCCGTGGCCGTGTTTGGCCGCGCCGCGCCGTTGGAAGTGGAAGTCGGCAGCGGCAAGGGGCTGTTTTTAAGTGCCGCAGCCAGCCAGCGCCCGGAACACGATTTTTTGGGAATGGAAATCGCGGCCAAATATGCGCGGTTTTCGGCAGCCCGGCTGGCGAAGCGCGGGGTGGAAAACGCGCGGCTGATTCATGGGGATGCGCGGCGGGTTTTCGCGGAGTTTTTGCCGGACCAGTGCGCTGTGGCCGTGCACGTTTATTTTCCCGATCCGTGGTGGAAAAAGCGTCACAAAAAGCGGCGGGTGATGAGCGAGCAGTTTCTGCGTCAGGCAGAGCGGGTTTTGCGGCCGGGCGGCACACTTCATTTTTGGACCGACGTGGAAGAGTATTTTCAGACCACGTTGGAATTGATTGCCAGGGTGACACCATTGGTCGGCCCGCTGCCGGTGGCCGAACAGGCAGCGGCGCACGATTTGGATTTCCGGACCCATTTCGAGCGCCGCATGCGGCTGCACGGCGAGGCGGTCTACCGGGCGGAATTCCGCAAGCCGTAGCCAAATTAAATTGAACCGCAAAGACGCGGAGGCACGCAGAGCACAGACGACATTTCTCTGCATACCTTTGCGTTGATCATTTATTCGCCAGGGTCGCCACCCGGTCAGGTGGGAGTTGATAGGCCCTGGCGCGGAACAAAAACTCCACGATGCTCCCTTCGTGCGGCTGGAGCCAATCGAGCTTGGTGGTGGGAATTGGCCCGATGTTCAACCGATCGATATTCGTGGCATCGGTCAGTTCGCGTTGCCACTGCGGATTGTTGGTGATGGCCGTGCCGACGAGCGTGTAACCGATCGACTCGATCATTTTTTCCTGGGGGCAATTCACCACACTCACAAACGGGAACATGAATTCTTTTTTGGACGCCGCCAGCGTGGGCGATTCGCAGTGCAGCACCGTCGGCCGCAGATACGCGCACCGCTCCAGTTCCACCAGCCGCGGACCATACATCGCGGTGATATGTTCCACGCCGGCTTCGCGCAAGTCTGCCTCAATGCTTTTCCACACGCCTGCCGCTTGTCCGGGCACCGTGAACGCCGCCAGCGCCGCCGTCGGGTCTTCCGGCGACTTGGGTTCCACCGGGCCAATTCGCTTGGCAATCGCTTGGGCAATTTCCTGTGTGTGACGCGAGGCCCAAATGCTGGAGCAGTTGATGCACCCCCGTCCGCTGTTGACGAACACGCTCTCGACCATCACGTCGAGATATTTCTCCCACTCGTCAACCACATCGTCGCCCAGCAGAATTTTGCTGAACCCCGGCCCATGCACGCTGACTTTCGGATTGCCCTTGTACCGCTCCACCGTGGCTGTACCGCCGAAGATCATGCTCCGCTGGCAACTGGCCAGCACGGCCGCGCCGGCATCGGCCCCGCCGGGATAAATGCTAATCGCTTCCGCCGGAATGCCCGCCTGCACAAACGCCGCCGTCATGCGGTAGGGCGTCCACGGTTCTTGCGGCCCAGGCTTGAGCACCAAGCCCACTTGCATGGGAATCACCGGCAGCCACAGCGTATGCACGCCCGGCGAATTGGACGGCAACACCACCCCCAGCGCCGGCGCTTGGCACTGATAACTCACCACTACGCCACGGCTTTCTACACCGTAGCCGCGCGACAGTATTGCCAACGGTAGCCCGCGGGTGAGCGCATCGAGCATTTGCTCCATGTGCGTCAACACGAAGTGATTTTTGGCCATGTTGGCCTGGGCCATGTGTTCGGGCAAACCCGTGCTGGCCGACTGCTGCCGGGCAAACTGCTCGGGCGATTGCGTGCCATCGCCCATTGGCAGCGTGGCGCTCAAATACAAATCCGCCGCCTGTTTAATCCGCTCGATCAAGTCCTCGGGCTTGAAATCGAGCAGCGCCTTGCGGGCGTTCTTAGCATTGCGCATATCGCGCTGCAGCAAGGCTCCGTTCGCTTGGCTAACCGCCGCAATCGGCTCGCCGCTGATGAAATGAACCACCTGGTCCTTCTCCAGCGAATCGTACGGCTTGCCCCAACGGAGAACGGGAAGGTTGAGCATAAGTGCGGAGTGGGGAGTGGGGAGTGCGGAGTGGGGAGTGGGGAGTGCGGAGTGCAGAGTGCGGAGTGCGGAGTTTAAGAATCGGATCGACGAGAACTTTTTATCGATGCAACCACCATTGCAGTAATTTCATTGGATTCTTTCAACAACTCGATCAACTGTTCTTTCTTCATCAGCTTTGAATCTCCCAAAATATGTAGCCAAAATGCCGCCTCGTCGGATTCTTCCTCAACGATCCCTAATTTGGCTCGAAATTCAGCTGGACTTCTGGCCCGGCAAGCAGCTCTGTAATTTGCTCCCACCGAAGTGCCACAACGTAGTAATTGCCCACCGATGTGATCTGCCGAGCGTGACCGCGGTAAACTATCGACTAAGCGGATAACTCGCAAAGCAAATTGATAAGTCCGCGGTCGCAACTGCTCTTTCGATGCTTTATCGTTGGAACTCATTTTCCTTGCCCTGTTCGAAATTAATCCCGATTGAAAACTCCGCACTCCGCACTACCCACTCCGCACTCTAATACACGCCCACCGTGGTGGCTTCGGCCAGTTCATGAAACGGGCGCACGCCGCTGACGCCGTCCCAGGGATATTTTTCGTACGGCGGTTCACGTTCTCCTTCGTCGCGCTCCATGAAGCCGGGCACAAAAAACTCTTTCGTCAGCGTGGTCAATTTTGCCCGGCCGGTTTGGCCGTAGCCCACCACGTTGTTGTAATTTTTGAAATCCACCACTTCCACTACGGCCCGGGGTTGCGGCGCGTAGTAACTAATTTTGTAACCGTCGGCGGCGGTGACCGGCTTGCTGGCGGCCAGGCCCATCAGCGTGTTCCCGTAGGTGGGCGTCATGTACACGCCGCTTTGCTCCGGCGGCCCGCCCAGAAATTCTTCGACGGCAAACCGCGTCCATTGCGGGGTAAACTCCGTGCCGCCGCTGAAAAT
>Ga0335083_10001389_pt1 | contig 33504 bp, 21 predicted proteins | sample Lox_Sample_42_FD_206716 | JGI IMG/M metagenome (GOLD analysis project Ga0335083, IMG submission 206716) | Soil microbial communities from Loxahatchee National Wildlife Refuge, Florida, United States - Lox_Sample_4.2 | ecosystem: Environmental > Terrestrial > Soil > Wetlands | place: USA...
GCCGCGCCGCTGCTCGACGCCACGCCGTCGCCCGAGCTGCGCGCGCGCCTGCTGCTCCGGCTCGCGCAGGTCGCCATGGTCGAGACCGATTACGAGGCCGCCGACCAGGCGCTCGCGGCGGCGGCGCGCCACGCGCCCGACGCTCACGAGCTGCGCATGCTCGGCGGCGTACGCGCCTGCCGCGTCGCGATCCGGCGCGGCCCCGACGGGCGGGCGGTCGCCGAGCCCACGCTGCGCATGGCCGCCGAGCAGCTCGCGCCCGGTGCGTCGGCGGTCGCCGCCGAGCTCGCGCTCGCGATCGGGGAGCTCGAGCTGCATGCGGAGAGCGCCGACGCCGCCGCGCTCGACGCGCTCGCCGAGCTCCGCGACGCGCCCGACCTCGACACGCGGTTCACCGCGCACCAGCTCGTCGCCGCCCACGCGCTCGCGCGCGGCGACCTCGCGCCGGCGCTGGCATCGCTGCGCGCGGTGGTCGCGATCGCGCGCGACGCCGCGTCGCCCGCCGACGAGATCGAGGCGCGGATCGCGCTCGCCGCCGCGCTCGCCGCGCGCGGCGACGCCATCGCGTCGGAAGATGCCGCGCATCAGGTCGCCGCGGCGCGCCAGCGCGCCAAGGAACACGGCCTCGCCGAGCTCGAGCACGCCGCGCTGCTCGCCGAGGCCGCGCTGCTCGCCGACGCGCGCAAGACCGCGCCCGCGATCGATCGCGTGCTCGAGCTCGCGCGGGCGGCCGCCGCGAAGCAGGACGCCGCGCAGTACGTCGCCGCGGTCGGCATCATGGCCGAGCTGTACGCGCGCTCGGGCGATCACGTGTCGGCGTTTCGCACGATCGCGGAGTCGCATCACGCGCTGTCGCGCGCGACCGGCAGCGACACCACGCCGCTGTTTCGCCCGCTGCTCGCCCGCCTGCGCGACCGCATCGGCGAGGCGAAGCTGACCGAGATCGCGGCCGCGGTGGAGCACGCGAACCGGCTCGCGGACCAGATCCTCGACTCGAAGAAGAAGTAGAGGTCGAGACCGAGGAACCACGACCGAGGGGAACAAGGATCAAGGAACTCCGAACGTTCCCCGGCTCCTTGTTCCTTGTTCCTTGTTCCTTGTTCGTTTCGCCATTCCCGCGCCGCGATCTCCGTCATGCCCAATCATCCCGCATAGTTCCAACCGAAAATCCCGGCCTTCCACCGGGGATCTTGGCCCACTGATCTCCGTATGATGGGGACCATGGCAGAAGGCCCAGCCGGCGGAGGTGGTGCGCCCGGAGCGGCGCTCGATCCGCAGGCCGCGATCGCGAAGCATGCCGCCGTCACCCAGGCCGGGGCGGCGGCCGACGCCGCGACGATCGCGCGCGTCGAGGACGCGATCCAGCACTCGCCGATGGGCTGGCTGCAGAGCGTGCTCGGCGAGACCAGCGCGCGCGCGTCGTCGGAGCAGTCGCAGGTCAAGGGCAAGCTCGACGAGCAAAAGCAAACGATCGCGCAGCACCAGCAGGACGCGCCGAAGAACGCGGGGAGTCCGCCGGCGGCGAGCGCGCCGGCGCATCCGGCCGTGCCGCATCCGGCGCCGCCCGGTCACGTCGGCGTCGCCGCGCACGAAGCGCCCGGTGGCGGCGGCGCCGCGCACGTCGCGAAGATGCCGACCGCGCCGATCCATCCCACGCCGGCCGCCGCGCCCGCCGCCGCCGCGCCCGAGCCGACGATCGCCGCCGCGGTCGCGTCCGCCGGCAGCGACGCCCAGCTCGACACGATCCTCAACGGCTATCAGCCGAAGAGCGCGGAGACGACCGCCGTGCTCGGTCGCATCAAGCAGATGGGCGATGTCGCGCAGGGCTTCAACGGCCAGCTCGGCACGTACATCGCGCAAGGCGGCGCCGTCGAGCAGGGCATCGCGAGGGTCTCCAACTTCTTCGGCATGGGCAAGGACGTGGCGGCGGTGTGGGCGCAGAACCCGTACCGCAAGGCGCACGGCGTGCTCGGCGGCATCATGACCGGCATCTCGGCGGTGCGCGCGGTGTGCGGCGTCGTCGGTGGCATCTGCGGCAAGCTCGGCCTCGTCCTCACGGTCATCGGCCTGCTCGGCATGATCTTCCCGCCGATCGGCGTCGCGGTGTCGGGGATCGCGCGCATCCTGAACGTCGTCGGCATCATCTGCGACGCGATCGCGTTCGTGCTCGCCGGCGTGCTCACCGGCCTCAACGGCGTCCAGCTCGCGCAGCAGATCTCGTCGGGCGCGTCGGCCGAGGAGAAGGCGGCGACCGCCGACCTGATGATGTCGGAGGCGAACGAGGCCGCGAGCGGCTTCGTCAACATGGCGATGATCTTCGGCCCGAAGTTCATGTCGGGCTTGATGGGCGAGAGCCGCGGCATCCTCTCGTCGCTGATGAAGCGGGCGCGCGCGTCGATCGGCACGGTCTCGCTCAAGATCAGCTCGAACGTGAAGCTGTTCGCGAACAAGATCGTTCGCAAGCTCGGCATGGGCGGCGTCGGATTCTCGCGCGTGGGCGGCGCGTGGAAGAACACCGGCATGATCGCGACGGCCAAGGAGTCGTTCGCGAACAGCAAGGTCGGCAAGGCGTTCTACGGCGCGCCCCAGCACCTCGCCTCGGTGCAAGACAAGCTGATGGCGCGCTACGGCAACACGGGCTGGGCCAAGCGGCTCGATCGCGTCGGCGCGTGGAGCGGAGCCGTGGCCTCGAAGATGGACTTCGAGGAGTACGTCGGCGGCTGGGGCGAGGGCGCGGGCGGCAAGCTCGGCTCGCTCGGCTCGGAGTCCAAGCTCGGCAAGAGGCTCGCGACCTCGGCCGACGTGGCCGAGCGCGAGAGCCGCGAAGCCGCGATGCGCGCCGAGGCGCGCGACGCCTCGCACCTCGAGGAGTCGCGCTGGCAGCGCACGCTCGACAAGCGCGCCGCGAAGAACCCCGAAGGTCTGCGCAACGAAGAGGCCGAGCAGAAGTTCATCGCCGAGCAGGGCGACAAGGTCCGGCTCGAGCAAGAGCAGAGGTTCGAAGCGGCCGAGAAGAAGCGCGGCGATACACACAAGGTCGACGAGATGCGCCGGGCGCGCTACGAGCGCCAGGCCGACGAGTTCCGCGAGGACAAGCTCAACACGTTCACCGGCAAGACGTCGCGCGACGAGTACATGGATCGCCTCCACAACTCGCGCGCGAACCGGTACGCGCTCGAGGAGAAGTTCGCGACGCAGGAGCAGGAGCGCAAGGCGCTGCTCGCGAGCACGTCGCGCACCGCCGATCAGGAAGCCCGGCTCAAGGATCTCAACACCGAGCTCAAGCCACTCGACAACGCCCGCTTCCTCAACAAGCGCTACGAGACCGAGATCTCGGGCCTCGCGCAGGGCAGCGATCGCGTCAACAAGCCGCACTACGACAACTGGCACGACGTCGGCACGAACGCGTGGAACGCCAGCGCCCCGGTGCTCGAGATGGTCGGCCTCAAGGACCAGGACAAGGCCTGGGTCTCGGCCGAGAAATTCAACTTCCGCAAGATCAAGTGGGACAAGGGCGGCGCGAAGCGCAACGCGGCGAGCCGCGGCGGCAAGGGCGACTTCGATCAGATCGCGAACGAGAGCGTGGCCGATCAGCGCGGCGAGTTCGACAGCTTCGTCTCGCGGTCGCGCCACATGCCGAAGACCGCGTCGACCGTGCGCGGGATGTTGGCGGGCATCTCGGCGGGACCGGCGGCGGGTTCGGCGCCTGCCGCCGCCGTACCCGCTGCCGCCGCCGTACCCGCTGCCGCTGCCGCTGCCGTACCCGCTGCCGCCGCCGTACCCGCTGCCGCTGCCGTACCCGCTGCCGCCGCGGCACCGGGCGCCGGTGCCGCGGTCGCATCCGCCGCCACGTCGGTCGCCGTCTCCGCCGCCGCACCGTCGGTGCCGACTGGCGCACCCGCGCCCGCGACCGCCGGCGAGCCGGCCGCGGCCGCCGCCGGCGAAGACATCGCCGGCGAGGCGCTGCCGTACTGGCCCGCGCTCATGCCCGAGTTCGAGCACGCCTCGCACGACTTCGGCTGGATGCGCAAGGTCGGGCTCGAGTTCCGCAAGGCGCAGATCGACGGCAAGCAGAAAGCCGTCGACACGCTCGCGGTGTACGGCCGCTACGCCGAGTACGCGCAGCTGCGCCGCGACGCCGCGCTCAAGAATCAGCAGGCGGCGCAGCAGACGTCGCAAGGCGCGCAGCAGAACGTCGGTCACGCGAGCCAGGGCGAGCAGCAGGCCGGGCAGGGCGAGGGCAAGCAAGCCGAGGCGCGCGGCGCGTCGCAAGATCGCGCCGCGGTCGATCTGCCGGAGCCGGAGTCGCGCGGCTTCTGGGACCGCATCCTCGGCGCGGTCAAGCGGTGGGCGAAGAACAAGGCCGCGCAGGTCTTCGGCTGGATCCAGGAAAAGATCGCGTCGGTCGTGCTCAAGGGCCTGTGCGGCGTGTCGATGGGCGACCTGCGCGAGTACGCGGGCGCGCTGCGCCGCCAGCAGCAGGCCGCGCACGGCGTCGCCGACAGCGCGGCCGCGCAGTCCGGCCACGTCCAGGCGACGTCGATCAAGCTCGGCGCCGACGCGCAGAAGGAAGCGCAGTCGGCCGCCGACGCGATCGGCGAGTGCGACAGCAACATCCTCGAAGCCGACAGGTTCCTCGCCGACATCACGCGCTTCGAGCAGCAGCTCGCCGAGGAGAAAGCGCACGCGCAGGCGTTCCTCGCGCAGGTCTACGCCGCGGTTCACGCCGAGCGTGCACAGCGCGCGCTGGATGCCGCGAAGGATCACGGCGCCGACGCGTCGATCGCGCAGCTCGGTGGGGCCGAGCCCGAGCCGGCGGGCAGTGCCGGCGGCGCCGAGCCCGCGGCCGGGGCAGCCGCCGACACCGCCGCGCTGCAAGGCGCGCCCGATCCGAGCGGCGAAGCGCACGACGCCGAGGTTCGCGCCGCCGCCGGCTACGTGTCATCCCAGGCCGACAACATGGTCGCGCAGCTCGATACGCGCGCGACCGAGTACTCCGACGATCTCGCGCTCGCGATGACGAACCGGACCGGCGCCGATGGGTCGGGCCACGATCTGCAGGCGCCGGCGAAGCAGCAGTCGAAGCAGGTCGTCGACCTGTTCAAGCAGCAGGCCGACGCGACCAAGCACGAGATGCAGGGCTTCCAGAGCCTGTCGATCGATCCGAGCTCGGCCCGCCGCATCGCCGACACGATCATCGCCGCGGCCGAGCACCTCGACGCCGACTTCCAGGAATCCCAGCAGGCGCTCGAGCAGCTGTTCGCGCGCACGTATCAGGGCATCAAGGACGGCAAGCGCACGCTCAAGAACCGGCTGCTCGATGGCGACAACGTCGTCGGCCGCGTGAATCAGGGCGCGTCGCACCTCGAGGACGAGGCAAACGACGCCGCGATGCCGAAGATGAACACGGCGTGGGACACGGTGTCGCAACCGATCCAGGTGCCGAAGGCGCCCGCGCCCGCGCCGGCGCCGAGCGCGGAGCCGATGTCGATGCCGCCGCCGCAGCCCGCGCCGCAGCCGGACGCGGCGGTGCAGCGCAAGGAAGTCGCCGGCGGTGGCGACGACGCCGGCGGCGAGGACCCGTCGGCGATCGCGGAGCGCGGCACGCAAGGCCCGGGCGGGCAGCTGCCGCACCTCGCCGCGATCCAGCGCAGCTTCGGCCGCCACGACGTCTCCGCCGTGCGCGCGCACCACGATGACGAATCGGCGGCATCCGCGCGCGAGCTCGGCGCGACGGCGTTCACGCGCGGCGACGCGGTCGGGTTCGCCGAGGCGCCGAGCCTGCACACCGCCGCGCACGAAGCCGCGCACGTCGTCCAGCAGCGCGCCGGCGTGCAGCTCAAGGGCGGGGTCGGTGCCGCGGGCGACCAGTACGAGCGACACGCCGACGCGGTCGCCGACCGGGTCGTGCGCGGCGAGTCCGCGGAGGCGCTGCTCGATCAGCATGCCGGCAGCGGCGGCGCCGGCGGCGTCGTGCAGCGCGAGGCCGCGCCGACGCAGACGCCCGATCCCGATCACGTCAAGCAGCTGCGCGCGAACGTCACCGATCCGTGGACGAAGCTGCTGCCCCAGATCATCACGCCGGCCGACCCCGCGAAGGTCAAGTCGGTGCGCAACTCGACGTACACGTACCTGGTCCAGAACATCGTCGGCTACGAAGCGTTCGCCGCGTTCCTGCTCGGCGATCCGGCGACGTCGACCTACTTCACCGCGGTCAAGGACGTCGAGGACCACGTCGGCAAGGATCGCGATCCTTACGCGCAGATCCAGCAGGCGGTCGCCGAGCTCGGCGCCGCGAAAGCCGATGACAAGGCGACCGCCCAGCGCCTGCACGGCGTCTGCCTCGCGCAGTACGTGCGGATGTCGATCGACGGCCGCGTGTACGTGCGCGACCAGCCGTTCGTCACCTCGATCGCGTTCGAGCCGGTCAAGAAGCTGTTGCGCGGCGAGTCGGCGCTCGTGCCGCTCGACGTCGCCGACAAGCAGAAGCCGGGCGACGCGCCCGAAGACAAGGAGCTCGACGCCAAGGCGAAGGCGTTCTCCGATCGGATCCTCGCCGAGGATCCGGCGAAGCGCACGCAGGCCGACAAGGATCGCCGCCGCCAGCTCTCGAACGACCTGCAGGCCGCCGACGGCCGCGTGCTCGATCGCCTGCGCTCCGACGTCCACGTTTCGATGAAGCTCGCCGCGATCTCGCAAGCCGATCGCGACGCGATGGACGGCACGCCGTACATCGATCTGACGAGCGCGGTCGATTCGGTCCAGCAGCTCTGGCACGACTGCCTGGAGGCCGACGAGCCGACGCGGTTCGCGAAGCTCAAGGCGTACATGGAGGCGCGGCCGGGCGACAAGAACCTGGCGGCGCGCCAGCGCGTGATGCAGTTCCAGCCGCTCGCCGATGCGATCACGGGCATGTCGGTCGAGCACCAGCGCGACCTGTCGCGCTTGATCGCGCGCGGCACCGCGGAGCGTGCGCCGGTCGATATCATCCAGGACGCGGCGGTCGGCAAGGCCACTGCGCCCGAGTCGCTGAAGGCCGCGGTCGCGCTGTCGCGCGAGCCCACGTTCGCGCAGTACGAGACCGATCAGCTGTTCCGTCACGCGATCGAGACCGGCGTCAACCGCCAGCCGACCGAGGTCGAGGGCCTGACCACGTCGGTCTACGACTTCGCGATGCGGATGTGGGGCAAGAACCCCGCCGCGGTGCCGGCCGATCCCGAGAGCAAGCTCGACAAGGGCGAGGCCAGCCCGACGACCGAGCCGCCGCCCACGCCCGACGAGATGGCGAAGATCAACGCGGTGTTCCCGCCGACGCTCGATCGCCTCGCGAAGGAGCTGCACAGCTGGGTCTACGTGTCGAGCGCGAACGTCAAGGCGATCTTCCTCGAGTTCGAGAACAAGTGCGCGGCGCCGGAGCTCGTCGCGCTGTTCCGCCGCGCGGCGATGAACCCGGGCGCCGAGCTCAACAACCGGTGCAACGCGGACTCGCGCATCGGCAACATCCGCAACCAGCTGCACAACCACGTCGACGAGGAGACCCGCCAGGTCGCCGAGCGCGTGCTCGCGATCCGGATCGACGCCGCCACGATGGGCCGGATCGACGGCAACGTCACGACCGCCGACGATCAGAAGGCGGCGAAGGGCCTCGTCCCGCTCGCGCAGGCGCTGCGCGAGGTCAAGGTCGTCGGCGACACCACGATGACGCAGCTCGTGCGGTCTCGCGCCGAGCAGATCGAGGTCAAGCTCGACGAGATGCACGTGTGGGGCAAGTGCAAGGGCCCCGACATCGTCCACATCTACCGCGACCTCGCCGGCAAGCTCGGGTGCCCGGCCGAGGTGCCAGCCGGCAGCCCGCCGCAGCGCGTGATCGACATGCTCGTCACGTTGACGGGCATGGAGGCCGGTCGGATCCACGCGGTCGAGCTGCTCGTCAACGAGTTCCACGAGCTGCCCAAGGGCGGCGACCTCGCCGGCAAGATCAAGGAGCGCGTCAACGACAACGAGGTCGCGCAGACGCTCGCCGACATGACGCTCGATGCCGCGTCGGTCGCGGCGCGCAACCACGTGCCCGACGCGCCCAAGCCGGGCACGTTCGACGCCGAGTCGCAGACGTTGTTCGACGCGCTGAGCGCGGCGCAGAGCAAGGCCTCGGGCAAGGTCCCCGAGGAGAACGACATCGCGCCGGCGGGCAAGGCGTGGGCTCACGCCCGCACGCTCGACGCCGCACAGGCGCCCGCTGCGAGCTCGACCGTCGCGCCGCCGCCGGCCACCGGCGCCGCGCCGGAGACGTTCGCGGGCACGTACCGCCGCACGTACGGCATCGAGCCGCACCGCCACGTCGTCGAGGTCGCGCGCGCGCTCGTCTACACGTACAACAACGTCCAGAACGTCGACAGCACGGAAGCGCTGAAGAGGATCTGCGGCTGGCTCCAGATCTCGACCGACGAGGCGCATGCCGAGATCAAGGCGCCCGCCGACAAGGCGCCGCCCGAGCAGACACTGCCCAGCGGGTTCACGACCAAGATGGCGATGGACGCCGCGAAGAAGATCTGGGACGGCCTGCAGAAGTCCGACGTCGTCCCGGTGCGCCACGAGCTCGAGGGTCGCCGTCCCGAGGAGCAGGCGCTGATCAAGCGCTGCTTCCTGCAGTACTCGGGCGACATCGAGCTCGAGTTCCTCGTCAAGCAGGCGCAGATGGCCGCGACCAAGCCGATGATCATCGCCGGCGCGGAAGGCCTGCACGGCCAGAACGCCGATCCGATGAAGGATGCCGGCATGAGCAACGTCCACGACGCGGGGTCGTGGACCGAGGCGCTCGACGTCGCGAAGCACGGCCACGTCGAGATCCTCACCCGCGTGCGCGTCGCGCTCGACAACGGCGATCGCAACGAGATCTTCCGCCTGGTCGACGACGCGACGCTGGCCGAGCGCAAGCAGATCCTGGGCGACGAGCCGACGATGGGCCGCCTGCGCACGAAGCTCGACAAGGCCGTCGACTACGACCGCGTGTACGGCGTGCTCACCGGCACCGCCGACATGGCGACGCGCCTGTACTCGCGCTCGGAAGGCAACGTCGACAGCTCGTTCTGGCGCCACTTCTCGGACACCGACACCGACGGCATGAAGCGCGACATCAAGGACTACGCGAAGCGCCGCGGCGAGTTCCACACGCGCGCGCTCGAGGATGCCGGCCAGAATCCGTCGGATCCGAGCTTCCGCGAGCAGGTCGACGGGCGCGTGCGCGCCGATCTGCTGCAGGCCTACAACAACCCCGACGCGCGCAAGGTCATCGAGCAGGAGTTCCCGGCCTGGTCGGTCACGTTCTGGCAGGCCCACCCGAACGAGCTCAGCGGCAACGGCCGCGCGGTCGAGGGCATGCTGCTCAACGGCGGCCAGGACTCCAACACCGCAGCGATCTCGTCGGATGGCTTCGAGTGGTCGAGCGACCTGCTCGCGCAGACGCGCGCGCTGCCGCCCGCGCAGCGCAAGCGCTATCGCGCCGATCCGGAATTCCTGCGCAAGGTGTGGGAGCGCTGCACCGACATCAAGAACCGCAAGCTCATCCTGCTCGCGCTGCAATCCGACGAGCCGGTCGGCGAAGACCACATCAGCAAGATCGTCGAGCTGGCGGACGGCATGAACAGCGGCGCCGAGGTGCGCGACAACATCGCGCGGCTGTCGACGCGCGAGATCGCGCGGCTCCGGTCCGAGCCCGATCTCGTCAACGAGATCAGCGTCGGCCTCGACGCCGACGAGCAGAAGCGATTCCGGACCATCCTCGCATTCGACACCGCGGCCGCGGTGAGCGCGCTCGACGCGCACGAGGGGACCGCGCCCAAGTCGGTCGACGGCAAGGACGCGGCGACGACGCCGGGCGACCCCACGAAGCACTACGAGCTCGGCAAGGATCAGGTCGGCCGGCTGTCGAAGGACGAGCTCGAGCGCCTGGGTTACCTCGTCGAGCAGTCGAAGCAGCGGCTGCACCTCGGCGCGAAGGCGTCGTGGACGCGCCTGCTCAGCGAGGCCGTCGAGGTGTGCAAGGCGGACTTCAAGCCGAAGTTCGAGCCGCCGACGATGACGCAGGATCCGCCGAAGCCCGGCGAGGACCGCGCGAAGCTGCTCGGCGATTACATGTCGAAGGTGAGCGCCGAGCAGACCGCCCAGGAGCTGCGCCTGCGCACCGCGGTGTGGAACGACGTCGCCGCCGACGTGCTCGATGCCGCCGATCAGAACAAGAAGCCGGGCAAGCAGAGCGGCTGGATCCAGGACGCGGTGATCAGCAAGAAGGACCCGTCCGACCACCGCCTCGAGGAGAGCTTCTCGGGGATCGCGACGATGTTCAACGACGACTCGGACATCGAGGCGACGATCAAGGGCGCGAGCGAGGACCACATCATCAACCAGTGGTCGAGCGTCGCGCAGAAGAAGTACGACGGCGCCGGCGGCGAGTCGTTCAAGCAGGTCTACGCGACCTACCGCGGCGCGCAGACGACCGCGCAGCCGCCGACCCAGAGCGCGCCGCCGCCGCCTGCGCCCCCCGCGCAACAGCAGGCCACGCTCAACTTCCAGCGCTACGTGGTCGAGCCGTCGATCGTGTTCGAGAACATCGTGCTGCCTCGCTCGGGCTCGGTGTTCAAGGATCACGACCCGACCACGCGGCCCGACCAGCAGCTCGATCGCAAGAATCCGCAGTTCGCGAAGTATCGCGGCTGGCTCAACGACCGCATCCGTGCGCTCGATCCGGGCAAGGTCGCGGTCGCGATCGGTGCCCCGGCCGGCTCGGCCGACGCGCTCGCCGTGGCCAGCCGCCTGCGCGGCGCGCTCACCGCGTTCCACATCGCGCAGGAGGACTACGCGAAGGAGCGCGGCGATGGCCAGGGCGCGTTCGGCAACGATGAAGGCCGCCAGCTCGACCAGGCGTTCGGCGACTACCGCCAGGACATCAACGCCGCCGAGGATCAGACGAAGCAGGGTGGCGACATCTCGGATCGCGAGAAGCGCGAGCTCGACAAGCGCGACGACGACCTGCACGGCCGCGCGACCGACTACGCGGCGGCCAAGGAGCAGGCCGCGACGATCGCCGCGACGGTCGTCGGCATGGTCGTCGGCATCGCGGTCACCGCGCTCACCGCCGGCGCCGCGACGCCGCTCGCGATGATGTTCTACGGTGCGGTCACCGCAGCGGCGGCAGCGACCGGCGAAGCCGCGACGCGCCAGGCGATCCTCGGCGATCGCGGCTACGACATGGGCGGCGAGGGCGCCAAGGCGATCGGCGCCGCGGCGCTCACCGGCTTCGTCGCCGGCGGCGCGCAGTTCTACTCGGCGCAGATCACGCGCGGCCTGGTCAACGCCGGCACCGCGGCGCAGCAGGGCGCGATCATCAACCAGATCGGCGAGCTCAAGGCGCCGCTGTGGGAGCGCGTGCTGCAGACCGGCGCGCGCACCGCGGTGCAGTCGACGATCACCGGGCTCGCCGACACCGCCGGCTCGGCGCTGTCGCCGACGATCTGGATGCACGGCTGGAACGAAGGCTGGCTGCGCGCGATGGACGAGGGCGGCAAGGAGCTCAAGAGCAAGCCCGGCCAGATCATCCGCGCGACGATCGCCGCGATGCTCGGCCAGACCATCCGCGAGTCGGTGGTGCCGAACTACGAGCTCGAGGACGACAACCAGGTCAAGGCCGGCAAGCGCATCGGCATGAAGCGCGTGCTCGCGCAGGTCGCGAACGACCTGCCGACGAACACCGCGACCGCGGTCGTCGACGTCGGCATCGGCGCGGCGACCGGCCAGATCACGTCGGTGCGCGCCGGCGTCGGCTCGGCCGGCACGCAGATCGCGGCCGGCGCGCGCGACGAAGGCGCGGCGCTGCAGGAGGGCTCGATCGAGCGCACGCACGCCGAGCGCTTCGCCGAGACCGAGCTGCGGCTGCACCCCGAGTCGTTCACGACCGATCACGAGCGCGAGCTCTACGCGGACGCGGTCGAGAAGTCGATGGCGCGCGGCGAGCCGCCGTCGGCGACCGACTTCGCGGCCGCGCGCAACGCGATCGCGCTCGCCACCGCGTCGAAGAGCCCGTACTGGGCGTCGCTCACGCCCGAGCAGCAGTCGCAGTTCATCGCATGGGTGCGCGAGGCGCCGACCGAAGAAGAGTTCCACGTGCGCGCGGCGCGCAACCCGTCCGAGGCGATCAAGGGCATGAAGCCGCCCGTGTCCGGCGGCGAGGTCAGCTACGCGCCCGGCAGCGAGCCGGCCAAGGCGCGCGACCAGCGCGTCGCGGCCGAGACCGCGAAGGCGAAGATCGGCGAGCTGGTCGAAGCCGCGATGGCGAGCCAGCACGCGGCAACCGCCGATGCCGCGCGCGCCGCGATCCAGCAGATCACGGCGGCGCAGGATACCGCGCGCGCGCAGTCCGACGTCGCACGCGCGGCGGCCGGCAAGATCCACGCGCAGCTCGAGGCGCTGGCGAAGAACTCGTCGGATCGCGGTGCGGTCGAGGCCGAGGTCGGGCTCGCCGACGCCGCGCTCAAGAACGCCGACGCGCTGGTCGTGATCCTCGACGAGGTGCGCGCGGAGGCCTATCGCGTCGCCGAGGCCAAGCACCTGCTGCCGCTCGGCTTGCCGCCGCCGGGACCGCGGCCGCCGCGCACGAACTGGGAAGGCCTGCAGCCCGGCGAGGTGCCGCCCGATGTCGACGCGGCGCAGCGCGTACAGCTCGAGCAGGCGAAGAAGATCTACGACTCGCTCAAAGGCGACAAGTTCCAGAGCGACGACAACGCGCGCTCGGCGTGGGCGAAGTACCTCGTCGAGCACGGCATCGAGGTGCCCGGTTACGTCCACGACACCGCGCAGACCGCGAAGAACGAGATCCGCGAGGTCAAGCAGCCCGAGAAGCCTCCCGCGGAGCACGCCGACTCGACGATCGCGGCCGATGCGGTCAGCGGCGAGCAGCGCATGGCCAACACCGGCCACGTGTCGTTGCAGCAATCGCTCGCCGCGTTCGATCAGGTGATCGCGGGCTCGTCGATGCTCGTCGGCGCGAAGCACGCGCCCGGCAGCGACGCGGTCACCGTCGACATCGTCCACGGCGACAAGACCAAGTCCGAGCTCAAGATCAAGATGAAGGAGCCGCAGCCGACGACCGACGGCGCGCTCGCCGCGACCAAGGGTGGTCCGCCCGGCGAGGTCATCGTGTGGGTGTCCGACACGATCACCGACGAGCATGTCGAGCGTGCGCTCGGCGGCATCATGGCCGAGGTGATCGCGCGCGCGCAGAACGGCGGCAAGACCGACACCGGCCACGCCGCCGAGTACGGCGAGCTCGACGCGATGTTCGGCCGCCTGCAGGAGGTCAAGGATCAGCCTGCGGCCGGCAAGCAGAGCGGCGATTCGAAGCAGATCACCGAGGCCGCGCTCGCCGCGAGCAAGCAGGAGAGCCCCGGCCGGATCTCGGCCGAGATCGATCTGATGCTGTTCCAGCTCGGCATCACCAAGCCCGGCGTGAACCGCGAGGACGAGCTCGCGAAGCTGCCGCCCGAGCTCGCCAAGCGCGTGCGCGATCACCTCGCCGCGCACGACGTCGCCGGCTACAACCCGCAGGCGGTCGTCACCGATCCCACCAAGATCGCGCGCCCGCAGCCGACCGAGGCCACGACGCTGGGTACGTCGAGCGTGCTGCCCGGCGCGCCCGCGGCCGACCAGATCCACCCGTACACGCAGGCCGACTACCCGAAGCTGCTCGAGCTGCGCATGCACATGGAGTCGATCAAGGAGATCGACGCGCGCCTCGCGCAGCGCGATCAGAACGGCGCGAGCGGCTCGAAGATCGCGCAGGGCGAGACGTTGCGCCGCCGCGAGCACGTCGCCGAGGTCAAGCGGCTGCTCGGCGAGCTCCAGCTCGGCGGCACCGACAAGGCGTACTACGACGCGCGCCTCAAGGAGCTCGAGGCCGTGTTCCCCGGCATCGGCACCGAGGTCGCGCCGATGATCGAGCAGCGCCGGGCCAGCCGCGGGCGGGCGGAGGCCGCGCACCGCGAGGCCGAGGCGTTCCGCCAGGCGCAGATCGTCGCGATGCAGAACCTCGCCGCGGTCGTCGCCGCCGGCAACCCGTTCCTGTGCGATCGCCTGGTCGTCGGTGCCGGGATGGCCGGCCTCGCCGACGTCGGCTCGCTCGGCGTCAAGCCCGAGGGCGGCCAGATCGATCCGCGCAAGCTGCTCGTCGTCGGTGGCCCCGACCTGATCGCGCGGCTCGATCCGACCGGCTTCTGGGGCCAGCGCGCCGAGGTGTTCGATCCGAGCAAGGGCATGAGCGAGGCCCACCCGATGTTCCGCGACGGCCGCGAGGGCACGCTGCAGAACACCGTCGAGGATCAGGGCGAGTTCGTGCACGTCGGCGAGCTCAACGACTCGATGGACCTCGCGCGCAAGCAGATGGGCGTGACGCCGCTGCAGGCGAAGGTCGAGGCCGTGCAGCTGTTCAAGGAAGGCCACCCGTTCGATCCGCCGTGGGCCGAGTCGGCGAAGGGCTACGAGGTGCGCGTCGCGGTGCGCATGCCGGACGGTCAGATCCACTACATCTACACGCACAACACCGACATCACGACCGGCCTCGGCGCGACCGCGATGCCGAACGAGGCGATCCTGTCGCAGAAGGATCGCGAGCAGCTCATCAAGAGCGGGACGGTCACCGGCGGCGAGCAGCTGATGATGGGCAAGAGCGTCCAGGGCCAGCGCGTGCTCGTGGTCGCGTTCGGCCCGACCGGCGCGTGGACCGCGGTCGAGGCGGTTCGCCAGGGCGCCACACGCGTCGACTGGGCCGGCGCGGCGGGCGCGGAGTTGAAGAACGAGTCGTCGCTCGCCGGCGTGCGCGCGCTCGATCGCACGCAGGACGCGTTCACGCCGACCTCGAACATCCACATCACGACGAACCGCATCGTCAGCATCGAGGGCGGCGAGAACGGCGCGACCGTCACCTACGCGTACGGCGATGGCGAGCACGCGAAGACCTACCAGGTCCACTACGACAAGGTCCTGATGACGATGGGCTTCGATTCGACCGGCAAGAAGCCGAGCGGTACGTCCGACGCGTCCGTCGCCGGCACGATCCTCGGCGACACCCCGATGCGCGCGCAGAAGGGCACCGCGGCACCGGTGCTGGAGAGCGACGAAGGCGCCGGCGCCGGTCACGTCCGCGTGATGGGCGCGGCCGCGTGGGACAACCCGGGCCTGACCTCGCCCGAGGACGCCGCCGAGCTCGACGCCCGCCGCAAGGCGATGACGCCGGGGTTCAGCGCCGACACGCCCGACGCGCGCACGATGCAGGCCACCGGCCAGGCCGCCGACCTCGCGAACAAGAAGCCCGACGCGGAGTAGAGTCGGCGCATGAGCGACGACCGCGCCCGGTTTGGCGAGCAGCAGCGCGAGCTCGCGGCGATGACGCCCGCGCAGCGCTACTCGAAGCAAGGGATGGCGCTCGCCGCCGAGATCGATCGCGCGATCGCGCAGCACGGGCGCAGCTGGGCCGGCCGCGTCGCCGACCTCGTCGACGCCTACGACTTCAAGCGCGGCGAGCTCGTGAAGGTGGTCGTGCGCGGCGACAAGCTGCCGCAGATCGCGAAGGAGCTGTTCGGGCTCGCGCCGATCGCGCACCTCGATCTCGCGCCGCCGCTCGCGTTCGATCGCGTCGTCGCCGTGCCCGAGCTCGCGAAGCTGGTGTCGTTTCAGGTCAACCGCGCGCGCGCCGCGTTCGGCGATCGCGAGGCGATGCAGCTCGCGCAGTGCAAGCACGCGGCGAGCTGGCGCTGGATCGGCCTGTGGGGCAACGCGATCACGCGCGCCGGCGTCGAGGCGCTCGCGGCGTCGCCGTACCTCGAGCGCGTCGTGTACCTCGGGCTGGTCGACAACCCGTGCGACGCGACGCCGTACGTGCTCGACGACGAAGGCGCGCAGACCGTGCAGCAGCCGGCGATCGCGATCGAGCTCGAGCGCACGTTCGGCGCGCGGCCGTGGCTGACCGGGCCGGCCGCCGGCGCGCCGTGGCCGCCCGATCGCTACGCGGTCTGAAGCCCGGAGCGGACCTCGCAGCCGAGCCGCGCCGCGATCGGATCGTGCGGCCCGAGCGCGAGCTCGAGCACGCGCACGCGGCTCGCGTCGGTCGCGCCGACGAACGCGCCCCAGCGCGTGGCGGCATCGTGATCGGTCGCGAGCCCGGTGACCACGCGCAGCGCGTGATCGAGCGTCTGCGGGCCGTACACCAGCGTCGCGCCCGGCACGACCGCGTCGGCGCGCGCGGCGATCCGGATCGAGACCGGATGCGACGCGGCGAGGATCGGATGGATGCGATCGAGCAGGCGAAGCTGCGCGCCGGTGATCGCGAGCTTGGTCGCCGCGGCGTGGAGGCGCGCGAGCGCGTCGTCGGGCAGCCACGCCGACAGCTCGATGCGATGGTCCTGGCCGGCCGGGCCCGAGAAGATCGTCGCGCGCAGCTCGCGGTCGCTCGTGGTCGCCGGCTCGCGATCGAACGCGCCGAGTCGCGCGACGACCTCGGCCGCGACGCCGGCCGACAGTCCGATCACCTGCGCGGCCTCGCCGTCGTCGGCGAGCGTCGCCGGGCCCGCGATCGCGAGCGACGCGCTCGGGCCGTCCGGGCCCAGCGCGTCGACGCCTCCGAGGCCGAGCGCGCGCTCGATCCACAGGTCGCCCTTGCGCGCCATCGCGGCGCGCGACAGCGCCTTCGAGCCGCTGACGCCTGCGGACAGCGCCGCCATCCGGCGCGCGAGGTAGTCGTCGGGGTCGATCGCGATGCCGACTCCGAACGTGCGCGCGTTGGCGTCGGTGAATGCCAGGACCTGACGAAATCCGCCCGCCCACACCTCGCCGAGGTGCTCGACCATCACCTTGGCGGTCGTCCCGATCAGCGCGGCGGCGACCCCGAGGCGCGCGGCGATCGCGGCTTGCTCGGACGGTGGGGCTAGTGGCATCGCGGGTGATCTTACCGCGTCGAGATCGCGCACAATAGGACCCCAGCCATGCCGACCCGCGACACGTTCTGTTCCTACTGCGGCACTCGCTTCGCGAGCCAGGACTCGTACCCGCGGACGTGCGGCGCGTGCGGCGCGCAGACCTGGGCCAACCCGGTGCCGGTCGCGGTCGCGCTGGTGCCGGTGACGGTCGGGGCGCGCACCGGGCTCCTCGTCGTGCGGCGTGCGATCCCGCCGGTCGGGGCGCTCGCGCTGGTCGGCGGCTTCGTCGAGGAGCACGAGTCGTGGCAGGTCGGCGTCGCGCGCGAGCTGCGCGAGGAGGTCAACGTCAGCATCGAGCCGGCATCGTTCGAGCCGCTGTGGTTCGCGTCGAGCGAGCCGCGCCCGAACCGCGTGCTGATGTTCGGTCTGACCAAGCCGATCGATGCCGCGCGCCTGCCGCCGTTCGTGGCCAACTCGGAGTCGAGCGAGCGCGGCGTGATCTTCGGCCCCGGGATTCCCGGCGACACGCTCGGATTTCCGCTGCACGCGCACGCCGCGCGCCGCTTCTTCGGCGCGGACGGCGCGCTCGCGTTCGTGCCGATGTGAGGGCCGATGTGAGGGTCAGCGTCGGGTCGCGCCGTCGGCCGAGCTCGCGCTGCGCCAGCGCTCGTGGACGACCGCGGCGCTCGGTGCACAGACGCGGAGCTTGTCGCTGCCGCTGACGGAGTCGAGCGGCTCGCCGCTGGCCATCGCGATCCGGACCCGCCGGTCGACACATGCCGTCGCGCCGTGCGGCGAGCCGGGCAGGTAGATCGGCTTCGCGGCGGCCGCGATCGAGTGGCCGGTCGCGCTCGACAGCACCGTGCCGGCCGGAATGAAGTCGTGATCGCGAAGCTCGAGCACCGACAGCCCGGAGTCGCCATCGGAGTCGTCGTCGTCGTCGTCGACCTCGCGAACGGACGCGGTCGGCACGGTCACGTCGAGCGCCGCGCAGCGGGTGTGGATCGAGAACAGCGTCGTCGCGCCGCGCCGATCGATCGAGGAGGCATGCGCGCCGCCCAGCTGCACCGCGCGGCCGCCGAGGATGACGCGGGTGTTCGGCGCGAGCGCGTAATCGCGGTCGAGCACGGCCGGAGCGGCCTTCGCGCGATCCGGCGTGTAGGCGTGGCCGACCGAGGCGGCGGGCAGCGACGCGACGATGGTCGCGCCGCGGACGCCGACGACGAACCGCTCGTCGCTGGTCGGGATCACGGCGGTGCCGGGGCGCAACGCGATGCGCGTGCCGTCGTCGAACGTCTGGGCGAACGGCTGGGTCACGACCGGCGCGAGATCGGCGCGCTTCACGAACAAGCGCAGGCGCGCGAGGTCATCGCTGGTGTCGAGGCGCGCGCCCGCGCAGTCGAGGCCGCGCGCCGGCTCGACCTCGACGAAGCCGTCCTTGGTGACGGACACGACGTGCATCGCGACGACCACGCCGAGCCGGTCCTTGCGCGCGCCACCGAGCTGCGCGGCATGCACGGTCTGGGCGCCATCGCCGGGGTCGGTGTAGAACGTCGCGTCGGCCCACACCAGCACGTTGCCGCGCAGCGCTTCGCCGTCGGCGGCGCCGGTCGGGTCGACGAGCTCTCCGGCGTACGCCGGGCCGGCGAGCACTGCGACGAGCGCGACGAGCTTCATCCTCACGCGCGGAGCTTTACGCAACTCTCGCGCGGGAAGCCATCACAATCGTTGTGCAAGGTCGTGCGCTACGTCAATGCAACAGCGTCACGGTGAGCCGGTCGTTCGGGACCTTGCTGTACACGTGCTTCGTGATCGGGCGGTAGAACGGCGGCTTCGCGATCGTGATGTCGATGCCGGTGAAGCCCATGACCTCGACGTTGGTCGGGCTCGTGCCGGCGCGATGGCCGCCGATCGAGATCGTCGCGCCGCTCGGCGTGGTCTCGATCATCAGGTGGTGCATCGGCCGCTGCAGCGTGACGTCGACGGCCTGCGCCGGCTTGTCGGTGGTCGGCGTCACCGTGCGCTGGCCGGTCTCGTAGCGCGGGTGCGAGATCGCGAGCTGGCGCTTCTGACACGGTCCGGCGATCGTGAGCGGCGACGGCCCGGCGCGCTCGCCGTCGATCTCGACGATCGAGCCGGCCGGCGTGCTCGTCACCGTGATCTTGCACGGGCCCGCGCCGACCGTCGGCACGCCCGCCGCCGCCGCCGTCTCGTCGGGCGGCGGATCGACGATCGCGTGCGCCGGCGTCGTCGCCGGCGACGTCGCGGGCGCGGCGGTCGCGTGCACGACCTTCGCGGGCGCCGGCGTGGGCGTCGGATCGGCCGGACCCGCCGCGCTCGAGCTGCCCGAGCGCGCGAGCGCCGCGACCAGCACGATCACGACGAGCGGCAGCGCGGCGACGGCGATCACGAGCCAGCGCCGGCGCGGATCGCGCACGAGGTTCGCCCACGACTCCCTCGCGCGCACCAGAGCCGGCTTGTGCAGCACGGGCGCGAACGTCGGCGGCGGCACCGATGGGTACGCGGGCACCGGCATCGGCGTCGGCGGCAGCGGCGCGACCAGCGGCATCGGCATCGCGGGAATCGGCGGCGGCCGGATCGCGGGCTCGGAGACCAGATCCTCGGGCGCGAGCTCGAGCGCGGGCTCCGACATCCGGCGCTGCGCTTCTTCCACCGGCGCCGGCACGACCGGCACGGCCATCGGCATCGGCGTGTTGCGGCGCGGCATCGGCGCGAGCAGCGGCGGCGCGACGGGCGGATCCTGCAGGTCCTCGGGCGGCGGCTCGACCGGGAAGAAGTTGCCGGTCTCCTCGTAGATCGTGCAGTCGACGAAGCCCTCGAGCGACTCGTCGGCGATCCCGCTCAAGGGATTCGCGGGCAGCACGAGGTCGCCGCCGGGCGTGCGCGCATCGTCGGTGGCGGTGGCGGTGGCGGCGGTCGGTGGCACGGCCGGCGGCTCGGTGACGTCGGTGTTCGCGGCGTCGGCGGGCGCGACCGGCGCGGCCGCGCGCTCGCGATCGGCGGTGATCGCGCGCGCGACGAGCAGCTGCTCGAAGACCTTTTCGCTGTCCGCGGTCAGCTTGCGGATCCCGAACTGGATGCCGGGCCGCCCGAACCGGTTCGACGGCGTCGACCACGAGTCGATCACGACACCCATCCCGCGCAGCGCGGGCTTGCCGTCGGCGAGGTCGATCGAGAACGCGGTCTCGAGCCCGACCGGACGCGTCGCGGGGGTCGGCACGAACACCGATTGCGCATCGCAGTGGCGCTGGAACATCGCGACGAACTGCTCGAGCGACGCGCATCGCGTGGCGAAGCGCAGACCCTTCATGCGCCGCGGCTGCTGCTGGATCGCCTCCACCCAGGGGAATTGTAATACCGTGTGGCCGTGAGCGTGCGCAGCATCTTCAGGCGCATCGGCACCGCGGTCGTGGTGCTGGTGATGCTGTCGGGCGGTGCGCTCGTGGTGTGGAACGTGTTCGGGCAGGGGCCGTACGGCGACAGCTGCCACATCTCGCTCGGCTGCAAGTCGTTTCTATGCGTGCACCACGCGGTCTCGGGCGACTCGCAGGTGATTTCGGACGGCCGGTGCACGAAATCCTGCGACCGAGACGAGGATTGCGGCACGGCCGCGAAGTGCGTCGTGCTCGGCGAGGCCGCTCGCGACGATCTGCCGCCGTTCGGCAAGCCCGAGCGGGCTTGCCTGCTCGCGCGCTAGTGGCTCGGGGTCGGGGTGCCGGTCGGCAGCCGCTTGAGCGTGCGCTGGGCGTCCTCGCGATGCTGCTCGTCTTCGTCGGCCGGCGTGCACTCGGTGTGGCTCATCAGCGAGCCGGTGTCGCTCACCTCGTGACAGATCATGGCGCTTCCCGAGCCCGAGCCGGAGCCCGAGCCAGACCCCGAGCCCGACTTCGCGCCCGATCCCTGACTCGAGGTGGCGCCGCACGCGGCGGCAAGGGCGACGGCGACCACGAACAGACAGCGATGCATCGCCGGCGAGCGTACCGCGAAGTGTTAGGATCGTCGCATGGTCGTGCACTCGGCGGGCTCGGCGGCCGCGTTTTCTCCGGCCGCGCGTCCGCGGCTGGCGGTCGCGAGCGACGGTACGCTGGCGGCGGTACACGAGCCGACGCGGGTGTCGGTGATCGAGCTACCCGGCGCCGCCGCATTTGCCGAGATCGTCATCGATCCCGAGGCCGGCGCCAGCGACGTCGCGTGGGTGGGGGCGCCGCCGCGGCTGCTCGTACTATCGCGGTTCGCGGCGCACAGCACGGTGCACCTGGTCGACCCGTACGGTCCGCGCACGATCGCCGAGATCCGGCTCGAGGCGCCGATGAAGCTGTACGCGGTCGCGGGTGCGCACGCGCTCGCGGTCGGCACGCTCGGCGCCGCCGTGCTGGTCGCGACCGACACCCACGTCACGCCGTACCAGTTTCCCGCGCGCGCCGTGCCGGTGGCGGCCGGCGCCGCCGGCACCCAGTTCGTGGTCGGCCTGAACGGGACGATCGAGGAATGGGATCCGCAGAGCCGGATGCCGAAGCGGCGCATCAAGCTGGCCCGCGCCGGCGCGATCACCGCGGTCGGCGGCAGCGATCGCGTCGTGTGGTGGACGACGCAAGCCGATCCGACGCGTCTCGAGGTCTCGCCGCTGGTCAACCGCGGCCAGCCCAAGCTGCACGAGCTGCCCGAGCCGATCGCGCACGTCGCGTCGCATCCGCGCAGCGACTTCGTCGCCTGCATCGGCGCCGACACCGGCCGCGTCTTCGTCGTCGACCTCGACGGCCGCAGCGGCCTTCGCGTGATCGGCCTCGAGGGCATCGAGCGCGCCGAGACCGCCGCGCTCGTCGTCGGCCGTGTCGTCGGCGTGCTCGCCGCGCAGGCGAACCATCCGATCGCGCTCGTATCGCTCGATCGCGATGGCCCGCCGCCGCCGCGGCGTCCCGAACGTGAGGGCGACGAGGCCGAGTCGCGAAAACGATCGTCGCTCTACGACGATCCGGATCCCGTCGCCGTTCCCGCAGCCGCAGCCGCAGCCGCTGCCGCACCCGCTGCCGCTGCCGCACCCGCAGCCGCAGCCGGTGCCGCACCCGCTGCCGCAGCCGCGTCCGGGTCGGTCGGCGCCAAGGTCGCCGAATGGCGCGAACGCTCCGGTCCTCGCCCGCGCATCCCGACTCCGGTTCCCGTCCCGGTCGCTCCGGCCGTGGTCGACTGGCCCGAGCAGCGCCCGACCTGGCGCGACGACGCCACGCTGTGGGCGCGCGCGGTCGCCGCCGGCTCGGTCGATCGCGACGCGCCGGTCGCGCGCGCGATCGACGACCTCGCGCTGCGCTTCGATCTCCCCAGCGCGCTGCGGCCCGCGCTCGTGCTGCTCTACGGCGCGCATCTCGCCGGCGAGGCCGGTGCGGCGCCGTTCGACGTCGCCCGCGTGCTCGGCCGGCGCTGGGACGACGCGCTCGGCCGCGGCGTGCTCGCCGAGCGCGGCGTCGCCGTCTATCGCGATTCGCGCGTGCGGCTCGCGCCGGCGATCCTGCGCGCGCTCGACGAGCTCGCGCCGCGCACCGGCACGCTCGTCGGCAGCCCCGGGCAGGTCGCGCTGCTCGGGCCGTGCGTCGTGGTCGCGTCCGCCGACGAGCCGCTCGGCGTGGTCGCCGAGCGCTGCCTGCCGACCGTCGGCGGCGCCATCCTCGCCGCGCACCCGCACGCCGACGTCCACGAGCTCGCGCTCGAGGCGCGTGCGTTCGGTGCCGTGCCGATGCGCCGCGGCGGCGAGCCCGGCGATGCGCCGTGCGTGCTGGTCGCGCCCGACGACGCGGCCGCCGATGGGCTCGGCCTGCCGCGCCTCTAAAGAACGGAATTACCGCAAAGGCGCCGAAGACGCCAAGGCGCGGAAGAACACGATCGGGCCCGATCCACGCTCCTGGCGTCTTGGCGCTCTGCGTGGCGTCTTGGCGGCAATCTTCCTACGCCGCGCCGACCACTTCGTCGCGCAGATAATCCTTCTTCTTCCCGGCCAGCGCGCACGCGACCTTCGCCGCGCTCCAGCCCGCCGCGAGCGCGCCCTCGGTGCCGAGCGCGGGCAGCATGGTGTCGCCGGTCAACGTCAGGTTCTTGAGCCCGGTCGTGTAGGGCAGGGCGCCGAGCCCGGCCGTTCCCTCCATCGTGCCGACCCACACCGGCGACATCGCGACCGGCAGGTGGCGCGGCACGTCGTAGCTGCCGCGCCCGCCCGGCACCTGCGGCGGCGTCGCCTCGAACGGCGAGTGCGCGAGCACCAGGTGCTTCTCGAAGAACGGCATCACCTCGCCGAGCCGGCGCCACAGCCCGGTGCGCAGCGCGGCGCAGCGCGCGGCGAGCCGGTCGACGTCGACCGCGGCATCGGCGCCGACGATCGCCGCGACCGTCGCGACGACGCGGCCGGAATCGTCGGTCTCGCCGAGGTGGATCGAGAACGCGGCGTCGCCGATCGGCTCGCCGTCGGGGTTCGCGAGCACGGCGACGGTCGGCGCCATGTGCTCGGGGATGCCGGCCTCGTCGAGCACGACGTTGAGCGTGTAGCGGTAGCCGACGAGCTCGATCGTCTCGGCGAGCTCGGACAGGCGCTTCGGCGCCTTCTTGCCGAGCAGCTCGGCGAGCTCGCGCGGCGGGATCGACGCGACGACCTGGCCGGCGCCGATCTCGTCGCCGTTCGCGAGCGTGATCGCCGAGACCTTGCCCCACGACACGCTCGCGTCGGTGACCTTGCCGGCGCGGAGCTCGCCGCCGGCGGTCGTGAGCTTCTCGACGAGCAGCTCGCGGATCGCGTCGCCGTCTCCGCGCAGCGCGGGCGGGCCGGCGTGCCAGGCGTCGAGCGCGCGCGCGATCGCGGCCGGCGGCGGCGCGGGATGGCGCAGCGCGATCGCGGCGAGATGGCGCGCCCACTTCGCGTACGGCGCTTGCTCGGTCTCGCTCCACCACGCCGACGTCGCCGACGCGGCCGCTTCGGCGAGGCGCGTGACCTCGCGCTTCTCGAAGAATCCGACCGGCGGGAACGCGTGCTCGCTCGCGAGCAGCGGGTCGCACAGCCGCGCCAGCTCGGTCGCTTGCTTCCAGCTCGCGTGCCACGCCTCGCCGGTCTGCGGCAATTCGCGGGCGAGCTCGCCGGCGAGCCGATCGGGGCCGAGATCGACGCGCAGATCGGGCGCGACCAGCTGCGCTGCGATGCGCGGCTCGCGCAGCTTGCGGCGGAGCGCGAGCTCGGCGTGCAGCTCCTTGAGCACGCGCTCGCCCGGCGAGCCGGCGTGGACCGGCCACATCGCGGGCTCGACCGGCAGCTTGTGCGGGCCGAGCTGGTAGCGGGCCGGCCGATCGTCGCCGAGCACGAGCGTGCGCATGCCGCGGCGCGCGCACAAGGTCGCGCACGCGAGCGCGGCGAGATCGTCGCCGAGCACGACCAGGTCGTAGGTATTAGAGGGCATCTCGAAATCCCGCGTGAGGCGAGAGCAAGCGATGCGCGGCGCAGCGCGGCGCACGCCCGTAGCGATCCGCCCGCAGCGCGACGCTCGCAGCCCGCGGGGGATTTCGAGATGCCCTCTTAGGCAAGGTCCACCACCTGTCGACCTTGGCACGACAGCTTGCCCGCCGCCAAGCGCTGGACGACGCGCGGCAACAGGCGATGTTCTTCGCGCTGGATCCGCGCCTGCAGCGCGTGGGCGTCGTCGCCGGGCTCGATCGCGACGCACGCCTGCGCGATGATCGGCCCGCCGTCGAGCGTGCCGTCGACGAAGTGCACGGTGCAGCCGGTCAGCTTCGCGCCGTGCGCGAGCGCCTGCGCCGCCGCGTCGACGCCGGGAAACGCGGGCAACAGCGACGGGTGCGTGTTGACGATGCGCAGCGGGAAGCGCTCGACGAAGTGCGGCGTGAGCACGCGCATGAAGCCGGCGAGCACGACCGCCTCGACGCCGCGCGCGCCGAGCTCGGCGAGCAGCCGATCCTCGAAGCTCGCGCGGTCGGCGAATGCCTTGTGATCGACGACGACCGCCGGCTTGCCGGCGCGCTCGGCGCGGCCGAGCGCGGCCACTCCGGGCTTGTTCGAGATCACGATCGCGATCCGCGCCGGCGCGAGCTCGCCGCGGGCCTCGGCGTCGAGCAGCGCCTGCAGGTTCGTCCCGCTCCCCGAGACGAGCACGCCTACGTTCACGAAGTCATCCGCGAGGGCTCGCCGCCCGCGCGCGGCACGAGCCGCCCGACCACGCGCGCCTGCGAGCCCGCGAGCAGCGCGACCGCGCGCGCCGCGGCGTCGGCCGGCACCACGATCAGCATGCCGAGGCCCATGTTGAACGTGCGGCGCATCTCGGCGCCATCGACGCCCGCGCTCGCGATCAGCTGGAAGATCGCCGGCACCTGCCACGTGCGCGGGTCGAGCTCGACCGCGAGCGCGTCGTCCGCGAAGATGCGCGGCGGGTTCTCGACCAGGCCGCCGCCGGTGATGTGCGCGGCCGCCTTCCACGGCGTCGCGCTCTCGTTCAGGCGACGAAACGCGTCGGCGTAGATGATGGTCGGGCGCAACAGCTCGTCGGCGACGGTCGCGCCGCCGAGCACGTCGGGCCGGGCGTCGAGCGGCAGCGCGAGCACCTCGAGCACGACCTTGCGCGCGAGCGAGTGGCCGTTCGAGTGCAGGCCCGCCGACGGCAGGCCGATCACGACATCGCCGGCCACGAGGTCGCGGCGCGGCCGGATCTGCGCGCGCTCGACGACGCCGACGCAGAATCCCGCGAGGTCGTAGTCGCTGCCGTGATAGAGGCCGGGCAGCTCGGCGGTCTCGCCGCCGACCAGCGCGCACCGGGCCTGGCGGCAGCCGTCGGCGATGCCGGCGATCACGGCCGCGCCGGTCTCGACGTCGAGCGCGCCGGTCGCGAAGTAGTCGAGGAAGAACAGCGGCTCGGCGCCGGTGACGAGCACGTCGTTGACGCACATCGCGACGAGATCGATGCCGATCGTGTCGTGCCTGTGCGCCGCGAACGCGGTCTTGAGCTTGGTGCCGACCCCGTCGGTGCCCGAGACGAGGATCGGCTCGCGGTACGTCGAGGGGATCTTGCACAGCGCGGCGAACCCGCCGATGCCGCCGAGCACCTCGGGCCGGTTCGTCGAGCGCGCGAGCGGCTTGATGCGCTCGACGAGCGCGTCGCCGGCATCGATGTCGACGCCGGCATCCTTGTACGTGAGGGTCATTGCGAGCGCATCCGCAGCGAAGCGCTGGGACCGTACCCCGGCGGCGGCGGTGGTGGCGTGAATGTCGGCGGGCGCTGCAGCGGCGGACCGTAGTTGCCGCCCGCGCCGTCGTTGAACAGGTTGATCGCGTCCCACTGGTACGGTTGCGCGGTCGCGATGTAGCTCGCGCCGACGATCATCGCGACCAAGCCGGCGACTACGAGCAGGCCGGGTGCGGTGTAGTCGCTGGAGGGGCGGTTGCTGTCCGCACCGAGGTACGCGCCCGTCCAGGCGAAGCCGCCGACGAAACCGGCCGTGCCGAGCAATGTCGCCGCGAGCCCGGTGATCTGCCGGCTGCGGAACTCCTCGGCCGCCGCGACCGCCGCGCCGTTGCCTTGCACGGCCTCGACGAGCCCGCCGCCGAGGCCGGGCTCGAAGGTGCGGCCGTCCCGCACGTAAACGAGCTTGCCGTCCTGCATCGTCATCGTCACGTGGTTCGGCGCGCGCGGGAAGTACTGCGAGCTGCAACCGATTGTCCCGACGGCGAGCGCGAGGATCGCGAGACGCATGAGACTCGGTATCATATGCTGCGCACTGATGGCGAGGCCTGTGATCGATGTCGTGGTCCCGGCTCGCAATCACGAGGCGAGCCTGCGGCAGCTCCTGGCAGAGCTCCCGCACCGCGACGTGCGATCGATCGTCGTCGTCGATCGCGCGTCGCGCGATCGCACCGCCGAGATCGCGCGCGATGCCGGCGCGCTCGTCTTGCGCGAGCCCGGCGGCGGCTACGGCGCGGCGTGCCAGCGCGCGCAAGCGCACTTCCAGGCGCTGCCGCGCGCGCCCGAGGTCGTCGTCTTCGTGCCGGGCGATCGCTCGGCCGCCGCGGGTGCGGTGCTCGCGCTGGTCGCGCCGATCGTCGAGCGCGGCGTCGAGCTCGTGCTCGGCGTGCAGCAAGGCCGGCAGGGCGTCGGCGAGAAGGTGGCGACCGCGCTGATCGACACCGTGTACCGCCACCGCTGGAGCGGCATCGGCCCGGTGCGCGCGCTCGAGTTTCCCGCGCTCGTCGCGCTCGGCATGCGCGACCGCGGCACCGGCTGGGACGTCGAGATGCTGGTGCGCGCGAACAAGCTCGGGCTGTCGTGCGACGAGGTCGCGCTGCCGGGCGGCGCGCACCACGACGCGCGCCTCGGCAGCCGCGCGCTGCTGCACATCCTGCGGCACGCGACTATGAGATGATGGGCCCGTGGCTCAGGCGATCGACGGGCTGGAGCGGTTCGCGCGCGACTTCAAGGCGGGCACCGTGCTGTTCGAGGAGGGCCAGCCCGGCGATTACATGTACGTCGTGCAGTCGGGCGAGGTCGAGATCCGGCGCACGGTCGGCGAGACGCCGCGCGTGCTCGCGGTGCTCACCGCCGGCGAGTTCCTCGGCGAGATGGCGATCCTGAACGGCCGGCCGCGCTCGGCGACCGCGGTCGTGCGCAGCGACGCGCGCCTCATGGTGATCGAGGGCAAGACGTTCGAGGCGATGCTGCGGGCGCGGCCGGAGATCGCGCTGCGCATCATCAAGACGCTCGCGCTCCGCCTCGAGAGCGCGAACCAGCAGGTCGAGCTGCTGCTGCTACCGACGCCGAACCATCGCGTCGTGCAGTGCCTGCGCCACATGGCCGAGGAGCAGCTCGCGCTCGCCGGCACGACGCCGATGCCGGGCACCGCGATCCTCGTGCCCAAGCGCGTCGAGGACATCGCGGTGCGCGCCGGCCTGCCCGTGCACGAGGTGATCGAGGTCGTCGATCGCCTGCGCAGCGCGCGCCTGCTCATGCTCGCCGAGGACGCCGGCATCGAAGGCGACGGCTTCATCGTCCCCGAGGTCGGCCGGCTCATGGAGTTCCTCGAGTTCCTGAGCCTCAAGGACCGCTACGATTCCTGATCACGTACCAGTACGATTCCGGATCACGTGATCTCGCGCAGCCAGCGCCTGCTGTCAGGCTGCAGCTTCGCCGTCGCGGATCGCCATGACCTTGCGGACCAGCTGCGGCAGCTCGTCGTTCTTGCCGTGCACGAGCGTCTCGAGCTCGGGCGCCATCTGGCCGAGCTGTTGCTGCAGCGCGGTGGCCGTGGTGCCGGTCAAGAGCGTCGAGATCACCGCGACGATGAACGAGCCGCCCCAGATCTCGCGAACCGCCTCGGCGGCCGAAGCCGCGTGGACGACCGTGAAGCCCTCGGCTTCGAGAGCGCGGGCGATCTCCTCGCGCTCCGTACTGATTTCGTTTACGACAAGGACAGAAACAGACATCGCGACCTCTCTAGCGAGGTATCTACGCCGCCTGGCCGACTTTCCCCCATGCTTCCTAGCAGCTTTAGCCTAGCTCCGCGAGCGAAAGTCTCCAAGAATTCAAGGATCCGAGGTCTTTGGAGATCCGCTCGCGCCAGGAACTGTGCTAAGAGCACGCGCCATGGCCTGGTGGTCGCGCACGCAAGGGCTCGCCGAACAGCCCAAAAAGTCAGTCCCTAAAGGGATCTGGACGAAGTGCGAGCGCTGCAGCACGACCCTGTACGAGGCCGACCTCGATGCCAACCTCAAGGTGTGCGCGAGCTGTCAGCACCACTTCCGGATGCCGACCGAGGGCCGGATTCACATGATCTGCGATCCCGGCACCTGGCAGGAGCACGATCGCTCGCTCGAGAGCGGCGACCCGCTCGGCTTCCGGGTCGACGGCAAGCGCTACGCCGACCAGGTCAAGGGCACCACTCGCAAGGTCGGCGCCGGGGACGCGTACCGCGCCGGCACGGCCGCGATCGGCGGCATCCCGGTCGAGGCCGGGTTCTTCGTGTTCGAGTTCATGGGCGGATCGATGGGGTCGGTCGTGGGCGAGAAGATCACGCGCCAGTTCGAGCGAGCGGTCGCACACCATCGGCCGGCGATCCTGTTCTCGGCTTCGGGCGGCGCGCGCATGCAAGAAGGCGTGCTGTCGCTCATGCAGATGGCGAAGACCAGCGCGGCGCGGTCGCGGCTGCGCGAGGCCCGCGTGCCGTACATCGCGGTGCTCTTGCATCCGACCACCGGCGGCGTCGCGGCATCGGTCGCGATGCTCGGCGACCTGATCCTCGCCGAGCCCGACGCGCTGATCGGCTTCGCCGGCCCGCGCGTGATCGAGCAGACGATCCGCCAGCAGCTGCCGCCGGGCTTCCAGCGCTCCGAGTTCTTGCTGGAGCACGGCATGGTCGACATGGTCGTGGAGCGCAAGGACCTCAAGGCGACGCTCGAGCGCGCGCTACGCTGGTTCGAGCACGGGCACCGCCCCGAGGCGCGCACCGGCAAGATCGGCGACGAGGGCGAGCAGGTCGAAGAGACGCCCACGTCGGATTGAGGGCGCATGACTGCGCCGGAGATGAGCCGTTACGACGAGCTCTGCGCTCGCCTCTACGCCGCGCGCCGGTTCGGCATGGTGCTCGGGCTCGATCGCATGCGCGGCGCGCTCGACCGCATCGGCGCGCCCGATCGGCGGCTCGGCCAGGTCGTGCATGTCGGCGGCACGAACGGCAAGGGCTCGACGGTCGCGATGATCGCGGCGCTCGCGCGCGGCGGCGGTGCGCGCGTCGCGACGTACACGTCGCCGCACCTGTCGACGTTGCGCGAGCGCGTGACGATCGACGGCGAGCTCGCGAGCGAGGACGCGCTGGTCGACGCGGCGCGCGAGGTCGATCCCGGGCTGACGTTCTTCGAGCAGATCACGGCGATCGCGATGGCGGTGATCGCGCGCGCGGGGGTCGACATCACCGTGCTCGAGGTCGGGCTCGGCGGTCGGCTCGATGCGACCAACGTCGTCGACGCGCCGGTCGCGGTCGTGACCGGCGTCGCGCTCGACCACGAGGCGATCCTCGGCGGCACGCTCGAGGCGATCGCGTTCGAGAAGGCCGGCATCTTCAAGCGCGGGCGCGCGGCGGTGATCGGCGCGTCGGGCGAGCCGGCCGCCGTGCCGGTGCTCGTCGAGCACGCACGTGCCGCCGGCGTGGCGCGCCTGACGACCGTCGACGACGACGCGATCGCGCGCGTTCCCGATCTCGCGCTCGCGGGCGCGCACCAGCGACGCAACGCGGCCGCCGCCGTCGCCGCGATCGAGGCGCTCGGCCTGCGCGTCGAGCCGGCGGCGCTCGCGCGCGTGTCACATCCGGGCCGGTTCGAGCGCGCCGGTGATCTCGTGCTCGACGGCGCGCACAACCCGCACGGCGCGCGCGCGCTCGCCGCCACGCTGCGCGAGCTCGGCATGCGACCGGTGCTGGTCGTCGCGGTCTCGGCCGACAAGGACGCGCGCGCGATCGCGGAGGCACTCGCGCCCGAGGTGCGCGCGGTGGTCGCGACTCGCTACCAGCAGGACCGCACGCTCGCGCCCGAGCCGCTCGCCGATGCGTTTCGCGCCGCGACGTCGGCGCCGGTCGAGACCGCGCGCGATCTCGAAGCCGCGGTCGCGCGCGCACGCGAGCTCGGCGGCCCCGTGCTCGTCGCCGGCTCGCTGTTCCTGGTCGGCGAAGCGCGGACGCGCTGGCTCGGCGCGCCCACCGACGCGATCGCGCTCGCCGACCCGGCCCGGCCCGGTGCCCGAGCTCGCTAGGGCGCGCGTAAGCGCCGCGTTGCCCATGCGCTCGAACGCCGCCATCGGATCTGAGGAAGCGCAGGTGGTTATTTGCGCGCGACGCCCACAGCCCCTACGATCGGGGCATGGGCCGCGCGCTCCTCGTCCTCGCACTACTCGCGCATCCGGCGTTCGCGCAGCGCCCCCACAAGCACACCGGCACCACGACGAAGCCGGCGACGACGCCGTCGGGATCTTCGTCGAGCGGCCACCAGTACTTGCCGGCCGATCCGGAATCGCCCGATGCGGCGGCGGTCCTGCCCGACGCGACGCACAACGAAGGCGAGTACGGCGGAGTCACACCGGGCCAGCCGCGACGCGCCGAGCCGTCGAAGAAGCCGACCAGGCCGCCGCCGAAGGGCACGCTGTCGTGGATCGGCTTTCAGCCGGGCGGCACAGTCTCCGGGGCCAAGGACGGCGGCGCCGAGGTGTTCTTCCAGTCGGTCGCGCCGTTCGACGTCACGCAGCACGTCGAAGGCGGCGTGCTGCTCGTCTATCTGGCGGGGTTGTCGCGCCTGGGCCAGAACACGTGGCGGCCGATCGACGCGCGGTTCTTCGAGACGCCGATCGCGCGGATCAGCGCGCGCCGGGTCGGCGCCGCGGGCGGCAAGAACGCGCACCCGGCCGGCATCGAGGTCCGCGTCACGTTCAAGAACGCGAAGGACGCGAAGGAAGGCACGTACCGCTCGGCGACCGAGGCCGACGGCCTGTACTACGCGTACCTGTCGTTCGCGGGCAGCGCGCCGGCCGACGCCGGCGGCACGATGCAGCAGCCCGAGCAGTAGCTCCGCCGCTACAGCTTCGCGAGCGCGTCGTCGAACGTCGACTGGTCTTGCTCGCCTTCGAACGCGTCGCGCGCGGTGCCATCGCGATCGAGCACGTAGGCGAGCGGCACGTGCGTGATGTGGTAGCGGCGCACGAGCGCGCCGTCGTCGACGAGCGCGGTGCCGTGGTAGTGCGCGTGCTCGAGCACGCCGCGCGCGTTCTCCGGCTTGCCGGCGGTGAACACCGCGACGAGCGTCGCGCCGTGAGCGTCGGCCGAGGCGAGCGCGCGCGGCAGCGTCGCGAGGCAATACGGGCAGGTCGGCGACACGAACAGGACCAGCGCGGGCTTGCCGTGCACGGCCGCCGGATCGAGCGCACGCTCGCCGACCGGCTTGGCCTGCGCGATCTCGGCGACGACATCGCCATCGGGGAGCTTCGGACCGCGGCTGCATGCCGCAAGCGCGAACAAGACAGTCACGGCCGCGCGCGATGGCATACCTGCCTGATAGCATGCCCGCCGTGCCCGACGTGGACGAAGTCGCGACGCTCGCCCGCCAGCTCCGCGCCCAGCTCGTGCGCCACGCCGCAGCCGGCACGTGGGCGGCGCCCGGCGGGCCGTCGCGCCGGCCGGAATGCGCGGATGCCGAGCCGGAGGTCCCGGCCGGGCCGCGGCGCACGCTCGCGCAGGTGCGCGCCGACCTCGGCGAGTGCACGCGCTGCAAGCTCCACTCGACGCGGCGCTCGATCGTGTTCGGGGTCGGCGCCGAGGACGCGCCGCTCGTGTTCGTCGGCGAGGCGCCGGGCGAGCAAGAGGACAAGCGCGGCGAGCCGTTCGTCGGCCCGGCCGGCGAGCTGCTCGACAAGATGATCGAGGCGATGGGATGGACGCGGCAGAGCGTGTACATCGCGAACACGACGAAATGCCGGCCGCCCGCCAACCGCAACCCGCAGCCCGACGAGCTCGCGGCGTGCATGCCGTTCTTGCGCGCGCAGCTCGAGGCGATCGCGCCGCGCGTGATCGTCGCGCTCGGCCGGCCGGCGTCGAATCAGCTGCTCGGCACCGATGCGCCGATCAGCGCGCTGCGCGGCAAGTTTCACGACCGGCTCGGCGCGCGCATCATGCCGACCTTTCACCCCGCGTACCTGTTGCGCGAGCCCGATCGCAAGCGCGACGCGTGGGCCGACTTGAAGCTCGTGATCGCCGAGCTCGCGCGCCTCGGCATCCAGCCGCCGCGCGCGCCGAGAGTCTGATGGGCGAGGCCCCGTGCGACGTGCTCGACGTCGAGGTCGCGCTCGACCTGGTCGAGGGCGAGCTCGCGGCCGAGCTGCCCGCGCACATGCGCGCGTTCGCGCGCGCGCACGCCGACGGCCGCCCGCCGCCGGCCGCGCCGCTCGTCGCGCGCCTCGCGTCGACGATCGAGACCGCGCGGCGCGCGTGCCGCCACGACGTGCTCGCCGAGCGCGGGCTGGCGCTGCTGCGGCTCGCCGTGCCGCTCGCGCTCGAGAGCGATCCGGCCGTGGCGCGGGCGCGCGGCGCGGCGCCGAGCTGGGACGGGCTCGCCGCGCTCGCCGCGGCGCGCGACGCGGTCGCGACCGCGCGGTTCGGCGCGACCGCGATCGCGCTCCTGCACCGCCTGCACGGGATCGAGACGGTCGGCGAGAGCGATCCGCCCGAGCCCGGACCGCCGGTCGAGCGCTGGCAAGATCGCGACGGCACGCTCGAGCCGACCGCGATCGACGACGCGTGGCAGGCGATCGCGGCGCGGCTCGGGCTCGCCGGCACGGTACGCGTCGATCGCGCGCGCACCGCCGATGCGCGGCCGCGCACGTTCGTGATCGAGCCGCGCGTCGAGGTGATCGTCGTCGTGCCGAACGATCTCGGCACGCCGGCCGCGCGGTTCGCCGTGCTACACGAGCTCGGGCACGCCGCGGCCGCGCTCGTGCTGCCGGCGGGCGTGCCGCGCGTG
>Ga0335083_10001390_pt1 | contig 33503 bp, 22 predicted proteins | sample Lox_Sample_42_FD_206716 | JGI IMG/M metagenome (GOLD analysis project Ga0335083, IMG submission 206716) | Soil microbial communities from Loxahatchee National Wildlife Refuge, Florida, United States - Lox_Sample_4.2 | ecosystem: Environmental > Terrestrial > Soil > Wetlands | place: USA...
CAGCGCCACACCGACAGGAACTTACCCCATCACAGTGACGGGCAACGGCGGCGGAGTGCAGCAAACCACGACCGTGACGCTGACGGTGACGGCGCCGCCTACGTTCACAATTTCAGCCTCTCCGGCTTCACTCAGCGTCGTACAGGGCAACCAGGGAACCTCAACGATTACGACGACGGGCCTCAACGGCTTCAACAGCGCCATCACGCTGTCGGCGTCGGGGATGCCTTCCGGCACGACGGTGAGTTTCAATCCCAACCCGATTCCCGCGCCAGGCTCGGGCAACTCTACGATGACGATCACCGTCGGCAGCGCCACACCGACAGGAACTTACCCCATCACCGTGACGGGCAACGGTGGCGGAGTCCAGCAAAGCGCCACGGTTACGCTAACAGTAACAGCGGCGGTTACTAATATCACCTACGTACAGGGCAATTACGCAACTCCTCAATCACCTCAGACTTCCGTCAGCGTGACCTATACTGCGGCACAAGTCGCGGGCGATCTCAACGTCGTTGTCGTTGGATGGAATGACAGCACAGGGAGTGTCAGTTCGGTCACCGATTCCAAAGGTAATACGTATACCCGTGCCATCGGACCCACGACCGTTAGTGGCGCGCTGTCACAGTCCGTGTACTACGCCAAGAACATCGCTTCGGCAGGCGCAGGAGCCAACACCGTTACCGTGGCGTTTTCGCCGGCCGCAACGTATCCGGACATTCGCATCCTGGAATACAACGGAGCGGATCCCAACAACCCGGTAGATGTTACGGCGGCCGGCAGCGGAAACAGCTCGATGAGCAGCAGCGGCTCTGCGACCACGACCAACCCAACAGATCTGATCCTGGGGGCAAACATCGTCGTAACCACGACGTCCGGTTCAGGCAGCGGATTTACCAGCCGTTTCATCACGTCACCAGACGGCGACATCGCTGAGGACGAGATGGTTAAGGGGACCGGCGGTTATAGCGCCACGGCTCCTCTCGCTACATCCGGAACCTGGATCATGCAAATGATTGCCTTCCGCACTCCCGGTCCGCCGGTGTTGGTGTCCATCACGGTGACCCCGGCTAATCCTTCGATCGTAGTTGCAGGAAAGCAGCAATTCACGGCAACCGGGAACTACACTGACGGCAGCCACCAGGACCTGACGGGCTCTGCGACGTGGACTTCGAGTGTTCCTTCAGTCGCGACCATCAATAGCTCTGGTCTTGCCGCCGGAGTCGCAGTCGGCAGCACGACCATCCAGGCCGCTTCCGGTTCGATCAACGGCTCGACGACCCTGACTGTAACGGCAGCGGGGACTTTTACGATGTCAGCCTCACCTGCTTCCCTCACTGTCATGCAAGGCAATCAGGGAACGTCGACGATCACGACCACCGTTAGCGGGGGCTTCAACAGCTCCATCAGTCTCTCCGCCACAGGAATACCGTCGGGCACGACGGTGAGCTTCAGCCTCAATCCAATCCCTGCGCCCGGATCGGGCAACTCCACCATGACGATTACAGTCGGCGGCAGCACATCGACGGGGACTTATCCCATCACGGTGACCGGCAGTGGAGGCGGCATCCAGCAAAACGTCACGGTTACGCTGACAGTGACCCCGGACCCCGACTTCACGATTTCCGTCTCGCCAGGCTCTCTCAGCGTGCAACGAGGCAATCAGGGAACCTCGACCATCACCACAACCATCAGCGGTATCTTCAACAGCTCTATCAGTCTTTCTGCTTCAGGGATGCCGTCGGGAACAACGGTAAGCTTCAATCCCAATCCGATTCCGGCGCCTGGTTCGGGCAACTCCACCATGACCATCACGGTCGGATCGACTACAAAAACAGGGACGTACACCATCATCGTGACGGGCAATGGAGGCGGTAATCAACACTCTGCAACGTTGACCCTGACAGTCACGGCGGCCGTGGCTCTGGCCTGGACTGCGAGTTCGTCGCAGAATGTAATTGGCTACAACGCCTACCGCTCGACAACTTCGAACGGGCCGTACACGAAGCTCAACAACAGCCTGATTACGAATACCAGCTACAATGACCAGGCGGTCCAGAGCGGAAGCACCTACTACTACGTGACCACAGCGGTCAATTCGCAGGGTCTCGAAAGCATTTACTCGAACCAGGCGACAGCAACGGTGCCATGATGTACCTCCGTGCTGGGTAAAGTGTGCCTTCAGCGGAGCAACGAAAACGCAGCTCGTACGAGATCAGGCTGGTTACCACCAGTTACTGTCGTAACACTCCGCTCGCGAATGCCATGGGCTATCTCATTGTCTCGTGATAATCTACCTTGCTTTTGACCAATTGCGCCTTCCTGTTCGTCCTTGAAAACCTCGGCTTGTCCAAAAGACAAGAGCAAGGACCCTCTCAGTGTGGATTAAGAATAGGACTCTCTGTTTCTGTCCTCCGTCAGGCTTCCCGGCACAGTCGACACTCGCGGCCACTGCCCGAGTTGTGCTGGTGGTTGCCCTCATTGCATCGGCGCAAGCGCAAACGTTCAACGTCCTCCACAGCTTCACGGGCGGCCGAGACGGGTCATCTCCTGCCGCCGGCCTAACCAGGGCGATGCCCGGAACCTTCTACGGAACGACCGTGTATGGCGGCGCCGGCGGCCAAAATGGCTACGGGTTGGTCTTCAAGTTGGCCAATAAGGGCTCAGGCTGGGCACTGACGCCGCTGTACACCTTCAGCGGGGGCAACGACGGAGCCAACCCGGGAGCGAGAGTCGTCATCGGGCCCGACGGTAGTCTCTACGGCACAACTTCCTATGGCGGAGGCAGCGGTTGCGGTGGGAAAGGCTGCGGCACGATCTTCAATCTCAGACCACCCCCGGTCTCTTCAACGAACGTTCTCGCCCCGTGGACAGAAACCGTGCTGTATCGGTTTGCGGGAGGTAACGACGGATCTTTGCCCAGCGGCGACCTTGTCTTCGATCAGTCTGGAAATATCTATGGGACGACGGTGAGTGGCGGCTCACCAGGCCGGGGTACTGTTTACGAACTAACACCATCCGATGGAAGCTGGAGCGAGACCGTTCTCTGGAGCTTCAGCGGCGGTAATGACGGTGGAAAACCGATGGGCGGGGTGATCTTCGACACGGCCGGTAACTTGTACGGTACAACCGAGGCAGGCGGCAGCAGCGGCTATGGCTCAGTTTTCAGGTTAGCGCCTTCCGGCTCTGGTTGGACAGAGAAGGTCATCTACAGTTTTCGCAACGGAACCGATGGAGCAAATCCGGTTGGCGGCGTGATCTTTGACTCGTCCGGAAGTCTGTATTGCACGACCACGGGAGGTGGTGGAGGCGGGGCTGGTACTGTTTTGCAACTGACGTCATCGAGGGGAAGCTGGACGCTCAAAGTGCTGTACGCTCTGACGGGTCAAGCCGGGGGCGGCCCACAAGCACCCCTAACGATTGACGCTGCCGGCAATCTTTACGGCGTGACTCTCCAGGATGGTGCTTCCGGATATGGATCGGTGTTCAGGTTGACACGTTCCAACGGCGGTTGGGCGTACACCGACTTGCATGACTTTAGCTTCGGCAGCGATGGGGCAAAACCGCTCGGCACCGTGGCCCTCGATGAAAGCGGCAACCTGTATGGCACGGCGTTGGACGGCGGCGCTTATGGCTTCGGCGTGGTCTATGAGATCTTGCCGTTGCTGATCACCACGAGTTCGTTGCCTCAGGGAACGGTTGACGTTCCCTATAGTGCAACCCTGGGCGTCACAGGCGGCCTGCCTCCCTACGATTGGAGCATCGTCAGCGGCAGCTTGCCCAACGGTCTAGCCCTGGAGGCCGATAGCGGACTAATCTCGGGAACTCCTACTACCAGCGGCAAGTTCAACTTCACAGCGCAGGTAAGTGATTCTCAGTCGCCACCAGCCACGGTTACGGCATCACTGAGTATCACAATTCAATATGCACCGTTATCCATAACGACAACGTCATTGCCCTCGGGCAGGGTGGATGTCTCCTATAGTGCAACCCTGGCAGCTGCCGGTGGCCTCCCGCCTTACAGCTGGGCTCTTACTCAGGGGAGCCTGCCCAATGGCCTAACTCTGAATACCAGCACGGGGATAGTCTCGGGTGTTCCCACGACGCCGGGTACGTTTAATTTTATGGTGCAGGTAAGCGATTCCCAGTCGCCGCCGGCCACGGCAAGTGCTCCCTTAACCATAGCCGTAAACTCCTGGGTGGTATTCTTGTCCTGGAACGCCAGTACGTCTCCCGGTGTTATCGGCTACAACGTATTTCGCGCGACGAACTCGGGTGGACCCTACACAGAGCTTAACTCGAGCTTGATTTCTGTAACCAATTACACAGACCGTACTGTGCAAGGTGGACATACGTATTACTATGTAAGCACCGCGGTTAACTCCGAAGGCCAAGAAAGTGTGTACTCAAATCAGACGGTTGCATCCATCCCGTAACGAATATCGCTGAATTGCTTTGAATCTTTGAATGGAGCCCGGGCTCGTTTTGACCAAGAGTGGGCGCAGACTCTGAAGTCGGGTATACCGAATGGCGCTATGGCGCTAAGCCTGGCGAAGTTTTGCGCCATGCGATTTTGGGGCAAAAAAAACGCCTCGATTTCGAGGCTCGAATACGGCAGAGAGTGCGGCGCAGACTCAACTAAATGAATAGGGGATCACTCAGCTTATAGAGACAACCTTTCCGGAACAACAATACCTTTCTGACCTTTCTACAGATCCGCCCTCCATCCTTGTGAAGAATTTCCGAGGATTTCCGGTTCTTCTCCTAGAGCATGTTTCTGTAATTGGATGATAGGCGTGTCACATCCTATCGCAATTGCGAACGATGCACCTAAACCTCCACTCTCCACCCGCACAATCTGACCGAGACCTGCCAGACGGATAGGGTAAGCAGCTCGCTCTCCCGGGACACTGATAGTGAAGGTCACGCGAGTATTCTCGGGAATCAACGCCGTGCTCTTAACGAGAAGCCCGCATATACTCACGTTCTCGCTCACAGTCTCTATTTCGGTGGCCGCTCCACCTGACTGAAACTTCAACCGCACCGGACATACAAGGCGGAAGCGACGATATTTTCGTTCTTTCCGATCGTCCATCATTTTTGGCGTCGCGCCTGGACGCTGCATCTGTAAAGCTGGGCAGAAATGCTTGCAGAGGGGATTCCCTCCAAGTAAGGCGGGCAGAATGACGGCGCAGTCCTGAGGCTGTTTGGGCAGCAACACAGAGCAGTTCTACCTGCACCCGGTTTACGAGGCGACTCCTGATTTCGCCTGTAGGACCTATTGGGGTGGCATTGCCGCTTTTGCTTCCCGCGAGGGTCCACTCGCGGCTCCAGTCATGCTAACGGCACGCGCCTCGTAGTAATAGGTCACTCCAGGTATTACCAGATAGTCGACGCAGCTGGTGCCTTCGATAAGACTCGTGTTGATCTGCTCGTACCTCTTACCCTCAGAGCGGCGATATATGTTGTAGCCCTTGAGTGCATTGGCGGGGGCGTCGTTTGCCGGTACACTTGCGTCCCACGAGAGCTTTATGCCATGACGCTTGGACACAGAGGAGACGGCTCCCAAGTGCTGACCATTATCAGTTGTGGGTTGGCTAGCGCTTGCCGCGCTGGCTGCTGCAGAGGTCACTAAGTCCCCACGGCAGTCTCGGCTGGTTTCTTGTGTGTGCCCTTGAACCTGGGAAACGATTCCCCCGATTAACAGCGTAACCGCCAACATCATGCGCAGCATGGGGCCTCCACGTCTTAAACTTTCGTAGTTTTCCCAAGATAGAGTTCGCTCTGACACCAGCCCTGTTCAAAGCGATTATCTTCTCGAGAGAGATTTCGTCGATGTGCCTGATGCAGCCGTCTGAGCTGCCGAGCGTTCAAAGACACCATGCGGTGTAATCTTGCGCTCTGTATGTCTTACAAGCCCTAAGATGGCGAACAGCCCAAACACGCCTAAGAAGAAAAATACTATTCCTCCCTGGCGATGGAGCCTGCCATGCAGGTAACCAGGGTCTACGTATGCTCCAAGTAATCCGAGCGTGAACACCCTGACGCCATTCTTAACTACCGAAAGTGGAATAGCGGCAAGGCTGACAACTACTTTCCCCCAAGTCGAACGGAGCAAAAGGTGAGCCATCACCATGGCAGTGACGATCAGCATGAGGCTCGATCGTATGCTGCTGCATTCCTTCGCTACCTCAAGCGTGAGTCCGGGGATGGAAAGAACAACCCCATCCTGTGTCACCGGTACGTCGGCTACATTAAAGAGAAGACGGGCGCACGAGGCAGAGGTCTGTTGCAGAAAGCCTTCTATGTGTGTCAGGGCGAACTCGGGAAGAGGCACCAACCAGAGAAGGAAGCAGAGAGCAAAAACGTACTGGCGGGAGACGCCGGTTCCAAAGCAGCAGACGAATGAACCGATCCACCAGATGGCAAACGCCAGCATACTCAAGGTAAGTCGTAAGTCTGCTGGTATGCTGCCAAACCCCCACCACGTGCCGCCGGCAGCGCCTAACACGATGGCCAGAACCAACAGTACGGAGCCTGTGCCAAAGCTCCACTCAGGTTGTGACCGTCGCGACCTCCATTCCGCCCAGATCAGCCCAATCGAAATAGGCGCAACCAGGAGTATATGTGTGTAGCCATCGTTCCGAAGTGCTAATGTGCATGTCGCAATCAGGACATGCAACCAGAGCACTACGGAGACCAAACACAGAAGCGCAAAACCTCGGAATCGGGGCCACGAGTTCATTTCACACGGGCCTGTGGCAGCTTCAAAGCGCGAGCGGGGACTGTATCGCAGAGCTAATAACCCTGAGCCAACCGTGCTTTATTGCAGGCTTCGCCAGGTTGAGAGCCGGACCTGGGATTCGGGTGGTTTGAGGCAACCTTCAGCGCCAGCGGTAAGGCGACACCGGTGTAAAGGGCGACCCCAATGCAAGTGCCAAGAGTGTTAGTGATCACGTCTGTGACACCCGAATCCCGTGTTGGAAGATGTGCCTGGAGTACTTCTATGGTCAGGCTGACTATCGCTCCGAAAAGAGCGGTGGCCATGAAGCCGTGCCTGAGCCGTCGAACTGAAGTGAAGTAAGCTCCGAAGAAGAAGCCTAGAGGAGCAAAGCCAGCGACGTTGAGGGCGGCGTTCTTCAGGTAACTTCCCTGCCGATGCAGTTCGCTCAATGGCGGCTCCAGAAGGATTTGATCCATCACCATATACCGTTTAGGAATATGGAGATCTCTTCCCGGCATTGATTCACTATGGGCTATCTCGCCCGCACGCTCATTGAAGAGGTAAAGCGCCAGCGAACGCTCATGTTCACTGATTTCGGGCTTCCCGCGCTGCGTCCAATCCTGGTAGTGCTGCGCCACCTGTTCCGCAGTAAGCTGGCTGCCGTATATTGCGAGGCCTCGCAACCAACCTGACCAGCTATGGCTTTGCAAAGGGGAAGCGGCCAAGATAAGCTGCCCGGCTAGATCAGCCGTGGAAAGCCCGAATTGCTGGAATGACTTTACGATAGCGCCGTTGACGTACACCTCCCCGCTGTGGCCATCCGATGTAATTGTGATGAACACTTGTCCTTTGCGGAAGGCATCGTTAGCATAGATTTGCGCTGACTTCCGGTAATCGTGCAGGCTTCCGATCTCGCGCACGATAGCAAGATCGGCATACTCTTGCCGGAACGAAAGTTGCTGGTGATTCGAGGGGTTGTAAAACGCGAGGACAGTACCGCTGCTCCAGGTAAGGGCGGGTTTCAGCCAAATTTCGATGGTGCAAGGTGATCGGTCTAAGCCGGTTGACCAGAATGTTCCGGAGCTCAGTACGACTCCGTAATGCCCGAAATGGAGGCCATTCTCTTGTGGCAGCCAGTGCACCTGATTTTCGGGGGAGTGGAAAGGCCAGAGTCCTGCGACCAAAATCCCGCAGAGGGTCAACAGCGAAGCAGCACTGATCGCCTGTTGTAAACGGTGGGCTACGTAAGGTTGCACAAACCACCTTCGTCTCGTCAGTCCGTCGCCTGCCTGGGTGGGGTAATCCGACTGTCCAGACTTCCTGCAGCACACCTAGACTACGCTCTCGAGCACACTGGCCGACTGCTCAACGCCACCATTCCCGCCGAAGTCTGAGGACTCGAATCGACTTGAGTGGGGATCAATTGGATTGCGCCCCATATCTATATACTCAAAGCTGCTGGCTCGCACCACCTCCGGATCCAGCAGATTGCGCCCATCAATGATCACCGGCACTTCCATCAACTCGCGCAGGCGTATGAAATCCAGTTCGCGGTATTCCGGCCATTCCGTCAGGACCAGAAGGACGTCGGCCTCACGCGCCGCATCGTAGGCAGAAGAACAGTATTCCATGCGTCCCGCTTGAGGCGGGATCTCTTGCCGGCTAGCCTCCATGGCTTGTGGATCGAACACTTGCAGGCAAGCGCCCTCGTCTAACAGCGCTTGGACGATGCGCAGCGCCGGCGACTCACGAATATCGTCCGTTCCGCCCTTAAAGGCTAGCCCCAGCACACCGATCTTCTTGCCCTTCAACACCCACACGACACGCCGTATCTTCTTTAAGAAAATCTCAGTACGCCGCAAGTTAATCTTCTCGACTTCGTTAAGTAGTCCGCAATCCACCTCATGTTCGCGCGCCAGATGCATGAAGGCCCGAAGATCCTTGGGAAAACAGTAGCCCCCGAAACCGATGCCAGCGTTGAGAAACTGACGTCCGATGCGGGGATCGAGTCCTATGCCCAGGGCCACCTGGTTGACATCGGCCCCCACCGCCTCGCAGATGTCGGCCACCATATTGATAAAGGAGATCTTTGTAGACAGAAAGGCATTGGCCGCGTGCTTGGTAAGCTCCGCTGTGCTGACGTTTGTAAAGAGGATCGGACAGCCGAGAGGACGATAGAGCTGGTCCAACAAGGCTCGGGCGCGCTCCGATTCGACTCCCACGACTATGCGGTCGGGACGGAAGATGTTCTCGACAGCTTTGCCCTCCTGCAGGAACTCCGGGTTCGAGGCCACGTCAAACCCGGTGAGGCATCCGGCCGGAGTGGCAGAAAGCTTGGCAAACCTGGCCACAGTTTTCTTGATCCATTGGGCGGTGACGGCCGGCACAGTACTTTTCTCCACGATCAATTTGTAGCCGTTCAAGTTGCGGGCAATCGTGCGGGCAATCGCTTCCACCTGGCTGAGATCGGCTTCGCCACTGTCTTTCTGGGGAGTGCCAACGCATACAAACAGAACGGTGGAAGCACGCACAGCCTCCTCGACGCAATGGGTGAGCGTCAACCGGCCGTCTGTCAGACTCCGGGACAGCAGAGCGTCAAGACCCGGCTCGTAGAATGGCGCTTGGCCGGCGCGGATCATCGCTACCTTGGAGGCGTCGTCGTCAGCGCCGATTACCTCCCAACCCATTTCAGCAAAGCCAAGAGCCGTGGGCAGGCCCACGTGCCCCAGACCAAGAACAGCAAGACGTGGCTTCTCGGAACTAGATTGATTTGTCATATTGTCTTTCCTTACTTTCTATGGGAGGCTGGCTTTGCACGATGCGCCATTGGTTGTGTCCTTCTCGATCTCTTATCGGAGTGCAATCCCAGCCTCCGAGGGAGCGATCGGGAACCATGAAGGGATTGTGGCTGAGAGAAGCCTGCGCTTGCGTCGGACAGAGTTGCGCAGGCGTTTTGTCAGAACCGGAAAAAGCCCTTTCAGTCTGCAAATTTGCTGGTCCCAGCTTGCATTAGCTCTGGGCACGGCGGGCATGCCCGGTGTCCCAGAAGTGCGGTCTGGTACGCCCTCAGCAGATTTGACTTTTCAATACTCCAATTCAGTGTGTCCCGCACTCGTTTCTCGCCGATTGCTCCGAGCTTACGCTGCAACGACTCCGAGTCGAGCAACCTGGTGATCTGTTCAGCAAACTCAGCGGGATCGTTTGCAGTCGCGTAAAGGGCGGCACCATCCGCGGACTGTCTTCCTTCGACGAGGTCGTAGAGTACAACGGGGAGGCCGTAGGCCATGTACTCGAAGATCTTGATCATGGTCAACTTGTCGTTGAATGCGTTCGAAGGATCGGGCGCCACTCCGACGTCCGCGGTGGCCAGATAGGCAGACAATTGGTCACCGTAGAGCGGGCCGGTAAACATTACGTGCTCTTCGAGCCCGCTCGTGGCTACGCGAGCTTTCAAGCGTGGTAGCTCTGGTCCTAGGCCGATGAGAATGAAAAGGGTATCGTTGCACCCCCTCTTCTTCACGAAGAGGTCAATCGAGTCCACGAGCAGGTCCAGTCCGTCCTGCGGCCCCATCATGCCCAGATAGACAACAAGATACTTTCTTCCTCTCTTCAGCTCGGGCTTCGCAGGCACAGGACGGAACTCGTTCAGATCGGGACAGGTCCGCACCACGAAGATGCGGTCAGGCAAGACGCGTCCTCGATCCATCGCGATGTCCCGGCAAGACGTATTGGTCGCAAGTACCACATCGGCAGTCCGAAACGTCAGACGCTCGGCGAGACACACGAGCTTGTAGACAAAGCTCCTCCCCGGGAACCTCAAAGCATAAAGCTCCGGGTTCAGGTCGTGATGATCAAAGATGAACCGTACTCCGAAAAGCTTGAAGAAGAGAGCAATCAAGAAGATGGTGTCAGGCGGATTGCAGGCCTGTAGAATGCGGAAGCGAGTACGCGCATAGATGCGAAGCGCAAGGAAAAACTCGGCAACTAGTGCCCAGCTGTATTCGAGAAGGTAACCAAAGAGTGTTCCGGATGCTTCGCAGGCACGGTGGCGGCGAATCTGGACCCCATCCAACTGCTCGCGGGACCGCTCGAATCCGGGTCCCTTGGGGCAGATGACCGAGACCTGATAACCGGCTTGCGCCAGCGTCCGCGCCTCTTGCCACACACGGCGATCAAGTGGCACCGGCAGGTTCTCGACGATGATGCAAACCGCGACGGGGCCGCCCCTTGCTTTCTTCATTGCAGGATTCTGAATCCGATGGCCAGAACCCCATCACTGTGCAAGAGTTGCGCTTTTTACAAGATATTCGTACTTGTCGTCATTGGCACAAAGTGGGTGTTCCGCTATGGCATTTTTGAGGGTTCGTGAGTATTGCACTAATGTGCTCTCACTCGCACATCTATGGCAAGAGGCCAAATGCGGTGAGTTGTGTTTGGCCGGCAACAAAGACCTTTCCATTCGCTACCAGCGGAACCATGAACTTCACAGCATAGTCCAAGGTGTCGCGACTTCCGGCCTGAGCGCTATTGTATAGCTCGTTGCTTAGATTGGTCGCATCATAGGCAAAAAGCACACCTGGAGCACCGGTGTCATTATCTCCGCTGACGCCATTGTTTTGTATCGCCCATAACATGCCATTGGCGCCGCCATTGGAAGAGATTGCGAAAGAAGCCCCGCGCACGGGGTAAATCTCAGGAGTCTGAGAAGTCGGACTTGCGGACAGGAGTCCATTGGTTAACTGGAATGCCTTCACCGCGTCCTTCGAAGACCCGAAGTAAACATAGCCACCGAAGTAGACGGGCACACTGAAATTGAAATTCGACAACACCCCAACCAGAGTTTGAACGATCTGATTATCATTGTTTGGGTTGTAGTGTCCCATGTTGTCGCGATTGATTACGTAGATCGTGCCGTTCTTGCCGGCGTTGACCAGCAAGTGCGGATAGGGACCGGAAGGTTGATCAACCAAGAGAACTGGACCAGCGGCTCCCAAGTCGAGGTTATTGACATCCATATTGAGCTGGTCATGAGGCGTAAAGTAGTCAACGACAGTACCACCGGGAGACAGCTTCTCGATCGTGTCTCCATAGTCGATACCGCCTGAATTCACATCGAAGTCACCGTTGCTCGTCGTAAAATAGATGTTTCCGGCCGTGTCAGTGGCCAGCCCTCCTCCGCTTTGCCAGATTCCTCCGCCGCTGCCGTTGGGGGTTGCGTTATAGGCCAGCACTTGCTGTAAGGTGGTCGCGTTGTACCCTAGGACCCACCCGTGCCATGGCGAAACATCACCATGGGAACCGAATGCCATGTAAACCACCCCGTTGTTCAGAAGGAGACCGGGGCGCTGGTTTTCATGAAGGGGATCGAAAGGAACCACGCCGCCTGATGATCCGGAACCGTTTCCCGTTACGCTGGCCGCCAGCACTACTGGACCTGCAAACTTTTCTGCACCGCTGGTTATATCCAGAGCATGCAGCCGCTGTACGTAATTCCCATTCTCTTTTGTCTTGGCCACCACGTACAGGGTTCCACTGGCCTGATCGATAACCGGCGTGCCGGTGATCCCAATTTCCGTGGGAATGTCACCGCACTCGCCGGTATCGCCACAGGGAACCGTGGTCACGCCGGACCTGAGGAAGGTCACTTGCCAGAGTGGAGTGTTGCTCAATCCGTCAGCGTCAAACGCATACACGCTATCGTGTTCGGTTGCAACATAGACGACATTGTGAAAGCCCTTCCCAGGGATGTTCACGCTCGCCACGTACAACGGTGATGCGAAGGGAATGCCATCCAACGGATACGAGAAGAGTTTTCCAAATTGGCTCTGGTTTGTGTTGGCCAGAGTCAAAACCGTCTCGCTGTTATTCTGGCCGGTTCGGAAGTTGTCATTGTGATAGGTGAACGTACCAGCGTAGTTGCTGACGTAAACAGTTGCGTTTGCTGATTGCTGCTGATTCGTGGTGGCAGTCACGACGTGAGTTCCAGTGCTGCTTGGCGGCGTGTACAAACCGTTGGTGGTGATGGTTCCAGAAGCCGGCGAGCCCCCGACCGTGCCATCCACCGACCAGCTCACCGTGCCGAAGCCTGACGTTGCATTGAACTGTTGCGTCTGGGTAAACGTCACTACAGTGGCCCGTGGACTGATAGAGAATCCGGCGGTAACGGTCAGCGCGGTGGAACCATTTATCGATCCTACCGCGGCTTGAATCGTTGCGCTCCCCGCAGCAATGCCAGTGGCCAAGCCAGAGGTGTTGATCGTTGCCACCGATGGAATACTCGATGTCCATGCTGCGGAACCAGTAAGGTCCTGGTGGCTGCCGTCGCTGTAGGTCCCGGTGGCGGTGAATTGCTGGTGTGCTCCAACTGCGATCAAGGGATTCACAGGCGTCACAGAAATCGCGGTCAACACTGGACCCCCGCTGCCCGAATTGGCCCTGAATGCCACCATTTGCATGATCCAAGAGCCAGCCGGGGAAAGTGGCGCCGTGGTGCTGTAACTACCGGTCACGGAGACTGCCTGATCTTCAGCAATGTCGGCGTCCGGCGCGGTGAGCAACCGACTGGTGAACCCGCTGCCCGGACCGACAGTCGTGGTGACAACGATGTTGGCTCCAAAAATCAAATCATTCGGGTTTGTCGTTGTCGCCGACCCGCTGCTGCTGCTGGCACTGTTGCCGCTATTGGCAGCCGTTACATCGACGGGGCTGTTTGGATCTGCACCGCTATATTCCAGGATGCGAATGTCAGGGTAAGCCGCTGCGGTCGAGAACGTCACGGTAACCGTGTTTGTTCCAGCCGCTGCAGAAGCAATGTTCCTGGCGTAGTAGATGGATTGCGACAACGTGCCGCTAATAACCGTGGGGCCAACGGCAAGTGTGTACGGGTTACCCTTGGAATCGATGACCGAGACAACGCTCGCTGTGCTGTCATTCCATCCCACCACAACCACGTTCATGTCGCCGGCACCCTGCCCGGCAGGAAATACAACACTTACTGCGGCCTGTGGCGTTTGCGGGGTTGCGTAATTACCTTGGACATAGCTGATGCTTGCGGATGCCACGGTTACCGTCAGGTTGACCGTGGCGTTTTGCTGGATGCCTCCACCAATTCCGGTCACAGTAATAGGGTAGGTTCCGGCTGGAGTGTTAGCGCCCACCGTAATCGTCATGGTTGAACTCCCAGCGCCGGGGGCTGGAATTGAGCTCGGGTTGAAGCTTACTGTCGTACCAGTGGGCATACCTGCGGCGGACAGATTGATGGAGTTATTGAATCCGCCACTTATTGTCGCGGTGATCGCGCTGGTACCCTGAGTGCCCTGCGTGACGTTGAGTGAAGCCGGGGATGCTGACAGAGTGAAATTTCCAACCGTCAGAGTCGCCCCGCTAGCCAGGTTCGAATATGGGCTAAGGCTGCCAGCTGAATCCTGGGCTCGCGTCCTGTAGTTGTAGGTGCTGCCTGCCGTCAGCCCGATATCGTTATAGGTCGTGTTTGTTGTGCTCCCTATCTGGACAAAGTTGCTGCAACCAGCGCCTTGGCAACGTTCTACTAGGTACTCAGCTATGGACCCATTGATCTCGGTCGAGGCTACCCACGAGAGATCGATCTCGCTGGTCGATGCCGTCGTGGTCGTCAAATTACCGGGCAATGACGGAATCGTAAGAGGGGTCGTGATGGATACGACCGAAGAATACGGCCCCAGGTTCCCGTTCGTGTCCTGGGCGCGAACCCGATAGCTATAGCTCATCGCAGCCGTGAGGCCGTCGTCGTGGTAGCTGGTGGTGGTCGTGTTACCAATCTGGACAAAGCTATTGCAAAGAGCTCCCTGGCAACGCTCCACGAAGTATTGCGCAATCGTACCACCGTTCTCGGTAGACGCCGTCCACGTCAGCGTTGTCTGGTTCGAATGGTTGTTGGCAGCTACAATTGAGGACTGCCAGGTCTGCGCCGTGTTCAGTGTAAAGGTTCCGTTGTAGGCACCGGGAGCGGCTGCCGTCCCAGATTCTGCATCAAGAAAATTCGAAGACGCTCCGGGCTGCGGGGTGAATCCTTGGCCGGAGGTAAAGACCGCCCCAGCAGAGACTTTGGCCCAGGCCATCAAGAGATCGCTCGCGGTCGTGGTAGTTATGTTGGGACTGACAACGTTTACGGTCTGAGTTCCGTTATCGCTGCCGATCAATGACACGGCATCAATGGGGGAAGAAATGTTCGAGCCCTTAACCACAAAGATCGACATCACCAACGACTGGGCTGCAGAAAGGGTCAGGGTGACAGTTTGACCGGGCCCGACGACGGGGTTTGCGACGTACCAGATCTGGGAGCGCAAATCGAAGCCCACGCTCGTATTCGTCGGTCCAGCGATGGTGACCCAGGTATTGCCAAAGTTGTCGCTGGGGGTCATGGTCACGCCTGCGTGCGATGAGGCAAACATCACGATCAAGTCTCCGCCCGTGCTATCGAAAGGCGCAGTCGTGTGGGCAGTCAAGAGGGTTGAATTGATGTAGCTTTGTACAGCATCCACGATGGGCGGCGGTCCACCATCAACAACCGTCACATTTGTCGGGGGGGTTATTCCTGATTGCGTGACGGTTAGCGTGACCGTGGTGGTTTGCTGGATCCCACCACCATTGCCAGTTACGGTAAGGGGATAGGTGCCCGTCGGTGTGCTCGAGCCCACTGCGATGGTCATGGTCGAGGTGCCCGACCCCGGTGCGGGAATTGTGCTGGGATTGAAGCTGACAGTTGTGCCCGCAGGGGCGCCAGTAGCGGACAGGTTAATTGAGCTGTTGAAGCCACCACTGACTGTGGTAGTGATGGTGGAAGTCCCCTGATTCCCTTGCGCGATGCTCACAGAACCAGGTAAGGCCGTAATGGTAAAGTTGGGTGCCGCTGTAATGGTCAGCGTCACTGTGGTGCTCTGCTGCACTCCTCCACCATTGCCGGTCACCGTAATGGGATACGTTCCCACGGGCGTGCTGGCACCGACTGTAATGGTCATCGTTGACGTTCCCGATCCCGGGGCCGGAATGGGATTGGGATTGAAGCCCACCGTTGTGCCCGTCGGTGCGCCGCTAGCGGACAGACTGATGGCGCTATTAAACCCGCCGCTGACTGTGGTCGTGATGGTGGAGGTACCCTGATTCCCCTGCACAATGCTTACAGAAGTGGGGGTGGCCGCAATGCTAAAGGTGGCAGGCGAGGTAACTGTCAGGGTAATGGTGGCAGTGCGCTGAAGCCCGCCACCATTAGCAGTCACGGTGATGGGATACGTTCCCAGAGGCGTGCTCGCACCAACCGCGATTGTCATGGTCGAGGTGCCCGCCCCCGGGGCAGGCATCGTGGCGGGATTGAAGGTCACGCTTGTGCCTGTGGGCGCGCCCGTGGCCGACAAGCTAATCGCGCTGTTGAAGCCGCCACTGATGGCGGTAGTAATAGTCGAAGTTCCCTGATTACCTTGCGCCACGCTCACAGAGCCAGGCGAGGCCGTGACGGTAAAGTTGGGTGGTGCTGTAACCGTCAAAGTAACCGTGGTGCTTTGCTGGATCCCGCCGCCATTACCGGTCACGGTGATAGGATATGTCCCCACCGGCGTGCTAGCACCGACTGTCATGGTCATTGTTGAAGTGCCCGACCCCGGCGCCGGAATAGGATTGGGATTGAAGCCGACCGTTACGCCCGTAGGTAGACCGCTAGTCGACAAGGTGATGGCGCTGTTGAACCCACCGCTGATCGTGGTCGTGATAGTAGAGGTGCCCTGGTTCCCTTGCACAATGCTTAGAGATGCCGGAGATGCCGCAATCGCGAAATTGGGTCCGGTCCGGAAGGCGACCATCTGCATAATCCATCTGCCCGAGGGGCTGACGGGCGCGGTCGCGCTATAGCTGCCGGTGGCCGTAACCATCCGGTCTTCAGCGATGTCCCCGTCGGGCGATGTGAGTATGCGCCGAGTGAACCCACTGCCCGGTCCAGTGGTGGTGGTCTGAACCAGGTTTGCACCAAAGATCAGGTCGGTCGCGCTTGTCGTTGTGGTGGAGCCGCTGCTGCTGGTGGCGCTATTGCCGCTGTTGGCCGCCGTGACATCCACCGGGTTGTTGGGGTCAGCTCCGTTGTATTCAAGGATACGAATGTCGGGGTAGGCCGCGGCAGGCGCGAACTTCACTGAGACGGTGTTTGCTCCAGCGGCAGCCGATGCGATGTTCTTGGCGTAGTAGATGGACTGCGAAGCAATTCCGCTCTGGGTCGTCGGGCCCACGGCGCGCGTGTACACATTTCCCTTCGAATCGGTGACGGCACTGACAGTAGCCGTGCTGTCGTTCCATCCCACGACGATGACGTTCAGGTCGCCGGCGGCCTGCGCCGCGGTGAACGTGATGTTCACTGTGGTCTGCGGGGTCTGCGGCGAAGCATAGTTACCCTGAACATACGTGATTGTCGGTGCCGCAAACACGCCAACTGGATGCAAGTAGCAGACGACCGCAACGGTTACCAACCACAGAAGCCGTGTCGTCTTACCATATCCAAGGCCGCATTGAGACAGGAATTGCTTCATCGTGCACCCCGCATCGTTCATCGGAATCGTTCTCCCCGACCGTCTCCTAAGCCCATACTCTCTTTGCGCTACTTAATCAGGCCTGAGCCGCCCGTCATACGACTGACCGCGCATTTGACGCACGTGGTCCCCCACGGTGAGGTACTAATTCGTGGTACCTGATCTTTACGCCGCAACCTAATAGAGGCTCTAGTGCGAGCAGATAACTAGTATGACTTGCACATCGGCCGGAGGCTGATGTCTGTTAGCTCGGCCGTTGGCGAGAGCATGAGGGCCTGTACGGTTACCGCGGCTACATCTTCGGGCTGGAGCAATAGCTCCGGTCGGTAGGTCTTTCCTTCTTCTCGAAAAAGAGTCTCCTGCATTGGCGTGGCGGTACGCCCCAAATACAAGGAAAGCACTCTGATACCTTTGGGATTTAGCTCCTCACGCAAGCTGTCAGCGATGGCCTTTAAGGCGTGTTTGGTAGCAGCGTACTGCCCTGCCTCGGGCCGCCTTGCGTTAAGCCCGGCACTGGAGTTGATAAAAACAATTTGTCCGCGTGCCGTTGTCAATAACGGGAGTAAGCGCTGGGTCAAAAGGTAGGGAGCACGAACATTAGTTGCGTATTGAAGGTCGAGGTTCTCGATGCACCCATCTTCCATCCGATCCTGATGGATTACGCCCGCGCAATGAATCAGAATGTCGAGTCTCCCAATAACTGCCAAGTGCTGAACCAGAGGCTCAAGGCTCTCGCTGGAGGTCAGATCGGCTTGGAACTCGGTTGTCTCTGAGAACGCACGCGTTGCGGCGCCCGTTTCCGCCAATGCCCCGGAGTTTCTCCCGACAACACATAGTCGCGCACGTTGATGCGCCAAAGCTACCGCGACCGCCCGCCCAATTCCGCTACTGGCACCGGTGACTACAGCGATCTGGCCTGCCAAGGAGCCAGTCATTAGTCCATCCACAGCCCCTCGTTCCTTTGATCGCGCTCCCCCGGTCGTTGCGACATAGCTGAACCCTTGATTTGACAGGCTTTGTTGGATTAGAGCCTCTTCTTCATGGCCATCGGCGATCGGTCGCCCTTACTTGCTAAGCGGAAACCAAGCTCGCTTTCTTGCCTGTCGAGGATCCTCTCAATCCACGGAGAAGATCCAAGTAGAACGTTTTCTGCCCCGCGACGAACAACAGCATCCCAAGGTAAATGACGAGGAGAACAAGGCTTTCTAATGCAAGCCTGGGCAAAGGGGACAATAATCGCCCATATGCTAGATGCACTCCAAATGCGAGCGCTCCCGCCACGATGCTCGACGCCAACGGCCGACTCAGAACCCGCAAAATGTCTCGTGGGCTAATGATGGTACCGTGGAGAGCCCAGACAACAAGCGGTATGAGCCACACCGTCATCACAACCGAGAAGGAACATGCGACGCCTTTTGGCCCGTAGGGTAATCCTATGACGTACCCGGCAATCATCACGGGCGCGATGACCAAAGCCATCTTCAATAGGCGTCCGACCAACCCGATCGAGGAGAGCAGCCATCCTAACGGATTGGCAATCGCAAAGACGAGGATGGTGGGCGCCAGTAGGCGAAAGATCGCGGCCGCATCTTTCCACTTCGGTCCCAGGAGAACGCTGATGACATCATCAGCAAAAAGAGCGCACGCAATTGTCAGAGGAAGAGTCAGCGCCAGAACAAGTGAGTAACCTTTAAGAAAGTAGTTTCTGAGGCGCGGTGGATCGTTCTGCACCCGGGAAAGGGCAGCGAACGCAACTTCTCCAGCGGCCGCGTTCAGGTTATCCGTAGGTATATTAACGAGCTGGTACGCTCGGCCGTAGAGTCCGATCGCATCTACCCCCCAAAAGCGGCCCAGCAAAACCTTCTCACAATTGGTGGCGATGTATACGATCAGACCGTTTAAAGTCATGGTTCCACCGAAATGCACCATGGAGCGGATGCCGACACCTCGCCGCGGCCTTCCCGGAACCCAACCTGCACTCAGCCAAAACCCCAAGGTGGTCAGTAGGGGAAGGGCAACGGTCATCGCGACCAAAGCCCAGTACCCGTAGCCCATCAGTGCTCCGCCGATGGCCAAGGCGGTAGCAGCCAAGAGTGCAATCGTATTGACAACCGCCAATACCGTAAAGCGCATTTCACGCTGGATCAGGGCGCCATGCTGCACACCTGCTGCATTAAATAGAAACCCGACCGCCAAAGCCACAGCTACGCTGCGCAAACGTGGCTCGTGATAGAAGGCAGCAATGAACGGGGCCAGGATTATACACATTAAAGTCAGAAGCGTACCGACAAACAGATTGACCCAGAACAGGTTCGAGAACTGTTCATCAGTCACGTCCGCACGTTGAATCGCGGCTGACGAAAGGCCGAAATCCCGGAAGAGGCTCAGTACTCCAGTGAAGGCCGTCACCATTCCTACCAAGCCAAAGTCTTTAGGTGATAGCAGTCGCGCTAGAACCATGAGAGCGCCTACTCGCAATAAGAAGTTCGCAGCTTGGGCGCATAGCCTTGCGAAGCCACCCCGAATTGTTCTCTCCTTTAGGTCCTTCATCCCTTTTTGACTTATAATGCTCTCGTCTCTTGTATCGCGCGTGGCCTCTCTCTCCGGATAATTAGAGAACTAGCTTGCGGCAGTGGAACGCTTCAGCGTACCCACTGGGCGAGTTACTCTCCATACCTCGCAGGCGCATGAGAGAAAGGAAGGTGCTCTCCTCAAACCAGCGCCTTTGACGCTGCGACTGAAACGCGTCCATGATGTACTCAATCTTGGTCTGGTATTGCTCATTCTCAAGCGGTACGAATACGTTTGGCTGCCCCAGGTCACCGTCGTATTTTGGAATCTCGTACTCCAGGATGAAGTGGTCTCGAAATGTGTTCCAAGTCAACTCGGAGATCAACCGGTGATCCTGGTGGGCGTCTTTGTGGTAGGGGGTAAGAATGAGATCTGGGGACACTTCTCGTTTCAGCCCCTCGAAAACGCGCTTTATGTCTGAACCTACAAAAGGCAGAAATCCGTCTGGAAAAGCCTTCAGAACGGGCCCCCTTAAGGCAGCGCCGGCGAACAAAGTGGCTGCGTGCCGCGCCTCGGCCTCTCGTACCTCAGTAGCACTGAACACCACCCAGTAAAATGTCGCTCCCAGATGCTCTCTTGCCAAGCGCAGGATCGTGCCACCACAACCGATCTCGATGTCGTCGGAATGTGCGCCCAGACACAAGACATTCAAAGTGCCGTAGGATTCTTGCTTGAGAGTGAGACGCATCATACTGAAGCGGGCGCCATCTCCGCTGGCGGTACGACAGATGTGGCCGCGAGGTTCCATACTTTCCATGGCGCTGAAGTTTGATTCAATTCCTCAAGATGTTGCTTGTCCTTAAAGGTATCCATGCACTGCCAGAAACCGGTGTACTTGTAGGACAACAAAGCCCCCTTATCAATCAACCGCTGAAATGGTCGGCGCACGAGTTCATCGCCGGGCAGGATGTAGCGGAAGATTTCCTTCCGCATAAGGAAAAACCCTCCATTGATCCAGATGTCGCTGCGCGTCAAGGGACAAACATCCAACACTAGCCCTCCAGGTTCGGCTGTAACGATGTCGAAGCTTGCGGTTGGCTGCACTAGCAATAAAGAAGCTATCGCGTTGCTGTGCCGAAATGTCTCCACCATTTCGGGAAGCGGAACGTCACTCAGTCCGTCTCCATAGTTCGCCAGGAACATTTCCTCATCTTGGAGGTAGGACTCAACTGCCTTCAACCGCTCCCCAATCGTGGCGCTCGTGCCCGTCTCCACGAACGTGATTGTCCAATCGTCAATATCGCGATTCATGAACTGAATCCTCTTGCCACCCTGCGACCAGACGAAGTCGTTAGAGACAGATTCGTCGTAGTGCAGGAAATAGTCTTTTATGCAGTTACCTTTATGGCCAAGGCACAGGATAAAGTCCTTGTGGCCAAAGTGCGCGTAGTACTTCATCAGATGCCAAAGCACAGGTCGCGAGCCAATCGTTACCATGGGCTTTGGAACATCATCGGCGTATCCGCGCAACCGCATGCCAGCACCACCACAAAAGAGAACTACTTTCATTCACTCACCTCTACACCGTCCAAAGTGCTTTTTAGTACACCGTCACCTCGGGAATCGGCACGACAAAGCGGCCACCCCACTTCCGGATGAACTGTAACTGCTCCATGATTTCTTCCTTCAGGTTCCAGGGCAGGATCACCACGAGATCCGGCTTTCGTTCCGCGATCCGATCGGGATGATAGATCGGAATATGACTGCCGGGGAGAAACCTGCCCTGCTTGTGAGGACTGCGATCCACCGTGAACTCAATCAAGTCGTTACTGATGCCGCAATAGTGTAAGAGCGTTGCACTCTTGCCAGGGGCTCCGTAACCCGCCACTGACCTTCCTTCCTTGGCGGCTTGCAGAAGGAACTCCAGCAATGCAAACTTGGTTTTTCTTACCTGCGTGCTGAAGGCTCTGTAGCCGTCCGCCGAGTGCAACCCAGCATGTTCCTCTTCCTCGATCACCTTGCGGATGCTAGACCCGACTAGATGCTTCTGACTGTCCGCGCGGCAGGCATATACTCGGAGAGAACCGCCGTGAGACGACAACTCCTCGACGTCGAAAACTCTAAGCGCATGGACCTCGAGAATGTGCTGTGTCGTGAAGAGTGAGAAGTAAGAGTAGTGCTCGTGGTAGATAGTGTCGAACTCGTTTCGCTCGATCAGGCGCAGCAGGTGCGGGAACTCCAGCGTAAGCACACCGTCGGGTTTCAGCAAAATCTTGAGGCCTTCGACAAAGTCGTTCAGATCCGGGACCTGTGCCAGAACGTTATTGCCGACAATCAGGTCGGCGCGCTGGCTCTCGGCAAGCTTCGTTGCCAGTTGTGCTCCGAAGAATCGTACGAGCGTCGTAACTCCTTTCTCAAGTGCAGCCGCAGCGACATTCGCCGCCGGTTCAATGCCCAGTACCGGCACGCTTCGCCGCACAAAATATTGCAACAGGTAACCGTCGTTGCTCGCCACCTCAACGACGAGACTCTTCTCGTTCAGACCGAAGCGTTTGGTAACTTTGTCGCAATATTTCTCGCAGTGTCTCAGCCATGAATCCGAATAGGAAGAGAAGTAGGCATAGTCGCTGAAAATATTCTCGCCGCTCTCGTATTCTTCCAACTGTACGAGGAAGCACCGCGTGCAGACATAGGTATGAAGTGGATAGTAGATTTCTCCCCGATTGAGGTCAGCAACAGACGGATAGGTCTCGCAGAGCGGAGACATCCCCAGATCAACAAACGTTTGTCGCAGTTCCGCACCGCAGAAACGGCACGGCTTCGTGGTGACTTCCTCCTGTAGTTCGACAGGCAATGCAATTGTGCTCATCGGCATTCCTCTTATTAGTGATGTCTAGGCGCACACGGGCGGCTCGACGGCCCTGTAACTCCAACGCAAGGAGGCGTCGACTCGGCCGGCCTTGAGGAGGTATTGGATCTGTTGCATACGGATATAACGGCCACACTCCACATCCGCTCGGGTCAGTCCTGCCGCGCGATAAGCCTCATAGAGCTCCTGCGCGCCTCGGCGAGCGGTCCACTGAGGGTGAAATCCCGGTAGCGTACGTCGGATTTTGTCGCAGTTGACGCGGTAACAACGTTTGTCTGGGCCGCCGTCACGGGCGTAGTGAACCAGGGATCCAGGAACGGTTTCAGCCACGATAGCGGCCAATTCGCTGATGCGGTAGTTTTCTTCTGTCCGGCCAACATTGAACGTTTCGTTATGGATGGCCTCCTGGGGAGCATCCAGTACAGCAAGAATTGCACCAACAATATCCTGAACGTGTACGATGGGCCGCCACGGTGTGCCGTCACTCTTTATGTACACCCGACCCGTCGTGTAGGCCGCTGCCACCAGATCGTTCAGGACGATATCAAGACGCAATCGCGGGGACACACCGTAGGCCGTGGCATTTCGCAAGTAGGTGGGACTGAAGTGCTCACTGGCCAAGGGTCCTACGTTTCGCTCAACGAATACCTTAGACTCACCGTATGGTGTCACCGGATTCAGGGGAGCATTCTCGTCGTGGAATGCATCTCCTGCTGCACCATACGTACTGCAGGACGAAGAGAAGATGAATCGCTCCACCCCTGCCGCCTTGGCCAATTCGGCCAGGCGAACCGATGCGCGGTGGTTGATGTCAAATGTGAGAACCGCGTCGAGGTTGCCCAGGGGGTCATTCGATAAGGCCGCCAGGTGCACCACCGCGTCAAAACCCTCGAGGTCTGCTTTCGTCAAGTCGCGAACATCCTTGCAAACCTCCGGAATCTGTGGGGCCGACTCTCCGAAATCGCAACCCGCAAACAGATCAGAGTCCAGCCCCACAACGTCATGGCCTGCAGCACGCAACCTAGTCGTCGCGACGGCACCGATATAGCCCTTATGTCCGGTCAGCATTATTCTCATTCTTGCGTCACTCCTATTACAACGAACTTCAGATTGAAGCTGGATCCTGGTTAGAGGCTTTTGAGATCTTGATCGCTCACCTGCCGCGAACCTACATTCAGGCTGGTCCTATTCCGTTTTCGCCCTGGACTTCGTTCAGCAAACCATTCTCCATGAGCTGGTCCGCTGCTTCACTGATGACGAGGAACGGGATACCGGATCGTTCGGCGATGTCCAGTAGTGAATGCTGGCCGTCGGATAGATTCAGTACCCATAGGCGCGCGTTGATTTCAATCCCAATCGTGTTGCCACCGACGGAAGAGTAGAGGTCTCGGCGTCCCAATTGAGGCTCGCCGTAAGGGGCCGAGTTGCAATACCGGCGATTGTTCTCCAGAACGTCCATGATCGCGGCGCACACCTGTAGCGATCCCGCAAGTTGCCGCGGGTGTATAAAATCAAGGTTGTCGGCGGAAGTGTGATACTCGGGGAAACTCCCCCAAACGCTTCGCATCAGGCAACCGACTGGAAGGTTGAAGCCCGGTGAGCAGTACTGGCGTTCGTCATAGCCGTAGGGCGAGAACTCCAGTATCCCAGCCGAGTCTCCACTGTGAGCAAGAACGTGAGCTGCAGCCCGGTCGATTTCAGTGTTCCCCCTGCGACTCTTCTTGTAATGAAAGCCACCGGCATCGCCGAGGCACGTTAGGACGAGCCCGTGACGAATACGTCCAATGTTTTCCCGATTTTGCGCCAGCCAAGCAATGGCCCCGATCGTTCCGGGCAGAAACACGAGCCTGTACGAATACCGGAGATCGCGTCCAGGCAGCAGCTGCGCCAGAAACGTTGCTACACTAAGACCTGACAGATTGTCATTCGCCAGCGATGGATGGCAGATGTGGCAAGAGATTAAAACCTCGTCGGCTGACCGTCCAGGCAGATAGCACTCGCCGTACGTCAGATGGCCATCTACCAGGGTGGAATCTACCAACACTTGGTACTCACCGTCCCTCAGCTCTTCCATCTGACTCTGGGACAGACAGAACCCCCAACTCTCTTTGTAGTAAGAGGTTCGATAAGGGATCCAGTCCGGGTGCTCTTGAACGGTGAACAAATGTGATTTCAGTTCGCTCAGCGGCATCCTAGCCCGTATGGGCACGCTGTAGCCTAAGAGATGGAGGTTACACTTTTGGAAGTCCACAACCCGCTTCCCGCTCGAATCAGCAACATAGGCATCGCGAACATTCCACTCTTTCGGCACGGTCCAATCTAAGACGTGCCTACCCGATGGCACCTCGACAAGCCGCAGCGGAATCCTATTCCCGATTGCGGCCAAGGTCTGTCGTAGCCCATCTCCTGTAATGCTACGGCAAATCGGATAGAGTTCCGCAGCGAAGCGATGTAGCTCTTCGCCAAGCCTTACGGGATCCCGCAGGTCTATTTCCTTTTGCAAAAGCACTAGCTCTACTCAAAATCTGGATATGTGCGGTCGCGTTCCGAGATCACTTCCACCCCGCTCGGCCAGGAGATCTGGAAGGCCGGATCATCCCATCGCACGCCGCGTGCTGCCTCAGCATTGTAGAATTCCGACATCTGATAACATACCTCGGTCGTGTCTTCCAGCGTCAAAAACCCGTGAGCGCACCCCTTTGGCACGTAGACCATATCCCGGTTTGTCGCCGTTAATGTTACAGATATCCACTGCTTAAATGTCTGCGACTGCGGACGCAGATCTAGGACAACGTCAAACACCGAGCCCATAGTGCAGCGTACGATTTTCGTCTCCCCGTAAGGAGGCTCCTGGTAATGCATCCCGCGTAACGTACCCTTCTTCCCATTAAACGAGATGCTGCATTGCGCCACCGTTGCATCGAGGCCATGCAGCTTAGATTCCCTCTGGCACCAGTACCGGGCAAAAAATCCCCGTTCATCCGGCTTTACCTCGAGGCCGACCCTGAATACTCCCTTCAGCTTCGTTTCGCAGAAGATCATTCATCCGCCCTGCCGATCTTGCTCTATCCGCCGAGTTATCCTTTACCCTACTTCCTTGCGCAACAAATGAAGAAATACTCAACCGCGAGAAACCGGCTAAGTATCGGGATATTTACGTTTATATGCATTTGAAGAGTTTTCATATATGCCCGATTAGGTTCATGGTGATGCCAGTGGTGAGACGTCGGCAGCAGTTCATTTATCTCAAAATACTGGGACACACCATTTGTAAACTCATCAAGGGTTCGCACATTATTATACGGGGCATAGATCTGCACATCGCGGTGCCCGAAGTTAACATAGGATGCGATAAATCTACCGTCTGCGCGCAGCAAGCGCGCAATTTCAGAAAACTTCCGCGACTGGGAGCTGCCGATGTATTCAAACACCCCTTGGGCAATGATGATGTCGAATTGCTTGTTATCGAACGCGATCGGCTTCTCAATGAAATCGAACTCCCGAAGATTGGGCGCCGCGTGGTGAATGGCAATATCGATCCCATAGTAGTTGACATTTGGCCGAACCGCTTGCATCAGCGTCGCTGGCCCGCACCCGACATCAAGAAGGTCGCATTCGCTATCTCCTGCAATTTTGTTGATGAGTCGCGCAGCCTTTGTAAGCCTAAAGTGCGGCTCGGCGTATTTTTGGTTCTCCTGAATCCAAAAATCGCGCTTATTATACTTTTCGGTCGTTCGTTGCATGATGAACGCTTTCTGCGGCTTAACGCTCAGCCCGCTCTGAATTCACGGAAATGCACTGTAACATTGCTCGCTCGCCGTCGGACTTGCAGCAAGATACCTGTGAGCGGGCGCGTCTGCTGGCCAAACAGTGCAGCTCTAACTTCGTTGATGGCACCCTCAGGATAGAGTCAGGATCTTCCTAGCACAAACTTCCTGCTATTTGCAGCAATGTTCCGGAGTGCGATTAACCGGGAGTTTGGTGGTTGTTTGTGGAAGAATTCCGCGAAGCCAAGCTGCTTCAGTTCAACGTTGCTAAATGCTTCACGAAACCGCCAGAGCACATCAAGCTCTACATCCTCCGGCATCGAGGCAAGAGCTCTTCGCCAAATATCAGTTAGGTTACAACCGGCTCTGTCGGCAATGCCCTTCACTAGCGCCATCGTCGACCGCAAGACCTCCTGTATCTTTGTCGGTGCCTGGTTCTTCACCCAGTTGCCATCGTGCCAGCGCACAAACGTGTCGGGGATTGGATTGTACCGAAGCACTCCATGGAGGGACATGAGGGCAAAGACCAAGCGATCCATCGTGTGAGTCTCGTAAGTTTGGCGCTCTAATTCATCTAGCACAGGAACTAGGCGTTCAGTCAATGCAATTAATGACGACCAGTGAAACGGCGTATATAACCAGCATAAGGCCAGCATCTCTGGGCAATCAAGAGTCCAAGCGCCAACCCATGAAGGCTTGCCGGCCACAAGCCAGATAGCGGATGACCGATCCACCCAGCACGGATCCTTGTACCCTTCGCCGACGACGAATTCGGAAGCTGATGCATATGCCACGGCATTACTCGCCTTCAGCGTCCTTAGGCCATCTGCGATATGACCTGCACTCCACCAGTCGTCGTCATTTAGAATTGCCACGTACGGCGTGTGCGCCTCACGAAATGTAGAGAAGAGGTGGTCTACCATGGGCAAGATCGGTTCGCGAAAAAGATAGCGAATTGGTAGATCTGAAAACTCCTGTACGACCCGTTCCGTTGCCCTCTCGCCGCTGTTCTCCGAGACGATCACTTCTCCGATGACCTCAACTCCGATCTGGTTCCGCACTGCCTCCAGCGCGGTGCGAAGAAAAGCAGGACGGCCGGTTGTGGTGATGCTTACCGTAACTTCGTTCATCTACCTAGCCCCAGTTACGTGGTCTTCCAACTGCGCCTTTATCGCGGACCGCTGCCCAGTTTCATCGGCAGTGACCTCCGGCAGCCACTCCCTAAAGAGAACGCCGTATTGCTCGTCCAACGCCTGACGGTATTCCTGTATTTTACCTGTCATCACTAGCCTCAGTGCTGCCGCATTCTCCACGAGGCTCCGGAAGCAATCGATTAAGCTACTTGCCTTAATACCACTAAAGTCTACGGAATACTCCGGCAAGCCCATCTGTTGCATCAGAGAGGCGCACTTGTGATGAAATGAGATAGAGATTACAGGCTTGATGAGCAGCATCGCGAATAGGACGTTGTGGAAACGCGTCGCCACCACGAAGTCTGTGGACGCTATCTGCGACAAGAGCTCCCCAACAGATGATACGGACTCATCGATAATTCGGCTCGCATCGTATACTGCCAATCGCTGCTGCAGGAGACATTTGAATTCCTGCACGACTGACCTGTCCACAAGATCACCAATCAGTAATCTCACATCATAGTCATGAGCCAGCAGCCACTCCGTGAACGCTACCAGGGCTTCTAAGTATGCCTCATAAGCAACCTCATTAGGATTAGCGTCACCATACCTTCCGGCATACTCCATTACGCCCAACCCGACGATCTTTCTTTCTCTCTTGGCTGCGGTATCATGCGGCATCACGGCTTCTGGCAAGCTGAAAGCGAGGTCCGGGTATACCGGATCGTCCGTTGCTCTAAGCCCCATGCGCTTGACATATTGCAACGTGGAATAATCTCTGTAGGAGCGAAAGTTCGCAATGGACAAAGCTATCCTGACCAGAGTTCTAGCGAGGCGGCTATATATCGGCCCCGCTCCAACACTCACAAAGAGCAGCCGACAACGGCAAAGCTTTGCTGCCACTGCCCATTTGAACACGCTGTACGGACCCCAGCTCAAGAGACCATAGGCATCTGTCAGAAGACCTGTGCCCGGAATAATGAGCATGCTGCTGCCCCTCAGCGACGCAAGAGCCCTCAGCCAGCGCTTAGCCTCGCGCGGTATGCCTATACAAAGTGTGCGACTCAGCTTGCCTATAAAACTATGCGGCTGGCCTGATGGCGGGGATGCCTCACTAATAGGAATCGCCCGAACGTTATAGGTTTGTGCAACGCCATCAGGGTAGGTGCAAATGCAAGTAACCTGAGCGTCAGGAAGCACATCCCGTAGGTGGTAAAGAAGTGCCTGCAGTGTACTTTCGTTACCAAAATTATTGCCTCCGAAATGTCCGAAGAGACAAATCTCGTGCTGGGTATGGTCTGCCCTCATCTGATTAGAGGCTTGCCGTTTTCGAAGACATGTGCAGAACTAGGGAGTGACTGCCGAACCTGGAAATGGCCCCTCGCCGATGTCTTCATTGTGCTGGATAAACAACGGTTGATGCTTTCTGCTACCTTGGGCCCCTGTGTGCTCACAACATGGTTAACCTTCACTTTCTGTGCAGCTGCGATGCCGAGCTGCCTTCTCAGCTTAGGTGACTTGCTCAATGCGACAAGGTGGGCCGCAAAAGTGTCTACATCAAGGTAATCTGCAATCAAACCGGCGTCATGCCCGACAAACTCCAGAGCACCGCCGGATCGGTCGAAGCACACGACTGGCAAGCCGCGTGCCCCAGCTTCTAACATCACCAAAGGGAATGGGTCCTCTCGGGACGTAAGCGCAAAGACGTCCATCGCATGATAATAGTCAACGGCATTCGCTGTATTTGAGATCATCGTGCACCGGCCGGCTAGCCCAAAAGCCCTGACGTCATGCTGGAATTGCAGGGATTCATTCCCTCCTGCTTCGCCCCCGACCCACAGAAACCGGGTGGCATCATTCCCTTGCATGCCACAAAGCCTGTGCGCGATTTGCAGAAAAATATCCGTTCCCTTTCGCCAGCCCAGCGAACCACATCCCCCCACCACAAAAGCTTCGTCTGACCATCCTAGTTGTCGGCGGATCCTTCGTCGAATCGATGCGACCTCCGCAGGAGTTTGATCGGGAAAGGGAACAAAGCCGTGTACCAAGTCAACCCTGTCCGCCGGAATTCTGAACTCCTCGACCAACGTCGACGTTACCGACCTCGAAACCGAGATAAACCTCCCGGCATTTCTCAGAGCAGCTTCCACGCTTTGCTCGCCCATCGCCAGGCGCAACGCATACCCAAGCTCGTGAATATGCCATAGCACGCTCCCAGCGTGCCTGGCCAACACCGAAACATATGGGTGGGTTGCGGCGGTGTTCAGATAAACGAGATCGTACTTGCGCCCTGCCATCCACCAGCTCAGACACTGTGAAGCTATGTCTGGCTGCAACCTCTTTTTCCACCGCCGCGGCCAACCTTCCAACGTTGCTGCTGGATCCCGCCACACCCTGGTCTTACACAGACCGCGAAAATCCTCCAGCAGCTCGCCGGTCCCGCTCATCAGCACTTCGAGTTCATAGTCAACGTGGTCGCGCAACCAGCGCAACAAGTGCAGCAGCAGCAAACTTGCTCCATTTCGGGACGCCGAGTGGCTTACGAACAAGATGCGTGGTTTCACTTGAACCTTACAGCGCCTGCGACAACCTGTGCCCAGGCGAGGTTTCAAACCCGGCACGTTCCGCCTCATTTGGCTCTTCAAATGAGTACCGTAGCCTGCCGTCCTCGAGGATGGCGTAGGCTATCCTTGCGCGATCAGCGCCGGCGCCCTCAATGACCCAGCGGGCGTCTTTCCACACAAGACGCATTTGATTTCGTTCGCGCCACCACGAATCTATCTCTCCGGGTAAAGCCATCCAAAGCTCGGATGTTGAGCGCAGACCAGCGAGGTGTCGCAGCAGCGACTTGTATGTACTCATTGCTCGATTAGTCTGCAAATAGTCTGGGTGTACGATGAAGCTAATCAGGCCGTGGTGACCCATGATCACTTCAATCTGTTCTAGCCATAGATCGATGGAGTAACTGCCGAGAATATGGAATATTGAATAGTCCTGCGTCGTCGTAACTGGGATCTCTAGTATGGCACCGATAAAGTAGGGCATGACAGTGCAGCAACCCCCGGGTTGGGGATCCATGCAGGCCGTGTTGGGGACCGACATGTCATAGGAGAATGAGAACGCGTCATACCATTCTACATTACGATAGAGAACGCCTGATCGAAAGCCCTTCGCCTTGAACTGCTCTGCGTATGCATTTATGCGTTGAGCCGACTTCAGAAAGCTATCCCGTTCGCTAAATAAGTAGCCATCGTGCTTCAGGTCGTGCACATTAATCTCATGGCCACGCCGTCGCATTGCACTTAAGATCTCGTCGGAGGCCGCATATCTCATTTCGGGTATGATCTGAAATGACGCTTTGATTCCAAATGAATCATTAACATTCATCAATTGGTCACAAAACGTGAGCCCCGAAGACGCCTCTACATCATGGGTAACTATCGCCGCACTAGACTTTCCGTCTGGCCAGAACCAGATAAAGGGTATGCTTGGCGTACCACTCCCTTGAACACATAGGCTCATAATGGTTCGGAGGAAGCGGTCGACGGTACAGTCAACAGGCCAGCTGGGAAATGATCGCTTGCTCTTTCCATTAAGCCATAGCCGCTGCAAATGTTTTCGAACGCTGACCGGAAGGTACGGCCTTACCTGATAATACGCACGTCGTATGAATGACCTGGCGCCGGATGACGGAGCGGCGGCAACGTAGCGCTCCCGGCGAAGGTTATCGACGATCTCTGTGGGATCGAAAGGCAGCATACATCTAGAACCTCTTACATAAGCATCGGGCCGGGAGTCGGCGCACTGGCTGCTCAGATCGGCTGAGACACGAGTTGTTACACAGCGCCCATAGCACACCACGTCAGGCCCGAAGCGGAAATACCCGGTTTCCTGTCCCTCGTGAATCGCTCCTATCAGACGGAAATCCACGTACTGCTCCGGACAACGATAATAATCGAGGAATGAAGAACTCAGTTTCATGAGGCTGGCTAAACCGTGGAAACTGCTCAGCCCAGATGGCGGTAAACCAGACGGCCCATTCCCGCGAACACAAGATCTGGCATCCGCGCATACGTTTGTCGAAGTAGCGCGGCACCGGATCCAGCAGCAGACCTCACTGGCACACCCGGGGAACGATAGTAGTTCAGCTCGGAGCGAACTGCCCCAAGGTGGCCTTTGAAGGCCAAGAGTCCTGCATCTGCCGGGTCGGAACGCCCGAGGTCAAACTCCGTTGCACCTAGCTCCTTGCTCTCCTGGATCGCCCTCCAGAACAACCAGGGCATCGCACCGAGGTTGTGGAACCGTGCGTCCGAGCAACCGTACTTATACGTGAGCGTGTTCTTATGCAGCAGGGTGATCATACTGGCGATCGGCACAGCACCGTAAGATACAACACGAATAGTCAATCCGCTCGCAAGAAACCCAACCAAATTTCGGAACCAGCCGAGCGGCTGCGGCGGCAACTGATGCCGGCGTCGGGTCAGTAGCAACAGGTGATGAAATTTTGCCAGGAGCAAGTCAGATCGGCCTACCTCATATGCCAGCCCTTCGCGCTCCGCTTTCTTAATTTTTCTTCGAATACAGCTATCATGAAGAGTCTGGTAAATAGCATGCAGGGTTGGTCGAAGATCAATCTTGTGAAATTGAAAGCTTTCGCTCTTATTAAATGTAGTTCTTAGTGCACGCAGCATATCATCTGTCGCTGGCCGCAGTTCCACATACTTCCACTTCCGACAGCCTTCCAAAGATTTCAGGACGACCGCCAGATCTGCTGCCCCACTCACGAGAGGCTGACAATGGTCCGAGAATGGCAGTGAAACTAGCCGACGGCCAGTTAGCCAGCTACTGACCTGGCAAAACACGATTCCATTCGCAATCTGAAGCTCTGCAGGCGATGTGGTCGTAAAGACGATGGGATCGTATCGATAGGTATGGCGGAGCGCAAGCAACCACTCCCGCGTATGAAAGATCGAGGACTGTTCATTGCGGCTGACAAATTCTGCCCACCGCGGATCTTGAGTTGGGTCGATGCTGTAGACAGTTCCCATCTGGTCCTTAGTTGTAATTTGAGTATCCAGCGCCAGAACGGTCGATAAAGGCAGAGGCTGGATCTCCTAGTACGGTCGCTGTAATGTCACCGCCGCAACTGAAGCTCAATGCGGCATTGGTTGAATTGCGGGCAATACGGTCCAGCCGTCTAATGGCAATCGTTCCCCGCGCTGGTCCACTCCGCCGGCAGTGGTCCGAGACTCTCAAGGCGAGCCGCGCCAAATTGCAATCGGCGGCAGTACTTCAAGTAGAGCTCGCGTAGCTTTCTTTCATACAAAGCGAAGTCGTATCTGGTAATCGAGATGCAAGTTGTTTCAATGGGGAGACACTGCTTCCAGCTTTGCTTGATGTGCTTGTAGCAGATGTAAAACTCTTCCGGCAGGACGAGGATCTGTCTGGTATTGTGGATACAAAATGCAGAGATGGCGTAGCTGCTCATCCCTTTCGCAGCGGCAATCATGCAGATGTCGGTCCCGTAGAAGTGGAAGTGAGGCAAGGACTCGTCAAACCGCAGACCCGAAGACTTCCGTAATACCAAGACTGCTTCGTCCAGCGTTTGGACAGGAAGCGGGCAGTCGAACGATTGTCCCAAGACTCCCAACCCTGTGGAATAAATATGCCCGGCGAATCCGCCACCCTTCCTGGCTCCCCAACTCCCCAGGACGCCCCAGCCAGGATCTCTTTCGTCGAGCCATCCGAGCGCACGCCTCAAATGCGCCGTCCAGCCTTTGGGGAAAAAGACATCCTGATGCACGAACACAATCAGGTCATTGGCGCTTCGCTCGATCGCGTCGTTGTACGCTCTCGACGCAGAAGCGAAGCTCTCCTGTTTCAATATCTGATAGCTATTTTCGTCGCGAAGAAATGGCGACGCCAGAAAATTCGCTTCGAAAATCTCCCGGT
>Ga0335083_10001391_pt1 | contig 33498 bp, 37 predicted proteins | sample Lox_Sample_42_FD_206716 | JGI IMG/M metagenome (GOLD analysis project Ga0335083, IMG submission 206716) | Soil microbial communities from Loxahatchee National Wildlife Refuge, Florida, United States - Lox_Sample_4.2 | ecosystem: Environmental > Terrestrial > Soil > Wetlands | place: USA...
CGGCGTTGCCCTCCTCTCTGGCGATACCAGTGCCGTCAGGATGAACCGGTCACGCAGCAGAACCTCGCCGCGCGCTCGAGCGGCGTCAGCCTACCGGGATCCATCGCCGATCGCAGAGGCGGTCTCTGGTGGATGAGTGGTGCATTGCAAGTGAAGCGCAAGGGCCAGGTCGGCCAGATTGGAACGGGACCGCCTGCGCTCGGGATGGCGCTGGTCATCCTGATTCCGCGCTTGGCACCTCCGTTACACGCGATGGGTCGAGCTTGGTCTCTCTCGGCCCTGGCAGCAGACGTCGCCGCTAGCGTCCGAGATCGACGCGGCATCGATTGGCAGACGCCGTCGCGAGCGGCCCGCAGCGGGCACCCCGGGCGTGTCATCCCGCCCGCATGCGAATACTCCAGGGCAGACGTGCCCCAATTGAAAAGCCAATGCCGACCATCGCGGCAAAGGGCACAAACCACAGGACTACAAACAGCAGACGATGCTCTTGTGATGCCTCCAGGCCCTGCGGTCGCAAGACGTAGGCAGTTAGGGCGACTGCAATCCCAGCCAGCGTGGTGGCAGCGATTGCCAATGGAGCGGATCCGTGACCGCGTGTCGAAGCTATGCAAACGACTGGGACCGTTAGCATTGCCAATGAAATGCTCGCCGGATAGGTGAACAATGCGAGGAGAGCGACAAATTCGTGCAGCGTTAACGAAAAAGAGATGCTGGCTACTCCGGCAACAGCAGCCGCAACCGCGAACGCCGCGAGATATCCACTTATGATGCGCTGTGGTCCAAGCTTTGCGACCGCTTCCTTAGCGATGAGATAAAGCACCACAGTGGCCAGCAGGACTAACGAAAGCACGCCAAAGGCCAGCGCAGGCGAAAGTAATGCTGCGCTGACCCAAGGCAGCATCTATGGGCTTCCCAACCCCAGCTTTTGTCGAATGTTGCTGACGTTCTGGTCTTGAATGTTCTGGAAGATTCGCGGCCCGTAGTATTGGTTAATAGCCCAGGTGAATACGTTTGTGTTGACACCGACGCCAAACGTCCAGATTCGAAGATCTCCGGATGCGTCAACTGCCAACCAACGGATGACGTAGCCATCGTTAAGGATGTGACCCTGGGATGTTCCATTGATGATGATGTCAGCGTTCGGACGGTACTGCGTAATAGGATTCCCACCGGTCAGCGTGTAGGAACTATCGGTGCCTCCGACCGGCGTGCACCCAGATTGCCCAGGCGCAGAGTGGCAGGCTATCTCTGTTTGTGCGGTACTGACGCAACCGAGTCTGGACGGCTTTCGTACTGGAATTCCACTCGGTTGTACGGTAGCGGTACCGGTGTGGACGAGAGATTGCCGCTATAGTCGATGCGGCTTGGATAGTACTGTCCGTTGGTGGCGGCCTCGGTATAGCTGACGCCGAAGTAGTTGCCCTTAGTGTCACTAGCGAGGTTCAATGCCCAGACGCGCACTGTCCCGGCGGGCCAGGGCACGGATGGACTCGCCGGGACCGCCTGGATGCTCGAGTCGGCGGTGTTGCCATACTCCATGATCTGCCCTGACTTGGTCCACACCTTGAACCACGCCGGACCATTGCCCGACGTACCGTAGGAGACGATCCTGGCAAAGCTCTCGCGCTCGGTGCGGTACTCGGCACCATCGGCTCCGTAGGTGCCCGCGATCAACACCAGCCGCTGACCATCCAAACAGAAGCGATCGTTGGCGTCGTAATTGACCCCGCCCCGCACCCCGTCCTGCGCGACGGTTCTTGGACAACGCGTGATGGCCGACAGTCCGCTCAGCGACCAGCCCATCCCAAGCAGCCCGTTCCCGACTTGACTGTTGTAGACCAGCGCGAGCTCGGGACTCATCCCGGCGGTGCCGGGAGGCACTTGGATGGGAATGGTGTAGACCGCAGCCCCGGTGTCCGAGACGCTGAACTGACCGGGCGTATAGACCGCGCTGTGCAGAGGCGTGACAAAGAGCAGCAGCGCGACTGCGCGCAGCAGAAGGCGCATCGGTGGTTCCTCCCTTTAGACCCTCTGATGCCCCAGCGCCTATGCGACAGCGGTAGGCGCCTATCATTTGACGAGCCAATGCTGCTCCTGCCGTTCTAGTTCGTCAACTAACCAACAAAGTTATAGGTCGCCGAACTTCTTCAGTCGCTCCTTAGCTTCCGCGCCTAGCAACTTGAGTCTTCGTGTCTTGCGGGACACCTTTGGATCGCAATAAGCGAGGCGAGGACCAGCATCGCAAACGCCGGGACGTCTGCGACAGGGCAGGAGTTCGCAGTAGGGGCCAGCATCTGGGCGTGGCCATAAGGGCAACGTGGTGCAAGCTACTGGACTGTCGAACGCCGGCGGCTGGGCAGGCGCCGCTGGTCTTACCAGGGTGCGTGCATCGGCGCCACCGCATACGCCGCGCTTGCGCTAGATCAAGGCGGCTCAGCGGGAGTTAGGGTTAACTGCATTCTCCGGAATCGGGAAGGGGTGGGCATGCTGACCATCGAAGACTGCATCGCGTTATCGGAGCTGACGGAAGAGGAAATCCTCGCTATTGCCGAGCACGAGCACATCCCGGAGATGGCGGCGGTGGAACTGGGTAACTACCTGGTTCAGACGCCCTCTGGCGAGATGCGGATCAAAGCGATGATCCAAGACGACATCGCGCAGGCGGGTCGGGAACACAATCGTGAGCGCTTGCTCACGCTGAAGCTATGCCTGAAGCACTTTCTAGAGCATCACGCGAGTTGCCGCTGAAGCACGGCCTGCCGGGAACGGGTTGACACTTCGCCTCTACGCTTGACTGGAAGGAGGGAAGCGATCGCACTGGGCGATCGCTGGCTGTCATTCGGTCACTACGATCGTGCCGTCCAGCTCTTCGTGACCGCCGCCGCAGAAGACATCGCAGCAGAACGTGAATGTTCCGATCCTGTCCGGAACCAGACGCACGCGGGCAGGCCGTCCCGGGATCACATCGGCGCGTACTCCGAAGTCCGGCAGGTTGAACCCGTGCGGGACATCCAGCGACGTGATCTCGAAGATCACGGGAACGCCCCGCTTGAGGTGCACCTCCCGCGGCCGATACTCGAAGCGCTTCACCGTCATCGGGATGACCTGCTCTGCTCCGCTGCGCGTCTGGGAGACCGAGAGGATGTATGCCAGCAGAGTGCTGCAGAGGACAACTGCGACTCCGACGTGGACGGCGTTGCGCCACGAGCGTCTGTTCGCGCCCATGGATTACGCCTTGCTGACCGGCAACTCGGCGAGCGAAAGCTTGCGGCTTGCCGGCGCTGCATCCACCTCCCTGAACCCCAGCCCACGATACGGCGCAGCCGGATCCCAGGGGATCGGCCTGCGTTTGGGTGCCGAGCCGGGTGCGGGCAGAGGGAACATCAGCGATTTTGCCGAATGATGCTCGATGTGCCCGGTGGCGAAATGGTGTTCCTGATGGATATGTCCGTAGAACACGGTGACGTATTCATGGGGCATCAAGAGCTCCAGCGCCTTCGCCCCGTCGCGCGTGGCCCAGTCCCACTGCGGATAGAGATCGAACAGCGGGCGGTGAGTGAGCACGACGATCGGCTGCTCCTTGCTTACCCGCGCCAGGTCCTGTGCCAGCCAGATAAGCTGACTGTCACCGAGAATCGCTGACGGATCGGTGACGTTGTCGAGCACGATGAAATGGATGCCCTTGTGGTCGAACGTGTAGTTGGGCGGACCGAACAACTCCCGAAACGCTATGCCGCGGTCCAGCCCGGCGTCATGTTCGCCCGGCATGAATCTGACCGTACTGACCCGGAGCTCCGAGACAATGCTGCGGAACTCCGTGAGCCGCCGCCTGCGTTCCACGGGATCGTCCGTGGTGTGGGTCAGATCGCCGGTGAAGACGACGAAGTCCGGCTTGTGGTCCAGTGCATTTACGGCCATGACCGCTTTCCTGAGCGTTCCGGCCGCGTCCGGGTTCACCGCTGGATCGTTGAAGCCCCAATGGGTGTCGGAGAGCTGGACGAAGTAGAAGTCTTCTCGCGCCTCGCGCGTCGCGGCCCAGCCGTTCAGCCTCGAGGCGAAAACGGCGCCTCCAAGGCCTGCCAGCTTCAGGAACTGCCTGCGGTCGAATCTGCTATGCATGGTCACCTCCATCGCAGAAGCACGCCCGGACGCTCCGGACGTTACCCGCAGTACCACGTGCAGCGGCCGGATATTCCCAGCCCGACCGCTTCCGGTGGTCGCGGGAATAAACTGACGGCTCCAGTGGTATTACTGAGATCGGGTCCAGCCCACACTGCCGAGCAAGAAGAGACGACCAGGTGCAAGTACGAGGGATCCACAGCAGGGAGCGGTTCGAGGAGCTGGTCTTGCCGCACTTGGACGCGGCATACAATCTCGCCCGCTGGCTTGCACGCGACGACCATCGCGCACAGGATGTGGTGCAAGACGCGATCTTACGCGCGCTGAAATTCTTCGATGGGTTCCACGGTGTCAACGCGCGCCCCTGGCTGCTGGCGATCGTGCGCAACACCTATCTCAGCTCGCTCAAGGCAGTGCAGCGGGAGGACCTGCGACCGGACCTGGACGACGAGTCTGCCGAGGCCGACCCGAACACGAACGCCTACGAGCTGGACCCCAGCCTGGCGCTGGAACGCAAGTGGGAACGCGAACGCATCACACGTGCGATGGAGCGAATGCCGCTCGAGTTCAGGGAAGTGCTTGTGCTGCGAGAGCTGGAGGACATGTCCTACAAGGAGATCGCCGAGATCGCTGGGATCCCGATCGGCACGGTGATGTCGCGCTTGTCGCGCGCTCGTCGCCTGCTTGCCGAGTGTCTTGTGCGAGAGGAGGGCTGAGTGTGGATTGCGTACAGGTAAGAGCGCAGCTCGACGCCTACGACGACGGTGAGCTCGATGCCGCGGCCGCGAAGCGGCTGGAGGAGCATCTGACCGAGTGCCCAGACTGTCTGCAAGCGGAAGAGCAGTTGAGCGCCCTGCGCCGTGCTGTGCGCAAGCACGCATCCTACTATCCCGCGCCTGAAGCTTTGCGCGAGCGCCTCGCAAGTATTCTGGAGAGTCGGGACAGGCCGCATTGGCGCCGAGCCGTCACCATGCGCTGGTGGCAGCTCGGCGCCGTTCTGAGTGCGACCGCGACGGCATCGGTGCTGTGTACGCTCCTGGTTCTGAGTGGGGCCCCGCCAAGGGGGGAGGAAAAGCTAGCCGACGAGCTCGTAGCCAGTCACGTCCGTTCATTGATGCAGGACCACCTGCTCGATGTCGCCAGCACGGATCAGCACGCGGTCAAGCCGTGGTTCGCCGGCAAGCTCGACTACTCGCCGCCGGTGCGCGACCTATCGGCTGCGGGATTCCCGCTGCTGGGAGGACGGCTCGACTACGTACATGACCGTCCGGTGGCGGTGCTTGTGTATCAGCGCCGCCAGCATCGCATCAATGTCTACGTGTGGCCCGAGCGTGGGGGCGCGCTACCGCGCAGCCACGCGATGACGCGCAACGGCTACAACGCAGTGGGTTGGGTCGCAAGTGGGATGGTGTTCTGGGCAGTTTCCGATCTGAACGCCGCGGAGCTCGCGCAACTCGAGAATTTGTCCCGACGGGAGAACGGCTAAGTGACCGCAACGTCTGGATGCGACCTGCGCGGCGATCCTGCTCTGGCTTGCGCCAGCCAGCTCGGCGAGACAGAATGGGAGGTCGATCCAAGGAGGCAGCCATGACCGACTCACGTGATCAGGACGCGCGAGCCAAGCTCGAGGTCCAGTACGACAAGTACGCCGAGCGCTTCAAGGAGCTGTTCGAGGCCGGCCAGGACCGTAGCCGCGACGCCATGGAAAAGGCGCTGGAGCGGGCACGCGAGCAGCTCGCCGCCGCGGGAGAGTTCACCGCCGAGCAGGGCGAGAAGTTCAAGCAGTACCTTGAACGCGACTTGGGACAGGCCGCGGAGGCCATGCGCCGAATGGGACAAGACGCGTATCAACGCATGGATCCGGAGCGTCTGCGCATGGGCGCGCTGTCATCGCTCTCGAAGCTGCTCAGCGCCGCCGGGGATGCGCTGCATGCGTGGTCGCGCAAGGCAGAGGAAGCCGCGATCTGCGAGGCGGGTCAGGTGACGAGCGCCGGGACGCTGACTTGCGTCAAGTGCGGGCACGTCCTCGAGCTGAAGAAGACGAGCTACATCCCTCCCTGCCCGAAATGCTACGGTGCGACGTTCCGCAAGAGTTACTGAGGCCCGCGCTGGGCCGAGCATCAGACGTTGAACCTGAAGTGCATGACATCGCCGTCTTGCACCACATACTCCTTGCCTTCCAGGCGCATCTTGCCCGCTTCTCGAGCACCCGGTTCGCCTCTGCAACCGATGTAATCGTCATAGGCGATGACTTCCGCGCGGATGAATCCCTTTTCGAAGTCGGTGTGGATCACGCCGGCGGCTCGCGGCGCCGTGTCGCCCTTGTGGACCGTCCACGCCCGCACTTCCTTCGGCCCCGCGGTGAAGAACGTCTGCAGACGCAGCAGAGCGTAAGCCGCGCGGATCAGCCGGTTGAGGCCCGGCTCCTGCAGGCCCAGATCGGCTAGGAAGACCTGCTGGTCCTCTTCGGCGAGGTCGGCGATTTGCGCCTCGAGCGCCGCGCAGATGGCCACGACCGGCGCGTGCTCTGCGGAAGCATACTGCTCGACCCGGCTGAGCAGCGGGTTGTCGGTGAAGCCATTCTCCGCTACGTTGGCCACGTACATCGCCGGCTTCATGGTTAGCAGGAACAACGGTCGCAGCACTTCGTGCTCTTCGGGCGCAAGGTCTAACGAGCGCGCCGGCTTGGCCTGATCGAGCGCCACCTGCACCTTCTCCAGAACGGCTACCAAGCGCTGCGCCTCTTTGTCGCCGCCGGCCCTCGCCACCTTCTCGTACTTCGCGAGTTGCTTCTCGACGGTGGCGAGATCGGCCAGCGCCAACTCGGTATTGATGGTCTCGATGTCGGCCACCGGATCGACTTTGCCCGTCACATGGACCACGTTCGGGTCTTCGAAGCAGCGGACAACATGCGCGATGGCGTCCGTCTCGCGGATGTTCGCCAGGAACTGATTGCCGAGTCCCTCACCCTTCGAGGCGCCGCCGACGAGTCCGGCGATGTCGACGAACTCCACGATCGCCGGAATGACCTTCTGCGGCTCGGCGATCTGCGCCAGTTTCGCAAGCCGCGCATCGGGCACCTCGACGACGCCGACGTTGGGCTCGATCGTGCAGAAGGGATAATTCTCCGCCGCGATGCCGGCTTTGGTCAGCGCGTTGAAGAGGGTCGACTTGCCGACGTTCGGCAGGCCGACGATGCCGCATTTCAAGCTCATTGGTAGATCGGTGAATGGTGAATCGTGAATGGTGAGCAGTGACTGGTGAATGGTGATTAGTGAATGGGTTCCCTGGCTCTACTCACGACCGTCGCCCCAGCCTACCAGGCCACCCATTGCGGTCGACGTGGTCGACCCGACGGCCGGGTATCGGGCGGGCGTGAGCGACTCACCATTCACGATTCACCATTCACGAATCACGAGTCACGAATCACGAGTCACGAATCACGAATCACGAGTCACGGGTTTGTATGGAGTCGGTGCATCGCTTTCTCCATCTCACCGGAGAAGAGCTCTGGCCAGACCTCGAGGCTGCGCTCGATGGCGTCGGAGATCAGCTCGGCTTCCGCCTGACGCGGGGGATGCAAGACGTAGTCGATCACCTCCGCCCGGACTCCAGGGTGCCCGATGCCGATGCGTAAGCGCCAGAAATCGGGACCGAGCTTCGCTGCGATGTCCTTGAGCCCGTTGTGCCCCGCGACGCCGCCGCCTTTCTTGAGCCGGACCGTGCCCGGCGGCAGGTCCAGCTCGTCGTGCACGACCAGGATCTCCTCGGGCGGGATCTTGTAGAAGTCGGCGCAGGCCTGTACTGCGCGTCCGCTCGCATTCATGAATGTCTGCGGCAGCAGCAGCCAGCAATGCTCCGCCCCATGGACCAGGCGCCCGACGCGACCGAAGAACTTAGACTCGTTGCGCAGGCGCACCCGCTGCGCTTCAGCCAGGTTCTCCACCCACCAGAAGCCGGCATTGTGGCGCGTCGCTTCGTGCTCGCGTCCGGGGTTGCCCAACCCGACGACCAATCTCACTCGGTCCCCTCACGCCGTAGCATGCCCGGCCCAAATGACAAGGCCCGCTCGATCCCGCGCCCGGATCGAGCGGGCCCCCTGGCCCCAAACCGCCTGGGTGATCCAATGCAGCTGGCGACTACCGCCTGTCGACCCGTTCGCTCTTCCGCTCTTTTTCTTCCTTTTCGGGCGCTTTCTGCTCGGGTGCAGGCACGGCGCCCGGCACGGCTGCAGCGCCCTCGACGGGAGCTGCGGCAGCGGCGGCTTCGGCCTCCGCCTCGACCTCGGCACGTGGCACGGGAATCGTCGCAACCACCGCGTCGTCGCCGCTGCGTAACTGCACCGACTCTACGCCCTTGGGCAGCGTCAGCTCGGAGAGGTGGATGGAGTGTCCCATTTCCAAGTGGGCAAGGTCTACTTCGATGAACTCGGGCAGGTCGCCCGGAAGGCAGGTGATGTCGATCTCCGTCATCACGTGATTTACGGATCCGCCCCCGGTCTTCACCCCCGGCGCGATCTCGGCGTGGACGAAATGCAGCGGCACTTTGATGCGGACCTTCTTGTCCTTGGCCACGCGCTGGAAGTCCACGTGCATCACCTGGGCGCGCCACGGATGCATCTGGATATCGCGCAGCAGCACCTGCTGTTTCTCGCCGGCGAGGTTCAGGGTGAGGATCGAGGCGTGAAACGCCTCGTGCTTGAGGTTGAGCGCCAGTTCCTGATGCTCGAGCTCGATCTGCTCAGCGCCCTTGTCCGCCCCGTATAACACGCCGGGAACCTTGCCGGCATGGCGTAGGCGGCGTGCCGCACCTTTGCCTTGCGTGCCGCGTGGCGTCGCATTCACTTCAATTGCCATGACTGCCTCCAGAGAGTTGCCATTCGCCAGTGAATGGTGAATAGTGAATCGTGACCGGAGCTTTTATGATCTTGCCATTCACCATTCACCATTCACCATTCACCATTCACCATTCACCATTCACCATTCACGACTCGATGACGTCCTCATTCCATGAACAGAGAGCTCACCGACTCTTCGTTGCTGATGCGCAGCATGGTTTCGGCCAGCAGCTCCGCCACCGACAGTTGACGGATCTTCTTGCAGCTGTTCGCCGTCCCTCTGAGCGGGATCGTATCTGTGACCACCAGCTCGTCGATCACCGAGTTCTCGATGCGTTGCACCGCGGATCCGGACAGCACCGGGTGCGTGCAATACGCTAGCACCTGTTCGGCGCCCTTCTCCTTGAGCGCGGCAGCTGCCTCGCACATCGTGTTGGCCGTATCCACCATGTCGTCCATGATGATGCAAGTGCGCCCTTTGACCTCGCCGATGATGTTCATCACCGTGGCCACGTTGGGTCTGGGCCGGCGCTTGTCGATGATCGCGAGGTCCGAATCCAGCCGCTTGGCGAGCGCCCTCGCGCGCACCACCCCACCCACGTCGGGCGAGACCACGACCAGGTTCTGATAGCCGTGCTTCCACACATCGCCGAGCAGGATGGGCGTGGCGTAGATATTATCGACCGGGATGTCGAAGAAGCCCTGGATCTGGTCCGAGTGCAGATCCATCGTGAGCAGGCGATCGACCCCTACCGCCGCGAGCATGTTGGCCACGACCTTGGCGCTGATCGCGACCCGTGCCGAACGCGGCCGCCGATCCTGCCGGGAGTACCCGAAGTAGGGGATCGCCGCGGTGACGCGGTCCGCCGAGGAGCGCTTGAGCGCATCCACCATCAGCAGGATCTCCATCAGGTTGTCGCTCGTCGGCATGCAGGTCGACTGGAGCACGAACACATCCTTGCCGCGCACGTTCTCGAGCAGCTCGACCATCACCTCGCCGTCGCTGTAGCGTCCTACGCTTGCGCGCCCGACGTGGATATTGAGGTGTTTGACCACATTCTCGGCCAACTTGGGGTTGGCCGTGCCGGTGAACACCATCAGGTTGTTGTAGGCCATACTCGCAGCTAAGCGCTACAAACGAGGCACGAGAAACCGGGCGGCGCGCAACGGGTTCGCGGCTTGGCCTGCAGGCTCCAGCTTGGCTGGGGAGGTAGGGATCGAACCTACGAATGCCGGAATCAAAATCCGGTGCCTTACCACTTGGCGACTCCCCAGAAGTGTCCCGGATCCAAACCCTCCCGCGACGGGCCGCCTATTCCACCCAGCTGTACAGCGGGTGCTGTGACAGGCCTTCGGCAACTACCCCGCGCATGTCGGAGGGCAGCCGTTGCTGCATCGACTGCGCCGCGGAGGCCGACGGGAAGGGGCAATATACACATCCGCCCGACCCGGTCATCGCGGCTGGGCCAAACCGCCGTAACCACTCCAGATGGCGCGCCACCTCCGGGTGGCGGCGGCAGACGACTGCCTCCAGATCGTTCCGCCCAGCCCCCTCGGGAGTGGCCCATCCCTCTGAAAAGGCGCGTAGTGTGACCGGAGTCGTGGTGTGTGTCAATTGCGGGTCGGCGAACACTTCAGCCGTAGAAACGGCCACCGGAGGGATCAGGACCAGGTACCACGCTGGCGGCAGCTCGACGGCTTGCAGGCGCTCGCCGATGCCCTCGGCGTAGGCATTCCGGCCGAATACGAACACCGGCACGTCCGCGCCCAGACGCAGACCGAGCGCCTGCAGCCGCTCGCGCGGCAGCTGGCGCTTCCACAGCCGGTTGAGCGCGATCAAGGTGGTCGCGGCGTCCGAGCTGCCGCCCCCCAGGCCGCCGCCGTAGGGCAGCTGCTTCTCGATTGAGATGTCCGCGCCCAGCGTACAGTCGGTTTCCGCCTGCAGCAGGCGTGCCGCGCGCACAGTGAGATCCCGTTCTTCCGGCACGCCTGGCAGTTGCGTGACCCGACGCACGCGGCCGTCGCGCCGCAGGCGGAAGTGCAGCGTGTCGCCGAAGTTGATGAATCGGAACAGCGTCTGCAGGGTGTGGTAGCCGTCGGCGCGGCGCCCGGTCACCAGCAAGAAGAGATTGAGCTTTGCCGGGGCCGGCGCCGTCAGCTCACTGGCGGACACCCTCGACCTTCCATTCGTCCACTACCAGCCGCAGGCGCAGGGTCTCACCGGTGAGATCGAGCTTGGAAGGCAATCCCGAGACCCCCGCTGGCGTCCAGTCCAGGTACGCGACGTGCCAGCCGTCTTGTGTAATAAGCGTGGGTCGGCCGCTATCGTCGCGCTGCTCGTCGCTGGCGTCGAGCGCGGGCCAAGGCAAGCCCCGCACCCAGTACTGCAGGCCTTGAAGCGGCAGGTCCCAGCCCAGCACTTCCCGCGCTAGCGCCTCGACGTCGTCGGCTTTGTATTGCTTGCCATCCGGGCGAACCAGCAGCGCCCCGCGCTGATCTTGTCGCAAATACGCGACGGCCGCACCCACCGGCGAGTATAGCCATACATCGTCGGCGCCAGGGGCGTGCTGCCAGCGGATGCGGCCGGGATACGCCGCCTGCTCTACGCGCACATTCACGCGGCCGTTCAGCTCGAACGCGGAAACGCGGGTGGGATCGACCGTGACAACGCTCGGGGGAACAGCGGCACACGCGGACAGCAGCGCCCCGCACAGCAACGCTGCCGTGCGGACGGCGCGCGAGCCGGCCACCGCTCAGCGCAGGAACCGCTTCATCGTGGCCTGAAGCAGCTCGTTGTCGGGATTATCGCGAGAGGCGTCGCGCCACACCTTCTCGGCTTCCTTCTGCTGTCCTTTCACCCAGAGCACTTCACCGATATGAGCCGCGATCTCGGGGTCCGGGCGTTGCGCGTACGCGCGCTGGAGATAGTCGAGCGCCTCTTTGTAGCTGCCGCCGCGGAACAGCACCCAGCCCATGCTGTCGAGGATGAAGGGGTCGTCGGGGGCGAGCTTGAGCGCTTTCTCGATGTACTGTTTGGCTTCGGGCAGGCGGTCGGTGCGGTCCGCCAGCGTGTACCCCAGGGCATTGTAGGCCTGCGCGTGGTCGGGCTTGAGCGCGATCAGCCGGCGCAGGTCGGTCTCCACCACGTCCAGGCGGTCCAGCTTCTCGGCCGCCATGGCCGTGTCATAGAGCAAGTCGGCGTTGTCGGGCTGCTTCTGGAGCTCGCCCGAGAGCAGCTCGTAGGACTGCTGATATTCCTTCGCCTCGCGCAGCAACTGCGCCTCGGCCTGGATCAGCAGCGCGCGCTGCTCGTCGTTGGTCGTGCGCACGTTCTGCAGATACTGGCGAGCCTCGGCGAGCTTGTTGCCTTGCCGGCCCAGCAGGTACGCGTAGCGCGCTTGCGCAGGCACGAACTGATCGCCCCCGGTCACGGCGCCGTAGTACTTCATCGCCTCGTCGTAGCGTTTGCGCTCCTCGAAGGTCTGGCCCAGATAGAACCGCACTGCGTCGGGGTCGCGATATTTCAGATCGAGCGCACGCTTGAGATACGTCTCGGCCGCGTCGTAGTCGTTGAGCTGCATCGACAGCAGACCGACGGTGACCACGATGTCGGGGTTGTTCGGCTGATCCTCCAGCATCAGTTGGTACTGCGCCCGCGCCTCTTTGAGCTGCTTGTCGTTGATCAACAACCGCGCGTAGTTGGCGCGCACATCGCGCGCCTTGGGGTAGGTCTGCAGGAAGCTCTGCAGGTACGCGAGCGCCTCGGTGCTAGAGGTCCGCTGCTGCAGCACCTGTGCCTTGAACAGCGCCCCGATATCCCAGTCCGGCCTGAGCTTGAGCGCTTGGTTGATCTCGGCGCTCGCGAGGTCGAGCTTATTGGCGGACAGGGCGGCCTGCGCCACCGCGAAGTGCGCCTCGGGGAGCTGGGAGTATCCTTTGGCCAGATCCTTGGTGACGGTCAAGACGGCATCGCGGTCGGGATATTTCGCGAGCAGTTGGTGCAATTGCATGAAGCCCGCGGCCACGTTGCCGTCCGCTTCCAGAAGCGCCTGGAGGTGGGGCTTGGCTTCGGACAGCTTGTTGCTCGCCACCAGCAACGCCGCGAGAGTCTGCCGCGCTTGCGGGTTGTCCTTGTCGAGCTCGGTCCACAGGCGCGCAGCCTCGAGCGCCAGGTTCTGATATCGACCGTAGGCGGCCAATTCGGTGGCGCGCTTGGCCAGACGCGGGTCGCGCGTGCTCTTGGCCATCTCGAGATAGCCCTGCGCCGCGAGCTGCAGGTTGCCGCGCTGGGCCGCGATCTCTGATACCAGGAACTTGAACAGCATCTCCTGGCTGAGCTGGTTGTTCGGTAACGTCCCGCCCAGCGTCTTGTCCCCCAGCAGGGCTCGGGCACGATCTTCCAGTGTGGGCGGCTCGGAATCGTCGTCGGCCTGTGCCAGCCCGGTGTCCGGGCCTAATGGCACGCGCCAGTCGACGGATGCGGTATGGGCCCGCGGCACCGGCAGGGGTGTGGAGGTCGGTTGCTCGGCGCATCCGCAGAGGATGAGGGGGGCGGATGCGGCGGCAAGGATGGAAACCTTGAACATGATCTTTTCCCGAAGGTTTGGGCCTTAAGATCCGGGTAAGCTCCCGTGCAGATACTGCGCGCGCTCGGGGCGGGCCCGGAACGACCGTGCATGCACGATCGGCTCGGCCGGCTTCTAACTCTGAGCCAGTTTAGGTATATTTGCGGCGCGTCTCAAGTCGCCCCTGAGACCCTGGGGCATCGCACCGGACGGCCGGTCGACCCGCCGCAGCCGTCAAAGGAGCTACCTGGGAGGGGAATGCCGCCTCGGATCACATCCGGGGTCGACCTTCCGGGATTAAGACCACGTTGCTCAAAGCAAGTTTTCTGCCGTTCTGCGCATCCAAATGGTTGAGTCGTCCACACCCGCAAGTCAGCAGGCCGAGTTAACGGTACAGGCACATGAGTTGTCGCGTAGCTTCGCCGGCAATCGTGCCGTACGCGGGATCGAGCTGTCATTACGCCGGGGCGAGGTGCTGGGGCTGCTGGGCCCCAATGGTGCCGGCAAGACCACCACCATGCAGATGCTGACCGGCAACCTGGCGCCGACGACCGGATCCATCAGCATCTGCGGCATCGACCTGCTCGACCGCCCCACCGCCGCGAAGGCGCGGATCGGCTACCTGCCCGAGGTGCCGCCGTTGTATCGGGAGCTGACCGTCGACGAGTACCTGCGTTTCGCCGCACGCCTGCACCGCGTCCCGCGCGCCGGGGTGGCGGAAGCGCTGGCCCGTGCCAAACGGCGCTGCGGCCTGGATGGGGTGGGCGGGAAGCTCATCGGTACGCTGTCCAAAGGGTTCCAGCAGCGGGTCGGGATCGCCCAGGCGGTCATTCATGAGCCCGACGTCGTGATCCTGGACGAGCCCACGATCGGCTTGGATCCAAACCAGATCCGTGAGATCCGCTCATTGATTCGCGAGCTGCGGGACCGGCACAGCGTGATCCTCTCCACCCATATCCTCCCGGAGGTCGAGGCGGTGTGCGACCGTGTGGAGATTTTGCATCGCGGCTCAATCGTGTACAGCGACACGATCGAGGCGCTGCAGCGCTTCCGCGGCGGCCAAGCGTTGCGCGTCGGTCTGCGGGCTGCGCCCGACGTCAACGAGATTCGCCGCTTGCCGGGCGTTGCCAGCGCCGAGAGCGTCGACGGGTTCGTGCGGCTGCTGCCGCAAGAGGGCCAGGATCCGACCGACGCCGTGGTGAAGGCGAGCGTGGAGCATGGCTGGGGCTTGCATTACCTCGCCCCGGAGGCCGCCAGCCTGGAGGACGTGTTCGTGCAGCTCACCACCTCGGAGCAGGGTCAGCCGACATGATCTGGGCGATCGCCGGCAAGGACCTTCGACGCCTGTTCACTTCGCCGCTGGCGTGGGCGATCCTGTTCTTCCTGCAGCTGATCCTAGCGTGGATCTTCCTTACACGCCTACAGGTGTTCCTCGATCTCCAGCCGCAGATCGCGGTGATGCCGGCGGCGCCCGGCCTCACCGAGCTGGTGGTCGCACCCACCTTCGGCACCGCCACGATCATTCTGCTGATGATCGTGCCGCTGCTCTCCATGCGCCTGATCGCCGAGGAACGGCGTAACCAGACGCTGCCGTTCCTGATGTCCGCGCCGGTGTCCGTCACGCAGATCGTGCTCGGCAAGTTCGTCGCGTTGCTGGCGTTCCTGGCGCTCGCCGTCGGGCTGATCGTGCTGATGGCGCTGTCGCTGTATGCCGGCGGCAAGCTCGATCTAGGGCTGCTCGTCGGCAACATCCTGGGGCTGCTGCTGTTATGCGGGAGCTTCGCGGCGGTTGGCCTATATCTATCCTGCATGACGTCGCAACCTCTGGTGGCCGGCGTGGGCACCTTCGTGGTGCTGCTCGGCCTCTGGTTGATCAACATCTCCGCCAGCGATCCCGCCAGCCTTTTGCACCTGCTGTCCTTGATCAAGCACTACGAGACCTTTGCCAAAGGCACGATCGCGGTCAACGACCTAGTCTACTATCTGGTTCTGATCGCAGTGTTTCTCCTGCTGTCTATCCGCCGCCTCGACGGCGACCGGTTGCGCACATGAAAGCTCATCCGAGGCAGCAGGTCCAGCTCCTGATCCAGAATGCTCTGTTCCTGGCGCTGCTGGTCGTGGGCGCGTTCTTGATCCTGTGGCTGCTCAAGGACAACCGGACGCAGTACGACCTCACGCAGAACCAGCGCAACACGCTGTCGCAAGCCACCCTAAACTTGCTCAAGGCGATGCCGGGGCCGATCACCGTCACCGCCTATGCCACGCCCCAGGACCCACAGCTCGGAGACATCCGGCGGCTGATCCACGACTTCGTCGAGCCGTACCAGCGCGCGAAACGGGACATCGATCTGAAGTTCGTCGACCCGCGCGAGCAGCCCAAGCAGACCGCCGCAGCGAATGTGCGCAGCAACGGCGAGCTGGTGATCGAGTACGGCAAGCGCAGCGAGCATCTGTCCAACCTCACCGAGCAGAACATGACGAACCTGCTGCAGCGCCTGGCGCGCAGCGAGGAGCGGGCGGTGATGTACCTCCAGGGCCACGGCGAACCCCAGCTGGACGGGCGCGCGAACTTCGACCTCGGCGAGTTCGGGCGTCAGCTCGGAAACAAGGGCTTCCGCATCCAACCTCTCAATTTGGGCACGGCGCAGGAAGTGCCGCAGAATGCCAGTGTGCTGGTCATCGCCACGCCGCGCGTCGAGCTGCTCAAGGGCGAGGTGGAGAAGATCAAGCGCTGGGTGGAGGGCGGCGGAAATCTGCTGTGGCTCATCGATCAGGAGCCCCTGCGAGGCCTGCAGCCGCTGGCGGAGTCCCTGGGACTGCAGCTCACCGCTGGCGTGGTAGTCGATCCGACTGCAGCGGAGCTGCGTATTCCGCCCACGATCGCGCTCGCCACTTCCTACGGTGTCCACCCCATCACCGAGAACTTCACCATGAACACGGCATTTCCGTTCGTCCGGCAGATCGGTACCAAGCCGGAAGGCTCGGATTGGCACGTCACGCGGCTGGTCGAAGTCGCGCAGCGAGGCTGGGTCGAAACCGGTCCCCTGGACAAGGAACTGCACTACGACAAAGACCACGACGTGCGCGGGCCGATCACGGTGGCCGTGGCGCTGGAGCGCAAGGTCAAGGACAAGAGCCAGCGCATCGTGGTCGTCGGCGGCAGCGAGTTCCTCTCCAACCAGTACGTCGGGCTGCTGTCCAATCTGGATCTCGGGGTCAATATGCTGAACTGGCTGGCCGAGGACGAGAAGCTGATCACCGTGCAGCCGAAGGCCAGGGTGGACAGCGAGCTGCGCCTAGGCCGGGCCGGACTGGTGAGTATCGGCGTCGGCTTTCTGATCCTGTTGCCGGTCCTGTTCGGACTGACCGGGTTCATGATCTGGTGGCGTCGGCGCAGGAGCTGATGGCCTTACGCTTGCACCAGGCAGCGCGATGAAGCGCGGTTGGGTGGTCAACCTCGTGCTGTTGGTCGGCGTGATCGGCCTGGGCTTGTATGCGTATTACAAGAGCAACGAGCCGAAGGAACCGAGCTACAAGCTCTCCACGCTGACTGCTTCGGCGGCCAAGACGATCGTCGTCGAGTCGCGGTCAGAGCCCGCCTATCGGCTGGAGCGGCGCGGCGATGTCTGGTTCCTCGCGGCGCCGACGCAAGCGCGGGCGGACCAGAGTCAGGTGCAGCGTATCCTCGACTTGCTGTCGGCGTCCAGCAAGGAGAAGCTGGCGGCCGGCGACCTGCAGCGCTTCGACTTGGCCACGCCTGCGCTCAAGGTGGTCATCGACGGCCAGACGTTCGCCTTCGGCGGCACCAACCCGCTCACCCAGGACCAATACGTCGCCACAGGCGATGGCGTATACCTGGTGTCGACGTATTTCGCGTCGCTCGTCCCGAAGCAGGCGGACCGCATGCTCACTCATCGGTTGTTCAGCGATAGCGAAGTGCCGACCGGTTTCGCGCTGAACCGGTTCAGCGTGGAGCGGAAGGACGGCAAGTGGACGCTGACGCCGCAGCCCGCGCAGGATAACGAACGTCCGAGCCAGGACGACCTGAACCGCTGGGCGGACGACTGGCGCTATGCGTCTAGCCTGGCGACGCGGACCTGGAGTGGAAAGCCGGGCCACGACCTGGTGCAGGTGAAGCTGTCGGACGGCAAGACCCTCACGCTGACGATCGTCCAGACGGCGCCGGAGCTGGTTCTGGGGCGCGCGGACGAGAAGCTGCAGTTTCAGTTCTCCGGCGAGATGAGCCGGCGGCTTCTGCAGCCGCAACCGGCCAAGGACAAGCCCGGTGCCGGAGCTTCCTGAGGTCGAGACCACTCGCCTCGGGCTCGCGCCCCACGTCCAAGGCCAAACGATCCGCACGGCGGTGGTGCGCAACCCGCACTTGCGCTGGCCCGTGCCGAAGCACCTGGCGCGGCTCGTGGCCGGCCGAAGGATCGAGCGCCTGGAGCGCAGGAGCAAGTACCTGCTGCTGGATTGCGGTGGCGGCTGGCTGATCCTGCACCTTGGCATGTCGGGCAGCTTGCGCGTCGTGCCGGCGGATCGACCGCCCGGAGCGCACGATCACCTGGACATCGTGTTGGAATCAGGCCAAGCGCTACGGCTGCATGATCCGCGGCGTTTCGGGGCAGTCCTCTGGCAACCTGGCGAGCCCACCAGAAACAAGCTTCTGCGCGACATCGCTCCCGAGCCGTTCGATCCCCGGTTCAATGCGCAGTGGCTGTTCCAGCACACGCGCGGGCGGCGAGCTGCGATCAAAAGCCTGTTGATGGATCAGCGCCTCGTCTGCGGCGTGGGCAACATCTACGCCAACGAGTCGCTGTTTCGTGCCGGCATCCATCCCGGAAGGGCGGCGGGACGTATCGGAGAGCAGCGATACGCGAGACTGGTCGAGGCGATCCGCGCAACCCTCACTGAGGCGATCCGCGCGGGCGGCAGCACGCTGCGCGATTTTGTGAACGCAGACGGCAACCCGGGATACTTCCAACAGCAGTACTTCGTGTACGGCCGCGCGGGCGAGCCGTGCCGGCTGTGCTCCACCGCGATCCGCACGGTCCGCATCGGACAGCGGTCGGCCTTCTATTGCCCGCGCTGCCAGAGATAGGAAAGCGGCCGGCCGGCGCCGGCGCAGCGTTGCCGGCCTACGTCAGGCCTCGGTCGACTCGGACTTGGCTGCCATCAGGGCAGCGTATTTGAGCTCGAGCTGCTCGCGCGTCTCAGGCACGCCGGGATCGAGCACGATGCAGTCGACTGGACACACTTCGATGCACTGTGGCTGCGCGAAATGGCCGACGCACTCGGTGCAGCGCGTGGGGTCGATGCGGTAGATCAGCTCGCCTTGCGAGATCGCCTCGTTCGGGCACTCGGGCTCGCACACGTCGCAGTTGATGCACTCGTCGGTAATCAGCAGCGCCATCGCAAGCCTTACACGGGGTGCATTCGCTGCAGGCGCGACAGGATCAGCGGATTGACGAAAGGAGTGACGTCGCCGCCGAGCGAGGCGATCTCGCGCACGATCGTCGCGGAGATGAACATGTATTGCTCGCTCGGGGTCAGGAACACGGTTTCGACGTCCCGATACAGTTGGCGGTTCATGCCCGCCATCTGGAACTCGTACTCGAAGTCGGACACCGCACGCAGGCCGCGCAGGATGATCCTGGCGCCGTGCTGCCGCAGGAAGTCCATCAGGAGCCCGGAGAAGCCCACGACCTCGACATTGCTATACGCGGCGAGCACGTCCTTCCCCATCTGCACCCGCTCGTCCATGCTGAAGAAGGGTCGTTTGCCGCGGCTGTCGGCGACTGCGACCACGACGTGATCGAACAGCCGAGCGGCGCGACGAACCAAGTCTTCGTGCCCGCGGGTGATCGGGTCGAAGGTGCCAGGATAGACCGCTTTGTTCACTTGGCCGTCGCCTCCACAAGCTGGTAATGCACGGCTCCGGCGCGTCCGCGCTTGACCGCTTGCCACCCCGGCGGCAGCTGTGCTGGGGCCGGGGATTCCAGGTAGACACGTGCGCCAGGCATCAGATGCTCGGCCAGCCGGGAGAGCAGCGATGCGACCTCGCCGGGAGCCTGCTCCCAGAGCGAGTAGGGCGGGTCCAGGAACACGACGTCATAGGTCCCGCGCCGGGTGCGGAGGAATTCTAGCGCATCGGCGTGCACCACTTCCACGGACTGCGCCTGAAGCGCGCGTGCGTTGGCGCGCAATGCCTCTACCGCTTTTCGATCCTGTTCCACGAGGATGATCTCGCGTGCGCCACGCGACGCGGCCTCGAAACCGAGCGCACCGCTGCCGGCAAACAGATCCAGCCCGCGCAACCCGGTGAGGTCCTGGCCCAGCCAGTTGAACAGCGTCTCGCGTACGCGGTCGGGCGTCGGCCGAAGCCCAGGCACATCGGGGAAATGCAATCGGCGGCTGCGCCACTGCCCGCCGATGATCCGCACCCGGTTCACTCGGATCGATCGGCAAGCTACTGCGATGGCTTGGCGCCCACCACCACCGTGGCCATGCGGTCGGGGTGGATCCGGCGCTGGAACGCGTCGCGGATCTGCTCCAGCGTGACCGCCTCGACCTTCACTGGGAAGGTGTCGAGGTAATCCAACGGCAGCTGATAGAAGCCGATCACGGCCAAGTACTCGACGATCTTGCGGTTGCTGTCGATGCGCAGCGCGAAGCCGCCCACGATATTCTGCTTCGCTGCCTCCAGCTCCTCCTGGGTGGGGCCGCGGGCGACGAAGTCTCCTACCACGGAGCGCACCACCGCCAGCGCTTCTTGCGCTTGGTCGCCCCGCGTCTGCAGCCCGACCTGGAACGCTCCGGGCTGCTCGTAGGGAGCGAAATAGCTGTAGACGCTGTAGGACAAGCCACGCTTCTCGCGTACCTGCTCGTACAGCCTCGAGCTGAAGCCACCTCCGCCGAGGATGTAGTTACCGACCCACAGCGGGAAGTAGTCGGGGTCGTTGCGCCTCATGCCGGGCTGCCCGACCACGATATGGGCTTGTGTGGATGGGTGCTCGATGTCGCGTTCGACAGGGCCAGCGAGCGCGGGGACGGAAGGCAGACCCGACACTGCGGCAGAGCCCGCGGGAAGCCCGCCCGTCAGGGCCTCGGCGATTTGCTCGGCGCGGGCACGCGTCACGTCACCCATGATCGCGACCACGGCGCGGTCGGCGTTGTAATGGCCGCGATAGAAGGCGACCAGATCGTCGCGCGTCAGCACGGGAACCGTGTCCGGCTCCCCGTTGCGCTGGGCGTAGGGATGATCCTGGAAGATGAGGTGCGCGAGGGCGCGCGTGGCCTTCGTCTCGGGCTTGGTGTCCGACTCCTTCAGCGCAGCCACAGCGCGCGCCTTCTCGCGCTCTAGCGTGGTTGGCGGAAATGAGGGCGCTTGCAGCATGCGGGCAAACACTCCGAGGGTCTCCTGCTGCTCGGCCTCGGAGGAGAGCGTGCGCAGCCAGTACCCCGCGCGATCGACGTCGAAGACCGGGCTGAGGTTTGCGCCTGTGTCGGCCAGCGTGCGCGCGATCTGGTCTTCGTCCATGCCGCCAGCGCCCAGGCGCAGCATCTGGAGTGTGAGGTTCGCCAATCCTGAGCCCTGTTTCGTGTCGCGCGCGGATCCGGCCGGGAACTCCACGATCACATCCACCATCGGCAAGTCATGGCTCTCGACGAAATACACTTGCGCTCCGGCGGCCGTGCTCCAATGCTGGATCGGCAGCGCGGCGCTGCATACGAGCGGGGCGAGCAAGATTCCCTGAAGGAGCAGCGAGGCGACGAGCCGAGTGGCGAGGCGGGGTGTCATGGCGCCGATCTCAGTGCCGATGCTCCGCCGGGGGCGGCGGCGCGGGCTTGCGCTCGCCGAGCGGCTCCGGCTCGAGTACGGCGATGGTGAGGTTGTCGTCGTGCAGATACTTGCGCGCTACCTCTCGCACCTGCTCTCCAGTAACCTGTGCCAGTTTGCGGGCCTGCAGCTCTACCGAATCGGGTGGCAACCCGGCATTGTCCAAGGCCCCGATCTCGCGCGCCTGCGCGAACATCGAGTCGAGCTGGAACACCTGAGACGCGGTCGCCTGCGCCTTCGCGCGCCGCATCTCTTCGTCGGTTACGCCTTGGGCCAGTATGCGTTGGATTTGGGCACGCAACGCTTTCTCCAGATCGTCGACGCTCTTGCCAGGCGCGGGGGTGCCATCCATGACGAACAGGCCCGGGCCGCGGTTGATCGGGCTGTAGTCGGCTCCGGCTGAGAGCGCGAGCCGGGATTCGCGCACCAGCTCGCGGTCGAGCCTGGCGGCATCGCTGCCATCGAGCACGGCGGCCAGCATCTCGAGCGCATACGGCTCCCAGTCTCGCTCCGGGTCCCGCAGGCTCGGCACGTGCCAGCCGAGCATCACGTACGGCAGCTCTGCGGGTGCGCGCACCGACACGCGCCTGGTACCGCGCTGGGCCGCTTCGAGCTGCGGTTTGCGCTCGGGCAGCGCGTGCGCTCCGATCGGCCCGAAGTACTTCTCTGCCTCCTCGATCACCTCGGCGGCGGAGACGTCGCCCACGACCACCAACGTGGCGTTGTTGGGGGCATACCAGCGCCGATACCAGGATCGCGCGTCGTCCGCAGTCAGACTCTGCAGGTCGGTCATCCACCCTACCACCGGAGTGCGGTAGGGATTGGCAGTGTAGGCCGCGGCCATGAAGGCTTCGTAGACCAGCGACTTCGGCTGGTCGTCGGTGCGCAGCCTGCGTTCTTCCATGACGACCTTAAGCTCGCGGGCGAACTGGTCGTTGGAGAGTTGCAGATTGGCCATGCGATCGGCTTCCAGCTCGAGGACCAGGGCCAGCTTGGACTTGTGCAGCTGCTGGTGATACACCGTACTGTCCCTGTTGGTGAAGGCGTTGTCGCGGCCGCCGGCGCGGGCGATGATCCGGGAGAACTCCCCGCCCGGGACCTTCGCGGTGCCCTGAAACATCATGTGCTCGAGCATGTGTGCCACGCCGGTGGTGCCGTTGAACTCGTCCATGCTGCCCGCCCGATACCACACCATACACACGACGACGGGCGCGCGGTGGTCCTCCTTGATGAGGATCTTCAGGCCGTTGGGTAGCGTGGACTCGATGACTTTCGCCGGTGCTGCGCGCACGCACAGCAAGGCGAGCAGCAGCGCCAGTGCGGCGCGCGATGCAATGGTGACAGGGGGCACGGTTTCGGTTCGAAGCGAGGAATCAGGGCTGTTAGAATCCGGCTGCGGGATGCAATTTATGCCATGGCGTCTCGCAGGGATGTGCGCGGTTGCGACGCGCGAACTAGCGATGGTGACGTAGCGATCTGTGACACGCCTCCAGTATGTTGAGTTCCCTCAAGAGTGACAAGAAGGATCCGCCGCAACCGCGCGGGTCGACGGGCTGGCTCTCACGCCTGAAGGCCGGCCTGGCCGCCACGCGAGACAAGTTGGGCGGGCAGATCGCTGCGCTGGTCGGACGCCACGCCCAGATCGATGATGCACTCTACGACGAGTTGGAGACGCTGCTGCTGTCGTGCGACGTGGGCGTAGCATCTACGCAGTACCTATTGGAGCAGCTGCGGCTGCGCATCGCGCGCCAGAAGATCAGCTCTCCGGCGCAGGTCCAGCACATGCTCAAGGAGTGCCTGCTGGAGCTTCTGCTGCCGGTGGCGCAACCGCTCGTCGTCGAGGGCCGCAGCCCTTTCGTGCTCTTGGTCGCGGGCGTCAACGGCTCGGGCAAGACCACGTCCATCGGCAAGCTGGCCCACTACTATCAGGCGCGCGGCAGATCGGTGATGCTGGCGGCGGGTGACACATTTCGAGCAGCGGCCGTGGAGCAGCTCAAAAGCTGGGGGGAGCGCAATGCCGTTCCAGTGATCGCACAGGACAAGGGGGATCCCGCCGCAGTGGTGTTCGACGCCCTGCAGTCGGCACAGGCTCGCGGCGTGGATCTGCTGATCGCGGACACGGCGGGTCGCCTGCCGACCCAGCTCCACCTCATGGAAGAGTTGAAGAAGGTGAGGCGCGTGATCACGAGGGTGATCCCCGACGCCCCACATGAGGTGATGCTGGTCCTCGACGCCAACACGGGCCAGAACGCAGTGAGCCAGGTGCGTGCCTTCGACGACGCGTTGGGCGTGACCGGGCTGACCGTGACGAAGCTCGATGGAACGGCAAAGGGCGGCGCCTTGGCGGCCATTGCCCGTTTCAAGCCGATTCCGGTCCGCTTCATCGGCGTAGGCGAGGGGATCGACGACCTGCAGCCCTTCGACGCCCGCCAGTTCGTGGACGCGTTATTCGACTAGGCCCGGCGGCCGCCCCGCATCGGCTGATGATCAGCTTCGGCCAGGTCCATAAGCGCTACCCCGGCGGATACGACGCCTTGCAGGATGTTTCGTTCGCGATCGAAGCGGGCGAGCTGGTTCTGATCACGGGGCACTCCGGCGCGGGCAAGAGCACGGTGCTGAAGCTGATGGCGGGGATTGAGTCCCCTTCCTCCGGAACCGTGCTGGTGAGCGGGCAGAACGTGGCAAAGCTGAAGCCGGCTGCGGTTCCGTTTCTGCGCCGCCGGTTCGGCATCGTGTTCCAGGACCACAAGCTGTTGCGCGACCGGAATGCGTTTCAAAACGTGCTGCTGCCCCTTCAGATCGCCGGCTTTGACGGTCGCGATGCAGCGCGCCGCGCTCGCGCTGCGCTCGACAAGGTTGGACTGCTCGCAAAGGAAAAGGCTATGCCGGTGACATTGTCCGGCGGGGAGCAGCAGCGCCTGTGCATCGCCCGTGCGGTGGTGCATCGCCCGGCCGTCCTCCTTGCGGATGAGCCCACCGGCAATCTCGACGAGGCGTACGGACGCGATATCGTACATCTGTTCCGTGCGCTCCATCAGGTGGGGGCGACGGTGGTGATCGCGACGCACGACCGCATGGTCGTGCAGAGCCTCAACGTGCGCACGATCTCGCTGAGCCGGGGACGGCTGGAGGCGTGAAGACTTGGCTGCGCGACAATGGCAGGGCGTTGCGCGACGCCGTTGGCCGTCTGCTGGCGAGCCCGCTCGCCTCCGGGCTCAACGTGCTGGTGATCGCCGTGGCGCTGAGCTTGCCCGCCGGCCTTTACTTGAGCTTGACCCGGCTGCAGTCCTTCACGCGCCAGCTGTCCACCGACCCTCAAATCAGCATCTTCCTGGCTCTGGATGCGACTGCGGGCGACGCCGGCTACGTCGAGCGGCAGTTACGTACTGACCCGGGGGTCGGAACCTGGCGTTTCATTCCCCGCGCACAGGCCTTGGCTGATCTCAAGCGCAGCGCCGGACTTGCAGACGTGCTCGACGATCTTCAGCAGAACCCGCTGCCGGACGCGTTCGTGGCGACCGTGCGAGACAACCGTCCAGAGACGCTGGAACGCCTGCGCGACGAGGCGGCGCGTTGGCCCAAGGTCGCGCATGTCCAGCTGGACTCGGAGTGGGCTCGCCGGCTGGATGCCGCCGTACGCTTGGGGCGCACTGGGGCCGCGATCCTGGGAGGACTGCTGTCTGCCGCTCTTGTGGCCGTGACGTTCAACACGATCCGGCTGCAGATCCTCACGCGGCGCGAGGAGATCGAGGTCGCCAAGCTGATCGGCGCGACCAACGCATTCATCCGGCGGCCGTTTCTGTTTTTTGGAGCGCTGCAAGGGCTGGCTGGCGGCCTGGCGGCGTGGCTCATCGTGGAGGGGGCGGCGTTCCTCCTGAACCGCGACTTGGGGATCCTGGCCAGCCTTTACTCGACCGACCTCCGGCTGCCTGGGCTGCGCCCGGCCGACGTAGCCGAACTCCTTGGATTTTCAGCGGTCTTGGGTTGGCTGGGGGCCTGGCTCTCGGTCACTCGCCATCTGGCGGAGATCGAGGGCCGATAGCCGACCAAATCAGTCGGGAACTTTAGGTGGAATTGGCACTCTTACTGCTCGAGTGCTAAACTGCAAGGTCTACAGGAGGAGCCGTTAATGATCAATCGCTTGCCTACCGCAGCGCTGGTCCTGCCCGCCGCTTCCGGCAGCCTGGAGAGCTATATCCAGACTGTGAACCGTTTCCCGCTTCTGTCCGAGGAAGAGGAAATGGGGTTGGCGCGGCGCCTGCGCGAGCACGATGACTTGGACGCGGCGCGTCAACTGATCCTCTCGCATCTGAGGCTGGTGGTCTCGATCGCTCGCGGGTACCTGGGTTACGGGCTTCCCCATGCCGACTTGATCCAGGAAGGCAACGTGGGGCTCATGAAGGCCGTGAAACGCTTCGACCCCGACCGCGGGGTACGCTTGGTGTCGTTTGCGGTGCATTGGATCCGGGCGGAGATCCACGAGTACATCCTGCGCAACTGGCGCATCGTGAAGATCGCCACGACCAAGGCACAGCGGAAGCTGTTCTTCAACCTGCGCAGCATGAAGAAGACCCTGGGGACTTTGTCGCCCAGCGAGACCGATGCGGTCGCGAAGCAACTCAACGTCAAGGCATCGGACGTCTCGGAGATGGAGATGCGCCTGGGCGGCCAGGATATTGCCCTGGAGCCGATGGGCGACGAAGACGAGGATGGCTTCGGACCGCTCTCCTATCTGTCCAACCCCGAAGATGAGCCTGGCCGGATCCTGGAGCACGAGGAAGGCGAGCGCTCCCGCGCTGAAGGATTGGCGCGCGCGCTGAATAGCTTGGACGCACGGAGCCGCCGGATCATCGAGGCCCGCTGGCTGCGCGAAACCGATGCTGCCACGCTGCACGAGCTGGCCGACGAGTTTGGCGTCTCGGCCGAGCGCATCCGCCAGATCGAGGCTCAGGCGATGAAGAAGATGCGCGGGCAGATCCAGGTCGCTGCCTGACCCGTCCCGAACTGCAGAATCGGAACGCCGCCCCCCTGGGCGGCGTTTTCGTTTGCACAGCTGCAAATCGTGGGCAGAGCGCCGGTATGAGATCGGGCACGAGTCCCGGAACCGATGCGCTCATGGGCACCGGATCTTCCACCTCCCGAGCCTCAAGAGGCCTTGAGGAGCTCGGCGATGTCGTGGGAATAGATGTCCGCGCTTTGACCGTAGCTGACGTACAGCCGCAGCCGACCCTGGGGATCGTAGATGTACGACCCCGCGGAGTGATCGACGGTGTAGTTGTTGGGATCGGCTCCTGGCACCTTTTGGATCACGACCTTGAACTCCTTCGCGGTCCGCAGGGTCTCCTCCTGCGTGCCCCGCAGCCCCAGGAACCCAGGATTAAAGGCCGTGACATACTGCTTGAGCACATCCGGCGTGTCGCGTTCGGGGTCGGCTGTGATGAACAGCACCTGGACCTTCTTCGACAGCGGTCCCAGCTTCTGCTGCGCGGAGGCCAGCTCGGCCAGCGTAGTCGGACACACGTCCGGGCAATGTGTGTAGCCGAAGAACACCACCACCACCTTGCCGTGGAAATCGGCTAGTCGCCTGGGCACTCCGTTGAAGTCAGGGAGCAGGAAGTCCTTGCCGAGATCGGTGCCGGTCACGTCCGTGGCGCGGAATGAGGGCGCTTGCGAAGCGCTCCCGCATCCAGCCAAGAACAGCAACAGCAGACCGGCCGGCAATAGAGCGCGTATCACGGTCTTGTCAGCGCAATTACGCGGGGAGGCGCAAGTAGTGGTCCACGAGCAAAGCGGCGAACAGCAGCGAGAGGTACACGATGGAGTAGCGGAAGGTCCGCTGCGCGATGCGATCGCTGTAATCCACGTGCACCTTGATCGCATACCAGAGGAATATGCCCCCGAGCAGCCCCGCCGCGGCGAGATAGATCAGCCCACTCATGCCGGTCGTGAAAGGCAGCAGGCTGACCGCCAGCAGGATGCAGGTGTACAGCAGCACGTGCAGGCGGGTGTAGCGATCCCCATGCGTGACCGGCAGCATCGGGACGCCGGCCTTCTCGTATTCGCGCTTGCGGAACAGCGCCAGCGCCCAGAAGTGCGGCGGCGTCCAAGCGAAGATGATGAGAAACAGCAGCAAGGCGTCGGAGCTGAGCTCACCGGTCACCGCGGTCCAGCCGAGAACCGGAGGCATCGCGCCGGAGGCTCCGCCGATGACGATGTTCTGGGGCGTAAGAGGCTTGAGGATCACGGTGTACACCAGTGCGTAGCCAACGAACGTGGCCAGTGTGAGCCACATGGTGAGAGAGTTGACCAGCAGATAGAGCATCGCCAGACCACTCCCCCCGACCGCGGCCGCAAAGCCCAGTGTTTGGGCCGGCGTCACCTGACCCATGGGCAGGGGGCGTGCGCGGGTGCGGGCCATGACCGCGTCGATCCTCTGCTCCACCAAGCAGTTGATGGCCGCGGCGGCACCTGCGACCAGCGCGATACCGACGGTTGCGAACAGCACTGCATCCAGCGGGGGCAGACCGGGTTTGGCGAGGAACATTCCGATCACGGCCGTAAACACGATCAAGGATACGACGCGCGGCTTCGTCAGCTGTAGGAATTGCTGGAAGCGCGGCGCGAGCGGTTTGGACTGAACGGTGGCGGACATGGCGGTTCTACGGGGATGCAGGATCCTCGTCAGACGAATCCTCGGCTGTAGGGTGCCGGGGCGGCGAAGCCGCCGTCGAAGTGTAGCATCAACGTAGATGCGAGGAGTACCGCGAGCCTCACCCGATCCTGGAGATCTGGAGCAGCCTGGTGAGGTCCTTTTTCACCTTGCTCGCATCGGCGTTGCGAGGATAGCGCAGGATCAGGTTTCCGAGCGGATCCACGATGTAGATGTGGTCACGCACCGACGTCTCGCTTGGAAGCTCCCTGAGCAGTGGGCTGCCTCTGGCGTAGATACGGTGTGTGCCTTGATATTCGAGCGCCAGCTCCGGGGCTGGCGGCTGGTCGTCGTCGATGAGCCAGGCGCGCTCGACGCGCTCCATATCCTTGCCCTGTGTCAGTCGGACCTGACGGATCGTGTACAGCTTCCGGCGGCAATACTCATCACAGGCGCCGGAATCCACGATCACGAATACCCATTTGCCCGACAGAGCGGCGAGCTTGAACTGCGTGCCGTCCGGTTGGCGCGCGGCGAGATCGGCTACCGGCATGGCTGGGATGAGCTCCCCATAGTTCGTGAACGCCGTCGGGCGCCATAGGTAATACATCGCGTAGGCGGCGAGCGCAGGCAGCACCGCGACGGCGGCCATGAGCCACAAGCTACGCCGCTGGCGCTGCGCTGTGCTTCCGCTTGACGGTGAGGACGACATACAGGACGAAGATGGCCAGCGCCATCGCGAACCACTGTGCGGCGTACGCGCGATGTCGATCGACGCCCACGTCGGGCGGCGGCCAGTCGCGCGCCAAGCCGTCTCCCAGATCGTTTTGAGCGCGGATGATGATCGGCTGCAGCTCCAGCCCGTAGGCGTTCCGGTACCGCTCGACCGTGACGTGCTCCCAGACCCTGCCCACTTGGACCCGGTTGGACAGCTCAAATCCGCGTTGATTTCCAGGCAGCGCCACGCCCTCTACTCGGATGTGTCCGGCTGGTGTGCGCACCTCCGGCAAATGACTGCGGCTGGGGCCGGCCGCAACCCATCCGCGATTGACCAAAACGCAGCGCCCGCCGTCGTTGAGCCGCAACGGTGTAATCACCTCATAGCCGGCCACACCTTTGCGGGTTCTGTTGTCCAGATAGACCGTGTCCTGCGCCAGGAATTCTCCGCTTGCCTCGACTTTGTAGTAGGCCATGTCGGGGGTCTGAATGGGTTCCGCCCCGAGATGCAGAGGTGATCCGTGCTCTGCTCGTTCCATCCGACGCTGAAGCTCGAGCTTCTGCCCGGCACGGTCGAGCTGCCAGCTTCCTAAAGCCAGGGTCAGTGCAATGCCGAGTGCCGCTGCGACCGTCGGCAGAAGCCGCGGCCTGAGATTGAGGCGAGAAGCCATGTCCCTAACTCCCGCGAGGCAGCCGATAGCGCCGCCCAGTGCGCAGGAGTAGACTCCGGTGAAGCGTACAGAGGTTCGAAATGAGAGTTGTGGTCATCGTGATGCTCGTGCTGATCGTAGGCAGCCTCGGATCGGCTCTTTGGTTCCTGATCCGCGATAAGGGCACCACGGAGCGGACCGTCAAGGCACTGACGGTGCGCATCTCGCTCTCGATCGGGTTGTTCCTCCTGCTCATGGCCGGCTACTACTTGGGGCTGATCCCGAAGACCGGCCTGCACTGATCCAAGCTTCCGACCCCAGAAAAGACACGCCGCACCCTCGGGTGCGGCGCGCTCGGGCTACCCCGCCCGCAGCGGGACCGCCCCGTCTCCGGTTCCGCCTCTACAGCCAGTACACCAGCACGAACAGCAGCAGCCAGACCACGTCGACGAAGTGCCAATACCACGATACGGCTTCGAAGCCGAAGTGGTGGTCGGGCTTAAAGTGCCCGAGCAGGCACCGCACCAGGATCACGATCAGCATGATCGTGCCCAGTGTCACGTGGAAGCCATGGAAGCCCGTGAGCATGAAGAAGGTTGCGCCGTAGGCCCCGGTGGTCAAGGTGAGATTGAGTTCTGTGTAGGCGTGGTGGTACTCATACGCTTGCAGGCATAAGAAGGTGATGCCGAGCACTATGGTCAGCAACAGGCCCAGGTTCAGTTGCGCGCGGTTGCCCTTCTTCAGACCCCAATGCGCCCAGGTCACGGTCGCTCCCGAGGACAGTAGGATGAGAGTGTTCACCGCCGGAATGCCCATTGCGTGCATGGGCGTGAACATCTCCTTCAGGCCGGGGCCCGCGACCGGCCACGCAGCCTTGAACCCCGGCCAGAGCAGCTCCATCGTCTCGCCGCTACCCAGCCACGGCACGGACAACACGCGCATATAGAACAGCGCGCCGAAGAAGCCGGCGAAGAACATCACCTCGGAGAAGATGAACCAGCTCATCCCCCAACGGAAGGAGATGTCGACCTGCTTGTTGAACTTGCCGCCTTCGCTCTCTCGGATGACGGTGCCGAACCAGCCGACCAGCATGACGATCAAGACGGCGAGCCCCACCAGCACGACCCACGGGCCAGCACCGACTTGATTGAGCCACATCACCGCGCCGCTGGCCATCAACAGCAGCGCTACGGACCCGACGATGGGCCAATAGGAAGGTTCCGGCAGGTAGTAGCGTCCAGCCTGAGTCGCCATTTCGTTTTCTCCTTTCTCCCCGAGTGTGTCTGGACTGACTCTCGCTTCAGCTCGTCACCAAACGCACCACCATGATCAGAACAAACACGAACAGTGCCGCACCGATGATCCCGGCGACGATCACCTGAACCGGCGTCAAGCTTGCCGCGTCGGCGTCATGGTCCTTGGACCTGCGCACGCCGAAGAAGGACCAAAACACCGCCTTGGCAACCTGCAGCGGCCCGGCCCGCTTGGCCTTTTGGTCGCTTCGCTCCGTTTGCGCCATGCGTCGGACCGCTCAGCCTGCCTGTCGCCCCGCCCCTTCCACCTTGAAAAACGTATAGGACAGAGTGACGGTGTGAACATCCTGGGGCAGGTTGGGTGTGAGGACGAATACCACGGCCATCGAGCGGGTCTCGTGCGCTTGGAGCTGTTGCCGCGTAAAGCAGAAGCACTCCAGCTTCTTCACATACTGCGCGGCGAGCTGCGGCCCGTAGCTGGGGATCGCCTGCCCCATCACCGGCTGGTCCGAGGCATTCTTGACCTCGTAGAGCACGTGCACGAGCTCCCCGGGATGGACCTGCAGGCTCTTGGTCAGCGGCCGGAAGGTCCAGGGCAGGTCATCGCGCAGGTTGGAATCGAACTGCAGGGTCACCACCCGCGTGCGGTCTACCTGTGTGTTGACCGGGGCGTCGGCGGACTGGATCTGGTTCAGCCCCACCGCCTCGCACAGCTTGTTGTAGAACGGAGCCAGCGCGAACCCGAAGCCGAACATGACGCCGGCCACGACCACGAGCTTCACCAGGAGGACGCGATTTTCCGGCTTGCCGTTCATCCCGAAGGCCACAACCAAATACGCACGATCACGCCGACGAAGAAGGCCAGGGCCACCGACAACAGGATCAGCGCGGTCTTCAAGTTCCTGGCCACGCTCGACGCTCACCACGCGAAGCGACGCCGCCGGAGTCCAGCCGCAGCATGCTCATCTGACCACCGGTGGAGTCTCGAAGCTGTGGTACGGGGGCGGCGAGGACAGGGTCCACTCCAGCCCGTCCGCACCCTCCCACGGCTTGTCCGCTGCCTTCGCTCCACCGCGGATGCACTTGACCACGATGTAGAGGAACAGCAGCTGCGAAAGTCCGAAGCCGAACGCGCCGATGCTCGATACCTTGTTGAAGTCCGCGAACTGCAGCGCGTAGTCGGGGATGCGTCGTGGCATGCCCGCCAAGCCCAGGAAATGTTGGACGAAGAACGCGACGTTGAAGAAGATGAACGAGAGCCAGAAGTGGATCTGTCCGAGCTTCTCGTCGTACATATGTCCGGTCCACTTGGGAAGCCAGTAGTAGATGCCTCCAAAGATCGCGAACAAAGCGCCCGCCACGAGCACGTAGTGGAAGTGGGCTACGACGTAGTACGTGTCCTGGATTTGAATGTCGATGGGAGTGATCGCGCACACCAGCCCCGTGAACCCGCCCATGGTGAACAGGAAAATGAAGCCGAGCGCGAACAGCATCGGGGTCTCGAACGATATCGAGCCCTTCCATATCGTCGCCACCCAGTTGAACACCTTTACCCCGGTCGGGACTGCGATCAGCATGGTGGCGTACATGAAGAACAGCTGCCCCGCTGCCGGCATGCCCACGACGAACATGTGATGGGCCCAGACGATGAAAGACAGGATCGCGATCGAGGCGGTGGCGTAGACCATCGACGAGTATCCGAACAGCGGCTTGCGCGCAAAGGTCGGAATGATCTGCGACACGATCCCGAACCCGGGCAGGATCATGATATAGACCTCGGGGTGCCCGAAGAACCAGAAGATGTGCTGGAACATCACCGGGTCGCCGCCACCGGCCGCGTTGAAGAAGTGTGTATCGAAATGGCGGTCGGTGAGCGTCATGGTCACGGCCCCCGCCAGCACCGGCATGACCGCGATCAGCAGATACGCGGTGATGAGCCAGGTCCAGACGAACAGTGGCATCTTCATGAGCGTCATGCCGGGGGCGCGCATGTTGAGGATCGTGGTGATGATGTTGATCGCCCCCATGATCGAGGATGCCCCCAGGATGTGGATGGCGAAGATCGCCATGTCCATCCCCGGCCCCATCTGAATCGACAGCGGCGCGTACAGCGTCCATCCGGCGGCCGTCGCTCCGCCCGGTGCCAGGAACGAGCCGACCAGCAGGATCGCGGCGACCGGCAGCAGCCAGAAGCTCCAGTTGTTCATGCGCGGGAAGGCCATGTCGGGCGCGCCGATCATCAGCGGGACCTGCCAGTTCGCGAAGCCGACGAACGCGGGCATGATCGCCCCGAACACCATGATCAGCCCGTGCATCGTGATGAGCTGGTTGAACATCTCGGGCTGCACGATCTGCAGGCCGGGCTGGAACAGCTCGGCACGGATGGTCAACGCCATCACGCCGCCGGTGAGGAACATGATGAACGCGAACCACAGGTACAGCGTGCCGATGTCCTTGTGGTTAGTCGTCATGATCCACCGCATGATGCCAGTGGGATGGTGGGCGTGGGCTGTATCCTGCGCGTGGCCGTAGGCTGCTTCCATCGATGTCTCCTGACTCAATTCGTCGTCCGCGACTACCCTGCGAATCCGGACCCTCGCACCTGGGCGCTACTTACGCGCTGCGGCGATGTCCTTGGGCTGCACCATATCGCCCAGCTTGTTGCCGAAGGAATTCCGCTCGTAGGTGATGACCCCGGCGATCTCCAGATCGGAAAGCTGATTCTTCCAAGCGACCATCACCGGGTTCTTCTTGCTCCCGTTGGTCACGATGTCGATGTGGCCGGCAATCGGGCCGGTGGCGATCTTGCCGCCCGCAAGCGCAGGGAATGTGGGAGGCAGGCCCTGTCCGTTTGCCTGATGGCAGGCC
>Ga0335083_10001393_pt1 | contig 33458 bp, 67 predicted proteins | sample Lox_Sample_42_FD_206716 | JGI IMG/M metagenome (GOLD analysis project Ga0335083, IMG submission 206716) | Soil microbial communities from Loxahatchee National Wildlife Refuge, Florida, United States - Lox_Sample_4.2 | ecosystem: Environmental > Terrestrial > Soil > Wetlands | place: USA...
CCCGATCGGGCCGGGACGTTCTTGTCTTGTTCTGTCGGGGGCGGGCGGGGCTGGGCCTGGCGCCGATCGCGGAAAAGGCAAAGGCGGCTGTTGGGCCGCGGGGTGGGGCGGCGGGCGGCCGGGGCGGTGAGTGGGGTAGCTTAGGCGGGGTGGGTGGCTAGTTGGACTGGCCGCTTGTCAGAAAGGGCTGGGCTGCGCGTCGTCCGGGCATGATCAAAGCGACCGTCTACGATGCCTCAGGGACTGCCATTGCTCGTGTACGCGCCTTCCGATTAGAGGATGCGTACGCCATCTGGGTGTTCACGACCGGAGCCGACCCGGCGCTACCGCTCGATGCTGTGCTATTTCGCGTGTGGCGCCGCGACGAAGTGTTGCCCCGTGTCGAGATGATTGTGTCAGGCCTCACGCCGAAGGGCGGCCGGGCGGCGGTGATGCTGGACTTCTAGTTCTGTCGTATTGCAGGTTGCACTGCCAGTCGATGTAGCTCGAGAGCAGATCGTGCCAGTCGGCCACGAGCTCATCCTCTACGAGCCGGCCGGCCGTGTCGAGCTCGATCAGCGCGCGCCGGACGTCGCCGACGATGCCGAGGCGGGCCGCCAGGGCGTGCTCGACGCGCCCCAGTCGCGTTCTCGTCGTCTCGAACGTGTCGATGCAATCGTCGTCCATTGGCTCTCCATAAAAAAGGGCGCCAGCCGGGTTTCCGACTGGCGCCCACCATCACGGGGCACCCGAGGTGCTCGCGACTCGCAGCAACTATTGTAGGCCGCGCCGGGGCTCGCGCAAGCTACTTGCCGGTCGCGACGAATACCGCGCGGCGGGCTCGGAGGCGCTTCGTGAGCTCGGGCGCCTCCTTCTCGAGCATGGTGAAAACGAAGTCGGCTTGAGCGCCGAGTGTCTTGAAGAGATCTTGGATCAGCTTGGTGTCGTCGTTCATGGTCTTCCTTGTTCTGTCTAATGTCTCCGAGGCCGTGCCAGAGCCACCACGGTCGTCGCGACCGCAATGGCGCCCAGAAGCAACAGGTACGCGCTCGAGAACCCCATCACACTCTCCTTGTTCTGTCTTACGTCCCCAGTGGGCTCGTCAATGCGAGTTTGCGCCTCGGCGTCAGGCGCACCTGGTTCGAAAGGATAAGCCGCAGTGCGGCGGCCTTCACGACGGTCGGGCGCACCGAAGATGAACCCTGCCGTAACCTGTCGACCAGCTCGGTCATCGAAAGCTCATCGGACCCAAGTGCGTCAATAATTTGGGCTGCAATGCTGCCCGCTGTCGACTCCGTCATACCTTCCCCTCGGCATGCAGTTCCTCGTACCGCTGCATGATCTTGTCGACGAGCTCTTGGCCGAGCATCGGGGCCAGCATGCGGATCTGGGCCGGGTCGGTCTTGCGCAAGAGCTGCTCGACGATGGCCGCATCCGCACCCTCGGCGTCGCCGCTCGGCGGGGCCTCCGGCTTGGGGCCGCCGCTGGGTGCCTTCTGCGCGGCCTCCATCAGGCGCTTCGCGGCTGGGGCAGGCCTATCCTGCTGCCCGCGCAGGGCGTTGTACGCTGCCCCTGCCGCGTCGGCCTCGGCGACGGCGACCGTCGGGAGGGTAGGGTCGTTGAGCAGTCGTTTGGTCTCGGCGTCGCGCGCCGCCTTGCGCCGCTGGGCGCGGACGAGATGGTCGGCCAGCACCCCGACGAAGGGGCCGGAATCGGGTGAGGCCGCCGCCATCGAGCCGAGCATCTCCTGCAGGCGCTCGGGGGGGTAATTTTCCACGAGCGTGTCGACGAGCGAGTCCTCCACGACGTTCTGCGGGAGCTCGGCGCCGGTCAGCGTCGCGAGGCCGGCCGGGACGAGGGGCAGTAGCTTGCGCGCCGCCTCGACGGCAAGGGCCCGCATCTGCGAATTCATGCTCTGCTTTTGCCACTCGAGTAGCAAGTTTTGCAGCGCCAACCACCGCTCATCGCTGCGCTTCTCGGTTGAATCGAGCCGGGCCGTCAATGAGTCGACGAGCGTGCGCATCGTGGTCGCGAGCGCGGTCGTCAGGCCGAAGTTGCCTTGAGCGTGGGTCTCAAGCAGGCGCATGGCCATCGCCATTGCACCCATCGCGTTGGGGGGCTCCGTGGCAAGACTACCGCCGCCACTCACGCCGCCCACCCCCATTCCCTGGATGGCCTGCGCGCCGACGCGGATGAACGGGAACACGGCGCACGGCTTCCCGCCCGAGCGCACGACGACGAGCGTGAATTGCTGCGCACCGCCGCCGACGATGCCGCGGGCGTGTCGGGTCGCGACGGCGTCGAACACGTCTGCCATCTTGTCGACGTCGCCCCATGCCGCGCCCCGACCGGGGGCCATCGATTGGATCTCCGTCTCGGCCGCCGCGATGTGGAACAGCGCCACGACCTGCACGGCGCCGGTGCCGGGGCCCTCACCCTCCACAACCACGCCCACGTGCTCACTCAGGAATTGCGCGATGTCGTCTTTGCCGTTCGTTCCGTTGATCATTTTCTCTCAGCCTGCGCGAGCAGTTCAAGTTGTTCTGTCGTAAGCACTCTCGATCGCCTGTAGCAGTCGACGCAGCGAGCCGTGCGCGGGTCACTCGCGGCGCCGCAGCCGCAAGAGTGGGCCGCCAGCTTCACGTCGTCCTGCTTGGACTCGATCCACGATCGCCGGAGCCGCATCGCGGTCTCGATCGGGATCTTCGTCGCGATGACGATCTCGGACACCGTCGACCCGCGCTCGAGGAGCTCGACGACGGCCGCATCGCGCTCGCCGACTTGACGCTCGCGTTCGATCGGGGCCGCCGGGCCGGGGCCGTAGGTGATCTTCTCGCTGACCGTCGTTCGGCGACGCTCGATGGCGGCCGAGGCGGCCTCCGGGGGGAACTGCCAGGAGCCCTCGACGATGTGCCCCCCGAGCGCCCGTGCGTGTTTCTTGATCCACGCGAGGGACATCCCCGCGCGCTGCGCCAATTCCTTCGATGAGAGCGGGCCAGCTACGGGTTGCGCCTGATGAACGATCGCGCCGGAGCCCGCGTTCGCGGCCGTTTCGTGCATGCTGTTCGTATCGGGCATCGGCTACGCCACGTAACGTACCTGCTGGCGCCGAAAGTGTCTAGGCATGTAGGGAAACGTGGGCGCACGATCGTCTTTGAGACGTCGTTGAGACGCGCATTGTCAACGTCACACTGCGCTATTGTCAACGCCGCGAGGGCTGCGTGGGCGGCCCGGACTCACCATCCGCGCGAATGCTGCGCGCCGTGATCTCGGGCCCGATCACGCGAACGTGTCGATGTCGACGCCACTCCAGCGCGCGCCTCAAGACGTCGAAGTAGACCGCATACGCGAGCACCATCGACAGGACGTACCCGATCGCGGCCTTGCCGAGCAGCGGGTCCTTCTCGTGCCGCAGCCAGAGGAGCATGAGCGCACCGAGCCACTCTTGGCCAAAAAGAAACAGCCGTCGCTGCCAGTCTTTCATGTTCACTCACACCCGTTCAGATCGCAGAACGCCACCACGTCGCCGATCGATGCCCTGTCCGCCATCAGGTCCACGCGGTACTCCATGATCCGCGTTCCTGACCTGTCGAAGTACCTGTCGGGGAGCCCCATCGCGTGCCCGAGCTCGTGCCCAGCCACGCGCGCCAGCTTCAAGCCGCCGGCAATGGCGCCGGCCGCGATGAGCACGTGAGCCCGATCCCGATCCCAGCATCCGACCGCATCCCCGCCGCATGGGGAGCCCTCCGCGCGCTGATCGAACCGAATGACATGCAGGCTCGAGGGCGTGCCTGGGGCCTCGGCCAGATCGTGCGCGACGAGGCCGTACGTGAGCGCGACGTTCGAGTCTCCGGCAAGCGCAGGCCAGCCCTCGAAGCCGTAGATCAGCATCGCGCGCTCGTCGTCGTCGAACCGCTCGTCGATCAGAAGTTCGCGCGCCCACGGCTTGTGCAGTGGCGCGGGCCGGCGGCGCCAAGCCGGCATCGCGCACCCTGCGATGAGCCCGGCGACGAACCCCAAGGCGAGCAGTGCCGCGCCAATCGCGCGGTAGTTACGCCGGACGCGAAGCGCCCAGAGAAACATGCTCAGGTCGGACACGTCGGGCCTCCGCTCGCGACGATGTCGGCGATCCGCTTCGCCTCACGTCCGAGGGCCGTTATCTCCACGTGGACGCATCCGGCGGCGCACGTGTACTCGCTGAGGAGCCCACGCGCCTTCAGCGCGACGTACGTCTCGTACGTGAACGGCGCCGGCTCGGGGGCCGAGGAGTGCGCACCGTCGCACGACTCCGAGTTCCAGGCCATGTACGTGAGCGCGTCGCTTTCCGGCGTCGTCAAGCCCTTCATGACGTAAATGTGTCTCGGGCCAGGCGTACGTGCTACGCGGAGACGCGAAAGAGCCTACCATGAGCCTGTCGAGCTTTCGCGCGAGCCTCGCACGTAGCCGCGCCAGTCGAGATCGTCGCCGCCGTACGCGTCCAGCCAAGACCCCAGGCACCCCTCTGAGCAAAAGTGCAGGCAAAGTGAGACATCCATCCAATCGGTCGACTCGCCGCACTCGACACAGTGCCGGACACGTGCGCGTCGAAGGCCCCACGCCTTGATGCCCGTGAGCGAGGCTTCGTCGAAGGGACGATCGAATATCGACACGGCCTACCTCTTGCGCGCGGCCTTCGGCTTACGGCGTTTCGGCTCGCAGACGTCACCGTCACGCGCGGGGCAGAACTTGTCGGCGTTCCCGTCTTTGTCGGGCGGCGAGCAGTCGAAGCCGCAACATGCGCAGTAGTACTTCCCCACGCCGGTCGTTCTCATTTCCGCTCTCCGGACGCCCCGGGCAGCTTTCCCCTCGAGCCTCACGACTTGCTCTTGAGCGCGGCCGCCAGCCCTTGGAGCTGCAGCACCATGATCGGGATCTCCGCCGCGAGGATTGTCACGCCGCGCGTACGCCCCCATGCGCCGGTCCGCATCCGCGACCTGATGAATAGGCAGTAGCCGCCGTCGACCGGCGCCCCCATGAGGGTCGATTCGCCCGTCTCGACCTCTTTCCCGCCGACGCGGGACGGCTCGTTCTTGGCAGGCTTCGACGCCTTACCCTTTGACATGTCGCGCGCGACGCGGGCCGCCTCTTCGGCCCTCACCTTGGTGCCTGCTGTCCGCCAGCGGCCATGAGCGGTTCGGAACTCGACATACAACAGGACGTAAATTCCCGGAATCCCGCCAGACGTGCCATCGTAGCTCTTCCGTAGGGCGATGAGCGTCGCGTCGTGCGGGCCGCCGCGGGGGATGCGCAGCGAGTCGTGCAGCTCGGCGTGCGCGACGCGGCGCAGGCTGTAGCCGTCCGTGATCGGAAGCTCGTCAATGTTGTGCGACGGCTCGACGGATTCGACGACGGTGTCACTGGGCTTGTCCATGGTCCTCTCCCTTTTCCTCTCTTGGCTGCTTGGCGCCGGCGTCCCGCGGAGTCTCGCACGGAAGTCCGCACGTGGCCGCGTGCGGCATGAGGGGCAGCTCGATGCCGCGATCGACCAGAATCACTCCGATGATAAGGCCGACCACGATCGCGATGCCGCCCCAGTAGATGTACGCGTCGATCGCGTGCGAGCCGTCCGGGTCACGCATTGCGCGCCTTCCGCTTCTTCGTCGACGCCGTCGTCGGAGGCTTCGCCTTGACCTCAGTGACAACGTACTTCCGGCCGGCGCCCCAGTACAACGCCGCGCGCTCGAGGGCCTCGTTCTCGTCCCGCGCGAGAAGGCGCCCGTAGTAGTAGTGCTTCGGGCCGTACACCGCCCACGCCATCATGGCCGGATCGACGGGATGCGGCGGGCGGTCGGTCGGGTGTCCTCGTCACCACGCTCTCGCACGAGCTCCTCGCAGCGCGATACGAGCGTGTCGACGGCGCGCCATGCGGAGGACGCCTCCCGCCGCGCAAGATAGAGCTCTCGCTGGGAGCGCAAGAAGGAGACAAGCAGCCACGTCGAGGCTGCGACACTCAAGCAAGCGAAGAACACAGCTACGGGGGACACGGGATCACCTTTCCTTTGCAATGCGGGCACATGCCCATGGAGTCGTTGTGTTTGGGGCAAGACGAGCCCTGGGAGACGAACGCTTCGGCGTTGCGGCTGCACGTGAACTCCCACCACGTCTTGGCGCCGGACGCATCGTCGACGGGGACATGCCAGACAGCCTTGAGGGGGCGCGTGCCGCCGGGGTACGGTACACGAGTGGGTATGATGACACTCATGACGGTTGCAGTTTCTCTTCGCTTCGTCGTTTCTCTTGCAGCCACTTCAACGCCAAGAAGGCTCGGATAGTGGGGTCGGGGTGTGCCGGGTCGCGCAAGAACTCGAGGACACGTGTCGCCTCGTCGTCCGTGCGTGTGTTGTCGCCGAGCGCCATGAGGACAGCGCCCTCTTTCAGACGAAGCATCCAGAAAGCCCCGACGTACAGCATGTGCCAGCCGTAGACTGCGAAGGCATCGGGGCGTTCAGCGTTCATGTCATACGCTCATAGCACGCAACCGCAGATAGTACGCATGCAGCTCTCGCGGTGCGCTATGCGGAAGACCGTTGATGCAAAACAAATCGGGGATGACCGCGACCCACGCGTCCGATGTCATGAACATCGCCCCATACGGCGAAAATGAGCAGTGCTCGAGGATCAGACGTCCAAGCGGGCTCACGGCGGTACCCAACCTTCCGGGAATAGCATTTCAATCTCCAAGTGTGGTCGGATGCGGAATTCGCCCCCATCATCACACAGCCGCCCGCCGCAATCGACGCGAATAGCGGCCGATCCCAGCGCCGTATGCAGCGTTGTGAGAGTCTCGTATGAGACCGCACCCTCCAGTCGCAGTGTCATTGACTGCAAACACCCATTATGAGTCGAACAATGCTTCACCGAAGTGTGCTCGAGAATTCTCGATACCGTCGCCTCGACCTGCCGCCTGGCCTTGGTCGCTTTTTCGAATGGGCTCACGGCAGCCTCGCGACTGGCGTGCCGCGCGGCGGCGTCGTGGCGCGGTACAGCGGGTCGCGTTCCCACGCCGCCACGCGCTCGGCCCACGTGTTGACCATCTTCGCCAGAAGCACCCGCCCGTCTCGGGTCATGTCAGGCATCCCAGGGGCCGTGCGCGCGCACGCGGTGCAGTAGACCAGCGTCGTGCCGTCCTCGCGGCAGTTGATGACCTTCGTCCCAGCCAAGGGCGACGCGCAGTGCGAGCAGTTCACGTCGACACCTGCCCTTCAGCCGGCGCCCGCCCATGGGCGGTGTCGAGCACGAGGCGCTCGCCCTGCTTGACTCGAACCTGAAACCCGTCGGCGAGCAGCCGACGCACGACGGCGAACGTGCTTGCCACGTCGTCCACGGCACTGCCGTTGCTGCCGCGCGTCAGTTTCACCAGCTTGCCCTCGCGAATCGCCCGAATCGTGTAGACCATGATGTCGACCTCTTGAGATGAGTATGGCTTACTCATCCGAGTATTCAAGCCGCCTTGCGCTTTTTCTTGCTGGACGGCTCCGAAGGCTCGCCCAGTATGAGCGCGACACCCCCAGCCTCCGACAGGCCCCAATTGGCGACCGCGAACGCGTCGCAGATGTTTTCCTCCCAGTCTCGAGGCGCTTTGCCCTTGTCGAACAGTGCGCGCTGAACTGCAATCTTCTGGCCACCTGCGGCGATGCCCTTGAGTGTGCCGAGGAGTAGGACACGCGCCTGCGACGTGTTCACGGTGTGCGGCAGTACATCGGCCTCGTCCCACAGCCGAATGCGCGCGATGCCGCCGAGCTCCATGAGCTTCGCTGCGCCGGCGTTGTTCCGCGAGAAGGCGTACTGCTCGATGAAGATCCCGGCGATGTGCTTCTTGGTATGCGGGAACGGCATCTGCGTCGTCTCTTCCAGGCATCGCAGAGCCCAATTCGAGATCTCCGCGTACCTGCGGAGCTGCCCCGCGACGTCATCGGCCTTCGGCGCTTCGGGGTAAATGAGGAATGCGCGAACAGCTTTCCAGTCGCCGGGGCGCCAGCCGACGGGAATGGCGACGCAGGCCGGCGCGGTGAGAGAGAGGTCGTACCCGAAGATCCACGTTTTCACGAATCAGGGTCCTTTTGCTTGCTGCTCGTACGGGCGCGCCTCGGGGAACAGCTTGCACCCCTTCTCGCGCGCGTCCTCGACGCTCGTGGCGATGACGGGCCGCCAGGCGTCGCCCCACCGCTCTTTGAAGCCGCCCTGCGAGCGGTAGAACTCGAGCTCCTTGACGAAGACCGAGCCGGCCGCGTTGCAGTGGACCATGTACACGTCGCGCACAGGCTCGCCCTCGGCGCCGAGCGGCGGGTCGCATCGAGGGCAGTCGTCGCCCGAGTACCCCCGCAGGCATCGTGTGCAGATCCACCTGCTGCTCATTGGACCTCTTCGGGCGTCGGCGCAGGCCGCACGTCTTCGCGGATCGTCTCGAAGTACCCTTGTTCGAGGTCGTCGGCGCGCGTGGCGGCGACCAGAAGCTGCGCCGCAAGCTTCCGTGCCTCATTGGCGGTGATGCCGAACGTCGCGCTATCGAGCCGCACGTTCGCGCCAGTGACCGGCCAGCCCTCGTGCGCGCTGCTGTTGATCTCGATGAAGACGTCGGGCCCTTCGCCCCACGTGCATGTTGCTTCGATTTTCATGTAATGATTACCTCCTCCACCTTGCCGCGCTTCGCGGCGTTGCTGTTCACGGCACGGCGTGCCTCGACGACGCGCACATCGAACTTCTTATACAACTCCTGCACGAGCGGGACGTTGGCGTTCGACAGGACGACGTGCACGCCCTTCTCGCGCAGGCGCCACGCGGTGTCGCGCAGGCGCGTCTGGTCCGAGAGGCCGAAGCCGCCTTCGACGTACCCCACGAAGTTGGCGGTCGTCGAGACGGGGGCGTACGGCGGATCGATGTAGACGAAATCACCGCGGCGCGCCTCGCGCAAGGGATCTTCGAAGTCAGTGCCCCAGAGCGAGGTGTTCGCCAGTGCTGCGCTGCAGGCGCGCAACGTCGGCGCATCGCAGATGGTCGGGTTGTCGTATCGGCCGAAAGGCACGTTGCACTGGCCCTTCCTGTTCACCCGCCAAAGCCCGTTGAAGCCCGTTTTGTTGATATAGATGAACCAAGCGGCGATGTAGGCCGCCTGATCTCGGTCCGGGTCCGGCTGCCGTGCGCGCGTCGTGGCGTAGTAAGCCGGCTCGTATTGCATCTTTTTCAAACGCCCGATGACCCCCTCGACGTAGTTGCCGACGCCGACATACGTCTGCACAAGATGCCGGTTGGCGTCGCTCAAGGTAGCGGCGCCTTCGTAGCCTCGCGCACGGAGGTCGAAGAACAGCGCGCCCCCGCCAACGAACGGCTCGAAGTACCTGCCGAACTTGGCGGGGACGTGCTTGCGCAACTCGGGGAGGAGCTGGCGCTTGCCCCCGACCCACTTCAGGAAAGGGCGGGGCGCCAATGTGGCCTCGATCGATCGCGCCGCGGCGGTCACGACTGCGCCTTGGCCGCGCGCTTGGCCGCGTGTGCCGCTTTCCCGCCCTTGGCCCCGGCGGCGCGCGCCTCTTCGCGGTTGAAGCGGTGCGCGGTGCCAGCGGCATGCGCGGCCTTGCCGCCCTTGCGCGCGATCTCGCGGAGCGTCTCGGGGTTGACCGCCGCGAAGCCACGCGGTCGGCCGGCGAGCGTGCGGATCGTGGGCCGGTCGTCGGCCGTGATCGTCTGCTCGATGCTGCTGCTCGTGTCGTCCATGGTGTTCTCGATGTTCATGTGGGATGCTCCAGTCGTTCTGTCTTGATCGTTGTCCCGTGGGACTTCGCAATCTCAGTCAAGCTCATCGTGCAGGCGTGGCACGTCTCAATGCTGTCCCCGTCGCGAAAGGTTATGCGCCATGTGGCTGGCGCTTGGCAAGCGTCTCCGGTTGGGAGTTTGACGGCGCGGCACACGCTCATGCCAGCTCGCGCATCATCCGGTCGACCGTCTCGGCGAGTTCTTTGAACGTGTCGTTGTTCACGATGATTCGATCGGGTCGGAACATGGCGTCCGTGAGCTCGTTCTCGGATGCATGCGCGCCGGCAGCGCCCTGCAGGCCGGCGCCGATGCGCGTCACGCGCCAGACGACGCCGCCGGCCGCTTCGATCGCAGCTCGCTCATTCGCGAACCGCACATCGCTGAACACAACACCTTCGGGCACGAGGTCTTCTTCTGCCTCGAAGTTGGCAAGGCCCATCGATGGCCAGTAGGTCGCGTTGCCTGCGAGAACTTCTCGCGCCGCCTCGATGGCCCGATCGATCCACAGGTTCTCGTAGCAAGCGCGCCCGAACTCTGTCCCAAGGAGCTGCATCGCCCGACGAGGCGTCAAACCGCGGTAGCGCGGATCGGGCAGCTCCTTGTCGTCACCCCAGAGCTGCTCGTACGTGAACTGGAAGATGTCGCGGCAGGCCCGCTTCATCGAATCGGCGATGGCGATCACCCCAAAGCCGTGCCGGGTTCGGATGATGTTGGCGGTCGTATCCTTGCCGGCGCGCGCCGCGCCGGAGATGCCGATGAGTCTCATTGGCAGAACCTCTTCCGGCGCGCCTCGAGCAGCACGTCGGCCGACTCCACGGCCATCTGCTCCAGGCGCCGTACAATCTCAGCGTCGGGGTTTTTTGGGTCGAGGACGCCAGGGGGCACCATGGAGGCCCACGCGATGTGGGCGTCGCCGGCGTACCGATCCCACGCCGCACGCTCTTCTTGGTCGAACGTCCCGATCCACTTGCTCTTGGAGGCCAGATCGTCTTTCATTTGTCTTCCTTCTTGTTCAGGTTGAGTGCCTCACGCGCCGCGGGCGATAGCCGCAGCTCCGTCACTTCGATGTGTGCGCCGTTCTCGGAGACGGTCTCGCGCTGCCCGATTGGGCTCCAGCCCTGCTTGCGAAGCTCGCCGGCGATGTCCGGCGGCGTCCACCCTTCGGGCTTGAGCCTCTTGCCGTTCGGCGCGATCGGGCCGGAGGCCTTCAAAAGGTTGGTCCGGTGGACCTCGGCGGCGATGGGGCCGCCGTCGATGCCGAACTCGAGCCGGGTGCCCTCGACGACGTAGTCGAGGTCGGCGAGGCCGTCCGCGAGCTCGACGAGACCGATATGCAGCTCCGACTCCGGGTCTCCGATGGTGCCCATGATCATGCCGCGCGCCGCCGTAAGCGCCAGCGACGGCCCGTAGAGCGCCCCCATGACCTCGAAGAACTCCTCGGCGATGAGTGCCGCTCGAAGCCGAACACGCGCCTCGTCGGGAACGGCCGGCGACCGGAGGATCGGCTGGCCCATGGCCCGATGGAACTCGGCCACCTGGTCACGTACAGTTTTCATGCTCACCGATCCTTCCAAGAGGTCAAGATCGTCTCCATGACTTCCATGTCAAAGCCCGTGACACGGGCACTCTCGGCTGGGCAGTTCGCGTATCCGTCGATCTCGCTCAGCGAGAGCTGATTCCCGACGAGGTTGTACGCGAGGTGCTCGATGACCTGCGCCTCCGTCGGATCGCGCATGATGTGCCCCTCGTCTTGAGTGCCCTGCGAGATCACGGACTCGTCGAGCACCATTCGTGCGCGGATCTCGATCAGGACATCGTACGCGCGCGTCTTGCCGGTCGGCTTGTCGCCGGCATAGCCGGACGGTTTGGCTCTTCGCTTCTTGGCGGCCACGGTCATACCCTTTTCAATTCGAGATGGCGCATCACGCGCTCTTTCAGGCCCTCAGTCTCGAGTCGCAGAACGCTGCCGACGAGGACGTAAGAACCGTACGGCACTTTCACGTCACGCCATGCAGCGACGTAGGCGCGGCGCGCCGCCTCTTCTGTCAGGAAAGTGATCGACGGCCAGCCCTTGGAGGCGTCGCCCCAAGAGCCGCCGTAGTCGAGATCCGGATCATCTTTTGAGAGGGGCACGGTCACCTCCCGCTCAGCAGCAACGCTTTGCCCTTGAGTGTCGCCACGATCGTCGTCTCGCGCAGCGTCCCCGAGAGTTCGACGAGGCCGAACGACATGAGCGCGACGATCTCGTCGGCAAAGTCCGCCGCATCGATCTCGCCCTCTTCCTTGATGATCATCTTCAGCACTGCCTTCTCATGTCGAGTCAACGGTCTCATGTGGCACTCCTCATTCACCGAATAACACACAACTTCTTCTCTGCCCGAGTCGCGGCAGTATATAGGAAACGGGTGCGGTCGTCCCTAGACATCCTCGCCAAACCGGGCTCCATGACGAACCCGATCTCATAAGCGCTCGACCCTTGCATCTTATGGCACGTCATGGCGTACGCGATATCGTACAGGCGCCCGAGTTGGCTCATCGAGACGCCCAGTTCGACCACCTGTTCATAATCGATCGTTTTTTCAGCGAAGAGCTGGTGTTCGCTGATCAGGATATCCTTTGCGACTTGACCGTCCTCGACGAAGTCGACCGAGCAGCGCCACTTGGGTGCTTTGCCGCCGGCGTCCCCGGCGCGATCCGCGTCAGCCAGAAGAACGCCCCGCATGCCGTTGTAGATCGGTGCCTCGTTCTTCAGGCAGATGAGGGGCTCCCCGGCTTTCGGCGGGACGTCGCCGAGGCCGAGCACCTCGCGCACGTCGTAGTTCAAATTCACCCTCAACTTGTTCGTCCACGAGATGAGCGCCGTGCCGAGGATGCCTTCAGGCGTGCGCGGGTTCGCGGCGAGCCTCGCGGCGGGGAACCTCGAGGCCATCCAGTCCTGCAAGTCGCGCCTGGCGAGGACCGAGAAGGCGACGCCATCCTCGAGCGCATCGTCGATGTCTCCCGTCGCCCGGATGCGCGCCGACAGGGCAATGATGGGGCTCCCCTCCGCCTGGCGATGGATCTTCTCGAGGCGCAGGTCGGGTCGCGCCATGAGGCTGCCGGTGCCGCGCACGGGCGGGAGCTGGCCGTGGTCGCCGACAGCGAGGATCGGCACGCCGAAAGATTGAAGATCGCGCAACGCGTCGTCGCTCACCATCGAAGCCTCGTCGACGATAATCAGGCTGTAAGGACGGTCGAGCCGCTCGCGACGAAGGTAGCGCATGTTGCCGCAGCGGTTGCAGGGGCCCTCGCGCTTGACGGGCGGGGGTGGGTCGCAAGCGAGGCACTTGCCGTCGGACGGCATGATAAAGGCGCCGTCTTCGATCGTCACGCCAGCCATCGGCGACGCGCCGTCACGCTCCTGGCAGCCGGCGCCGTACGTGTGCTCGTGCTTCGACTCGACCATGCAGACGTCGCAGGGCCTAAAGATAAGACCATGGATCGTGCCACAATACGGCCGGGGCTCGAAGGGGCGGGTGTTCTTGCCGACGTAGACGACGCGCTGCACTGTGGGGATGCCGGCCGCCGCCAGCTTCCGGCCGAGCACGGACGACGCCTTGCCGGTGAACGCGCAGAACGCCACGGCGCCCCGCTTGACGAACTCTTGGGATACGAGAGAAACGACTGTGGTCTTACCCGTCCCGGCATAGCCCGCAAGTGTGCAGATTTGCTTAGTATTTGTCCCGCGGTTCAACCAGGCGACAATGCCGTCGTACGCGGCGCGCTGGTCGGGCGAGAGATTCGAGACGGTGAGGACATTCGACATGAGTAAAGTCTACTTATCTCCAGATGAGGTGCAAGCCGGCGCGACCGTTTTGGTAGGTCGCCATCCTACTCGTTCACCGGCGTCTGCCCTTTCCCGAGCCCCAGATCGAGCTTGTCCTCCAAAGGGATCTTCTCGATCAGCACTTTGAGCCGCCCCTCGACGAGGCCGTTGCCGCTCGACCGGCAGTCCCACCCGGTGAAGTCGCAGCCGGCATTCACGAAGCCGTACTTGCGGCCCTTGAGTTTGAAGACGCCTAGCCAGTTGTAATCATCGGGCGCGCCCGCACGTGCTGCAATCACGTCGACGATGTCCTCGATTGCGAATGGCGCAAAGTCGAGCGCCTGCCGCCAATCGCTATCCTTTTTGATCTTTTCGGCCGTCCAGCTCATGGTGTGTCTTCCTGCTTTAGCGCATCCCACAACAAGGACACGACTATGGTCCAACCCCCAAAGCCGTAGAGGCGCGCGAGGCCGTACCATACGACGAAGTCGATGTCGTTCACGGTCAGACGCTCCTCTTGCGCGACGCTCGTCCGCGCGGCGCGACGTTGCACTCTTCACACCAGCCGTGGCGGCAGTCCTCGCAGCGCCACCCGAGCCGGTCCTTGCGGACGACCTGCAGGACACACGCGAGCGAGCCGCACTCGGGGCAGCCCTCGGGAGCGCAAGCGGAGGCCGCGTTCATCGCCCCTCGTCCTCGAGCAGAACTCGACCGTCCTTGCGGTAGCAGTCGCAAGTCATCGTCGTACCAGATGCGCAGTGAAACACCCCGCCGCGGGCCGCACACTCCGCGCCTGCGTTGCGCCCCGCCCAGAGCATGACGGCGAGCCCGCCGCCGGCGATGAAGAGCGTAAGGGCTACCAGAAAGACCAACTCCATTCGGCTCATCGTGACCTCCCCTGTCGAGCACGCCGTCGCCGGCGCTGTTCTGTCTCCAATTCGCATCCATTCCCCCGGAGAGCCGCCGTGCCCGATCGCCGCCACGACGGCCCACGCGGCGATCATGCGCCCCTCGACGCGAACAACCCCATGCCGCCCTTTTGGGCACACTCGGGGCCAATCCCTCGCGTGATCGATTCGGGCGTCGTGAGCCGCCTTCCACAGCGGCCGCAGCGCCCCTCGTGATGGATCTCGAGCTCCTCCGGCATCACGTCGCGCCGCAGCCACAGCCACGCCCACGCGAACGCGCGAACGGCCGGGGCGTCGGCGGCGATCCGCGAGGACGCGGCGTGCACGAAGGCGCGTTCGTCGCCCTGGAGGGTGCCGAGGAACTCGTAGTCCCTCGAGTTGTCCGGGCCCGTCAAGACCGAGACGAAATTGTTGATCCATTGGTAGCGACGCGGCTCACGAGGAGCCTGGATTCGATAAGTGAAACGCGTGCCGGTCCGCTTCGAGACGAAGGTCGCGATGGCGTTGCCGGAGAGGAGGAAGGCAAGCGCGTCAGCCGGTGTTTGAAACATGAGTAAAGTATACTCATCGCCAACGGTCGCGCCAGCGGGTCCAGACATTTTCATCGTACCTTCGGAGCCGGGGTGTGTTTTTTCGTGCATGGTGGTGCGCGGCGACGATTCCCCACGCGAGGAACGCCCACGCCGTCACGGCCAGCATGATCACGTGCCCCAAGCTCACCCCTCCGGCGGCAGATCTCCGATCCAACCCAAGTCCAGGCAGATCGGCCCGACGATGATGTTCACGAAGCGCTCACCATCCAGATTCTCGACGTACCCGGCGGCCAGCATGAAGACGTGACGATGGTCGCCGACGGTGAGGTGCCAAGAACGACCCCAACTGATGCGAACGAGTAAGCGCCAGAGTTTGAACGTCACGACAGGCCGGTTCGCCCGACGTTGACCTCCGGGGCGTTCGCCACGTAGACGCGCGCGCGGTCCCATGACTGCCGAACCGTGAGCCACGGGGTTGCCGCCGGCATCACGCGCGGAGTCGCCCGTGACGACGCACGCGAGATCATGGCATCGATCTCGGTGTCCTCGATCGCGATCTCCTCCTGGATGGCGACGTACGCCTTGCGAAGACGCGAGTGCGTTCGAAGCCAGAGAAGGGCCCACGTGACGCCGACGAGGGCCAGCACCTCACATGCGATAGCGAGAAGAAGCATGGCGTACAGCTTGACCGGTCGCGGTCGCCGGTGCACGTCTCAATAGTGTCTACGTAGACTCTGACCGCAGCGTCCCTTGAGCGGCCGCCGGCTCCGGCACTTTCCAGCCCATGAGATGCTCATGCTTGCGGACGGTCTCGAGCATCTCCACGAGCTCTTCGCGCGAGTAGCCGTCAGCCATCCCCTTGTATCGGCGGATGAAGATGAACTCGATGCTGCCGACGGTCTTCTTACTCCAACGGCGATTTGCGCATGAACCGACGCTGTCCGCGTCGCCGGCGGCGACGTCCCACAGCCACGACAGGATCCCCGCGCGTATCGCCAAAAGCACCGACGCCACGAAGGCCACGATGCTACTCATCGATCGAGTCCTCGTTCCGGCTCCTGTTGTACGCGCGGAGCGCCGACTCGAGCCCGGGCTTTCCGATGAGCTGGATGAGGCCCTGCGTGTCGTACGTGAGATCGACATCGGGGTCGTAGGCATGATCGATGAGGATCTGCCAGCGTTCCTGGTAGAAACGGTTCTTTTTTGGGCCATGCCACATGTGCTCGATGCGGCCGCCGCAAAATCCGACGTGGCCGTGCGTGACGCGGACGGCGCGCGCAGCCCACGCCTCGCAGCGCCGGCGGTAGCCTGCTGTGCATTTCTTGTGGATCGAGGCGCCAACATCCCCAGCAAACCCCCACGCCATATGGTGATCCCCGCTGCCAAGAATGCAGTGATCGAGCAAACCGCCCATCGCCTCCCAGAGATCTCGACGTGCCGCCCACGCGAACCCGGGATGCCCGAACGGGTAGCCGTCCATCATCGTCGCGCCAGGACGGGCCTCTGACGGGCGCTGCATGTTCTGTCGCGATTGCTGGATCCAGCCGAACGACTGATGGGACTGGAGCACGTTGCCGGTCGGCCCGAGATCGAGGCACTGTTGCCACGGCTGGATGACGGCGTAGTGCTGAAGCTGATGGAGCGACTCCTGCGCCCAGTTCGGATCGCGGAACTCGACGTCGGCGTCGACCCACGCCACGTACGACCAATCGCGCGGCAGGAGATAGCGCACGCCCAAATTCACCATGCATTCCTTGATCCAGGTTTCCGAGCGGCTCCGGAGCTTCAGATGATTCGCCGCGTCGGTCGCGATCTCATGATGCCGATCACCAAACGCCGTCTCGACGAGGTACGGCTTCACGTGCGGGATCGTCTCCATGTGCGCGAGCCACTCGCGCGCGAGGCGGTAGCGCGAATGGAACCTTACAGGATTGCTCACGACGCCGACGACGTGCAGGACGTTGTCGCTGACAAGCTCGGGGTGATGGATCTGCTGATTGATGTGCGGCATCTTCATCGACGGGACTCCTCAAGAAATGGTGGCCGGGCGCAGCATAGCACCCACGTGTTTCGTGCTCGCGACGCCCGCGCTACTCCGAGGAACCCTGCGACCGCGCCGACCGCAACAGCGAGAAGTCGTGCTCGAACGGAAGCGTCTTCCGATACTGGAGCCAGCCCCAGAAGTTCCCCATGGGGACGCGCCGGCGGGCCCACTCGCGCGCCATCTTCTCGGCTTCGTCCTGCCACTCGGCTTCGGTCAACGCGCGGGCGACGTGCTCGAACGGCGACATGTGCCCGGACTGCAAGAGCCGATCGGCGAGCGCGATGTCGGCCGCCGGATCGCGCGTCTTATCGTGCGTGAGGTAGCTCACGCGCGCGCAACGCCCGACGGAGATCTTGCACAAGTCTGAGTCCGAGAAGCCTTCGGCGCGCAGACGCGTCTCGTCGCGGAACGTCACAAACGGCAGATGCCAATCGCCGGCCGGCACCAACGATGGCATGGATGAGCGATACAGCGCGTGGGCCTTAGCCGCCACGCGAGCGAGCTCGGGCTGGGCGTCGGCGTGATCCCGCAACGCGAAGAAGTTGTCCCACTCCGTCGCCGTCACCAGGACCGTGATGAACATCCACGGCTCGACGACGCGGTTGGCGATCTGCTTGTGGAGCCCGAGAGCCCCGAGGACGCGCGCGCCTTGAACCGCGAGGCCGGACAGCGACTGCCACGTCGCCTTGGCCCTCTCGAGGGTGTGGCCCTCGAGCTCCTCGCGCGCCTGCATGCCCGACTGGTTCTTGCCCCACCACACCGGCATGACGGGGTCTTCCTCGACGAGGCCCAAGAGCTTCTCGGTCGGGATGGCGCGCGAGCTCGCCGAGTTGCGCGAAAAGACGCGGTGCGTCATCAGCTCAGCATGAACAAAGCGCGGATACGTCAACCGGAACGTCGTGAGTCGGGCCTCGTTCGGGCCGTATGAATCGAGCTCGATCTTGGCGTCGTACGTCATCGCGCCGGGGCCCCCGCGAGCTTGCGCAGCGCGAGGCGCGCCCACGCGCTCATGGTGAGGCTGTCCGCCGCCGCGGCCGCCTTGTAGAGGGCCAACTCGCGATCGGTGACGATCATGTTGAACCGGACCTTGGTCTCTTGGGCTTTGGCCTCGGCCTTCGCCCCCTTCGAGTCGCTCTTCGTCTCGGACTTCTTCGCCGCAGTGCCCACGCGCTTCGCCATCTTTGCCATGGCGTAGTTTCTACTCAGGCTGCAGCCTTACGTCAAGCATGGGCCCTCGCACGTAGTCGCCCGAGGCGCGATTGAGACTTCTCCGACACCCGGCGCGACCGCTACGGTGCCGCTCGGCCCTCAGGGCTTGCGCGAAGCCGCCCGCAACGTGAGGCGCACCCATGCGGAGAGGGTCAAGCCCGCCGCCGTCGCCGCCTCCTGGAACGCGTGCATCTCGTCGAGGCTGACGTTCACGTTGAGCCGCATGCCGCGCGGCGCGGGGGGTTCGCTCAGCTTTAGTTTCGCCATTGTTTCAGCCTCTTGACAGGTGCTCGACGGTCAAATTTGTCAAGCAATCTTGCCTCATGCGCGGTTGCCTCAACTGCTGCCGTTTCGCCGCACTGAACGCCAAACATGCGCAGCACTGACCGTAAGTAGAAGTTGAGTATAACCTCACGATAGTCGGTGTCCAGCGACCGCTTGCATTGACTTGGTGCGGCGCCTGCATTAGCGCCTGTACGCCGAGGCCGCAGCGGGCCGCCGGCAAAAACGCCACAACCCACCATCCCGACTCCAAAAAGATGCCCACCACCATGAACATCACCAGCACCACCATCCGCGATATCCTGTTCCATGCCTACGACTGCGTCGCACGCATGGGCGACGCCGAGCTCGAGATCTGGCAGGCCACCATCGAGGCGGAACGCAATCGGCGCTCGACGGCGCCCCCGAGCCAAGCCGAGCGCCAGTCGCACGAGCGGACGTCGGCCTCGATGCCGATCGCGATGGCCCCGACGATGCCCTCGTCGACGATGCCCTCGTCCTCGTCGATGCCGGTCGCCGTCGCTGTGCATGACATGCCTGAGGAACGGTCCTCGATGCCGCCGCGACCCACGGGCATGTACCGTGTCTCGGCTGGACGCACGTCGTCGGCGCCCCCGCAGAGGCTCACCGTCGAAGCGCTGCAGGACGCCATCTACGAGCGGGAAGGCTTCCGTGTCGAGATCCTAGGCGTCGGCCGCGACACGTTCCTCCGACCGTTCGCCTTCGAGAGGCGCATGCGGAGCGACTGCACGATTCAGCAATGGAGAGCCATCCGTTTCGCGCGCATGTACCCTGGCATCGACGTGCGTGTGTTCCTCGCCGACGGTCATGAGGCGCGGGGCACGCATCTCATCGAGACCGTACGCAACTCCTATCAGACTGTCGAGGAGCAACCTGCAACTGGGACGCACGCGTGACGTTTCGTGGGGGGTTGATGCCAGTCAGCCTCAGCCTGATGCCTGCGCGCCGCACCGCAAATCCGCCACATGAGTAGCAAGTATGTAACATCTCATGGGCTCGGTGTTGGCGCGCAGGCTGCATCGTACCGGCCCCATGACTGCCCACGCCCTTCGTGCCGCCGTTGCTGTCGCCCATCGAACAATCGCGAGACTTGACGCCAAGGGGCTGCGTATGCTCCAGGCGATCCTGGACATCGAAGCGTACCGCAGGGCCAACGAGCCGGGGTACGGCGAGATCAAGGCGACCGAGACGACCGAAGCGATAGAGACGTCGACGCGCGCGGCGGACACGTTCGATGCTGAAGAGGAGCCCACCCTCGTCGACTGCCCGAACGCGCGGCGCGCATCGCTCCTGCCGACGCCGGAGAGTGGCGAGACCTACGATCCGCCGTCGGGGACCTACTCGACCTCTTACGCACGGTAGCCTATCCGAAGGCCGACCAACGATCGGCGACCTTCACCTCGCACGGCAGCATCACGTCGCGCGCCTCGCGGCAAACGACTCCGACGGGCAGATGCACGGGCTTCGTCCAGTACCGCTCGATCTCTTCGACGATGGGGCCCGCCGGGTACTTTTTGCCCTTGGCGCCCACCTTCCAGGCAATGAGCTCGTTCGGGACCTCCCAGATGTTCGCGTCGTGGATCTGAGCAACAAGCCTGACCGATCTTGGAAAAGTGCGCTGAAAGTGAAGCGCCGCGATGTTCATCGCATCCGCGATACCTGACTGGATAGGCGTGTTGCCGGTGACGAAGACGTCACCACGTCGTCGAGCGACGAAGAACGTGTTCGGGACAACCGGACACCACACCGGACGCCGTTCGCCGGCCGGGATGTGCTGTACCTGATCGATGCTAACGAAAGCATCACGCTCGGCCAGATGGATCGCTGCCGCGCCCGGGTCGGCCGCCAGCTCTGACGTCGTCGTGCAGACGTCTCGACCCGCCTTTCGATCACGCACGAGCCATCGATGCTCAGGCGTCGTCACGGCGTTGAAGCTTTTACTCTTGAACTCGACGAGAGGGCCCGTGTAGTCGGGGAACAGGCACAGGCGCGCCATCGGGCGCCACTCGAGCATCCCCGAGTCCTTGTTCTTGGTGAGCAGCTTGTCGCCGGGCCGTAGGTCGAACCCGCGAACCCACCCGCGCTGCGTGAGGGCTTCTGTCTCCTCATCCAAGCAGTTCGCGATTTCTGTCGGCTTTGGATGGTACCCGAACCATCGAATGCGGCCCAAGATGGCCGTGCGCAGGTATCCGTTGCGCTCGACGAACCTGACGTTCTCCGCGACGTACTCGTAGTACCTTGAATAGGCCGCCTTGAGGCTTCCGATCATCGTCTCGACACTGTCGGCGTCGACCGGGAAGCCGTGCGCGCGCAGGTACGCGAAGACGGTCGACGCATCGGCCAAGTACGAAACGGCGAAGCCGGCGTTCTTCGCGATGTCGCGGAAGGGCTTGCCGCACGTGCACGCGCCGCCAGTTGCGTCCTCTGCATGTTGCGGGCAGTCCTTGCCCTTGGGGTCCCGCGTGAGGCGCTCAAGGGCCTCTGGCTGGTCGCCAAATAGGATCTTCGCGTTGCCGGTATGGACATCCCCCGCACACGTGGCCATGAACACGGGGTCACCTGAGAGCGCGGCGCCCATGCGCATCTCAGCTTGCGACAAATCGAAGTATACGAACGAACAGTTCTCGCGCGGGACGTAGATCTCACGCACGCGATCTTCGATCTTCTTTGACCAACGTGGGGCGGACTGCAGACGGCACGAGTAGCGACCGCTATTGGTGCCGTACGGCCTCCAGTTGTAGTGCGCCCGGCCGTCCGCGTGCACCTGCACGGCGTCCAGGTACGTGCTTTTTATCTTCTGCGCGACGCGCCAATTCAGCAGCGACTCGGCGAACTGCGCCGCTCGCGTGACCTGCGTCTTGTTCGCGACGGGGCCCTTCGTGCGCTTCACGTCGCCGGGGCCCTTGCGAAGCGTGCCGGCGCCGGCGGTACGGATCACCTCCAGCGTCGCGTTGCTCGTCGACGCAAGGCCTGTGGACGTGGGGTTCAGCATCGGCGCGCGCAGCGTCCCGAAGAGCACCTGACGGACCTCGCCCAGCTTGGACGGCGAGAAGTGCGGTTTGCGCGCGAGCTTGCGCATATGACCCTTGAGGTACGCTGCGCGCCTCGCCAGAGCTTTCGAGAGTTCCTCCTTGCGCGCGACGTCGACTTGGATGCCGTCGACCTGCAAAAGCTTGCCCTGGATGCCGAGCTGCTTGTCGTGCTCGTAGACGGCGCGCTCGGACTCGAGGTCAGCCTGCATGGCGTGCCACGAGCGGATGGTCAAGATCGGATCGACCGCGCCGTAGTGATAGAGCTCCTCGGGATCCATGTTCTGCGGTGGGAGACCCTTCTCCTCCGCGCCGCGGCGCCCAAACTTGATCTTCCACGGGCCAGAGTCCACAAAGGTCGACACGACGTGGTCCAAACGCTGCGGGTACTGCGAAGCGAACGCGTGGTGCGCTACGAGCGTGTCCTCGACCTTCTTCGGATCGATCACCACGTCTTCGCCAGGGCGCTCGAGGGCCGGCTGGTCGAAGTTGAAGCCGTTGTGAAAGACGATCGTTCGAGGCGACAAGAGCTCGGTCAGCGCCTTCGCGTGCAGCTTCGCGTCCCAGGGCCCGATTACGATCGCGCGATCGACGTCCGCGATCTGCACACTCAGGATCTTGACCGTGAGCGGCGAGAGCGGCTGCGTCGACTCCGTTTCGATGTCGACGCTGACCGTGCCCGCAAGCGCCTTGCCGGCCTTCAGGATCTCCGACGCCGAATCGGTGACGACGAACACGCGCTTGCGTGCCTTGAACTCCTTGAGCGTCTTCACGCGCTCGATGCGATCTGCCAAGTCCTCCAACCGGAGCTCGCGCCGCACGAACCGCGCGCACCTGTCGATGTCGATGCGGAAGATCGGAGCCCACGTCTCGTTGTGGATGAACGCGAACGTCGGATGCAGCGCGGGGAAGATCGTGCGGCCGGCGAGCTTGTTTCGCCAGAACAGAGTCTCGCGCCGGAGCTTCGCCTCGACGATGGCCTTCTTGGCGCGGACCTTCTTGTCGCCGCGCGCCGCCGCGAACTCCCGCTCCGCCTTGCGGACCGCTGCATCAGCCGAATCGATCGAGGTCGAGATCTCACGCGCCGTCCAGACGAACCCACGGGCGAGGAGGATGGACTTGACCCCGAGCACGCTCTTGGCGGCGGCCTTGCCCATGGCGAGAATGGGCACGTCGGCGGGGAGCACCGCGAGCTCGCGCAGGAGGCGGGGGGCGCAGCACTCGACGGCGCGCTCGTTCTCCTTGTCGTCGAAGCCGACGCACAGAGTCGCGTTCGTGACGTGCATCTCCTCGCGATTCAACCCGACCGCTTCGATCTCCTCGTTGAGGCGCTCGCCGGTGAGCCCGACGAACGGCGTCTTCAAAATCTCCTCTTTGCGGCCCGGGCCTTCTCCGACTACGACGAGGCGGAGCTTCTTGCCGGGCGCCGGCGGTGCGTAGGGGACGAACGTGTTTCCCTTGAGCGGACATAGATCGCACCTAGCCGCATGTTTTCTAGGATCACCGTACCAGGAGATGTCCCGCGGCGGGATCGCGACGTACGCCATCAGCGCTCGAGGCCCGATCCCAGCGCCGCCCGCAGCCGCGTCTTGAACATCTCCGCCGTCTTCTTGCCGATCGCGGCGCGCGCCGCGTGACTGTCAACGATCTCGCCGGCACCCTCACGAAGGACGTCCTTCTGCATCGCGGCGATCACATCGCGCGTGCGCTCGATGCCGACCTCGCCGCCGGCTGCGGCAAGGTGATCGAGAACATGATCGAGCCGCGTCTCGGTCACCCACTCGTCAGCGATGGCCGCCGCCTTCGTCAAGACTTCGATTTTGCTAGTATCGACCACCTTGCGCGGAGTCGCGGTCTCTCGTTCGTCGTCGCGCTTGTGCTTCGCGATGATTCGATTGCCGAAGCGATCCTTTGCCTCGACGAGCGGGCGCAGAACGACACCCTCGCGAGGCTTGTCGCCGATGACTCCGTTGCGGCGGGCCTGCGCGCTCGGGGCGTCGCGCTGCGCGTCCAGCACCACTAGGTTCGTCGACACGCGCTCGTAGTGCACGAACTCCAGCCCGAGATTCGAGACGAACGCATGAGCCGAGGGCACATCGAGCCACTCGCCTGTCGCCTCCTTCGAATCGTCGCCGATGAGCACGTCGAACGCAACGAATCGCAGATCGGGGCCGTAGCGATGCGCCTGCTTCTGTTGGCTGCCGCCGTATGCCTCACCGTACACGGTCACTCGAGGGCGTCCGAGGCCGGCGAAGACGACCACCAAAGCGGCCACGTCGAACAGCGCCGCGAAACGCTCGTGCTTCTCCCCGCCGGAGAAGAGATGCACTTGGCCGTCGCGCCACGCGACGTGGGCACTCGTGCCGTGAATCTTTTCGAGCGCATAGCACTCGGGGTGCATGAGGATCTGCTGATTCTTGTACAGGTTGTCGATGTGCAAGTAGCCCATGGCACCCTCATTCGTCGTTTTCGTAGCTCACGCTCGGCCTGTCCTCGCGCTGGCCGCCGGCGGATGGCGTCGGCGCGTCCTCCCCGAGGAACTCGCGCCACGGGGTGTACTTCTTCGTGTCGCGATCCCAGAATCCCCATGACTGCACGACAGGACCGACAAGGAAGAGCGTCCAGGCGTCGCCCCGCACGAGGTCGACCCGATGAAACGTGTCGTGCGTCAGGAAGTTGATCGTCCACGGTTCGACGCGGCGGCGCACGACCATGTCCCCGACGCGTCGCTCCTCGGAGTAGCCGCCCTTCAAGACCAGAGACACGGCCCAGCGCCACGGATGATTGTGCAAGGCGCCGTCGTCGTCTGAGCGATGGAAGCAGTGGAGGTAGAGCCCCCAGCGCGGCTTGGCCTTCGTCTCGACGTACTTGCTGACGACACCATGGCCGCCGCAGACCTCACAGTCGACGGCGTCGTAGTTGTCATCCCAGCCGTGCTGCGCCATGTACCGCCCGGCGCCGTCGCAGCGTCCGCACGACTCGATGTTGCCGCTGCGCCACTCGTACGGCCGCGCCGAATCGACCCCCTCCATGCCTTCGGTTTGCACGGAGTGCCGAAAGATGAAGTACCTTGTGAGGTAGGGCCGCGCGTCGCCGCCCCGGCCGGTGATGACTCGGGGCGGCGACGCTGTTGCCATGCGGCGAAGCAAGCGAAGGTACCAAGGAAGCTTCTTCTTCGAAGACGCGAACTGCATAAGGAAGACTCCTACCGCGCGTGGGCGCCGAGCCCAGCATCCCCCATAGAGCTCAAGTCGTGCTGGAGCTTCTGGACCGCCTGCCACTGCGCGATGTCAGCTGGCGTGACCGTCAACGAGCCACCCTCGGGATACGGCCACATGAGAGACCCGTCGGGCTTCGCCGGGTGCACGAGGCCCATGGCATGACCCATCTCGTGCGCGATGACGCGTTGGACCTCAGCCGGACTCGAACTCTCGAGGGCAGGCTCCGCGAGCCACATCTCGTGGAACGAGGTGTAGCCGACCAAGATGCCGGGCTCCCAGGGGACGGACGCGATCGACGCGACGGGATGGATGCAGATGAGCCCCAGCGCGCGCGTGGCCGGGCATGCGTCGGCTTCGACCGTGATCGTAAGCGGGACGTGCGCCCGAGCGGCAGCGCTCATCCAGTCGGCGGCGGCCGCACGGGCAGCAGCCATGACGCTGGGGGCGACCCCGGGATCGGGATGCACCTGGTAGTCCGAGCCGAAACAGGCCGCGAGGCCGACGAGACCTGTCAGGCCGACGATGAGCCCGAGTTTCATTCGACTTCGACGCGGAGACGCGCGAGCTTCGCCTCGGCCTTCGCCGTGACGTGCTTGTTGCGATGCCCCGCGAGCTCCTTCAAGCGGGCGATGTCCGTCGTGTCCGCGACGGCGCGCTCCGCCCGGCGGCGGGTGAACGCCTTCTTGGCGTCGTTCAGCTTCGTGCGTTCCGCGATGCGCGTCTTATTGTTCATAGAATCCTCAGGGGCTGCTTCATGATCGATTGGGATGAAAGATCGACTCGGCCGAAGATCGAGCCGCCCTGGAGCGGCATGGCCGCGAACATGTCGACGTAGAAGTCGCGCCACGTCGAGGCGCGCAAGAGCTTCGCGCGCGGCATCCAAGACACGGGCGCGCCGGGCTCGGTCTCGCGCGGATCGCCGGTGGCCGAGCAGCGAAAGACGTGGACGAGCGTGTCGTCATGCTGCGCGGCGTAGGCGTGCTCGCCCCAGAGCCACTCGAGGCCGGTCTCCTCGAGAAGCTCACGCTGGCACGCAGCCGCGAGCGTCTCGCCCTCTTCGACCTTGCCGCCGGGGAGGCCCCACGTGAGTGCCTTGCGGTTCCAGACGCAGAGGATGTCCCCGCTGGCGCGTTCGATGTACGCGAGGGCGGACGCCCGCGTCGGCGTGGGCGATGTCGATCCGAGGCTCACGCCAACCAACCCGTTCCGTAGGGATACTGCAGCGTGCCGTCAGCTACGAGCGACCATCGGATCTGCCACGAGATGCCGCTCTTCCAGTACTCGATGATGCGAATGATTGTGGGGGCGTTCATGTGACCTCTCGAAACTTGCGGCAGCGGCCGCACGTGCACTCGCCGCGGCCGTTCTCGTGCTCTTGCCGGAGACACTCGCAGCGATCGCAGACGTCGTAGTCGGAGTCCGTGTCGCCGTCGGAGTCGTCGATGCGGATCGCGTCCTCGGAGTCAGGGATCACGGCTGAGCGCCCTCCGCTGTCGAAAATTGATCTCTTCGAGCGCGATTGCGATCCGTAGCTGATGGTCGTCTTGCTCTCTTTGAACGTACAACGAGGCGCGGAGGTGTTGTGCAATCGACCGAAGCACAACCACCATCGACGCGAGGAGCGCCAACGCCAGGCACACGACGAACGCGATGATGAAGATCATTCGTCCATCTCCGGCGCCGCGATGTCCACGACGTTGCCCCCGCGCCGATGCGCGTAGTGCGCCTCGAGCGCCTCGAGCTCCACTTGGGCCCCCGCGCGGTCGACGGGGCCGGCGCTTTGCGAGGCGATGATGTGCCGAAGAGCGCCGCGCCGGCGGTACCCGATGAGCTGCGCCTCGTCCCACGCCCCGACGTGCAGCGGCACGCGCCACATGCTGACGTGGCCGCGACCCTCCGCGCAGGCGTCGCACGCCGAGATCCACGCAGACTCGATCGAGTCGGCGTCTTCGTCATGGAAAAAAAACACCGGGTTCCGACGTGCGAGAGGGTCGATGTTGGCGCGGAAATAGTTGTTGGTCACGGGGTTTCCTCGATGGTCGATGCAGGGGCCACGACTGCATCTTGGCGGAACTCGACGGGTTCTGCGCGTCTCATCTCCGTCTCGACAACTTCGCTGAGCGCATACTCGACCTTCCGCCGCAGATCACCGGTGTGCCGCAACCAAGCCGGCGTTGTGCTGAGGACATTTTTCAGAAACAGAAGTTCATCGTACGTGAGTTTCATCGCACGCTGCCCGCCACCCTGTCGGAGAACACCCCTAGCCCTGGCGAACCCCAGCGGGATGTCCGACCGTCGAAGAAGACGTTAGGTGGAAGGCAGCGTGCGATGGGCGAGCCCCATGCCCCTAAGGCTCGCCATCACACCCTTTGCTCTATCGGGCCGCCGGCAAAGGTTCGGCGCCTAAGATCCCCGGAACACCACTAACGAGGATCACCCGAGCCCTTGACTCGACTACCGACGAGCCTTCGCGGCCGGCTTCTTCTTGCCCGGGCGCTCGTCCTCGTCCTCGTCGTCGTCCGCGCTCTTGGTCACGAGCCCGGCGCCCGGCTTCTTGAACCGGATGTCAGTCTTGTTGACCGCCTCGCCGCTCTGCGCCGTGTACGTCGTGTGCACGGTCCAGAGGTCGAGCGTCTGCCCTTCGAGCGCCTTGAACAGCGGCGTGAAGTCGTCGGCCGAGTTGATCTCGGTCGGGTAGACCTCGGAGAAGTCGACGCCGCACGCGGTGCAGAGGGCGCTCAGCTCGCGCTTGTTGATGTTGGCGGCGCGGCGCTTGTCCGCGTCGTTGTCGTCGAACACCGTGGCGCTGAACGTGACCTCGGCGCCCTGGAAGTTCTCGTTCTCCTCTTCCATGGCCTTCTCGAGCTTGATCGGGATGAGAAGGCGCGGGTCACCGTTTTGGGTGACCGTGACCTTGCATTTGCCCTTGAGAATGCGCCCGGACCAGCCGCCCTGGGGCGCGTCGGGTTGCTGTTCGTGAGAGGACTTGCGGGGCTTGAATTGCAGCTTTTTGTCGGTGGTTGCGGTTCCGTTTGCCATGCTCATGCTCTTTTTGTTCCTGTTGTTCGCCCGGAGCCGCATGGCGCCGGGTGTCTTGCTCACGAGGCACCGTGCCTCGCGAAACTCCTATTTGGCGATGGTGCGCTTGCGGCGCGCCTCGATTGCGGCGTCAGCGGCGGTCGCGACTGCGTCGAGGTAGAGCCTCGCCCCGTTGTGGCGATCGACCTCACGGGCCGCGATCTCCGATATGGTCTCGGAAAGTAGCTTCAAGTAGACGCTATCCCAGAAGGCGCGCTCCTCCACGTCTGCAAGAGTCATGTGCCCTCCTGACCGGCGCGCTCGGCTTCGATCTCGCCGTACGTGATGCCGCGATGGGCCTCGGCCCAGTCATCCTTGCCGGAGTCGCCATCGCGGCTCGAGAAGCGCGGGCGCTCGGCGCGCTCGACGAACGGTGCCGCCGCTTCCCCGCCGGGGACGATCCACGGCATCTCCGCGTCGGCCGACGTCGAAGCCGCCGGCGCGGGGGCCACGGGCGGGTGGCCGCCGAAGTCGTTCTGCATGCTGTCGATCGCACCGATCTTCTCAGCCCAGTCTTGCATCGCGTCGGCACACCGATACGCCTCGGCGACCTTTTCGTAAGTCTCACCCGCCGCCTCGCGGCCGCGAGCCCATATGCGCACGAGGCGCGATGCGCTCGGGTCGCGGCCGAGAAGCACGAACATGGGCTCGTCGGGGTGCGCCTTGTCATAGCAATCGAACTTACCGGGGTTGTTCTTCGTCACTTGCGTCCTCGCTTCTTCGTACTCGATCGCGCTTCGTGAAGATCTCCCGTAAGCTTGGCGATCGTCTCGCGCGCGACTTCGAGTGCCGTCTCTGCAGCGCGCTTGTCTGAAAGCGTGGCCTCCAGATCCTTTTCCATATTGATGATCCTCAAGTCGCGGCCGCGAACGATCGAGAGACCATCGTAGTAGTCGCGTTGCAACTCGGCGATCTGCAGGGCGGTCCTCAAACGTTCGATCTCACGATCGGCGTCCGACCCCGCACTAGGCTTGATGCCCACCTCATCGCGATCGGCGTCTGTCAACGGTTGAATCGGGCCAGGCCTGAACGTGGCATACGTGCCGTCGGGGTTCTTGTACCTCCATGCCGAGGCGTTCATCGACACTTCCGGCTGCGCCACGTTGAGCTTACGCAGTCGCTCGTGCGCCTTCGCCTCGCTGTCGGCCAGGTTCTTCCGCAGCTCGATTATGCGGTCACGCATCTTGAGCATGCGCCCGGACTTGAGCTCGGACACGCGCCGGAGAGCGTCGATCTCCGCGAGGAGCTGCCGCACCATTGCCGCAGGGACCTCATCGCGATCTGTGGCAGCATGACGGATATACGCCTCTCGACCTGGATGGAGCCGGAGTCCTGTCAACTTCGGCGCTTTCACTTCTTCACCACCTTCGGCGGGGGGGCCTTCTCCGCGGCGCCGCTGCTGACGAGCTTCAGAAACTCGCTGAAGCTCGCGTCGATCGTGTGCGTCCCGTCGGCACTGCGCGACCCGGGACCCCAGACGCCCTCAGGGTTCACTTGGAACACGCGTCGGTCCTTCTCCTTCTCCATGAAGAGGATGTCCTGGAACATGGCGGGGAACTCCTCGCGGGCAGCGCCGCCAATCATGGGGACGATGCCGGTGCCGGACTTCGCGCGTTGCCCGTCGATCTCTCCGCCCTGCGAGATGAAGTGCGAGATGAATACGACGTGCGTCTTCCAGTCGAACATGCGACGAGGGACGTTCAGGAGTCGCTGCTTGAACTCGCTCCAGTAGCGGCGGCCGTCGGGCTTGCCGTTGTTCGCGGCCGCGGAGGCGTCCCGCAGACTGCCTTCGAGCCCTGAGGCATAGAGGGAGAAGTCGTCGACGAGGGCCCACTTGTAGCGTCCCTCCTTGGCGCCGGTGCGGCCCTCTTTGAGGCACGCCTCCATGTCGTCCTCGCCGCGGACTACATCGAACTGAAATTTCTTCGTCCTGCGCACGGCGGGGGCGAGCGAGTTCTTGTCGCCGCAGCAGATCACGTATCCGGGGCCGAAGGTGTCGACGAGACTAGATATGCAAGTTGTCGACTTGCCACACTTCGGATGGCCCATGATGAGCATCCGTAGAAACGGGTCTTTGTCCAAGTCGGCGGCGGCGATCGGCATCACTCGCCTGCCTTTCTGATGTTCAACGCGGCCTCATCAAGCCATTCCAGGTTGTATTCTTTGAACTCTTCGATCAAGAACGCGCCATGACCATCTTCGTGCGCGATACTGAGCTGATGTTTGCGGCACACGGCAAAGATATCCGTCAGGAAGGCTTCGACCTCAGGCGGGCTGGGGACGTTGAAATCAATTCTTCTCGTCGTCTTGTGGTCATCGCGATCGGCCGCGACGCGGTCCCAGCGCATCTTTTGCTTGTCGATTTTCATGGCATGTGTTCCTTCCGGCGTTGCGGGAAAGCACCGCGGCTCGGAGGCGGTGGGCGCAGAGAGTTCCTTCGGCCACAATGGCCGAACGTGTCTCCTGCGACCTGCGTAAAGTAATTCGAAGAGTTACGACGTCAACGTCTCAAGTTTGTCTCAGCGACTTTCGTGTGTGGCGCGGATGGCGCGCACTGCGTCGAGGCTGATGGGCGTGTAGTCGCGGACGTCGACGCCGACGTTGATTTGCCGGCCGCGGATCGCCCACGCCTCGTGTACGTGCCCGTGCAGCAGCCACTTCCCCGAGGCGACGGGCCGCCACGCGCCGAAGCGATCCTCGGCCGTGTGATCTCCGGCATACGGTAGATGACAGAGGAGAAAGCCATCGAGCTCCGCGGACAAGACGATCTCGACGAAGCCGGCCTTGCGATAGCGCCGCTTCGCCCCCGCATGCTTGTGGCGATGCGGATGACAAGCGTCGTGATTGCCCGCGACCAGATGATGACGGCCGTTCAACCGCGGAAGGATCCTCGCGACGAGGCGCTCGTCAAGCGCGAAGTCCCCAAGGTGCCACACGTCATCGTCGGGAGCCACGACGCTGTTGTGATTGTAGATGAGCATCTCCGTCATGATCACGACGTCGGTGAACGGGCGCTTCGAGTAGAGGATGATGTTCGCGTGCCCGTAATGCTCGTCAGACGTGAAGAAAATCGTCATCGCGACCCCCAGACACCACGAACTATCGCCGCGCCGATCGCCTCCCGCCGCGTATGTTCTGCCTCTTCTGATCGCCGCGCGGCATCCTTGGCATCAGCGTCGTCGCACGCGGGGCAGCGCGGACACTCGTCGCATTCGCCGCGCGGCCGCTCATGTTGCGTGCAGACGTCCGTCTTGACGCCGTAGCCCCAGCAATTGTCGCAGCGCACGTGCTTCGGAAGCTTCTCCGCAGCCTTCCTCACGGTACCTCCCACGAGGACCCCGACCATGGCGACTTGACCGCCTCGAGCAGCGCCTGCCACCAGAGGCGAACCGAGATCCCGTCGAGCGCCGATCGCTCCTCGAGCGGCAGCGCGAAGAGAAGAAAGAGAAGAGCAAGCCCGAGGAAGATGACAAGCGTGGCGCGGGAGATCGCTTGGCCCACCCTTCGAAGAAGCAAGATCATGCCGTCACCTTGCGCAGCAGCGCCGCCGCCTTGCGCCAGCGGTAGGCCGCCATCCGCCGCGGCAAGGACGCGTGGCACGAGCCGCACATGTCCGCGCCGGGGGCGCTCGGGCAAAGCCTGGTCGCCATCTTGAAGGTCGCGAGCCACCAGCCCGCCTGGCCGCGAAGCGTCCGCGCGCGCACGATGCGGCAGGGCATCTGCCAGACGCCGCACGAGACGTGGCCGCGCGCGTCCCAAGACATCGGCTTGGGCGAGACGCGGACGCCGGACTCGAGGTAGGCGTAGACAGCCTCCAGGGCGGCGTCGCCCTCCGCGGTGCCGGTGACGGGCCGCGAGTCGGCGTGCATGACCGCGTACTCGATGGCGTCCGCCACGGCGGGTGCATCGGGGGAGAGCGGATGGCCGGCGGCGAGGGTCGTCCACACGGCGACTACGATCTGCGCGATGGTCATATCAAGCTCCTAGTTGGAGATGGGTTTCCTGCAAGCCGCTCTCGGCCCGATCTTCCGGTCGACCGCTCGACGCCAATGGTCGAACGTTTGAGTCTTTATCGCCTCAAGCTCCTCTGCCGACAGTGCCGCCACATCGACCTCGAGTTGAAGGCTCGCGCGCATGTGCGCCGAGCCACCGTTGTGCTGCTTGTCGAAAGCGGTTGTATTGTACGGGCCGGTTGCAGGGACAACACGCACCGGCAAGCACGCCTTGCACCCCGGGCAGTAGACCGCCTCAAGCTCGATCGTTGCTACGACGGTCATGTTTCCTCCAAGTGGGTCAGGATGAGAGCATCGAGTTCGCGGCCGTCAAGGGCTTTCCCGACCTTGACGGTGTAGGCGCTCGCGAGGGGCTCAAAGCCCTCGTCGGTCTCGATGTTGACCTGCATGGTGTCGGGGTAGCGTGCGAGAAGGAGGCGCAGCTCGGCGACGCTCATTTAGCCTCGACCCAGTGCGGCTCAAAGTGGACGCGGATTTCTCTGATCTGAGAAAGAGGGATGTGGGGCTCTTCACCAACGGTCGCGCGAAGCGTCGCTGGGAGGACCCCAATATTCACCATGCCGCGCCTGCCGCAGTTGACCGCCCATGCATCGAAAGCCGCTCGGCCGGTCTCTATGACGTCACGGGCGCATCCCGTCGTCCAACGATAGAGGTACCTGCCGGTGACCTCCAAGAGATGCACAGTCCCGTCGACGCGGCAAATGGTGACGATCGCCTTGCCGACGTCGACTTGTCGAGGCTCCACCTTGACCGCTGGCCGGCGGGGCCAAGCCGCCCATACGATCGTCAAGATGGCAGTCGCGGACAAGAACCCCACGAACAACGCTCCGGGGCTCATGTCGTCTCCTTCGGGTACAAGCATCGATCACATGGGCCGCATCGACTTGTCGAAGACTGCCCAAAGAAATCTGCGACACACACGATCCGCTTCGACGCCTGCGGGAGCGCCTTCCACCACGGATGCTCCGTCGGCTCGTCGCGGTCTCGACCGCGCAGCGGGTAGTCGGGGAAGATCACGCTGTCCTCGGGCAGCTCCGGGATCGCCTCGTCGGGGCTCGAGACGAGGTAGCAGAGACGTGCATCATTCAGTTGGGCCACGAGCTTCGCGCGCGCGAAGTTCTCGGCGTCGGCCGAGACGTTCACGGAAAGGTTCTTCGCCTGCACGAGAAGCGGCACGGCGTCGAGCGTACGCGTGTAGATCCAGAACGGGACGTCGGGCGCTTCGAGACACGTGTCGCGGATGAACCGCGCGTGCTTCTGGCTGAAGACGTCTCCGGAGACATGCCAGCGAAAGCCACCGGCGGCGTTCTTCGTGATCCAGTCCGCGAGGATCTCAGACGCGAGCTGCATGCAGCCGGGCGTCATGAGCACGGAGTGGAGCGCCATCTCGTTCAGCTCATAGAGTTTGTACAGCTCGGGGACGTGCGCCCGGAGACCATGCACGTAGCACGACGCCCGGCACCGCTCGGTGCTCCCCGGGCAGCATGAGATGTGGGGCAGGGAGAGGGCGTTCGGCGTGGGCTCCTCGTAGGTGCCATTGCCCCACG
>Ga0335083_10001394_pt1 | contig 33438 bp, 34 predicted proteins | sample Lox_Sample_42_FD_206716 | JGI IMG/M metagenome (GOLD analysis project Ga0335083, IMG submission 206716) | Soil microbial communities from Loxahatchee National Wildlife Refuge, Florida, United States - Lox_Sample_4.2 | ecosystem: Environmental > Terrestrial > Soil > Wetlands | place: USA...
ACGAGATGGTGTCCGGCATGCAGCCCTGCTTCATCGCGGCTTCCGCGACCGTGAAGTCGAAGCTGCCCCCGCCGTGGCCGATATCGAATATGACTCCCCGCTTCTTGGCCGCGAGCGCCGCGGGGAGGAGCTTGCCCTCCTGTACGATGTTGGTGAACTTGCCGGCGTTGTTCGGGAAACCCGAGAAACAGTGCGTGAGGATGTCGCCCGGCCGCAGCGTGTCGAGGATCTCGGTCATCAGCCCGGGCGTGGCCACCCCGCCGATGTGGCACATCACCTTCGCGCCGTCGCCTGCGATCTCGCAGGCGCGGATCGAGCGCTTGAGCGGCTCGATGCCGGCCTGGTTGATGACGTTCTCCGACATGCGCACCTTGACGCCGAGCGCGATGTCGGCGTTCTCGGCGACCGTCCTGCCCGCCGCCTCGGGCTGGGCGAAGCCGAGGTGGTAGAGCTCGGGCTCGGGAAAGCCCGCCAGGCCGATGTTCGCGATGTGCACGAAGGCGTAGAGGCGCGTGCGTGTCTGCGCCATAACGTAGCGGCGCAGCGCCGCAAAGTTGTTCGCGCCCGCGTCGCCCGCGGACACCATGGTCGTCGTGCCTTGGAAGGGGATCAGCTCGTCGGCGGGTATGCCGATCGCCGAGCCGTAGGGATAGACGTGTGAGTGCAGGTCGACAAGCCCCGGGATGACCAGCTCGCCCGAGGCGTCGAGCACGCGGTTGGCGCGCGCCGCCGGGATGTCGGCTTCGATCGCCTCGATGCGTCCGAAGCGCACCCCGATGTCGCGCTTGCCCTTCAGGCCCTGGCCCGGGTCGAGCAGCTCGCCGCCCTTGATCACCAGGTCGAACTTGTCGTTCGGCCCCATCGCGGCCTTGACCGCGAGGCTAAGCGTGCCGGCGGCCGCGACCGCGGCGCCCATGCCGGCGACGAAGCGCCGGCGATTCTGCGTGCCCATGGCTCCTCCCGAGGAAAATTGTCAGAGCATGATGGTGAGCCGCGCCGGCGGCGTCAAGCGCGGGCGCGCGGCGGCGTCCGCGGCAGCGTGAGCACCGCCTCGAGCCCGCCGCCGGGGTGGTTCCTGAGCACGATGTCGCCGCCGTGGGCGCGCGCAATGTTGCGCGCGATGCCCAGGCCCAGGCCCGTGCCGCCGGTCTCGCGGCTGCGCGAGGCCTCGCCGCGGTAGAACGGCTCGAACACGCGCTCGAGCTGTCCTTCCGGGATCCCGGGGCCGCGGTCGCGGATGCGCACGACGACCTCTCCCGCGCCGTCCTCGACGGCGATCGCCGCCGCCTCCCCGTAGCGCACGGCGTTCTCGACGAGGTTGGTGAGGCAGCGCCGCAGCGCGAGCGGACGGCCGGCGTAGGGCTCGGCGACGCGTCCCGACAGCTCCACCGGCTTGCCGGCGTCGCGGTAGTCGCTGCTCAGCGTCTCGAGCAGCGCCATGAGGTCGACCGGCTGCACCGGCTCCTCGGCGCTCGAGTCGCGCATGAATTCCAGCGTCTGCGTCACCATGGATTCCATCTCGGCGAGGTCGCGCTCGAACTTCGCGCGCGCCGCACCGTCCTCGAGCATCTCGGTGCGCAGACGCATGCGCGTGATCGGCGTCTTGAGATCGTGCGACATCGCCGCGAGGATGCGCACGCGGTCGGCGATAAAGCGCGACAGGCGCTGCTGCATGGCGTTGAACGCCTTCGCCGCGCGCTGCACCTCGACCGGCCCGTCCTCGGGCATCGGCGGCTCGTGGATGTTGCCGCCCAGGCGCTCGGCGGCGGCCGCGAGCCGGGACAGCGGCTCGGTCACCCAGCGCACGGCGATGAGCGAGATCGCGATCACCGTCGCGACGAGGACGAGCAGCGTCAGCGCCACGCGCTGGGGCACCGCGGCGGCCTGCGGCACGACGCCAGACTCGAACGTCACCAACGTCGCGTCGCTCAGGGGGATCTGGACGGTGAAATAGGGGCCTGGCGGTGGAGGGCCCTCCCTCCCCCACATGCGATGCCCGCCCGGCATCCCGGGCGGTCCCCGCCGGCTGAAGTCGGGCGCGCCCGCGCTTCGCACGACCTTCACGCCGGCGTCCTCGCCGAGCGAGCGGCGCAGCATCGCCTTGAACATCGACGCGGGAAAGTCCGCGTCTCCCGGCTCCTCCTTCTCCACGATCGGCGGCCGGTCGAGCGAAACCTTGAGCGGCGGCGAGTCGAAGAGCGCGGCGACTCTGAGCCGGTCCGCCGCCGGAAGCGAGTCGAGCAGCTGCACGATATCGGCGATCTGCTGCGCGAGCCGCAGCCCGCCCGTGCGGTAGAGCAGCTGGTCGCGCTCGCTCAGGTTGATGGTGACGGTCGCGACCTGCGCGGCGAGCAGGCCCGCGAGGAGCACGAGGACGAGGCGTCCGAAGACGCTTTTCGGCAGGAGCTTCACTTCGGCTCCACCTCCACGGCTACGGCGAGTACGTAGCCGTAGCCGCGCACGGTCTTGATGATCCGCGGGTCGGACGGGTCGTCCCCGAGCCGGTGGCGCAGCCGGCTCACCTGCAGGTCGATGCTGCGGTCGAACGGCTCCGCCTCGTGGCCCCTGGCGAGCACCATGAGCTGGTCGCGGGTGAGCACGCGGTTCGGGTGGCTCAGGAAAATGCGCAGCAGCTGGAACTCGGCTCCGCTCAGGGGAGCGACGACGCCCTCGGCCGAGACGAGATTCCGCGCGACTACGTCGAGCTTCCAGCCGGCGAAGCGCAGCGCGCGCGCGTCGTCGGCGCGCAGGTTCGCGGGCAGGCTGCGCGTGCGCCTGAGCACGCTCCGGATGCGGGCGAGCAGCTCCCTGGGGCTGAACGGCTTCGCCAGATAGTCGTCCGCGCCCATCTCGAGGCCGACGATGCGGTCGGTTTCCTCTCCGCGCGCGGTGAGCATCACGACGGGCGTGTCGGACTCGGCGCGCAGCCTGCGGCAGAGCGTGAGGCCGTCCTCGCCGGGGAGCATCAGGTCGAGCACGACGAGGTCGACCTTGCCGCGCGAAAGCGCCGCCCACATGGCCTTGCCGTCGGCGACGACGGTGGCCTTGTAGCCGTTCTTGCGCAGGTAGTCGCCGAGCAGGCTGCGGATCTCGGCGTCGTCGTCCACCACCAGGATGTGGTCCGCGGGTTCCATGCCTTTTTTATAGCCGGTGCCGTCTCGGGCGGACGGGGAGATTTGTATCGTAGTGTATCAACCGGCCCGGAGCGCGGCGGCGCGTACACAATCGAGACGGGGCGCTTACACGGCGGTGGTGCAATGGAGTCGATGCAGCGAGGAACCTCTCGCGCAGGGCAACGGAAAACCACTTTGGAGAACGATCATGAAGCGCAACACTCTCATCGCAGTCATCGCCCTCGGCTTCGGCGCGGCGATCTCGCTCGCCTCGGGCCTCGCCGCCGCGCATCCCTACGGCTACGGTCCGGGCATGGGCGGCGGTCCCGGCTACGGCATGGGCTATGGCAGGGGTCCCGGATTTGGCGATCCCGCCGCGGCGGTCGAAGGCCGGCTCGCCTATCTCAAGGCCGAGCTGAAGATCACGAAGGCGCAGGAAGGCGCCTGGAAGAAGTACTCGGACGAAGCCCGCAAGCAGGCCGAGTCCATGCGGGCCACGAGAACCGCCATGCAGGGAGCCGCAACCGCGAACGCGGCCGACCGCATGGAGCTGCACAACAAGCTCATGAAGACCCGTCTGGAGCAGTCGGAGAAGATCACCGCGGCGTTCAAGGAGCTGTATGCCGCGCTCACGCCCGAGCAGAAGGCGCTCGCCGACCAGCATCCCGGCAGAGGCATGGGATTTGGCGGCGGCCCGGGGTTCGGGCACGGGCCGGGCGAACGGTCCGGCTGGTAGCAGGCGCGCGGGGCGGCAACACCGCCCCGCGGTGATATAGATCAACACGTATCCGGCGCGTCAGCGCAAGGTCGAAACCATACCAGTGAGAAGGAACGGTCATGTCATTCAGCATCGCTGTAGAGAACATCAAGTGCGGCGGCTGCGCCAATTCGATCCGCAAGGCGGTGTCCGGCCTCGAGGGCGTCACCGGGGTGTCGGTCGACATCGAGCAAGGCGAAGTCCGCGTCGAAGGCGACGAGGCGGCGCGCCCGGGCGTCGCGAAATGGCTGCTCGGGCTCGGCTATCCCGAGCGCGGCACCGCGTCCGGCATCGGCTCGGCGGCCGCCAAGGCGAAGTCATTCGTGAGCTGCGCGATCGGACGCATGTCCTGAACGGCGGATCGCCCGCCACACCCGGTCCGCTGTCGCCGGCATGTCGAGTTCCCTGACGCCGAGCGGTGCGAGCGCGTCCATGATCGCATTCATCACCGCCGGCAGGGCGCCGACGGTGCCGGCCTCCCCCGCCCCCTTCACGCCGAGCGGATTGAGCTTCGTCGGCACCGGGTTGCTGCCGACTTCCATGGCGCACACGTCGTCCGCGCGCGGCATGCAGTAGTCCATGAAGGAGCCGGTGAGGAGCTGCCCGGATTCCGGGTCGTACTCGACGCGCTCGAACAGCACCTGCGACAGCCCCTGGACGACGCCGCCGTGGATCTGGCCCTTGAGCGTCAGCGGGTTGATGACGGTGCCGACGTCGTCCACCACGGTGTAGCGCGCGACTTCGACCGCGCCGGTCTCCGGGTCGATCTCGACCTCGCAGACGTGCGTGCCGTTGGGGAAGGTATGGTTCTCGGGCGAGAAGGTGCCGGTCTCGTAGAGACCGGGCTCGAGGCCCTTGGGCAGCTTCTCCGGCTCGAACGCCGCTTTCGCGACTTCCTTGATCCCGACTGAGCGGTCGGTGCCGGCGACCTTGAACTTTCCCTGGTCGAATTCGATGTCGGGTTCCGCCGCCTCGAGTAGGTGCGCCGCGATCTTCTTCCCCTTGGCGATGACCTTGTCGGCCGCGATGACCAGCGCCGTTCCGGCGATCGCCATGGTGCGCGAGCCCATGGTGCCGACGCCGAACGCGACCTTCTCGGTGTCGCCGTCGACGTAAGCGACGTCCGCGGGGTTGAGGCCGAGCCGCTCGTGCACGATCTGGCGCATGCTGGTCTCGTGCCCCTGTCCCTGGCTCTTGCTCCCCATCGCGAGCGTGGCCGAGCCGCCCGCGTGGAAGCGGATCTCGGCGTACTCGAGGCCCGGCGAGGACGCGCGCTCGATCGCGTTGACGATCCCGATGCCGCGGAGCCTCCCTTTCCGCTCCGATTCTTCCTCCCGCTTCGCGAAACCCGCGTAGTCCGAGAGCTCGAGCGCCTTGTCCATGCCGCGCTCGAACTCGCCGCAGTCGTAGGTGAAGGCGAGCGGCGTCTTCCACGGCATCGCGGACGGAGGGATCAGGTTCTTCCGGCGCAGCTCGATTCGGTCCATGCCGAGCTCGCGCGCGGCGTCGTCGATGATCCGCTCGATCAGGTAGATCGCCTCCGGGCGCCCCGCGCCGCGGTACGGAGCGGTCGGGTTGGTGTTCGTCATCACGCCGGTGATTCTCACGTGCGCGGCGGAGATCGTATATACGCCCACGACCGCGCTGACGCTCTGGAAGGTCGAGAGGAGATTGCGGTCGGAGGAGACGTAGGCGCCAAGGCCCGCGAGCGTGGCGACGCGCAGAGCGAGGAACCTGCCGTCGGCGCCGAGCGCGAGCTCGACCTCGCTTACGTTGTCGCGCGCGTGCTCGTCGGCGAGGATCGCCTCGCTGCGCTCGCACGCCCACCTCACCGGCCGCCGCAGCTTCTTCGCCGCCCACAGGACGAGGCGATGCTCGGGATACTGCGGCCCCTTCGCGCCGAATCCGCCGCCAACGTCGCCGGCGACGACGTGGATCTTGTTCTCGGGGATCCTGAACACCGCGCCCGCGAGGAGCTGGCGCATGCGGTGCGGATACTGGACGTCGGCGTGGATGGTGTACTTGCCCTCGGCGGGCTCGTAGGCGGCGACCGCTCCGCGCGTCTCCATGTACTGCGCGTGGACGCGCGTAATCACGTAGCGGCGCTTCACCACGTGCTTCGCCGACGCGAACGCGGCGTCGGCCGCGGCGCGGTTGCCCAGCTCGAAAACGTTCGAGATATTGTCCGGGCACTCCTCGAAGACGCGCGGCGCGCCGGGCTTTGCCGCGTCGGCGGTCGAAGTGACCGCGGGCAGGTCCTCGTAGTCGATCTCGACGAGCTCGGCGGCGTCCTTCGCCTGCGCGGGCGTCTCAGCGACCACCATCGCCACCGGCTCGCCGACGTAGCGCACGCGCTCGCGCGCGAGCACCGGGTGGCCGCGCCAGAACATCGGCGAGCCGTCGGGGCGCGAGCGCTTGAGCGCGGGCGCCGGCGCGCCGAAGCCCTCGCGCGCCCAGTCCTCGCCGGTGAGCACCGCGGCGACGCCGGGAGCCGCCGCGGCGGCCCGGGTTTCGACCCTCGCGATCCGCGCGTGCGCGTGCGGCGAGCGCACGATCGCGGCGTGCAGCTGCCCCGCGAGGCTGACGTCGTGGACGAAGCGCCCCTCGCCGCGCAGGAGGCGCGGGTCCTCGAAGCGCGCGACCGACTGCCCGATGCCGAACTCACCCACCCTGTCAGCTCACTCCGGCGTGATCCGCGCCGCTCTTACGACCTTGGCCCAGCGCTCGATCTCCTCCGGAACGAACTTCGCCAGGTACTCGGGCCCGCGGCGCTCGGGCGGGACGATCTCGAGGCCGAGATCCTCGAGGCGCTTCCGCAGCGCTGGGTTGTCGAGCATGTCGTTCACCGCCCTGGCCATCTTCCGGACGATGAGATCCGGCGTCCCCTTCGGGAAGAAGAGCGCATTCCACACGCTCGCTTCCACGCCGGGCAGCCCCTGCTCGCCGCTCGTCGCGAGCTCGGGGATCACCGCCGAGCGCTTCGCCGCCATGACCGCGATGCCCTTGATCGTGCCGGCCTTCGCCTGCGCCGCGCCGGTCTGGATAGTGTTGCACATGTAGTCGATGCGCCCGGCGATCAGGTCCTGCAGCGCCGGGCCCTCGCCGCGATACGGGATGTGCGTGACCTCGGCGCCCATCGCGATGTTGAGCAGCACGCAGGGCAGGTGCGTGCCCGCGCCCACGCCCGCCGACCCGAACTGCATCTTCGCGTGGTTCGCCTTCACGTAGGCGATGAACTCCTGGAGGTTCGCCACCGGCAGGTCCTTGCGCACGTCGAGGATGCGCGGCGACTCCGACACCAGGCTGACGGGCGCGAAGTCGGTCGCGGCGTTGTACAGCGGCTTCTTGTTGACCGACTGGCTGTAGGCATGCGTCCCGGTGTTGCCGATGAGGAAGGTATAGCCGTCTGGGTCGGCCTTGGCGACCCGGGCGCTGCCGACCATGCCCGCGGCCGCGCCCATGTTCTCCGAGATGATCGGCTGCCCCAGCAGGTCGGAGAGCGCCTGCGCCTGGATGCGCGCGCTCGCGTCCACCCCTCCTCCGGGGGCGAAGGGGATGACGAGCGTGATCGGCCGCGCGGGCCACTGCGCCGCTGCGCCCGCGGAGAGCGCGAGCGCCGCGAGGCCTAGATAGAGCGGATGAAGCCGCCGCATACCTCGACGGTGGTGCCGGTCATGTAGCTGGCCCTGGCCGATACGAGGAAGGCCGCGACGTTGCCGATCTCCTCGGGCTCGGCCCAGCGCCCGAGCAGGGTCTGCGCCGCGATGCCGGCGCGCACCTGGTCGGCGCTCGTGCCGCGCGCCTTGCCCATCGCCTCGGCGCGCGGGCCCCAGGACTTCACGTTGGTGAAGCCGGGGCAGATGTTGTTGACCGTGATGCCCGAGGCGCCGAGCTCGCCCGCCAGGAGCTTGGAGAAGCCGATGATCGCCGTGTTCGTCAGCGTCGTCGTCCACGTGCCCGGCTGCAGCTGCCTGCCCGTGACGCCCGAGACGTTGAGGATGCGCGCGCCCTTCGCCTTCTTCAGGTGCGGCAGCGCGTGCTTGGTCGTGTGCACCGCCGCCATCAGCTTCAGGTGCAGGATCTTGTCCCATTGTTCCGCGGTGAGCTGCTCGAGCGAGCCGGGAACCAGCCCGCCGACGTTGTTCACCAGGATGTCCATCCCGCCCAGCTTCTCCACCGCTGCGTCCACGAACTGCTTGCAGCCTTCCTCCGTGGCGAAATCGGTGACGACGCCGGCCGCCTTGGCGCCGAGCGCCTGCATCTCCTTCACTGCGGCGTCCAGCCCCTGGGCGCCGCGCGCCGACAGCGCGACGTTGCAGCCCTCCTTCGCCAGCGCCGCCGCGATGGCGAGCCCGATGCCCTGGCTCGATCCGCTGATCGCGGCGTTCTTTCCCTTGAGACCCAGATCCATGACGATCCTCCGTATAACCGGTCAGTCCAGAAGCGCGGCGGGCACGTACACGTGGCCCTCGAAGATGCGCCGCGCGGTGCGCACGAACGAGGCGCGCTCGACCACGGGCGCGGAGCCGTTGCGGCTCGTGACGAGGTCGACCTCGATCTTCCCCGAGGGGTGCTCGATCGCGAGCACCCCTCCCGAGAATCCCTTCGGCTCCACGAAGCGGCTCGCGACCGTGCCGGGCAGCACCGCGGCGGTGGCGACGGCGAGCGCGCCGGTGACGGCATGGGCCTTATGGCAGGCGTGCGGGGTGAAGTAGCGCGAGGCGATGTTGCCGCCCTGCGACGGACGCGACACCAGCGCGGGCTTGGGAACGACGAGCTTCGACACGTCGCCCATGCCCATGCGCCTCCCGGCCTCCAGCCGAATCGACTCCACCCTCTGCATCATGGCACGGTCGGCGTCGAGCTCGGCCGGAGACTCCTTGCCGGTCTTGCCGAAGGCCTCCGCAGGCATGATGACGAGCGGCATCGCCATGTCGATGCAGGTCGCGTCCACCCCCTGGATCGCGTCGAGCGCGCTCCCGGTCGGGAGCAGCTTGCCGGTGACCGCGCCGAGCGCGTCGAGGAAGGTGAGCTTGATGGGAGCCGCGGGGTCGCTCACGCCGTCGATGTGCGTCGCGCCCTCGTACTGCACCTCGCCGCCCGGCGTCTGCACGATCGCCTCGATCAGCGATTCCGTGTTGACGTTGTAGATGCGAACGAGTGTCGTCGGGCTCGAAGCCTTCACGAGGCCGGTCTCGATCGCGAACGGGCCGACGCCGGCGAGCATGTTGCCGCAGTTGGGCTTGGTGTCGACGAAGGCCTCGTTCACCGAGACCTGGGCGAAGAGATAGTCGACGTCGGCGCCCTCGTGCTTCGACCGGCTGACGATGGCGACCTTGCTGGTGAGCGTATTCGAGCCGCCGATCCCGTCGACCTGAAGCTGATGGGGAGACCCCATGACGGCGAGCAGCACCGCGTCCCGCTTCGCGGCCTCGGCGGGCAGGTCGGAGGCGAGGAAATAAGGACCCCGGGAAGTCCCGCCGCGCATCAGAACGCAGGGTATTCGGCGCTGCATATTCAGTGGTTTGTCAGGCCAGGAATAGGGACCGGCCGGTATTGTTTACAGTGATCCAGCGGCAGTTCAGACTGTGATCGTACCTCATAGCGGAGCGAACATGAACCTCCACGCCTCCCTTCGCGCAAGCACCCTCGCCCTTGCCGCCCTCGCGGCAGGTTGCGCCAGCTTCTCGAGCATCTCTCCCGGCGACTCGGACGTGAACGTCAGGGACAAGGTCGGCGCGCCGGTGACCGTTTGGAAGAACCCGGACGGCTCCGAGCTCTGGCAATACCCGCGCGGCTACTACGCGACGCAGACCTTCATCATCACGATGGGCGCGGACCGGAAGGTCGAGGAGATCCACCAGGCGCTCTCCGAGCCCTATTTCTCCAAGATCGTCCCCGGGATGTCGCGGGACGACGTCTTCCGCACGCTGGGCCGGCCCCGGGAAATCTGGAACTTCCCCGTCCGCGACGAGGAGACCTGGATCTGGCGCTACTACGACACCAGCTACATGTTCTTCAACGTGCTCTTCGACCGCACGGCAGGCAAGGTCCGTACGACCCAGCGCCTCGAGGAGATCCAGCTCATGGACGGCGGCGCGAACAAGATGTGAGCGCGCCAGGCTACTTCCTGCCCTGCTCGGCCTCCTGCATCGCCTCGCGCGCGAGCCTGAACGCCTCGACGCCCGCCGGCACGCCGCAGTAGCACGCCACCTGCAGCAGCACCTCGCGGATCTCCTCGCGGGTGCAGCCGTTCGTGAGCGCGCCCTTCACGTGCACCTTGAACTCGTGCGGGCGGTTGAGCGCCGAGAGCATGGCGAGGTTGAGGAGGCTCCGCGTCTTCTTCGGCAGCTGCGGCCGCGTCCAGATCGTCCCCCAGCAGGCCTCGGTCGCGTACTCCTGCATCGCCATGCCGAAGTCGTCGGCGGCTTTCAGGTTGCGCTCCACGTACTCGGCGCCGAGCACTTCCTTGCGCACGGCAAGCCCCTTATCCCACAGCTCTTTCACCATTGCCATTGCCATTTCCCTTCCGGTAGGTTGAAGTCAGGCGATCGCATGCACCAGCTCGCCGATGTTCTCGATCCAGAGCCTGACGGTGTCGCCGGTCTTGAGGAAGCGGCCCCGGCCCATGCCCACTCCCGCCGGCGTTCCGGTGAGGATCAAGTCGCCGGGGTGGAGCGTCACGCGCGAGGAGAGCATCTCGATCTGCTCGGCGGTGTCGAAGATGAGCTTCGACGTGTTCGAGTCCTGCATCAGCTCGCCGTTCACCCACAGGCGTATGCCGAGCCGGTGCGGCTCGGCGATGTCCGCCGCCGGGACGATCCAGGGTCCGAGGGGACACGAGCCCTCGAAGCACTTCTGGCTGACCCAGTCGTAGTGGAAGGGCGAGGCCGGCGGGTTCTTGTCGCGCTTCATCGCGTCGCGCGCCGAGAGGTCGTTCGCGATGGTCCAGCCGGCGACGCTGGCGAGCGCCTTGTCCGCCGTCACGTCCTTCGCCGCCCGGCCGATCACCGCGGCGAGCTCGACCTCCCAGTCGACCTTCTGCGAGTACGCGGGCAGCCTGACCTTCGCGCCGGGGCCCACCACCGAGCTCCTCGAGGTCTTCACGAAATGCCAGGGCTTCTCGCCCAGGTCCTTCATCGTCGGCCCGGGCTCCTTGCCCTGCGCGCGCGCCATCTCGGCCATGTGATCGGTGTAGTTTGCGCCCGCGCAGTAGATGTTGCCGGGATAGAGCACCGGGGCGAGCAGCCTGGCGCGGGCGAGCGGCGTTCCCCTCATCCTGCTCTTGCCGGAGGCGATGCGCTTCGCGAACGCGGAGAACTCGCGGTGCGCCTTCGGCCAGTCCTGAAGAGCTCCGAGGACCGTGGACCACCCGGGCTGGTCCGTGACGAAGGCGGCGTCGTAGACCTGCTCGTCCACCAGCAGCCCCGCGCGCGCTTCGCGGCCGGACTTGAAGCTCAGCAGCTTGTAGCTCATTCCGTCCCTTTCACGCAAAAGCGCGCTTCATGCGCTTGACCCAGTCCTCGAATGCGACCATCTCGTCGGTGAGGAACTTGCGGGTCGTCTCGTCGATGAGCTTCCCGTCGGGCGCGAACTTCGTCCCCGCCATCCCGATGAAGACCTCGGGCCTCGCAAGCCACAGCACCCCGAGGCCCGACAGGATGCGGCGCAGGTCGTACTGCACCCTCGCCCCGCCGACGGGGCCGCGGCTCGCGCTGAACACCGCGGCCGGCTTGTTCTGGAAGGGCTGGGGATCGAAGCGCGACATCCAGTCGATCGCGTTCTTGAGCGCCGCCGACAGCGACCAGTTGTACTCGGGCGTGGCGAAGAGCAGCGCGTCGGCAGCGAGGATCTCGTCGCGCAGGCGCGTCGCGCCGGCAGGAAAGCCCTTGTCCTGGATGTCCTGGTTGTAGATCGGCAGATCGCCGATGCTCGTGACCCGGAGCTTCAGCCCCGCGGGCATCAGCTCGCCGGCCGTCCTGAGCGCCGCCATGTTCCAGGACTTCTGCCTGAGGCTGCCGCAGATGCCGAGCACGTCGAATGTCGTGTTCACGTCTTCTCGCTTTGGGTTGAATTCCCTGTCATTTGAACATCGCCGCTTCGTAGAAGGACGGATCGTAGTACAGAGCCGGGTCTTTCAGCACTTTGTGCGGCTTGGCGTACTTGGTGCGCAGCGCGAGCACCGTCTTGACGCCGTCCAGGTCGATCTTCGCCTTCTTCTGGAACCCGTCCGCGGGGGCGAGCAGGATGCCGTACGCGACGAGCGCCGCCTGCGGGCTCGCGTTCGGCAGGTTCTTGGTGAAGATCGAGATCGCCTCGTCGCGGTTGGCCGGGTCGTAGAGCCAGTCGACCGCGTCGCTGAACGCACGGATGTAGCCGACCACCGCGTTCTGGTTCTTCTCGGCCCAGCTCTTGCGCGCGCCGCCGACCAGGCCCTGGTAGCGCCCGATCACGTCGGTCGCGTTGCCGAGCCGGTGGAAGCCCTTCTCCTCGGCCTGCACCTCGAAAGGCGACAGCAACAGCGTCCCGGCGTGCTTCTTCTCCAGGAGCGCCTGGAAACGTTGCAGCACCCCGCCCGCGGGGACCACCTTGTAGTCCTTGTCGAGGCGCAGCTTGTTGCGCGCGAGCATCTCGAACAGGACGAAGGCGTACCCGGTGGTGCGCGCGTCGACCGAGAGGGTCTTGTGGCGCAGCTGGCTGTAGCTCCTGACCTCGGGCACCGTCACCAAGCGCAGGAAGCCGTTGTCTCCGCCCATGAAGGCGAACAGCTCCGGATCGGTCTTGGGCACCTCGCCCTGGCCCTCGTGGTAGGCGATGAGGTTGTCGATCGCCGTCATGGCGATGTCGAACTTGCCGTCGATCAGGTTGGTCAGCTGGAACACCGAGCTCGGCGTCGGCGTGATCTTCACGTCGATGCCGTTTCGCGCGAAGAAGCCCTTCTCCTGCGCCACCCAGATCGGCCAGTTGAAACCGCCCGGGAAGACGATCAGGTTGACCGTCTGCAGCGCGGGCGCTGCGGGCGGCGCGACCGTGGACTTGGGCGAGGCCGGCGCGCGCGGCCCTGAGGGGCCGCCCGCGCAGGACGCCAGGAGCACCGCCGAAGCCACAGCCGCCAGCTTGCCGAATCGAGTCATAGTCTCCTCCTCACTCAGGATCGCCCGCGGTCAGATGATCCCACATCCGCTCGGCGATGCGCCCCTGCCAGGTCGCGCGGTTCTTCGCCTGCTCCTCGTTCATGCGCGGCGCCTTGTCGGCGAGCCCGGCCGAGAGCGCGGCGAGCTCGATCCGGGCCGCGTCCTCGAGGAACACCGCGAGCGCCACGGCCTGCTGCGGGGTCTCGGCGCCGGTCACCGCGCCGTTCACGCTCACGACGACCGCGGGCGCCTTGCCCATGGCCTGCGCCACGCCCACCGCCGCCGGGTCGTTGCGGATCAGGCCCGGGTCGGTCCAGAACGGCACCTGCGGATAGAAATGTGCGCCCTGGCCGTGGCGGGCCCGGGGGGTCGTCCCGAGGGCAGCGAGAGTCACCACGTTGGGAGAGATGAAGCGGCAGATCGCGCGGACCTCGGCGCGGCGCTTGTAGATCTGCTGATGCATCCTGACCTCGCCGAGCACGCCCTCGGGCAGCGGCGCGTCGGTCGAGACCGCGGTCCCGGGCTCGCCGGGCTTGATGAGGCCCATGGGCTTGGACGCGCACACGAGAAACGACGCTTCCCCGAGGCGCACGCTGCAATGGCCGTAGGCGGTGGCCAGTCCGGCGCGGGACAGGGCCCGCGCCATCTTGCGCACCACGATCTGCTGTTCCTCCTCCATCGATTCAGGCCACGGTCTTGAGCGGCGGCTTCTTGTCTTTCTGGTCGGCGCGAAACTCCGGAATGTCCGGCTTCGATCCCCACATGCAGAACGACTCGGGCGCGAAGGGGAACTGCCGCGGCCGGTACGCGGCCTCGTCCTCGGGAAGGATGTGCTTCACCCCGACCGAGTACTCGTACACCATCCTGTCCGGGCCCTCGAAATAGAGGAAGCACGCCGAGGAAGACGGATGGCGCCCGGGCCCGAACACGATGCGCACGCCCTTCTCGCGCAGGAAATAGTACGAGCGCATCACGTCGTCGAAGTCCTCGACCTGGTGGTTGATGTGCTGCACGCCGGGGTTCGCCGAGGGAAAGAGCGCGAGCGTGTGGTGGATGGTGTTGACGCGCAGCAGCGGCGCCTCCCCGATCCAGTCGGACACGCGCGCGTTCAGGACCTTCGTCCAGAAGGCCTCGTCGCGCGGCGCGTTCGAGGTCTTGAGCCCGATGTGGCTGAAGTGGGTAATGCCGGCGTCGCGCGAGGGGAAGGTGCGCGTGCCCGAATGGTAGGGGCGCACGACGATCTCGACGTTGTTCCCGCTCGGGTCCTGGAACGCGAGGAACTGCTGCACGCGGCGCAGCTCGCACTCGGCCCTGGTGCCGTGGCGCACCGGGCGGCCCGCGCGCTCGAGCTCCGCGCCCACGCGGTCGAATTCGTCGCGGTTCTTCAGGTCGAAGCCGATGACGTGGTCGTTCGGATCGCCCTCGAAATACACCAGCGTGTGGTCGCGCGTGTCGCCGCGCACCGCGACCTTGTCGCTGCGGAAGTACGCGGCCTTGCCCTCGCGCCCCACGAGCTGCAGGCCGACGATCCTCGTCGCGAACTCGACGGCCGAATCCAGATCCGGCGTGCCGATACGAAGGTAGCGGATGTCGTGGAGCTCGACCATGCTACTTCATCAGCGGCATGCCGAAATTCGCGGCCGGGTTGACGCCTTCGCGCCAGCGCGAGGTCACGGTCTTGATGCGCGTGTAGAAGCGCACGCCCTCGGGCCCGTGCTGGTTCATGTCGCCGAAGATCGAGTGCTTCCAGCCCCCGAACGAGTGGAACGACAGGGGCACCGGGATCGGCACGTTGATGCCGACCATGCCGCAGTTGACCTTGTGGGTGAAGTTGCGCGCGACGTCGCCGTTCCTGGTGAAGATCGCAACGCCGTTGCCGTACTCGTGGTCCGAGGGAAGCGCGAGCGCCTCGTCGAAACTCCTCGCGCGCACCACAGAAAGCACCGGGCCGAAGATCTCCTCCTTGTAGATGCGCATGTCCGGCCGGACGCGGTCGAAGAGACTCCCGCCGAGGAAAAAGCCGTTCGGCTGCTCGGGAACCGAGAAGCCGCGCCCGTCGACCACCAGGCTGGCGCCCTCCTTCACCCCGAGGTCGACGTAGCCCTTCACCTTGTCTCGGTGCTCGCGCGTGACGAGCGGCCCCATCTCGGAGGCATTGTCGGTCGAAGGGCCGATCTTGAGCTTCCTGATCCTCGGCACCATGGCCTCGATCAGTTCATTCCCCGTGCGCTCGGTGACCGGCACCGCAACCGAGATCGCCATGCAGCGCTCCCCGGCCGAGCCGTAGGCCGCGCCCATCAGGGCTTCGGCCGCGCCCTCGATGTCGGCGTCGGGCATCACCACCATGTGGTTCTTCGCGCCGCCCAGCGCCTGCACCCGCTTGCCGTTCACCGAGCCGGTGGCGAAGACGTACTTCGCGATCGGCGTCGAGCCGACGAAGCTCACGGCGGCGACGCGCGGGTCGGTGAGCAGCGTGTCGACCGCCTCCTTGTCGCCGTTGACGACGTTGAGCACCCCGGGCGGCGCGCCGGCCTCCATCATCAGCTCCGCGAGCCGCAGGCCGCAGGAGGGGTCCTTTTCCGACGGCTTGAGTATGAAGGTGTTGCCGCAGGCGATCGCCACCGGAAACATCCACATCGGCACCATCGCTGGGAAGTTGAACGGCGTGATGCCCGCGCACACGCCCAGCGGCTGGCGGATCGAGTACAGGTCCATGCCCGCGGTGATGTTGTCCGAGTACTCGCCCTTCATGAGGTGCGGGATGCCGCAGGCGAACTCGACCACCTCGAGGCCGCGCTGCACCGAGCCCTTGGCATCCGACAGAACCTTGCCGTGCTCGTTCGACACGATCAGCGCCAGCTCGTCGATATGCTTCTCGACCAGTTCCTTGAACTTGAACATCACCCGGGCCCGCGTGACGGGCGAGGTCTCCGACCAGCCGGCGAAAGCCTCCTTTGCGACGGCGATCGCGCGCTCGACCTCGCCCTTCGAGGCAAGCGGGGCCCGCGAAGCGAGCGCGCCGGTCGTGGGATTGAACACGTCGCCGAAGCGCCCGCTCTCCCCCCTCACGTGCTTGCCGCCGACGAAATGGGAGAGCTCGCGGGCCTTCGCGAGCGCGGGGTCACGGGTGTTCATGAGATGCTCTTCGAAGAAGCAAAGGCGAGATGATACTACTCGACGGCAAGCGCGACGAAATACAGCGCGAACGACGCGAGAACCGACAGGAAGGCCACGGTGAGCGCGAGCGACTTGCCGCGCCACAGCCCATCCCACCAGCGGCCGAAATCGTCGAACAGTACCGCCATCCTGCCGCCGTAGCGCTGCAGGTCGCGCATGTACGCCTTGGACTCGTTCGGCGCTATCGGCGTGGGGACGCCGTTCACCACGACGATCTGGTACGCCCCGGCGATGTCGGGGCCGTCGTCGGCCCGCGAATAGATCCACGCGGCACAGCCGAGTCCGGCGACGAGGACGAACGCGCAGGCCGCGTACAGGCACTTTTTCATGGGGGAAATCATATCAAAGCCTCTCGAGGTTTCTCCTCATCCACAGCCCGAGCACGAGATAGCACGCGCCGAAGGCGATGATCGGCGGCCGGTACCCGGCGACGCTGACGGCGAGCCCCATCGCGGCCACGCCCGCCGCCTGTCCCAGCGCCCAGGCCGCGGAGTACAGCGCGAGGCCCGTCGCGCGCGCCTCGGGCGCCATCTCCGTCGCCTTGACTTGCACCGTGTTGTGCAGCATGTAGAAGGCGAAGCCGAGCGCCACCGTGCAGCAGGCGAACATGCCCGGAACCGGGGTCAGCATGGCGAGCGCGTACGCGGCGAAGGCGGACGCGCCGCCCGCCACGACGAGGCCGCGCTGCCCGAGGCCGCGCAGCAGCCGCTTCACGAACAGCGTATAGAGGATGCCGCCCGCGCCGAATCCGGCGAGGATGGCGCCGATCGCGGTCAGGCTCAAGTCGAAGCGGAGCTTCAGGTACGCGCCCAGGAACGAGAAGGCGCCGAAGAAGATGAAGGTCTCGATGAATCCAACGGCGACGACGTGCCGCACGCGCGAGGAGCGGAGCAGCTGCAGGTGAACCGCGAAGGGATGGCCCGGGAACGCCCTGGGCTTCTCTTCCGCCCACTGGCCGCGGGTGCGGCCGAGCAGGATCGCGCAGACGACGGCGTAGACCGCCCCGATCAGCGCGAATGTTCCGCGCCAGCCGAGGAGGTCGGTGGCCGCGCCGCCGACCGCCGGCCCGAGCGCCTGCCCGGTGATCGTGCCGACGATGAAGCGCGCGATCACCGGCTGGCGTTCCGCCGCCGGCACGCGATCGGCGATGTACGCCATCCCGAGCAGGACCGGGGTCGAGGCGAACAGCCCGGTAAAGAGGCGCAGCGCCGCGAGCGCGGCGATGTCGGGCGCGAGCGCGCACGCGAAGCAGCCGAGCGCGGCCCCGACGAGCGATAGCGTCACGACGCGCAGCTTGCCGAACCGGTCCCCGAGCGGTCCGTAGACGAGCTGCGAGCACGCGTACGACACCGCGTACGCCGAGATGATCGCCGCCGCCTGCGAGACGGTGACGCCGAAGTCCGATGCGAGCCGCGGCAGCATCGGCTCGACCGCCCGCAGAGCGATGCCGCCGTTGGCGCTGGCGAGCGCCAGCAGGAATATGACTTCCTTCAGGACACCGCGGCCGGCTTCAGTTCACCGTCGCTCCGGATTCGCGCACCACCTTGCCCCACTTGTCGTAGTCCTCCTTGAGGAAGGCGCCGAACTGCTCGGGCGTGTCCGGGTCGGGCTCCATGCCCGTGGTGAGCATGAGCTTGTGGAACTCGTCGGTGCGCATGAGCTTCGCGATCTCGCCGTTCAGCTTGGCGATGATCTCCGCCGGGGTACCCGCCGGCGCGAGCAGGCCGATCCAGACGCTCGCCTCATAGCCGGGGACTCCGGCCTCCGCTATGGTCGGCACCTCGGGCATCTCGGGCGAGCGCTTCGCGGTGGAAACGCCCAGCGCATTCAGCCTTCCCGCCTTCATGTGCGGGATCGCGATCGGCGTGCCGACGAAGCTCATCTTGACGATGCCGGATATCAGGTCCTGCTGCGCCGGGCCGCTGCCCTTGTAGGGCACGTGGTTGAGCTTGATGCCGGCCATGTACATGAACAGCTCGGTGACGAGGTGCTGGGCGCCGCCGTTGCCCGAGCTCGCGAAATCGATCTTCCCCGGCTGCTTCTTGGCCAGCGCGATCAGCTCCTTCACCGATTTCACCCCGAGCGAGGGATGCACGACCAGCACGTAAGGCCCGGTGGCGATGCGGATCACCGGCGCGAAGTCGGCGAGCGCGTTGTACGGCATGCTCTTGTACACGTGCGGCGAGATCACGAAGGGCGACGCCGTGAGGAGCAGCGTGTAGCCGTCCGGCCTGGACTTGGCGACGAAGTCCGAGCCTATGGTGCCCCCCGCGCCGGCCTTGTTCTCAACGAAGAACTGCTGGCCGAGGGTCTCGGAGAGCTTCTGCGCGACCATGCGCCCCGGCACGTCGGTCGTGCCGCCGGGCGATAGCGGGATCACGATGCGCACCGGGTGGGCGGGATACGTTTGCGCCGCGGCGGTTCCGGCGAGCGAGGCGAAGAGCAGTGCGGCGAAGGCTCGCACGGCTACCCCCGGTACAGCGGCTCGGGCTGGGTGAAGAAGGAGTGCAGGATATGGTAGACCATGAGGAAGTTCTTCTGCTGGAAGCTCGCGTGCGAGATCCCGGCCATCACCGTGAACTGCTTGTCCGGGTTCGGAAGCCGCTTGAAGAACTCGATGAGGTCGTCCACGCCCGCGATGCCGTCCCATTGCCCGCGCATGATGAGGGTCGGCACCGGGATCTTCGCCGGATCGACGATCGGCAGCTTGGAGCACATGTCGACGTAGGTTCCGGTCGGCACCGAGTCGTCGAGCGCGACGATCTGCTCGGCGAAGGCCTCGATGGTGGCTTCGTCGGCCGTCCCCGGGTGATCGCGGGTGAAGATGCTGTGCACGAAGGCCTTGTCGATCGGCCGGCGGTTCTTCGCGGAAAACTCGGGAAGCTTCTTGCGGCGCTCGGCGAGCGTGGGGCTGCCTTCGCCCGTCCACACGAAGGCGTCGAGCGCGAGCCGCGCGACGCGCTCGGGGTGCCGCTGGGCGAAGAGCGCCGCGCGCAGTGCGCCCGAGGAGATGCCGTAGACAAGGAGCTTCTTCGCTCCGTTCGCCTTCAGGATGTAGCCGGTGCCCGCGGCGAGGTCGTCGGCGCCGTTCGCAATGTCGCAGTTGATCGGCCGCGACTTGTCCGAGCGGCCGTAGCCCTCGTGATCCATACACCAGGTGTCGAAGCCGCGCGCGGCGAACCAGTCCATCACCGACGAGTCCGGACGGCCCGGAACCCTGAGGTCGAAGGTCGGCTGCGAGGCCATTGAAGATCCGTGCACGAACAGGACCGTGCCTTTCTTCGCTCCAACGGCGGGCTTCTGCCAGAGGAAGAGCCTTACCTCGCCTTTCTTCGTCCAGTGTTCCTTGCCCGAAATCGCGACGCGCGCCGCCGATGCGACCTCACTCACTTGAGCCTCTCACGAAAAACCGCGGAAAAGCGGAATTTTAGCTCAGGAGCAGTCGAACAGGACCAGCTCGAGCGCCGTCCCGGTCTTGGTTCCCAGGGCGATCTTGCCCCGGCCGCGCAGCATGACGCTGTCGCGACGCAGCTGCACCTCGCGGTCGTCTCCCTCGATGGCGACGTAGGTGCCGTTGGTCGACTCGTCGACCAGGACGTACTGGGCGCCGCGGCGCTCGATGCGCGCGTGCCGGCGCGAGGCGGTCTTCTCGCGAACGGCGATGTCGCAGGTGTTCTCCCGGCCGAGGGTCAGGACCGACTTGTCGGGCGGAAAGCTCAGCGTCTGCCCGCCGACTTCCAGCGTAAGCCGGGCTTCGAGCGCTTCGAATTTGGCGCTGGAAGAAGCCATCTGGGTGGCGTCCTCGGTGTCCCCCCACATCAGCTCGAACACGCGCACCGCGTCGTGCTTGCCCTTCACCGAGATCGCGTCCAGGTCGCGCAGGTTGGTCCGCTGGATCCCCGGCAGCGCGTTCGCGGTGGCGCCGGTGGTCAGGATCTGGCCGGCTTTGGCGAGGCCGGCGAGGCGCGCCGCCGTGTTGACCCCGTCCCCCCAGAAATCGCCCTTGTCCTCCAGCACCTGGCCGTAGTGGAAGCCGATGCGGATGGCGAGCTTCGCCCCCGAAGTCGGGGGCCAGGCGGACATGCGCTGCTGCATCTCGCGGGCGGCCTCGCACGCCGCCTCGGGGTTGTTGAACACCACCATCAGCTCGTCGCCGATGGTCTTGACCACCTGCCCGTCGCGCGCCGAGATGACTTCCTTGAGCGCGCCGAGGGCGGCGTCGATCGCCTTGGCGGCGGGCTTGTCGCCCAGAAGCTCGTAGAGCGCGGTGCTGCCGCTGATGTCAGCGAACAGGATGGCGCGGTCCTTGGAAACGAGTGTCATCGCTTTTGGTAAAGTATCCTATTTTCCCGGGCCTGCCTACGGCCCGGCTCACGCGGAGCAATTCCATGAATGCCAACGTCAAGGTCGCAGAGCGCAAGTGCTACATCAACGGGGAGTTCAGGGCCGGCGTGAGGCAGTTCGCCAAGATCAATCCTGTCGACGGCACGGTCGTCGCGCAGGTGCACGAGGCCGACCGCGCCATGGTCGACCAGGCGGTGCGCGCCGCGAGGGCCGCGCTGAAGGGGCCTTGGGGAAAGATGCCGCTCCAGGCGCGCGTCGACCTCCTGCGCAAGGTCGCCGACGGCATCGACAGGCGCTTCGACGACTTCCTCGCGGCCGAGGTCGCGGACACCGGCAAGCCCGTGTCGCTGGCGAGCCACCTCGACATCCCGCGCGGCGCCGCGAACTTCCGCGTGTTCGCCGACATCGTGCGCAGCCACGGCACCGACTCCTACTGGCTCGACACCCCGGACGGCAAGGGCGCGGTCAACTACGCGGTGAGGAAGCCGCTCGGCGTGGTCGGGGTCATCGCGCCCTGGAACCTGCCGCTCCTGCTCCTCACCTGGAAGCTTGCCCCCGCCCTCGCGTGCGGCAATTGCGTCGTCGCCAAGCCCTCGGAGGAGTCGCCTTCAACCGCTACCCTGCTCGGCGAGGTGATGCACGAGGCCGGCGTTCCGCCCGGGGTCTACAACGTCGTGCACGGCTTCGGCCCGGATTCGGCGGGCGAGTTCATCACGACGCACCCGGACGTGAACGGCGTCACCTTCACCGGAGAGACGACGACGGGGTCGGCGATCATGAAGGCCGTCGCGCCCACGGTGAAGCCGATCTCCTTCGAGCTGGGCGGCAAGAACCCCGCCATCGTGTTCGCCGACTGCGACTTCGACGCGGCGGTCGCCGGCATGGCGAACGCGATCTTCTCCAACACCGGACAGGTGTGCCTCGCGCCGGAGCGCGTGTACGTCGAGCGGCCGATCTTCGACAAATTCGTCGCGGCGCTCAAGGCGAAGGCCGAGGCGCTGGTGCTCGGATTCCCGCAGGACAAGGCGAGCAACATGGGGCCGCTCATCTCCAGCCAGCACAGGGAGAAGGTGCTCTCCTACTACGAGCTCGCGAAGAAGGAGGGCGCAAGAGTCGTAACCGGCGGCGGCGTGCCGAAATTCGGCGACGCCCGCGACAACGGCTCGTGGATCCAGCCGACGCTGTGGACCGGGCTCGCCGAGACCGCGCGCTGCGTCAAGGAGGAGATTTTCGGTCCCTGCGCCCACATCGCGCCGTTCGACAAGGAGGAGGAAGCGATCGCCATGGCGAACGACACGCGCTACGGTCTCGCCTCGACGGTGTGGACCACGAACCTCGCGCGCGGCCACCGCGTCGGCCAGGCGATGGAAGTCGGCATCTCCTGGGTGAACTGCTGGTTCCTGCGCGACCTGCGCACGCCTTTCGGCGGGGTCAAGCTCTCGGGCATCGGCCGCGAGGGCGGGCTGCACTCGCTCAACTTCTACTCCGAGCCGACGAACATCTGCGTCAAGCTGTGACGCCGAAAGCGTCATGAAAGCCCTCGATTTCCGGAAGTGGATCGAGGACCACCGGCACCTGCTCAAGCCGCCGGTCGGCAACGCCCAGGTCTGGGAGGACACGGACTTCATCGTCACCATCGTCGGCGGCCCGAACCAGCGGACCGATTTCCACGACGACCCCTACGAGGAGTTCTTCTACCAGCTCAAGGGCAACGCCTTCCTCAACGTGATGGAGGAAGGTAAACCGGACCGGATCGAACTGAAGGAAGGCGCGATCTTCCTCCTCCCGCCGCACATGCGGCATTCGCCGCAGCGCCCCGAGCCCGGGAGCCTGTGCCTGGTGATCGAGCGCACGCGCCCCGAAGGCGTGAAGGACGGGTTCGAGTGGTATTGCCGCAAGTGCCACGCGCTGCTCCACCGCGTCGAGGTGCAGCTGAAGAGCATCGTGCGCGACCTGCCTCCCCTCTTCGAGAAGTTCTACGCGAGCGACAAGCTGCGAACCTGCGCGGGCTGCGGCGCCGTGCATCCTGGCAAGGGCTGATGCGGTGATCTCGCCCCGCGTCGACCAGCACCGCGAGGCCGCCGCCAGGGCCGGTCTCGCGTACGTCACCGACGGCGCCGCCGGCATACGGCGCGAGAGGAACGGCAAGGGCTGGAGCTTCTATTCGTCCGACGGGGCCCTCATCACCGACCCGGCCGAGCGCAGGCGCATCAAGGCCCTGGTGATCCCGCCCGCGTGGACCGAGGTGTGGATCTGCCCGGACCCCAACGGCCACATCCAGGCGACAGCGCGCGACGCGCGCGGGCGCAAGCAGTACCGCTATCACCCGCTGTACCGCGACACGCGCGACAAGTCGAAGTTCCGCCGCATGCTCGAGTTCAGCGAGATCCTTCCCGAGATCCGCGAGCGCGTCGAGCGCGACCTGCGCTCGCGCGAGCTCACGCGGCGGCAGATCCTCGCGACGGTCGTGTCGCTGCTCGACAAGACGCTGATCCGGGTCGGCAACGACGAGTACGCGCGCGAGAACCGCTCCTTCGGCCTCACCACGCTGCGCAGGCGGCACGTCGAGGTGAAGGGCGCGAAGCTGCACTTCTCCTTCCGCGGCAAGAGCGGCGTCGAGCACGCAATCGCCATCACCGACCGCAAGCTCGCGCGCATCGTGCAGCAGTGCCGGGACCTCCCCGGCCAGGAGCTGTTCAAGTACATCGACGAATCGGACCGCAGGCAGGCGATCTCCTCCGACGACGTCAACGCCTACCTGCGCGAGATCACCGGCCGCGACATCACCGCGAAGGACTTCCGCACCTGGGCGGGCACCATGCTCGCCGCGAGGGAGCTGTTCGCGCTCGGGCCGGCCAAGAGCCAGCGCGAGGCCGAGCGCAACATGATCAAGGCCATCGATGCAGTGGCGAAGCGCCTGGGCAACACCCGAGCCGTCTGCCGCAAGTACTACGTCCATCCAGGCCTCGTGCGCGCCTACCTGCAGGGGCTCACCGTGCCTATCCCGACGAGCCCGTCGACGCATGCGCGACGCGACCATCCGTCGGGGGCGCTCAGGACGCACGAAGTGGCCGTGCTGCAGTTCCTGCAGGAAGACGCCACGGAGCACTGAAGAATGCAGATATCGATGGGCGTCAGCGTCGCCATCTCGATCGTCTTCGCGGCGGTATGCTTCGGCGTTGCCGCCTACGGCTTTGGCTCGCTCGGGGACATCGCGGACCCCGCGCAGCGGGCCGACGGACAGGGCTTCGCGCTGTTCTGGGCCTTCCTCGGAGCCGTCGCCGCCGCATTCGCCGTTCTCGGCTACTGGATACTGAGAACGCACAAGGAGGACGGAAGCGACCCGTGCTGAAAACGAAGAGCGTCCACACCGCCATCGACCGCGGGCGCGACGGCCTGCGCATCCTCGCCGCCCGCTTCCGCGGACGCGGCCTCCCGAAATCGCGCTACGACGTGTGGATGCCCAGCCTCGGCCCCAGCGAGCAGCTGCTGCGCCGCATGCAGACCGGCGCGACCTCGTGGGCGCGGTTCGCGCGGGAGTACGCGAAGGAGCTCGTTCTCGACGGACCGATCGACAAGCGCAGCCGCACCATCAAGAACCACGGGCAGAAATTCACGCTGCGCCTTCTCAAGCGGCTCGCGCGGCAAAGCAACGTGACGCTCCTCTGTCACTGCGCCGAGGAGGAGTCGCACTGCCACCGGCATCTCTTGCGCGTGCTCATAGAACGAAGCTGACCACGACTCAAGGAGGAACCCCATGAAGCGCTTCTGGATCGCCCTCGCCCTTCTCGCCCCTTCTGCCGCGCTCGCCGACAAGGCCTTCGTCGTCTCGCCGGACGTGCCTGCCTGCCGCGCGCGCACGCCGGCCGCGATCGGCGGTGCGATGCCACCCGAGGGCATTCTCGCGATCCGCTGGCTCGGCACGACGAATTTCGAGCTCGCCTACGGCGGCGACGTGATCCTGCTCGACGCCTATTACGACCGCGGGCCGCGCAACCGTCCGATCGGCTTCGGCCCGAAGGACGTGAAGCGTGCGAGCGCGATCTTCGTCGGCCACGCGCACTTCGACCACATGTCCGACGCCGCGTCGGTCGGCGCGCAGACCGGCGCCCGGGTCATCGGCGCTCCGACCGTGACCGAGACCGCCGTCGCGCTCGGGCTGCCCGCTAAGCAGGCGACGACGGTGCACGGCGGCGAGGTGCTGAAGTACAAGGGCTTTACCGTGGAGGCCATCCTTGCGCGGCACAGCACGCTCGCCCCCGAGGTCCTCGACGCCTTCCGCAAGGCGATCGCCGCGGCGGCGGGCGCGCCGACGAGCGAGGAGGCCGCGGCCGAGGCCGCGATCGTGAAGCGCGGCACCTTCGACCCCAGGGTCATCACCGAGGGCACGATCGCGTACCTCTTCACCTTCGACAGCGGCTTCAGGCTGATCTTCCGCAACAGCGCCGGGCCGATCACCGACGCCGAGCGCGAGGCGCTGAAGCGCATCGGCGGCAAAACCGATGTCGCGATCGTCGGCTACATCGGGCAATACGTCGCCAGGCGGCAGATCGCCGCGACCCTGCCGATCATCCAGCTCTACAACCCGAGGCTTTACCTCCCTGCCCACCACGACGAGATCGCGGGCACCTTCGTCGACATCGGGCTGGAGCCGCTGTTCATGGCGATCGAGGAGACGCTCCCGGGCACGAGCTTCCTGTCGCCGCTGTACCGCGAGCCGGTGTGCCTGGACGTGCGCAAGTGAAGTGCTACGCCGGGCGGTACCGGGTTGCAGCCGGTTTGATCTGGATCAAACCGGTCGCGACGGCTTAGAATACGTTCCGCTCATGACCAGGACCACGGCGTTCATCGCTTTCCTCGCCTCCGCCGCCGCGGCCGCGCCGCAGCTGGCCGGCGCCCAGCCCACCAACCTGAGCGGCAAGGACGTGGTGGAGGCGGTCTGCGCGAAATGCCACGCCTCGGGCGCGAACGGCGCGCCCAGGATAGGCGACAAGCAGGCGTGGAGCCAGCGCGCGTCGCGCGGACTCTCCAGCCTCACCGCCACGGCGCTCCAGGGCATACGCAAGATGCCGTCCCACGGCGGCAACGAGAGCCTGTCCGACATGGAGATCAAGCGCGCCGTCACCTACATGGTCAACCGGTCGGGGGGCAAATGGAGGGAGCCCGTGGACAAGAGCGCTCCCCCGGCGCCGCGAACGGGCGAGGCGATCGTGAAGGCCCAGTGCATCAAGTGCCACGAAGCCGGCAAGGGCGGCGCGCCGAAGATCGGCGACAGGGACGCCTGGATCCCGCGCCTGAAGAACGGCCTGGACGCCACGGTGCGCTCGGCGATCAACGGGCACGGCGGCATGCCGGCGCGCGGCGGAATGGCCGACCTCACCGACGCCGAAATGCGCAGCGCCGTGATCTACCTCTTCAGGGGTCCCGCCAAGTAGGCCCGCGCTAGGCCGTCGTTCTTGCCTTCGAATACCACTCGAGGATCTGCTCGCCGTTCCAGTGCAGCACGCCCTTGCGCTTCGCGATGGCGTCGTAGATCTTTTCCAGGTACTTGATGCGGAACGGCTGGCCGGTGATGTAGGGATGGATGGCGATCGCCATGATCTTCGGGCGCTCGCCGCTCTCCTGGTAGAGCCGCTCGAAGCAGTCGATGCACTTCTGCGTCCAGTACGCAGCCTCGTGGTGCTGGATGATCATCATCGGAATGTCGTTGCACTCGACCGTGTAAGGCAGCGTCACCAGCGGCCCGTTCGCGGTCGAGATCTCGGTCGGCTCATCGTCGTACACCCAATCGCCGATGTACCTGATCCCGGCCGCGGTGAGGTGCTCGGGCGTGTCGTAGGTCTCGGTGAGGCCCGGTCCCAGCCATCCGACCGGCCGCCTGCCGGTGAATTTCTCGAGAGTGTCGAGCGAGCGCTTGATCATCGCCGGCTGGTCTTTTTCGTTGTGGATCGGACCCTGCTCGTAGCTGTGGCCCATGAATTCCCAGCCCGCGTCCAGGCAGGCCTGGGCAACGCGCGGGTAGTCGACGCACACGCGTGCGTTGATCGCGAGCGTCGGCCTGATCTTCAGGCGCCGGTAGAGCGCGTGGAAGCGCCAGAAGCCCACGCGCATGCCGTACTCGTGCCAGCTCCAGTTCGGCACGTCGGGCAGCAGCGAGGCCCCGGTCGGCGGGGGAAGCACTTGCCGCGCCATGGGCCGCGAGATGTCCCAGACCTCGAGATTGACGATCGTCCAGACGATGATGCGCTTGCCGGCGGGGAGCTTGAGCCTCGGCCGGTCGACGATGGCCGAATAGGCGACGCGCTCGCGCGGAAGGGTCATCTGCGCTTCTTCCCCTTCTTCGGCCTCGGCGCGGCCTTCTTCGGCTTCGCCGGCGCCGGCAGCTCGAGGCGCAGCAGCCGGATCGCGTTGCCGAAGTAGACCTTGCGCCGGTCGTTCTCCCCGAGCCTCAGGCCGTCGACGGCCTTGATGACCTCCCGGATGAACAGCGGCCCGCCTTCCGGGTCGAACGGGCAGTCGGTGCCGAAGAGCACGTGGTCCGTCCCGTAGAAGTCCAGCCCGCAGCGCGTCGCCGACTTGGAGCCGTTGATCGAGGTGTCGGCGTAGAACATCTTGAAGAACTCGACGGGGCGCCGCCCCATGCGCTTGAGGATGACCGTGTAATCCTCGTCCGAGGTGCGCGTGCCCAGCTGATCCATGCCGTAGCCGATCCGCGCGTCGAAGAACGGCGCCATCGCGCCGAGGTGATGCGTGATGATCTTGAGGTTAGGCAGCTTTTCCAGCATCCCGGAAAACACCAGCCGCGCCATGAACACGCTCGTCTCGTAGGGCCAGCCGAACAGCCAGTAGATCTCGTACTTCGACTTGGTCTCGCTCGCGTAGTCGGCGAACTTCGCCGTCCGCGTCGGGTGCACCCAGATCGGCAGCTCGTACTTGTTCGTCATGCGCTCGAAGATCGGGTAGAACTCCGGCTCGTCGAGCGGACGCCCGTTCATATTGGTGAAGATCTGAACGCCCTTCGCGCCCAGCTCGGCGATCGCCCGGTCCATCTCGCGCAACGCCTCGGGGACGTTGTTCATCGGTAGCGACGCGACGAACGCGGGGAACTTGTCGGGGTGCTTCGCGACGATCTCGGCCATGCCGTCGTTCGCGAGCCTCGCGAGCGCCGGCGACTCGTCGTGCGGCGCGAGGAACTCTATCGCGGGCAGCGACAGGGTGAGGATCTGCCGGTACCCCTTGAAGCGGTCCATCATCTTCAGCCGCGCATCGAGGTCCCAGAGCACGGGAATGTGAAGCCAGCGCTTGATGTTGGCCTTGAGCGCTGGGTTGCCCTCCGCGATCTGCATCATGCGGTCGAAGAAGGGCCTGGGGAAGATGTGCGGGAAGATGTCGAGCTTGAGATCGGAATTCAAGAGGCCTCGGAAGCGGTGTCGTTGTCGCGCGGTATTCTACGCTCCGCCGTCGAGCCGGTCGACGAAGCGCGACATCGCCTCGATGACGACCCTGGGCTGGTCGCGGTGCGGCGAGTGGCGGCACGCGGCCAGGCGCAGCAGCTCGACGGGCCCGCCGGTCTGCTTCGCGATCGCATCGAGCTGCGCCATGGTTCCGTACTCGTCGTCGAAGCCCTGGATCGCGAGCATCGGGCAGTGGATGCGCGGCAGCACGTCCTCGATGTTCCAGCTGCGGAAGTCCGGGTGCAGCCAGATGTCGTTCCATCCCCGGAAGGTCTTCGCCGCGTCGGCGTGATAGCGGCCGAGCTTCTGCGCGAGATCGGTAGTCTCGAACGTCGTCTTCGCCTCTGCGATGCTCTTCACGCTGATGTCCTCGACGAACACGTGCGGCGCCATGAGCACCAGGCCTTTCACCCCCGGGTGCACGGACGCGTGGATGAGGGCGATCGATCCGCCGTCCGAGTGACCGACGAGCACGGGATCCTGCACCTCGAGCACCCGGAGCAGCTCCGGCAGCACCTCGAGCGCCTCGACGTGCATGTAGTCGACGCGCCGCGGCTCGCGCAGCACCTCCGACTGGCCGTAGCCGTAGCGCGAATAGACGACCGCGGCGCAGCCGGTCGCACGGGCTGTGTCCCCGGGAAAATCGCGCCACATCGCCACCGATCCCAGGCCCTCGTGCAGGAACACCAGGGTGCGCGCGGACCCGGGAATGTGCTGGACTTCGAGCTTGTGGCCCCGGACGACGACGAAGAAGGGTTCGGACTGCGCGGACAAGGCGCCAGTGTACCTAAAGCTTCAGCGGTTTCCAGTAGCCGGTCAGCTCGAGATAGCCCCGCCCCGCCGCTTTTTCCCCCTTCGCCCGGACGGCGCCTTCCCAGTAGACCGTTCCCGTGCTCGCGCGGGCGTCCATCTCCTGGTCGTCCATGAGGGGCTCCAGGTCGACGGCGACGGGACCCGCCTCGAGGCGCGCGGCGACCGGATACTCCGCCCCGGTGCGGGGCGAGCGCCAGCGCCGCAGCGGAAGGAAGCGGACCTCGGAGGGCTTCAGCACGCGCACGCGGCCGTCGGCGCCGCGCAGGCTGCCGCCCGCCCAGAAGGTGCCGCCGTCCCCCGAGCGGATCCGGAACGCCATCAGCGCCGCACCCCCTTCGAGGTTGAGGCCGACCCAGTCCCAGCCGACTGCGCCTTCAGCGAGCGGCTCGCTCGACCATTCGTGATCCAGCCACGCCTCGCCCGAGACGCGCCGCTCCACTCCCCGGAGCGATACGCTCCCGCTCACCGCCAGGTGGGGCAGGCTGTAGTAGTAGCTCGCCTGTCCCGGCAGCGGGCCCTTGCGGCTCACGCCGCGCTCGCCCTCGACGAGCACGCCCTGGGTCGCCTCGAAGTGCAGGCCGTAGCGGAAGTCCCGGCCGGCGACGCGGGCCGCGTAGCCGCCCGCGTCCGCCTTCAGCGCCCAGTCCTCGATTGACACGTCGGTGCCTCCTTGCCGCGCCTCGGCGAGCCCGAACCCGGCGCGCGCGGCGCGCTGGTCGTGGAGCAGCTGCCCCGTTGCGGGATCGGAGAGCGCAGCGTGGGCGAAGAGCAGCTCGCGGGGCGCGAAGCGGCTGGCGACGTCCTCGGCGACGCGCGGACGGTTGCGGAAGAACGTGATCTGCACGCCGAGCTCGCGCCCGTCTTCGGTCTTGAGCCACCCGGTGACATACCACCACTCGTTGCGGAATTGCGGATGGCTGCCGTGGTCGCGCGGAAACTGCAGCGCCACGCCCGGCCGCACCGGCGGGTAGTCTTCCGCCGCGCCGAAGGCGAAAGGCGCCAGGCACAGGGCGATGAGCGCGAGGACGCGCTCCGTCACCAGTCCTCCTTCACCGCGCGCACCGCTTCCGCGCTCATCGCCTGGCGGCCGCTGGCGATCGCCGTGAGCGTCGCCATCGCCAGCATGACGGCCCCGAATTCGCCGAGCAGCCGCCAGGGCATGTGCAGCTCCATGCCCCAGTGGAAGGACTGCGGATTGACCACGTCGATCAGCACCAGGCTGATCAGCCAGCCGAGGGCCAGCCCCACGGCGAGCCCGAGCGCGCTCACGAGCAGGCCCTCGCCCGCGAGCATGACGCCGATCTGGCGGCGCGTCATGCCGATGTGGCGCAGCACGCCGAACTCGCGCCGGCGTGCGAGCACCAGCGCGCCGAAGCTCGAGGAGAGCCCGAACAGGCCGATTGCGACCGCCACGAGTTCGAGGGCGTAGGTGACCGCGAACGTGCGGTCGAATATGCGGAGCGAGCCCTCGCGGATCTCCTCGGGTCCGCTCATCTCGACGTTGGCGCCTCCCGGAAGCCGCGCCTCGATCTCGCTCTTGACCCTGTCCGGGTCGGCGCCGGGCACGAGCCAGATCGCGGCGTCGTCCGCGTAGGAGTCCCCGGTGTAGCGGAGATACTCATAGCGCTCGATGAGCACCGCGCCCTGCTGGCGGGCGTAGTCGCGCCACACCCCGGCGACGGTGAAGCGCGCGCGCCGTCCACCGAGCGGAATCTCGATCGCCGATCCCGGCCGCCAGCCGTAGATCGCGGCCGCGACCTCGCTCACCCACGCGGGGGGCGGCTCGCCCGCTTTCGGCGCGTACGCTGCGCCCAGCAGCGGGGGAACCCTGCCCTCGGCCTCGACCGCGCGGGCGAGCAGCGTGAGCGGCGGCCTGTCCGGATCGACGATGAGTCGCTGGATGCGCAGGAACTCCGCGCGGCGGACTCCGGGAAGCGCCGCGATCGCCTGCTGGTCGGCCGTCGACAGGTAGGCGGTGTCCGAGGCGGCTCCGCTTCTGAGGTACAGGTCCGCAGGCAGGATGCGCTCCAGCCATTCGTCGAACGACTGGCGGAAGGAGGCGACCATGATCGCCATCGAAACCATGAGGCTCACAGCCGCGACGATGGCGGCGAGGCTCACGCCCGCCTGGCCCGGCGCTCCACGCAGCTGCGCCAGCCCGAGCCGCACCGGCCGCGGCCCGAGCGCGGGCGCCAGGCGGAACGCGAGCGCCGCGACGCGCGGCATCAGCATGACGGTGCCGACAAGCAGCAGGCCGATGGCGAGGTATCCGGCGAGCGGCAGCCCGTCCACCGGACCAGCCTGGGTGAGCGCGGTCCCGGCGAGCATCACGGCGACGCCCGGCCACGGGCTCTGCAGCCGCTCGAAGGCGCGCCCTTCGTCGCCCGCCTTCAACGCGGCGGCCGGAGCCGCTCCCGCCGCCTCGAGCGCGGGCGCGAGGCTGCCGAGCACGGCGGCGAGAACTCCCAGGCCGAAGAACAGCAGCAGCGCCGGCCAGTCGAGCACGATCTCGGGCGCGAGGCCGCGGAAGTAGCCACCGCCGAGCTCCGCGCCGAAGTGCCGCAGCACCGCGCCCGCGCTCGCGTGGCCGAGCGCGATTCCGGCGAGCCCGCCGAGCGCGCCGACCGCCGCGGCTTCGGCGAGGAGCATCGCGACGAGCCCGCGGCGGGTCACGCCGAGCACGCGCAGCAGCGCGAGCTGGGCGCGCCGCCGCACCACGGCGAGCGCCTGCGCGGAGAAGACGAGGAGCCCGCCGGTGAACAGCGCCACCAGCGCGAGCACGTTGAGGTTGACGCGGTAGGCCCGCGAAGGCGCGCCGCTTCGCTCCACGTCTGCCTCGGGCCGCTCGACGACGGTGCCCGCGGGCAAATCGGCCTGCAGCCGCTCCGCGAAGCGCCGCGGGTCCACGCCGGGACGAAGCCGCAGGTCGATGCGGTTGAGGAAGCCGGCTCTGCCGAACAGGGCCTGCGCCGCGCCGAGGTCGATGACCGCGAAGCGCGGGCGGCGCGTCTCGCCGATCACGCCGGCCACCCGCAGCGACACCACGCGCAGCCCCACCTGCACCGGGAACGGGTCGTCCTTCTTCAGTCCCAGCCACTCGGCCGCAGCCGCGGACAGGAAGATCCTGTCGGGACGCAGGAAATCGAGGCGGTCGCCTCCGGCCTCGGCCGCGAGGAAGGGCTGGATGCGCGCGGCGCGGAAGATGTCGAGCCCCAGGATCTGCAGAGGCTCGCGCCGGCCCGGAAGCTTCGCGTCCACTTCCAGCACGGGGCTCGCCACCGCGACCCCGGCCGAGGCGGCCAGGCGCGGAAACAGCGCCTCGTCGAATCCCGCGCGGGGGCCTCGCACCGTGAGATCGGCCTCGCCCGACAGCGTCTGCACCGCGGCTCCGAACTCGTTGATCGCGGCTTGGTTGATGAGCTGCACGACGTAGCCAAGCGCCACTCCGAGGGCGATCGCCAGCACCGAGAGGGCGAGCCTGCCGGTGTGCTGAAGGAACGGAGCGAGAACCAGGGAGCGCCGGATCCGGTATCGGCTCATCCCTCCGATGTTAGCTGATGAGCCCGTGCCTCATCGAGAATTTGACCAGCTCCACGGTATCGCGCACCTTGAGCTTCTTCATGATGCGCGCGCGATAGGTCTCGACCGTCTTCGGAGACAGCGACAGCGCCTGCGCGATCGCCGCGTTGGTTCGCCCCTCGACGACGAGCTGCAGCACGTCGCGCTCGCGCAAGGACAGGCTGTCGAGCGGGCTCACGTTGGTGCCCTCGCGCAGGTAGTCGTCGATCACCGTCTCGGTGATGCGGTGGCTGAGGTAGCGCTTGCCCGCCCGCAGCGCGCGGATCGCGTCCACGACCTCTTCCCCGGCGGACTCCTTGAGCACGTAGCCCTGCGCGCCCGCCTGGAGCGCACGGTAGATATGCTCGGCGCTCAGGTACATCGAGAGGATGAGAACGCGTGTCTCCGGGCAGCGCTCGACGATGCGGCGCGTCGCCTCGACGCCGTCGAGCTCCGGCATCGCGATGTCCATGATGACGATGTCCGGCCGCAGGCGCAGCGCCTCGGCGACAGCCTCGCGGCCGTTGCCCGCGACCCCGACCACGTGGAGGTCGCTTCCGCCCTCCAGCAGCGCCCGGAGTCCGTCCCGGACGACCGCATGATCGTCTGCAAGCATCACTGAAACAGCCATGGCGCCTCCTCCCTCAAGCATTGTATTCCACGAGCACCTGCACGCCCTGGTTGGGTACGGCCTTGAGGCTGAACTGCGCGCCGACCGCCTCGGCGCGCTCTCTCATGATGAGCAGCCCCCAGCCCGCTTCCGCGCGCGGACCGCCGATCCGCTCCGGATCGAAGCCGACGCCGTTGTCGCGCACCGAGAGCGCCGCAGCGCCGTTCTTGCGCCGGATCGCGATCTCGACGCGCTTCGCGCGCGCGTGCTTGGCGACGTTGTTGAGCGCCTCCTGAGCGATGCGGAACATCGCGAGGTCGACCGGCTTCGGCAGATCCGCGCCCCTGCCCTCCTTCTCGAAATCGACGTGGATTCCGGTCCGGCGTGAGAATCCCGTGGCAAGCGAGCGCAGCGCGGCCGGAAGCCCGTAGTCGTCGAGCGCATGCGGCCGCAGCTCGGCCATGACGTCGCGCATCGC